>Ga0101945_1000852_pt1 | contig 39598 bp, 33 predicted proteins | sample DewCreD2012metaG_2_FD_75246 | JGI IMG/M metagenome (GOLD analysis project Ga0101945, IMG submission 75246) | Hot spring sediment bacterial and archeal communities from British Columbia, Canada, to study Microbial Dark Matter (Phase II) - Dewar... ... | reverse complement strand
AGGGGTAGTGTCTGGGGTGTCCGCGTGTTTTGGTTTTGTTGCCGTAGAGGGCGCGTTTGAGGATGGGTTCGAGGATTGCCCACTCGTCGTCGGTCAGGTCTGTCTCGTAGGGTTTTCGCGTGATGGTCTCCATAGCCGATAGGATACCCGATGGTCAACAATTGCTCGACGGTCTCTAATCGGCAGCGTCCTGTCTCTCCTCGCAATCCGAGACGACATGAATATGAGCGGGCAGCCGATAAATATCTTCGTGAGCGAGGGCTGCCAGGTATCCTGTAGGGGGAAATCATGGCACGCCAATCTAAGGTCTGTCCCTTTGAGGAAGGGGAAGTCGTCGCCATCGGGCTACCATCAGGCGGTTATGCCCTGATAGTGATTGCGCGCGTGAGTCGCAAAAAGCAGCTAATACTGGTCTATGCCTTTGCTCCGCGCTGTATGACATTGCCTTCTGCAGAGGCGCTTGCCGATCTTGAACCAGAAAAGGCAATCGTGACAGCCTTTATAGACCTTCACAAGATCGAGGAACGGATGGGTCGGGTGCCGCCTGCCCAGCGGCTGGGTCGCCTACCGAACTGGAGGCGTGAAGCGTGGTCGGTTCCTCAAAAGATTGAAATGTACGGTACTGAGCCTCAGCCTTATTTGGTATCCTACAACGATAACACTTTAGCGCGGGAGTATTCCGCACCGTATCCTGTTGAGGTGCTACGAGGCAAGCGTTATCTCACGATTGGTATCGATGTGTGGGACTCGTTTGTACGGTCTATGGATACATATGTGGACAATCCGCCGCCCGTAGATTGGTGGGTAGAGAAGTTTTACAGTTTGCGCCAGAGAACAGTGGAGTTGAGCCGTCAAATTTTAGAGGAGATAGAGCGCAGGAGACAGGAGGATACAATGATGAAGCCCGAAGATCGTTTGGCGCTACAGCAGGCACTTGAGTCTGGGCTTCCTCCCGACGAGCCGCAGTGGTTTGAGCACTATCTCTATTTTGGTAAACGCCGCCAAGCCGAGCGTGCTGCTACCGAGCTGGATCAGGCAGGCTATCTGGTAGAGCTTGATCGCTCTGGTTCAGAGTGGCGGGTGTTGGCACGGCATCAAATGTTGCCTCACGAAGACGCTCTGGACGAGGCGATAGAGTTTCTGGAGGCTTTGGCGGCGCGCTATGAAGGGGAATATGATGGTTGGGGTGTGGCGATAGAGGCATCGCAAAACGAGTAGAGATAGGTTATACAGCACCGCCCGCTGGCTCCAACGCGACCCGATAGACGCCGCCAGTGGCGACCCGAACCTCTATCGCTATTGCGGGAACGACCCCATCAACCGTGCTGACCCATCGGGCTTAGACGCGTTGGAGAACGCGGCGCACTTTGCTGCAGGCTGGGGCGATCGGCTTACAGGCAACCTTACCAAGCACATTCGCGACTGGCTGTGCGACCTGTTAGACCAATCGCCGAGCCATAGTTCGTTAATCGCACGGCAAACCCGCCAACGCCTCCCGTATCCAGTCCCAACCCACTAAACGCACCATCCCATCACGCAACCTACCCAACGCACCCGCCACCGCCGCCAGCTTCGCCGCCAACAACCCATCCACCACATCCGCTACACAACGACCCACCGCACACAACACACCCACCACAGAAGTCAACTCAGACCAGTACGCAGGCAAATACACCAACGCCACCCCAACCTCCCGTACCGCACACGCCCGATGAGAACCCGCGTTCTCCCACACCATCACCGCTAACCCCAACGCACGCCATTCCGACAACGCCGCCACAGCCGCCTCCTTCCCCAAACGCGCCGACCACCGCTGCCACACCGCACCCGACAACGGGTCAACGGCTACTTGCAAGTGCCGCCACTCATACGAACGCTCCACCCGCTGACACCACTTGACCCCGCGCGCCGTCCAACGCCGACGCACCTGACCGATGAGCCCAACGCGCATCTCGCCCACAAACACCACCCGCTGCCTCACGCGCACCCCCTGCGCCGTCAACGCCTCGCAAAACCCCCTTGTTTCCCCTGCGCCTGCAGCGCCGCGTCCGCACGCACCGCCATCGGACGCGGTACCTTGCGCCGAACCCCCAGCTGATGGAAGAGCCGTTGCATCGGACGCTCCGACAGCCCCACGCCCAGTGCCTCGCGACACCACGCGGCTGCTTCGCGGAGCGTGCGAAAGCCCTGCGTAGCGGCGTGCTGGATGCGCTGTGCCTATTGGTCGGGGGTCAGCCGCGGGCGCACGGGGATTCGGTTGCCCCCGCGTGTGCGACGGGTGAGTTCGTCCAGCCCGCCTGTGCGAGACCCAGTGCGCCACTTGTGGATGGACATTCGCGAGACGCCCACGATGAGGGCGACTTGTCGGGTGGGTGTGCCGCGTCGGAGCAGGGCGAGGGCTTGGAAGCGTCGGGCGATTTGGGTGTTGGGTGTGTTGTTGTAGTATGCGTAGAGTTCTTCGACAGTGTGTTTCCAGTCCACTGTGAGTTTTCGTCCACTCATCGGTGTTTCTCCTCTGTGTGAAGTATGGCGTAAGTATACCTCATTTATGAGCTCTGGCTCGGCGATTGGTATTACACCCAGCAGAGCAAACTACTATGCCGCCGCTAAACAGACGAGAAACCAGATACAGCCAAAGAGGAGAAAAAGACCACCGTAAACAAGGGACAGGAGAATAATAAAAATAATAACTTGTGAAAGAGACTCCGTTGGGATGCAGTCAGAACAATCCCGCTTTTCCAAATAGTTAGTTATTGAGCAACCGCACGCCCAGACAAATCCTAACGCAAGTGAACGCGCTACCATCCAGGCGAAGCCTAAAAGTGGCGCGTCGAGCGTCCTTGCAGGCATGCTTACCCACACACCAATAAACAAAGCCACCACAGCAAGGATGACTATCTGGATAGCGATCCCAACCAGCGTCACCGACTTACTCCAATAGTTGCGCATGTGGATTGTGCCCTCCATTTTTTAGCCGCTGTGCGCACGGCTTGCATACGATCCTTCGAGTGCGCAGCGAGGTGAACTTCGCGATGCATGACGAACAAACGATACGGCAGCATACCTGACATCGCTTTTGGGGCATGCCTTCCCAAAGGGCGACATGAATTTCGCCGCCACAAACCTCGCAGCGCCACTCGCAGATTGTATGGTTAGGCGCACCGTTCATCGGAAACTTATGCCTCCCGCAGGCAGTATACCCGTACAGCGCTTGAATTCAGGGCGCGACATGGGTTATAATATAGATGATGCTGACGCACGGACTGAACGGTTACGATTGTGAGCGTTGGAGCACAGGCTCCTGGTTCGGCACACGCGGGCGCTACCGTTGCCGCGTCTTTTGGCGCGTGTCGTGCTGGGGAGCCTGCGCGGGTCTGTGCGTGTGGCTCCCCAATTTTGTTTGGGGGTCAAGGAGGCTGCGCCGCTATGGCTGAGGTGCTTGTTCTGAACCAGAACTTTGAGCCGCTCAATATCTGCACGATGCGCCGCGCCGTGAACATGGTACTCACGGGCAAGGCGGAAGTGGTGCTGACGAACGGGCATTATGTGCGCACGGTGTCGGGGGGCTTCGAGGCGCCGTCGGTAGTGCGCTTGCGCTACTTGGTGAAGCGTCCCTTGCCGCAGGTGCGCGTGAGCCGCCGTGCGATCTTGGCGCGCGACAACTACACCTGCCAATACTGCGGGCATGTGTCGCGCGATTTGACCGTTGACCATGTGATTCCGCGCAGCATGGGCGGGGGCGACACTTGGGAGAACCTCGTGGCGTGCTGCCGTCGGTGCAACCTCGTCAAGGGCGACCGCACGCCGCAGCAGGCGGGGATGAAACTCGCCCGTAAGCCGCGCCGCCCGAACTTTGTGCCGTACCTCAGCCTGACGCAGTACGCGAAAGCCCTCTCGCGCGAGGCGTGGCGCGACTTCCTGCCCGTCTACGACGGCTTCACGCCCGAAATGGCGGATTAACCCCATTCCGTAGGGGCAGACCTGTGTGTCTGCCCCCTGCCTTCTGTATGTCTTCCCCCTGCCTTCTGTGTGTCTGCCCCCCCCACCGACCTGAAAGGGTACAACGGTTCGGCACGAAGTCTTTGAAGCAGGGGCTATTTTCCCCAGCGCAAGCGTGAACGGGCAGGCTCGCTGTATTGCCCTCACCCCCTTTGTCCCCCTCTCCCGCAAGCGGGCGAGGGGGAACGCGCCGCCGCGCGCCCCTAACCCCTCTCCCACGCTGTGGGAGAGGGGCTGGGGGTGAGGGCGAAAAAGCGTGCGAGCCCCGCACACAGTGAACTCAAGCGATGTACCCTTATCAGCCCCCGCCCGCGCGGGTACAATCCCCGTGTGGACTCCGTTGAACGCCGATTCTGGCGGTATGTGGCGGCGCAGTGGAAGCCGTTGGTGGTTGCGCTAATCTGCTCGGTCGGCGTGACCGCCATCACGGGCTACACGGCGTACCTGCTGGAGCAGGTCATCCGCTCGATGGACATGCGCGACGCGGCGATGCTGAACCGCGTGTCGCTGACCGTGCTGGGCGTGTTCGCGCTGAAGTGGTTCTTCTCCTACGGGCAGGTCTACTATCTCGCGTTGGCAGGGCAGCGGCTGACCGCGAAACTGCGCGAGGACATCTTCGCGCACCTGCAACGGCTCCCGCTCGGCTTTTTCCAGTCGCGTCAGGTCGGCGCGATTCAGTCGATCATCACCAACGATGTGCCCGTGCTGCAGAGCGCAGTGCTGCTGGTGCGCGATACGCTGGACGCGCCGTTGCGCATCGTGGCGTTTCTGGTCTACATCTTCGTCCTGAACTGGCGGTTGGCGTTGCTCGCGCTGATTTTCCTGCCGCTGATTGCCGTGCTGATTCAGCGACTGGGCAGGCAAGTGCATCGGATTACGCACCAGACGCAAGGCGCGCTGGCGAGCGTCTCCGCGCTGGTGCAGGAGACGCTGTCGGGCGTGCGGGTCATCAAGACCTTCGCGGCGGAAGACCGCGAAATCGAGCGGTTCGTCGGTCGCAATCGCGAGGTGCTGCGCCATTCGCTGCGCGGCGAGCGGCGGCGCGCGCGGCTGCGCCCGACGGTGGAGTTCATCGGCGCGGCGAGCATCGCGCTGGTGCTGTGGTTCGGCGGGCAGGAGGTCGCGCGCGGGCAGATGACCACCGCGCAACTGCTCAGTTTCCTGTTCCTGTTGCATCAGATTGCGCAAGCGGCGTCGGGCGTCGGCGCGATTCAACTCACGCGCAAGCAGGTACGCGCCGCCGCGCAGCGCATCTTCCGCGAGGCGCTCGATGTGGAGCCAGAGGCATACGACGCGCCCGACGCCCAGCCGCTACCGACCCTGCAAGGGCGCATCGGATTCGAGCGCGTCTCGTTCCGTTACCCGACGGGCGAGCAAGCGCTGCGCGAGGTGTCGTTCGAAATCCAGCCAGGCGAGGTGGTCGCGCTGGTGGGGCATTCGGGCGCGGGCAAAAGCACGCTGGTGGACTTGCTGCTGCGGTTTTATCAGCCGCAGGAGGGGGTCATTCGGCTGGACGGGCGCGACATCCGCTATGCGACGCTGGAGAGCCTGCGCTCGCAGATTGGCGTCGTGCCGCAACACACGGTGCTGTTTGTGGGCACGGTCGCCGAGAACATCGCCTACGGCAAGCCCGACGCCACCCGCGAGGAGATCGAACGCGCCGCCAAGCAGGCGCACGCGCACGAGTTCATCGAGCGGCTGCCCGACGGCTACGACACGCTGATTGGCGACCGCGGCGTGCGCCTGTCGGGGGGCGAGGCGCAGCGGATTGCCATCGCCCGCGCGCTGCTGCGCGACCCGCGAATCTTGGTGCTGGACGAGGCGACCGCGTCGCTGGATCCCGTGTCGGAGCGCATCATCCAGCGCGTGATTGAGGAGGGGCGCGGCGTGCGCACGACGCTGATTATCGCGCACCGCTGGACGACCGTGCAGTGCGCCGACCGAATTTTGGTGCTGGAGCGCGGCAGGCTGGTGGAGCAGGGTGCGCACGCCGACCTGCTGCAGCGCGACGGGGCGTACGCGCAACTCTACCGCGCCGCCCTGCTGCAGGTATAATCCTACGCGCAGGAGCGCGGCTCTATGGAGGGATTACGGAACGACACGATTCTCTGGATACTCGCGCTGCCGTTAGCGGGCAGCCTGTTCCATGCGCTACTGGGCGGCTGGTTGGTGCGCACGCTGGGCGAGCGGGCAGGCAAATGGCTGATTGGCGCAGTCGGCACAGGTGTGGTGCTGGGCGCGTGCGCGCTTGCATGGCAACTGTTCCAAGCGATGCTCGCGCTGCCCGAAGCCGAACGCAGCGTCGTCTACCTGCTCACGGACTGGTTCAAGGTGGGCGAGTTCCGCGCGCCGATTGAATTCATCATCGACCCGCTCTCGATTCTGATGACGCTCATCGTGACGGGCGTCGGCGGACTGATTCACCTGTACGCGACAGGCTACATGGCGGAGGACGAAGACTACCCACGCTTTTTCACCTACTTCAATCTGTTCATCTTTTTTATGCTGGTGCTGGTGCTGGCGGGCAACTTCCTGGTGATGTTCGTCGGCTGGGAGGGGGTCGGGCTGTGCAGTTATCTGCTGATTGGCTTTTTCTACCGCAATTCGGAGTGGAAGGCGAACACGGACGCGGCGAACAAGGCGTTTATTGTGAACCGCATCGGCGACGCAGGCTACCTGCTGGCGATGTTTCTGGTGTTTGCGCTGTTCGGCGCGCTGTCGTTTCGTGAGGTGAATGCGCAGGCGTTGCCTGTGTTGCGCGAGGCGGGGATGGCGGCGACGGCGATTGCGCTGCTGCTGTTTTTGGCGGCGGCGGGCAAGTCGGCGCAGTTGCCGCTGTATTTCTGGTTGCCCGACGCGATGGCGGGACCGACGCCTGTGTCCGCGCTGATACACGCGGCGACGATGGTCACGGCGGGTGTGTATCTGCTGGTGCGCGTGCATCCGCTGCTGGAGATGGCGCCGATGGCGATGGGCATCGTGGCGGGCGTGGGCGCACTGACCGCGCTGTTCGCCGCGACAATCGCGATTGCCCAGACCGACATCAAGCGCGTGCTGGCATACTCCACCGTGAGCCAACTCGGCTATATGTTTCTGGCGTGCGGGGTCGGCGCGTTCTGGGCAGGGATGTTCCATGTGGCGACGCATGCGTTCTTCAAGGCGCTGCTGTTTCTGGCGGCGGGTTCCGTGCTGATTGCGCTGCACCATCAGGGCGACATCCGCAAGATGGGCGGGCTGACGAAGGCGTTGCCGATAACCGCCGCGACGATGCTGGTCGGCTGGCTGGCGATTGCGGGCATCCCGCCGCTGTCGGGCTTTTGGTCTAAAGAGGCGATTCTGCTGGGCGTCTATAACGCACGGCTGGTAAACTTCGCGCCCGTGCTGTTCGGGGTGGGCATTCTGACGGCAGGGCTGACCGCGGCGTACATGACGCGCTTGGTGTGGCTGGTGTTTTTCGCGCCGTCCGCCCCGCACGAGGGGCATCACGACGCGCATCACACGCCCCCGCGCGAGCGGTACGCGACGGTGCTGAGCGTGCTGGGACTACTTGCGCTGGGGTCAGTGCTGTTCGGCTGGCTGCTGCCCAGCGAGAAGGCGTTCCACGAGTTCCTGAAACCCGTCGCCGAGCCGAGCATCCTGACGCAAGAGCAACTCTTCTTCAGCGAGACAGCGGGCAAGGGGCTGGTGTTCGGGATTGCGCTGGGTGCGGCGGTGTTGGGCATCTTGTTTGGCGCGGCGCGGTATCGACGCGGGGTTCCCGAAGCGGAGGCGCGGCTTGCAGGCGTCTGGGGCGCAGCGCACAAGCAGTGGGGCTACGACGGTCTCATGCGTGCGATTGGGGTCAACCTCGGTGGGGCGTTCGCGCTGGTGCTGTCGGTCATCGTGGAGAGCCTGATTGATACGGTGGTGAACGCTATTGGCGCGCTGGCGCGGGTGGTCGGCAACCTGTTGCGCCCGTTGCAGAGCGGCTATGTGCGTTCCTATGCCTTTGTGATGATGCTGGGTGCGCTGCTGCTGTTGATTGCGGCGTTCGTGTACGGCTTGCGTTAGGAGGCGTGCAGGGCTTTGGAGAAGGCTTGGTTGATACTGCCGGGGCTACTGCTGCTGATTGGCGGCGGTGAGTGGCTGGTGCGGGGCGCGTCGCGGCTGGCGTCGCTGCTGGGCGTGCCGCCTGTGGTGATTGGGCTGAGCGTGGTCGCGTTTGGCACCAGCGCGCCCGAACTTGCCGTGTCGATCCTCTCCGCCTATCGCGGACAGCCCGATATTGCCGTCGGCAATGTGGTCGGCAGCAACATCGTGAACATCCTGCTGATCTTGGGCTTGTCGGCGGTGGTCGCGCCGCTGGCAGTGAGCATGCGTCTGATTAAGATCGAAGTGCCGATGATGATCGGCACTGCGCTGCTGTTTTTCGCGCTGGCTTACGACGGCAAGTTGACGCGACTGGACGGCGCGCTGCTGGTAGTGATTTTCGCGGCATATCTCGCCTGGATGGCGCGCACGGCGCGCTCCGAGACGCTGTTGGAAGCGGAGGTGGAAGAGGCGGGCGCGATGCCGCGCACGGGGTGGACTTACCTTAAGTTGGCGGGGCTGATAATCGCGGGTTTGGCGGGGCTGGTGCTGGGGTCGGAGTGGCTGATCCAGGGCGCGGTCGCCGCCGCGCGCGCACTGGGCGTGAGCGAACTGGTGATTGGACTGACCGTTGTGGCGGTGGGCACCTCGCTGCCCGAACTGGCGACCTCCGTGATTGCCAGCATGCGCGGCGAGCGCGACATCTCCGTCGGCAATGTGGTCGGCAGCAACATCTTCAATACCTTGTCGGTGCTGGGCTTCAGCAGTCTGGTCGCGCCTGACGGGATGACCGTCGCGCCTGCCATGCTGCGCTTTGACGCAGTGGTGATGATTGGCGTCTCGCTGGCGTGCTTCCCGGTGTTCTTCAACGGCTTCCAGATCAAGCGTTGGGAGGGCGCGCTGTTCGTGGGCTACTATGTCGCCTACACGGTGTACCTCATCCTGTATTCCAGCCATCACGACGCGCTGGACGAATACACGCTGGCGATGGGCTACTTCGTGCTGCCGCTAACGGGGATTGCCCTCGCGCTAACGCTGATCTTTGCGTGGAATCGGCAGTACCTCAAGCCGCGCCGCCTGCTGCGCAAAGAGTTGCAGGAACAGACTCGCGCGCGCACCGAATAAACTACTGGTGCTCCTCAATCCGCGCGTCCATCGCCACAAAGAGGGTACAGCACTTGAGTTCGATGCGTGGGGAACAGACGCGCTTTTTTCGCCCTCACCCCCAGTCCCTCTCCCACGCAGTAGGAGAGGGGAGTCGCGCGCGGACCTATTTGGAGTGCTGAAGCTGTGCTTCAGCATCAGCGGAAGCTCCGCTTCCGCACTCCATAATCCTTTCTCCCGAAAGCGGGAGACGGGGAAAACAGCGGCGGGGCGAACAGCCGTTCGCCCCTACACCCCTCTCCCACGCTGTGGGAGAAGGGCTTGGGGTGAGGGCAAAACGCCCCACCCGAGCGCGGGGCGTCACCGCTCCACAACGGGCAGCACGAGGCAGCTGGGTCGCTGGGCGTCGCAGTAGACGGTGTTGCGGGCGGGTCGGGTGCGTGCGCTGGCGCGGAACGGCTCGCTCGTGTTCGGGTTCGGGTCGTAGCCCGGCGCGCTGCTGGAAGTCACATGCACGCGCAGCCGATGCCCCGCGTTGAACACAATCGCCGTCGTCCACAGGTCTACCTCGACGCGATAGACCTGCCCCGCCCGCATGAGCCGCTCGCGGCTGCGCGACTCGCGGTAGCGCATGCGCAGCGCGCCTTCGGCGATGTTGTAGGAGCGTCCGTCGGGGTAGACATCGCACAGGCGCACGATGAAGTCGGTGTCGGGCGCGTCGCTGGCGACATACAGCACCGCCTTCACCCGCCCGATGACCTCCAGCGCCTTCTCCAGCGGCGCGCTGGTGAACATCAGCACATCGGGGCGCAACTCGATGCGCCGCTGGTCGCGCGGTCCTGCGGGCAGGCTCAGTTCGCGCCCGCCGACGGTCGGCGCGGGGTTCTGCGGGTCGTAGGTGTAGGTCAGCGGCGCGCCCGAAATCGGTTTGCGGAACGCCAGCGTGCGGTCACCCAGCAGGTACAGCGGCGTCGCGCGGGTAGGCAGCGGCAGCCAACGGTCTGCCGTGCGCCACTCGTTGCCTGGCGCGTTCGGCTCGCCCACCGCGCCCATCACATAATACACCACTGGCGGCTCCTTGTCCACGCCGTTCTCGACGCCCATTAGGTAGCGTTCGAACCAGCGCCACGGGTCGTGGAAGGTGCAGGGCGGCTGGTCAGCGTTGGGGAACTCCAGTTCGCCGACGCGCTTTTGCAGAACGCCGTGCGCCCACGGTCCCATCAGCAGTTTCTGCCTGCCGCGCGCGTTGCGTCCCCCGCGCGTCTGGTAGCCCGTAAAAGCGTCGATCGTGCCCTGCGCGAAGATGTCGTAGTAGCCGCCGATATGCACCGCAGGCGCGTCCACGAATCGGTAGCGGCGGTTCACATCGCGCGCCTGCCAGAAAGCGTCGTAGGCGGGATGGCGCGTCCAGTGCGCCAGCGCGTCGGGCGCGTGCTGGGTAATGCGCAGCCAGTCCTCCACCAGCGACTTTTTGAACACCCCGCCGGGAAACAGCGACTGGTGCAGGTTCGGCTCGGCGACGGTGATGTGCTGGCATGTCAGCGGTCGCGCCCCCGCGCCTGCCAGCATCAGTTGGTTGATGCCCAGCGCGGAGCCGCCCCAAGTGCCGATGTTGCCGTTGCACCACGCTTGACGGGCAATCCACCCGATGGTGTCTACGCCGTCGGCGCGGTTCTCCCACCAGCCGTCGCCTTCGAACGGCAGGTTCGCCCCTTCGGAGGCGAATCGTCCGCGCGTGTCTTGCACCACGACGGCGTAGCCGCGCCGTGCGCCGTCCTCGCCGATGGGCTTGAGCGCGTTCTTGTCGTAGGGCGTGCGGATGAGAATCACAGGATGCGGCGGCGGGCTGCTGGGGAGGTACACATCGGTCGCGAGGCGCACCCCGTCGCGCATCGGCAGCATGTAGGTCTCGACGGCGACGGTCGGCGCGGGCGGACGGAGCGTCGCCCTCGCCACGAGCGTCATCACCGTCAGCCACAGGAAGGCGCTACGCATAGCGCGGCTGATTCGTCGTTGGGGGCTGGGTTCCTGTAGGGTTGTCAAGCCCTGCTGAACCGACTGCGGGCAGCCAGGCGCACGGCGTCCCACTGCAGGCGCATGAGCGCACGCAGCAGCCGAATGCCCTCCTCGCACTCCTGTTGGGAGAGCGCGCGCGCCGCCGCGCCACAGAAGTACGCCAAGCACTGCATCGGGCGGTGCGTCTGCGGCAGGCGGCAGCCCTGACAGGTCAACTCGTTGCAGCAGCCCGTCGCATGCGGGACGCCCGCGTGCAGTAGTAGCCCCTGCGCCTGCGCCAGCGTCAGCCCGACCATCTGCCCCGTGCGGCGACGCGCGCCCGTGTGTTCCGTGTCGGGCTGCTGCACCACCCGATCCAAAAAGGCGTCGCGCTCGCGCATACCCTTGCAGCAGTGCCCGCACGCGGCGCACACATGCGCGTGGCTGGTGCTAATCGCGCCCAGCCCGCGCTGGATCTCCATCCGCCGCAGGTTCAACTCCGCCCATTCCCGCGAACACTGTAGCGAGCGCATGCGCGTCTTGTGCGCCAGCAGCCGCGCCGCGTGATTACAGAAAATCTCCCATGCGCGAAACAGCGGGCGCGAGTAGAACAAAAACACCATCCGCGTTGTCCAGCGGGCGGGCGTCATGGGGTCGCCTCCTGAAGCGTTGCGCCGACCATCGCCGCGCCGATGGCTTCCCGCGAGAACGCTTCCCGCGCAAACGCCGCCGCAATCGTCCCCTTGAACAGCACGGCGATGCGATCGCAGTGTTCCATCAGTTCGTCGAGGTCAAAGGCGATGACCAGCGCGCCCATTCCGTGCTGGCAGGCGTCGCGGATGGCGGCGTAGGTCGCCTGTGCGCCGCGGATGTCCAGCCCGCGCGTGGGCGCGTAGGCAATCAGCAGGCGCGGCTTGCCATACAGCGCGCGGGCAATCACCAATCGCTGCTGGTTGCCGCCCGACAGTTGCAGAATCGGCGCACGCAGCGCGGGCACTTTGACCTGAAACCGCTCGATGAGTTGCTCGGCGCGTTGGCGGATGGCGCGCGGCTTGAGCCAGCCCAGCGTCTGCAACTCAGGGTCGCGCTGCGCGCCCAATATCGCGTTCTCCAGCACGCTCCACTGGGGCGCCATCATGCGTCGGAATCGGTCATCGAACAGGTAGCGCACGCCCGTCTGAATGCGCCGTGCGGTGCTCCAGCGTTGCATCGGCTGCCCCAGCAGCAGGATTTCGCCCCGCGCGATAGGGCGCAGCCCCGCCAACGCCTCCATCAGTTCCAGTTGCCCGCTGCCGTCCACGCCTGCAATCCCGACGATTTCGCCCGCCTGCACCGCGAGGTTTAGCCCCTGCACGCCCCAGCCGCCGCGCTCGGAGGCGACATAGAGGTCGCGGATAACCAAGCAGGATTCCAAGCCCCCCTCCTTAAGGTTCCCCCCGCTTCGCGAGGGGAACCGCATGGGGGCGAAGGCTTCCCCGCTTTGCGCGGGGAACTGCGTAGGGGCGAAGGCTTCCCCGCTTTGCGCGGGGAACTGCGTAGGGGCGAAGGCTTCCCCGCTTTGCGCGGGGAACCGCGTGGGGGTGAAGGCTTCCCCGCTTTGCGCGGGGAACTGCGTAGGGGCGAAGGCTTCCCCGCTTTGCGCGGGGAACCGCGTGGGGGTGAAGGCTTCCTCGCTTTGCGCGGGGAACCGTGCAGGCGCGGTTCCATCCGTAGGTGGGGCGTCGGTTCCCCTTACCTGTAGGGGGAACCTTGAGGAGGGGGTCTCGAGACTCGCGCCGTCATCCCCCACAATCCACCGCGTCAGCGTTGGGGCGTCCACTTCGGCAATCGACGCGTCGGCGACCTTGCGCCCCCCGCGCAGTACCGTCACGAAGTCCGCATAGCGCATCGCCTCGTTCAGTTTGTGCGTCACCAGCAGGATGGTGCGCCCCTGAGCCTTGAGGCGCAGCAGTGTCTCGAACAGCGCGTCCACATCGCGCGGCGAGAGCATCGCCGTCGGCTCGTCCAAAATCAGGATCTCCGCGTCGCGCCAGAGCAGTTTGAGAATCTCCAGTTTCTGTCGCGCGGCGACGCTCAGTTCGGCGGCAGGGCGGCTCCAGTCGGGCTGGAATTGGAGCGCGTCGGCGAGTTGCTCGGCTTTCGCCTGCGCCGTGCGGCGATCGAGCCACCCCCCGAAGCGCGTCGGCTCCGCGCCCAAAATCAGGTTGTCCAGCGCGCTCAGTTCGGGGATGATGCTGTAGTGCTGGCTCACCATGCCGATGTGGTGCGCAATCGCGTCGGCGGGGGTGCGGAACTGCACGCGCTTGCCACGCAGGTAGATCTCCCCTGCGTCGGGCGCGTAGTAGCCGTACAGCAGGCGCATCAGCGTCGTCTTGCCCGCGCCGTTCTCGCCCATAATCGCGTGCAGCGTGCCCGCCGCGACCGCCAAGTCCACCGCGTCGCAGGCGACCAGCGCGCCGAACCGCTTCGTTATGCCGCGCATCGCAATCAGCGGCGACGCGCCGTCAATCGTAGGAGCCGTTCCTATGCCTACCTGCTGCCCGTGCGTCGACTCGCGTGTGTGCATGGTGATTTCATCTCCGACCCCCTCCTAAGGTTCCCCCTGCACGCAGGGGGAACCGACAAGTGCGCCCACGAAGCGATTCCCCTCGCGAAGCGGGGGGAACCCAATCCCCACGCGGTTCCCCTCGCGAAGCGGGGGGAACCTAAAGGAGGGGGGTAGATCTAAGCCCCGCCGCCCGAAAAACGGTCGCCTAATAAGCCTCACAGCGGCTTTATTCGCCCTCCCCCACCCAACTCCTGCCCCGAAAGTTTACCCACTGCAGGTTCCCCATCCCCATAAGCGGAGAGCCCTATGATGCGCTGGTTCCGCAAACGCACGATGGACTTGGCGCGCGAGTACGCGCCTGTGGAGATTGAAACGCATGGCGAACGCGACCCAGCCGAGTTCGACGACTTGATTAGCCAGCACGGCTACGCGATTTACGAGCGCATGCTCACCGACGCGCATGTCAAGGCGTGCTTCAACCTGAAGCGGTGGGGCGTGCTGAGCGTCCCGTGGCGGCTGGAGCCTGCCGACGCCAGCCCTGACGCCCAGCGCGCCCACGAGTTCATACAATACACCCTGCACACCATGCAGGGCGGCGTGTTCGGACTGCTCTGGCGCGTGCTGGACGCCCTCGCCAAAGGGTGCGCGATTCTGGAGAAACTCTACGCCTATCGCGCCGAGCCGCCCTACGCAGGCTACTGGACACTCGTCGGCTTCAAAGCCAAAAACCCCGCCCTGTTCCGCTTCGAGGTGGACGCCTATCGGAATGTGCGCGCACTGATCCTGCACGCGCCCGACGGCAGGCAACTTGCCCTGCCCCGCGAGAAGTTCATCCTGTACGCCTACAACCCGCGCTACGAGTCGCCCGCAGGCGAGTCCGACCTGCGCGCCGCCTACCGCGCCTGGCGCAGCAAGGAGCGCGTCCTGCAGCAGTGGGATTTGTTCCTGTCAAAATACGCCTCGCCGACGCTGATTGGCGTCTACAAGCGCGGCTTGCCACCCGCCCAGCAAGAGGAACTCCTGCGCGCGCTGGACAAGGTGCAACAGGAGACCGCGATGATTGTGCCCGAAGAGGTGCAGGTGAGCGCGCTGGAGTTCAAGCAGTCGGGCGCGGAGAGTTTCGCACAGGCAATCGCGCACCACAACGCCGAAATCGCCAAGAGCATTCTGGGCGAGACGCTCACCACCGACGAGGGGCAGCGCGTGGGCAGCCTCGCGCTGGGGCAGGTTCACCTGAAGGTGCTGCAGACGCAACTGCGCGCGCTCCGCGCCGAGTTAGCCGAGCGCGTGCTGCACGACCAACTCATCCGCCCGCTGGTGCGCCTCAACTTCGGCGACGCGCCCGTCCCCCGCTTCGTGTGGGAGGAAGACTAACGGCGCGTCAGCCCTCCTGAGGCGGACGGTCGTCCTGTTTGTAGAGCGCCATAATCTTCGGGCGCGTGAGAATATACGCGCTAATCACGGGGTACAGCAAGCCCAAAGTGAAACGCGGTACAGGGCGCGTGGTACGATCCTCAATCTGATAGCGCTCACGGAACGACTGGTACACCGTTGGGTTCAAAAGAAGGCGATCAGCGACCGCCCAAAATATCGCGCCTGTGATGTAGCCCATCATCAGCCACCACCCTTTCGGCTGTAAGCGCAGTAGACCAATTGCACCGAACAACAACATCGCGTTCAACGCCGTTTGCACCCCTGTCAGAAAGACGCTCCACCGCCGCGTGTAAGGGTCGCCTACCACCCGCGTGAAAAGCGTCGCGAGTTCGGGCGACGCCGCGCGTTTGACCCAGTCCATGAACCACTCAGGCGCGGTCAGGATTATTAGCATCCCGCCAAGCCCTGCAATCGTACCCGCAAGACCCCAGATGACCCCGATAATCCCGATGATGGTTATTGAGAGCGGTCGTTGCATAGCGTGCCTTCCACCACTTGTTTCGAGAGTGCAGGCAAGATTCCTCCACTTGATTGGGGCAATTTGCGGTGGCGAGGCGGGCAGGGCAGATTACGCCCTGCCCATTGAGATTATGCGTCGGTTAGCGCGCGGAGCCCCACGAGTTCAGCCCCTGCACATAGATGTGATCCACCCAGTTGAGGCGTCCCTTCTGCATCGACTTCGCGTGCCCGTCGGTGAACACGGTCGTGGTGGTGTTGCTGTGTCGGAAGCGCGGCATCACTGCCGAGTGCGGCCACACGCCGTTCCAAGTGCGCTGCGCCCAGTCGCGGTCAGGGTTCGGATACGAGAAGCCCGTCGCGTTTCGGTTCGCAGGACCGTTGGGCCAGCCCGCTGCAGGGTTCTCCCACGCCCATACATGACCCGCGCTCATAAAGAACGGCCACGAGTTGGAGGTGCCGTCGGGCTGAATATCCTGGAAGTCGGCGCGCCCTTTCTCCAGCACCATTGCAATCTCGGACGGGCGGTCAATCTGCGCTAACGAGGCGGACGGGTCGTTGCAGGGCTGAATCTCACCCGGCGAGCCCCACCAGCACCCACGAAACAGCGACTCGTGGACGCCGTAATGGAACACCTGCTTCGGGTCGGGGTGCGACGGGCAGATGAAGATGCCGCCCACACCGCGCGCCGCGCCATGACCGCTGGTACCGTATTGTCCCGCCTTCACATACGGCGCTATGTCCATCGTCCACGCGCGCCGACGCCCAGGCACCTGCGCGTCGCCCCAGTCGCGCCACTGCTGGAAGGGGAACATCTCGTCGTAGTCGTTCACATACATCATCGTCGCCAGTCCAATCTGCTTGCCGTTGGACAGACAGGTCGTTTGACGCGCCTTCTCACGCGCCTGAGCAAACACGGGGAACAAGATCGCGGCGAGTATCGCGACAATCGCGATGACGACCAGCAGCTCGATCAGCGTAAAGCCGTGCCGAGTTCTCATAGGAGCCTCCCAGTATAGTGAACCTCACAGAATATTAACCAGTGTTTAAAAAGTGTTAAGATAAAGTTAAATTGCTGGGGGGTAATCAGCGGTCTCCATCGTGCAAATCTGGCTGCGGAATGCCAGAAATAGCCTGCGCTGAGGTATACTCCCCTGCTGGAGGCTATCCGACGAATGGTGTAGGCAAAGCGGAGAGCCTCAGGCTTCGGGGCAGTGCAAAGTGAACTTATCGGCACAATAAACGGGATTCAGGTGGAAGCATCGCCAGTGATTGCCGCGTCTTTGGACAGTCAACTGTGGCGGTTGCTGGAAGTTTGGATACGACTTGTGATAAACGACATTCTCCTGCAAGTCGAACAGTATCTAAGCGGTCAATACACACGCACTACAGTACTGGGCGAGTGGATGGTTCGTATCGTTCAGGGGCGCGATGTTGCTCGCAACGCCTATGCAGCGCAAGTGTGGCTGCGCAACACGGGACAGACACGGTTTATGGGTATCTTCGCCTATCGCGAAGGCATGGTGTATAATATCGATGTCAAGCAGTTTGATGCACGCTTTGCATGGTGGGCACTCCACCTTACTGGGGAACTTGAGGATGACGCCTGAACTGTTGGAGCCAATACGCGCGTGGGAAACGCGCATCGAACAGCAAGCCCGCGAGTATCTTGCGCTGGTGCAGCCTCTGCTGCAGTCGCTGGGGTTGTTTGTAGAGATCGCGCTGTGCCGTTCCGAGCCGCGGTCTACGGCGCACTACAAGTCCACGCTCGATATGCGCGTTGTGGATGAAGCGGGGCATGTGCTGTGGGTCGATTCGCTGATCCTGTACCTTGACTCGGAGCAGTGGGCGGATACGGAGGCAGTCATCCCGTTCTTACAAGAGGCGATTCGCGAAGCGGTTCACACCTGGCGCGCCCAGTCCGACAAGTAGTCCGCAGTGGGGTATACTCCCCTGCTGGAGGCTATCCTATGGAGCGTGCGAACGCAGTGACCTTTCTGGGCAACCCACTGACTTTGGTTGGCAACCCCGTGTCGCCGGGCGACCCCGCGCCCGATGCAACCGTCCTCAAGCAGGACCTGACCCCTGTGCGCATTCACGACTACAAGGGGCAGACCCTGCTGGTCAGCGTCGTGCCGTCGCTGGACACCAGCGTCTGCAGCGCACAGACCAAACAGTTCAACGAAGCAGCGAGCCAACTACCCGATTCGGTCAAGGTGCTGACCGTCAGCATGGACTTGCCCTTCGCGCAGAAGCGGTTCTGCGGCGCGGAAGGGATTGACCGCATCGAGGTGCTGTCGGATCATCGCGAGGGCGCGTTCGGGCAGGCGTATGGCGCGCTGGTGAAGGAGTTGCGCATCCTCTGCCGCGCGGTGTTCGTGATTGACCCGCAGGGCATCGTGTGCTACGCCGAGTATGTGCCCGAGATCGCGCAGCACCCGAACTACGACGCTGCGCTGGACGCCGCCCGCGCCGTCGCAGGGCAGGAGTGAGACCGATGGAGTGGCTGCCGACCCCGCGCAACGCGCAGGTCTCATCCGATAGGCTGCCCTTTGCAGGCTGCCACGCCATCAAAGCGCCCGCTGGCTGGGAGGCTGCCGTCGCGCCGCTGCGCGCCCTCGGCGAGGCATACGGTGGCTGGACGGCGTTCGTCGAACACGACGCCAGCCTGCCGCGCGAGGGCTACCACCTCGCGGTGGAAAACGCCCGCATCACTATCCGCGCCGAGTCGCCCCGCGCCACCTTCTACGCTTGCCAGACCCTACTGCAAGCATGGGACGGCAAATCCATCCCGCTGATGACGGTGGACGACCACCCCACGCTTGAGTGGCGCGGCGTGGTGGAGGGCTTCTACGGCGTCCCGTGGAGCCACGAGGCGCGCCTGCGCATGCTCGACTTTATGAGCGCGCACAAGATGAATATCTACCTCTACGCCCCAAAAGACGACCCGTACCATCGCGAACGCTGGCGCGAGCCGTATCCCGCCCCCGACGCGCAACGACTCGGCGAACTCATCCGACGCGCCCAGAGCCAATTCATCGAATTCGTGTTCTGCATTAGCCCCGGACTGTCGATGGTCTACTCGGATCCTGCAGAGTTCGAGCGGCTGGTCGCCAAAATCGACGCGGTACGACAGATGGGCGTGCGCAGTTTCGGGCTACTGGTGGACGACATCCCCGAAGAGTTGCAGCACGCGGCGGACAAGCAGGCGTACCACTCGCTGGCGCACGCGCACGCCGACCTCGCCAATCGCCTGAACCAGTGGCTGAAGGCGCGCGACGCTGACAGTTGGCTGATTGTCTGCCCCACCTTCTACCACAATCTGGGCGAGCCGCCTTATGTGAAGGAACTCGGCGAGCGCACCGAGCGGGGCATCTCCATCATGTGGACGGGCGCGAAGGTCGTCTCCCGCACGATTACGCACGAAGACGCCGAACTGTTCAAACTCGCCATCCGCCGCAAGCCGTTCGTGTGGGACAACTACCCCGTGAACGACTACGAAACCAGCCGCCTGCTGATGGGACCCATCACGGGGCGCGACGCCGAGACGCTGAAGCACCTCGAAGCGCTGGTCTCGAACCCGATGAACCAAGCGGAGGCGTCCAAAGTCGCGCTGGGCACTTACGCGGACTTCCTGTGGAACGCCGAAGCGTATGACCCACAGCGCAGTTGGCGCGCCTCGATTGCGCATCTGGTCGGCGCGGACGCCGCGCCCGTGATGCTGGAGTTCTGCCAGCAGAACCTGTGGACGCGCCACTGGAAGGAAGAGCCACCCGCCATCGAACGCGCCATCGAAGAGTGGCAGACCACAGGCGACAACGACGCGCTGCGCGAGGCTTTCACCCAACTCTACACCCTGCCGCGCCGACTCAAGCAAGCCGTCCACAACGACGCGCTAATCGAGGACATCGAGCCGTGGCTGCTGCGACTGGAACTGGTCGCCGAACTCGCGCTGGAACTGTTAGACCAAATCGACGAGGACGACCTGCGCCCGCGCAGCATCCTCACCCGCTTGGAAGCCATTTGCGAGATGAACGACGCCCTCGTATGCGACGGCTGGATTGAACGCTGGATCCGCGAGACCGTCGAGGAGTTGGCGGAGGGATGAACACCTTCGGGCATCTGTTTCGGATAACGACTTGGGGCGAGTCACATGGGGGCGCGGTGGGCGTCGTGGTGGACGGTTGCCCGCCGCGAATCCCCATCACGCCCGACGAGATTCAGTTCGAACTGGATCGCCGCCGTCCCGGACAGAGCAAACTCGTCACGCAGCGCAAGGAGAGCGACACCGTACACATCCTGTCGGGCGTGTTTGAGGGGCAGACGCTGGGCACGCCGATCCTGATGCTGGTGTGGAACGAGGACGCGCGTCCCGACGCCTACGAAAGTTTCAAGAGCCTGTACCGCCCGTCGCATGCGGACTACACCTACCAGGCGAAGTACGGGATTCGCAACTGGCAAGGCGGCGGGCGCAGCAGCGCGCGCGAGACCGTCGGGCGCGTCGCGGCAGGCGCACTCGCCAAAAAGGTGCTGCGCACCCTCTGGGAGGTGGAAGTGCTTGCTTGGGTAGAGCAGATCCACACAGTAGAGGCGCAGGTAGACCCCGACGCCGTGACCTTAGAGGCGGTGGAGAGCAATCCCGTGCGCTGTCCCGACCCCGACGCCGCCGAGAAGATGATGCGCCGTATCGAGCAGGTGCGTAAGCAGGGCGACTCGGTGGGCGGGGTTATTCGGTGCATCGCGCGGAATGTGCCCCCAGGCTGGGGCAGCCCCGTGTTCGACAAACTGGAAGCGGACTTGGCGAAGGCGGTGATGAGCCTGCCCGCCAGCAAGGGCTTCGAAATCGGGTCGGGCTTTCGCGGGACGCGCCTACGCGGCAGCGAACACAACGACGAGTTCTACACCGACGAGTTCGGGCGCATCCGCACGCGCACCAACTTTTCGGGGGGCGTGCAGGGCGGCATCAGCAACGGCGAACGCATCGACATTCGCGTCGCGTTCAAGCCGACCGCCACGATTTTCAAGCCGCAGGCGACCGTGAGCGAGTCGGGCGAGGCGGCGACCCTGCAGGCGCGCGGACGACACGACCCGTGCGTGCTGCCCCGCGCCGTGCCGATGGTCGAAGCAATGGTCGCCCTCGTGCTGACCGACCACGCCCTGCGCCATCGCGGGCAGTGCGGGGAATGACCTCGCATTCGTACCTGTTTTCGCCCGCGCCTCTCAAAAAATTCACCCCGCATGGCAATAATTCCCCTGCGCACGGATGCGTATGGGAGGCGAACAGGATGCAGGTGTACCAGTTGTTTGAACCCGCTGAGCCGACGGCGATTGCCGAGCCAAGACAACGGAATGTGCTGATTGTAGACGATGACGCGCTGGTGCGTGAGACGCTCCAGTTCGTGCTGGAAGACGGCGGCTACGCCGTATACGCAACCGCATCGGGCGCGGACGCCCTGCAGATTCTGGAACGCGAGCCGATCGACATCGTGCTGAGCGACATCTTCATGCCAGGCATGAACGGGTTTGACCTGCTGCGCCAGATGCGCGAGCGCGCCCCCGACATCCCCGTCATCCTGATTACAGGCTACGGCAGCATCGAGATGGCGCGCGACGCGCTCAAGCAAGGCGCGAGCGACTTCATCACCAAACCCTACAACATCCACGAGATTCCGATTATGATCGAGCGCAACCTCACGCGCCACTCGCTGCTGACCAGTCAGACGCGCCAGATGGAGCAGGAGGTGCAGAAGTCGTATCGGGCGACGCTGGACGCCTTGCTGGCGGCGCTGGACATCCGCGACACGGAGACGGAGGGGCACTCGGAGCGGGTGGCTGCCTACACGATGGCGATGGCGAACCGCCTCAAACTCTCGCCCGACGAGTTGCAGGCGATTGAGTTGGGCGCACTGCTGCACGACATCGGCAAAATCGGCGTGCCCGACAGCATCCTGTATAAGCCTGGACCACTCACGCCCGAAGAGTGGGAGATTATGAAGCAGCACCCAGTGATTGGCTATCGGATGTGCATGAAGATCGACGCGCTGCGCCCTGCCGCGCCCATCGTGTTGCATCACCACGAACGCTGGGACGGGCAGGGCTACCCCTACGGGCTGGCGGGTGAAGCCATTCCGCTGGGCGCGCGGATCTTCGCAATCGCCGACACACTGGACGCGATGACTTCCGACCGCCCCTACCGCAAAGCGCTCTCGTTTGCGCAGGCGCGCCAGGAAATCATCCGCTGCTCAGGGCAACAGTTCGACCCCGATATGGTCAAGCTGTTCCTCGACATCCCCGAAGAGGAGCTGCGCGTGATTCGCGAGATTAGCCTCGCGACTCGCCAACAGCGCGCCGCCGCATAGCACGGGCGTCTCGGTCGCCCGCCAATAGGCGCGCTGCGTCAGGCGAACCGCCGCTTGGTCGCGAACACCCGTTGCAGCAGCGCAATCAGCCGCTTCTGCTCCTCGTAGCGACGCTGGCAAGCGTCGCACTGCCTCAGGTGCGTCTCCAGTTGCTCGGCGAGCTCGGGCGCAAGATCGCCCATAATATGGGACTCCATCAACTCCTCGGCTCGCCTACAAGTCATATCAGCCACCTTCCATAAGGATTGATTGAATGATTGGGTGGGCTTTCAGACGCGCCAGCGCTCGCGTGATGCGCTTGCGCACGGCTTCCTCGTTCAAGCCCATCTGCTGGGCAATCTCCCGATAGCTCAAGCCGACGCCATAACGCAACTCGAACATCTGGCGGTCGCTCTCTGACAGCGTCTGCATCGCTTCCTGCAGCACAAAATACAATAGCAAGTCATCCTCTGGAATAGAGTACGGCGCCGCTTCGTGTTCCGTCTCCAGCCCCAGCGAGTAGACCTCCTGCTCGCGCTTGCGCTCGCGGTACCAACTGAACACCGCGTTCCGCACCACCGTGCGCAGCCACGGCTCCATCTTATCCAGGTCGCGCAGGCTGTCCAAGTTGTTATACACGCGCAGCAGGCACTCCTGCGTCAGGTCCTCCACATCATCGTCGTTGGAGCGGCAGTAGCGTCGCACCAGACGCTCAATCCGCTCGCGCAGCGCGGTGTAGAACTGATGTTCCTCGTACACCGATGTCCTTTCCGCATAGTACATGGTAGCCACCTTCCTTCCTTTCGGCGCTCTCCTGTTCGGAGGGATCCACCATCGATTAATGACTCAAAAACCGCCCAAAAGCGGACAGCCCTCGAGCCGATTCGGGGGCAATTCCCCCCGAATTCGGGGGAAATTGCCAGTACGGGGTGAACAGCGCAGCACTTGCGGGGACAGGAAGTGGCTCAGCGCACCGCTGAGTTGGAGAGTACCTCCCTCCCCTGCTTTTAGAGACTCCGCCGGTATCCCGATGTTTCAATTATATATCGGATTCGGTCAAATGTCAAGGGGTGGAGGGTCTACTCAAGCAATTCTTCGGTTGGGTACGAAGCGCGCCAACTCCCTTGGAGTGCTGAAGCGCAGCTTCAGCATCAGGCGGAAGCGGAGCTTCCGCACCCCCAACCCCCTCTCCCACGCCGTGGGAGAGGGGACGGGGGTGAGGGCTTAGCACCCTGCGCCGAAGTTGAACAGCACAATCAGCAGGTCAGCGTCGTCGACGATGTTGTCGTTGTTCACATCGCCCTGACCGCCCGCGTTGCCGAAGTTGAACAGCACAATCAGCAGGTCAGCGTCGTCCACGCAGCCGTCGCCGTTCACATCGCCCTCGGGACCGCTGCTTGCCGCCTCGCCCAGCACCTCGATGAGGTCATAGCGCAGCGTGCCGGTTGCCGCGTAGTTCGCGTTGGGATTTTGGGAGATGTTCGCTGCTGTGTACTGACCCGTGTTGGGTTCGAAGATGGTCACCACGCGGAAGGCGAATTGCGCGTTGTTGTTCACGGCGGAGTCGCCGCTCAGGTCGAGTTCCACAAGTGCGCCGTAGCCGCCGTTCGCGTCCGTGTCGCCGTGCCAGCGGTCGCCGCGACGCGCCTCCAGCACGCGCGCCCGCGTCCAGTTCGCACCGCCGTCGGTGGTGTACTCCAGCGCGATGAACTTGGAACTCGTGTTGCTCCAGCGCACATCGAACTTGACCACGATGTTGCGGTAGCCTGTGGTAGGCACGCTGACCACAATACCTGCCTGACCTGGATTTTGACCCTGCGCAGGGTAGTTGGTGGTCTGCAGTCCCCAGTTGGGCGGGGTTGGGTGGTTCGCGTTGTTCGGATCCAGCGGCGAGCCGCGGAAGCCCGTGCCGCCGTTGTCAAAGCGGAACTGCGCCAGACTAATGGAGATTTGCGACTGCGGAGCGAACACGCCTCCATCTGGCGCTAGCATAGTGATTTCATTCAGCGGATCAGACTCGTTGAAGTCCCAGAACGCCAGTTGCGTTTGCGCCAGCGAAACGGCGACAGTCGCTGCCGCCAAGCCCAGCGCGCCAAGCGCGCGTGTGATCGTGTGTCCTTTCATTGTATGCCTCCGTATCAGAAATGATACACAGCAATTGTACGCTTTGCGAAGTTAAGGGGGCGTTAAGAACCCCGAACGACGGGTACACTACTTCCCGATGCGCGCCGCTGTCCCCGAAACGCACGAGCCGATTGCGCAGCAGTTGGTGCAGGCGCGTCGCCATCTCATCGACGCGCTGTTTGCGACCGACGCGCCCATCGAAGCGTGGATGCGCCAGTACGCGACCGCGCTGGACAACACGCTGCGCGCCCTGTACCAACGCGCGTGGGCGCAAGCCTCCCAAGAAATCCCCGCGCCCGCGAAACGCCCGCTTGCCGTGTTCGCCACAGGCGGCTACGGCAGGCGCGAACTCGCCCCCTTCTCCGACATCGACCTGACCTTCACCCCCGCGCAGGAAGACGACCCGTTCACCGAACGGCTGGTCAAACGGCTGTTCCAGGCGATGATGCAGGTGTTCTACACCGACGCCAAACTCAAAGTCGGCTACGCCTACCGCCTGATGGATGACTGCGACGCGCTCGATCACAAAACGCGCACAGGGCTGCTGGAGATGCGCCCCATCGAGGGCGACCCCGAACTGGTTGAGGCGTTCACGGCGCGCTTTTGGCGGAGTTTAGATCCCACAGGCTTCACGCTGGAACGCTACCGCGAATGCCAGTCGCGCTGGGCGCGGCTGGGCGAGGGGGTGCTGCGCACGGAGCCGAACCTCAAGGAGGGGCGCGGCGGGCTGCGCGACCGCCACACGCTGAACTGGATGACCGAAGCGCGCTACGGCGTCGCCCCCGACCAAGTGCTGGAGACGCTGGTCGCCGAGGGGGTGCTATCGCCCGCCGAAGCCGAGACGCTCGAACACGCCACGCGCACCCTGCAACGCTACCGCGCCTACCTGCACGCCATTAGCGGCGAGGCGCGCGAGCAGCTGACCCTGACCAAGCAGGGCGAACTCGCCGAGCGACTGGGCATCGAACGCGCCGCGCTGATGCACGCCCTCTACACCGCGCTGGCTGACCACGCCCGCCTGACCGAACGCGCCATCGAACGCCTCGTGAACGCGCCGCTGGTGCTGGGCGTCGGGCTGGACAGCATCCACCGCGAGATTACGCCCGCCCCCGCGCTGGAACGCGAGCCGCCCGAATGGCGCCTGCTGTGCTTCCTGCTGGCGCAACGCTACCAACTGGGGCTGAGCCGCGCGATTGAAACCCGCTTGGAAGAGTCGCTGCCCCACACACCGCCGCCCGACCCGCGCGCCGTCGGCGACGCCCTGCGCGAGATCCTCAGCCGCCCCGGCGAGGTGTACCGCGTGCTGGAGCCGATGGCAAGACTGGGCATTCTGGGCTGGGCGTTCCCGCCGTTCGCGCCGCTGATGAGCCTGCCTGCAGGCGACCCCACCCACGACTACACCGTCGGCGAACACACGCTGCAAGCCATCCGCCTGCTGGACGGCTACGCTCGTGGCGAGGGCAACGCGCTGTGGCGCACCCTGCTGGAGCAACTCGCCGCGCCCGAACTGCTGTATATGGCGCTGCTGCTGCACGACGCGGGCAAGCAAGACCCCACCCGCCCGCACGCCGACGCAGGCGCAGACCTCGCGCGGCAGTGGCTGCCCCAACTCGGCTGGAGCGACGCCGAAACCGACGAAGTGGCGTTCCTCATCCAGCACCACCTGCTGATGGCGCAGACCGCCCGCCAACGCGACCTGCACCTGCCCGAAACCGTCCGCGAGTTCACCCGCATTGTAGATACGCCCGAACGCCTGCGGATGCTGTACCTGCTGACCTGCGCCGATACACAAGCCGTCGGCGAGCGCATCTGGACGCCCGCGCAGGCGAGTTTCCTGCAGGAACTCTATCGGCGCAGCATGCGTGCGCTGGAGGAGGGGCTGCCCGACGAGACGCCTGCGCTGACCGCCGTGCGCAAGCGACTGCAACGCGCCCTCGCCAAGCACCCCCTGCCCGACGCGCTGATTGCCAAGCACATCGAGCAGATGCCGTCGGGTTACCTACTGAACACCCCGCCCGAACAAATCAGCCTGCACCTGCACTACATCGAGCGCGTGCGGGCAGGCGAGGGACCCGTCGTGGAGTTCCACAACGCGCCTGACCTGCCCTACACGGAACTGACGCTGTGTACCTTCGACGACCCGCAGCCTGGCTTGTTGAGCAAGATTGCGGGCGTGCTGTATGCGTATGATGTAGAGGTTGTCTCGGCGCGGGTGCTGACCCGCGAGGACGCGCCGCGCGTCGCGCTGGACACGCTGGGGCTAACCGTGCGGTCGCGCCCGCTGCTGCCCAACCAGTGCGCTGTGCTGGAGCGCGCCCTGCAACGGGTGCTGCGCGGGGAGCAGGCGGTCGCCGACCTGCTGCGCGAACACGGCAAAGACCCCGACGCCCCCCTGCGCGTGAACCAACTGCAGATTCACGACGACGCCTCCGAAGCCTACACAGTAGTAGACCTGCACACCGCGCCCGACTTGGGGGCGTTGTATCGCGCGGCGTATGCGCTGTCGCAACTGGGCTGGAACATCCACAGCGCGCGGTTTGGGCAGTGGGCAGGGCGCGCCGTGCTGAGTTTCTACTGCACCGACGCGCACGGACGCAAACTTGCGCCCGACCAGCACAACGCCCTGCGCCGCGCGATTGCGCAGGAGGGATAGCTGCGCCCGCAAGGTACACTTTACCCCGTGCGGATCCTGTTTCTGGCGGACATCGTGGGGCGCACGGGGCGTCAGGCGGTCGCCAAGACGCTGCCCGAATGGCGCGAACGCTACGCGCCCGACATCATCTTAGCCAACGGCGAGAACGCCGCAGGCGGCAAGGGCATCACTACCGCCGTCATGCACGACCTGCTTGCGCTGGGCATCGCGGGCTTCACCACAGGCAACCACATCTGGGACAAAAACGACATCTACCCCACGCTGGACGCTGACCCGCGCATCGTGCGACCCGCCAACTACTCGCCGCTTGCCCCAGGCAAAGGCGTCGCCCACTTCGAAGTGCTGGACAAAACGCTGGCGGTCATCTCGCTGGCGGGGCGAATCTTTATGGAGAACGCCGACTGCCCCTTCCGCAAGTTCGACGAGATTTACGCGCAGTTGCAGACGCCGTTCGTGTTCGTGGACTTTCACGGCGAGGCGACCTCCGAGAAGGCGTGCTTCGCCTACTATGTGGACGGGCGCGCGAGCGCGGTCGTCGGCACGCACACCCATGTGCAGACCGCCGATGAGCGCATCCTGCCCAACGGCACCGCGTTCATCACCGACGCGGGCATGTGCGGCGCGTTGCACTCGTCCATCGGCATGGAACTGGAGCCGTCCATCCGCCGATTCCTCACGGGCATGCCCGCCAAGAGCGATGTCGCCAAAGGCGCGGGCGTCGTGTGCGGCGTGCTGATCGACTTAGACCGCACCACTGGCAAGGCGCAGGGCATCCAGCGACTGCAGAAACGCTTCGCTGAGGGCAGATGATAACCCCCTCCTTCAGGTTCCCCCTGCCCGCAGGGGGAACCGCGTGGGTGCGCGGCTTGGTTCCCCTCGCGAAGCGGGGGGAGAACGCGAACCTGCGCCCCGCGCGGTTCCCCTCGCGAAGCCGGGGGAGAACGCGAACCTGCGCCCCGCGCGGTTCCCCTCGCGAAGCGGGGGGAACCTTAAGGAGGGGGGCAATCAATAAACTCTGAACGCGCGATTGGTAAAACTGAGTGATATGGAGGAACACTTATGAAAACGACCGTTGTATGGTTCCACAGCGACCTGCGCGTCGCGGACAATCCTGCGCTTTATGCGGCGGCGCAGCGCGGCGCGGTTGTGCCCGTGTTCATCTACGCGCCCGAAGAGCAGGGTGAGCGCGCTCCCGGCGCGGCGCGCCAGTGGTGGCTGCACCATTCGCTTGAGGCGTTAGCCCAGTCGCTGCAGCGGCTGGGCGCGCAACTCATTATCCGCCGCGCGACGCAGAGCCTGCCCGCGCTGGAGCAGATTCTCGCCGAAACAGGCGCGGACGCGCTGTATTGGAACACGCGCTACGAGCCGCAACTGTGGGAACGCGACGAGCGCGTCCACAACACCCTGCGCACGCGGGGCATCGACACGCGCGAGTTCGCCAGCTATCTGCTGCACGACCCGAACGCTGTGCGCACCGATGCGGGGCAGCCCTACACAGTGTTCACGCCCTTCTGGAAGCGCATGCTGCAGGTGGTGGATGTGCCCGACCCGCTGCCCGCCCCAGAGACGCTGCGCACGCCTGAGCGTATGCCCGCCTCCGAGCCGCTGGAATCGCTAGGACTGCTGCCCACCATCGACTGGGCGGCGGGTTTCCGCGCGACTTGGCAGGTGGGCGAGGCGGCGGCGCACCGACGGCTGGAGTGGTTCCTGCGCAACGCCGTAGAGGACTACCACGCCCTGCGCGACCGACCCGACTTAGACGCCACCTCGCGCCTCTCGCCCCACCTGCAGCACGGCGAGATCACCCCGCGCCAAATCTGGCGCGCGACCCTGCGCCACAGCAACGGCAAGTGGACGAAAGGCGTGGAGCATTTCCTGCGCGAGGTCGGCTGGCGCGAGTTCGCCTACCACATCCTGTACCACCACCCCTACACCCAGACGCGCGCCCTGCGGTCGGAGTTCGACTCGTTCCCGTGGAGCGCGGTGGAGACGCCCGCCTACAAAGCGTGGACGCGCGGGCGCACAGGCATCCCGATGGTGGACGCGGGCATGCGCCAACTGTGGCGCATCGGCTGGATGCACAACCGCACGCGCATGATTGTCGCCTCGTGGCTGACCAAAAACCTACTGCACCACTGGCGGCTGGGCGAGGCGTGGTTCTGGGATACGCTGGTCGACGCCGACCCCGCAAGCAATGTGCTGGGCTGGCAGTGGACGGCAGGCTGCGGGGCGGACGCCGCGCCCTACTTCCGCATCTTCAACGCCGTCATCCAAGGGCGCAAGTTCGACCCCGACGGCGCGTATGTGCGCCAGTGGGTTCCCGAACTGGCGAACCTACCGACGCAATACATCCACGCGCCGTGGGAAGCCCCTGAAAGCGTGCTGCGTCAGGCGGGCGTGGCGCTGGGCAAAGACTACCCCTACCCGCAGGAGCCGCTGGACACAAGCCGCGAGCGCGCCTTGCAGATGCTGGAGCAGTGGGCGAAGCGTTAGCCCTCGCTGACAGACTCGGCGGCGGCTGTCTCCTCCTCCGCAACGCCCTTCGGCGGCGCAACCGACGCCAGCGTCGTGTCGGGGTCGTCCAGCACCTGCACGCCCGCAGGCAACTGGAGGTCGCGCAGGTGAATCGAGTCGCCGAAGTTCTCCAGCGCCGCAAGGTTCACATGAATCGCTTCGGGAATCTGCGTCGGCAGGCACTTGACGCGCAGTTTCTCCAGCGAGTGTATCAGCACGCCGCCCGACTTGAGCGCGAGCGACTCGCCCTCCAGCACAATCGGCACTTCGGTCTCGATGAGTTCGTCCATCGCCATCGCCCACAGGCTCACATGGCGGATGCGCGCTGTGATAGGCTCGCGGTCAACCTCGCGCAGCAGGGTGCTGAGCCGCTCGCCGTTCAGTTCCACCTCAATCAGGTGCGTCGTGCCTGCGTAATGCAACACGCGCCCCAGCGTGCGCTCCTCGAACTGCACGGGCGTCGACACGCCGTTGGAGCGGAACACCACGCCGGGCACATGCCCCTGTCGGAGCAGTTTTCTCGCCTTCTTGCCTAACAAAGTGCGCGGTTCTGCCTTGATCGAGTAAGTTGTCGCCATCGGTTGCCTCCTCTATACACGGTGTCGGCGCGAATTATACCCAAGCGTTCCGTTGCGTCCCCCGCGACTTACGGACTTAGACTGTAGTAGCCGACCGCTTCCACGAGCGACTGTCCCTCTTTGGAAAGCACCCACTCGATGAACTTCGCGATTTCGCCGCGCGGTTTGCCGTTGGTGTAGAAGTAGAGATAGCGCCAGATGGGATATAGGCGGTTGCGCACATTCTCTTCGGCGGGTGCGTAGGCAGGTTCGCCCTCTTTCGCCGCGATTTTGAGCAGTTTGACGCCGGGGCGGTTCTTGAAGTACGCCACACCGCCGTAGCCGATACCGCCAGGCGTGCGGGCGACCTCACGCGCCTCCTCGCTGGTGGAGGGTATGAAGCGCACGCCGCGCCCCCAGTTCTGGTTCTTCAGCACATTCTGCTGGAAGAAGCCATAGGTGCCTGAATTGCTGTCGCGGCTGAACACGACGATGGGTAAATCGGGACCGCCGACTTGTCGCCAGTTGGTGATTTGCCCGATGTAGATGCGACGCAGCTGATCCATCGTCAGCGACTCCACAGGGTTCGACTCGTGCACGCACACGGCGAGTCCGTCCAGCGCGACGGGGATTTCGTTGACCACCACGCCGCGGCTGCGGGCGCGGTCGACTTCCGACTTGCGCATCGGGCGCGACGAGGCACAAATGTCCGTTATCCCGTTGATGAGCGCGTTGATGCCGATGCCCGACCCGCCGCCCGCCACGGAGACGCTGACGCGCGAGTTCACGCGCCCATACCCCTCCGCCCACCGCTGATTCAAAATCAGCATCGTGTCGGAGCCTGTGATTGTGATGCTCCGTTGGCTCAGGGTGGACGCGCCTGCCGCCGCCGTCGGTCTGCCCAGTGATGCCATTCCTGCGTTGCGTTTCATCGGCTTACCTCCTCCCCGATCAGTAGCGGTATTGCAGGCGAACTGTCCACTGGTCGTTGCGCGCTTCGGAACCCTCTTCATCAGGGGTCTCGAAGGCAACGGTTAGGCGCACATCAGGGTTGATGAAGTAGTTGTAGGCGAAGCCCCAAGTGCGCGTGCTGTCGCCGCCGCGCCCCGTGTCGGGGTCGAACACATCGTAGCGCACAGTCAAAAAGTTGCGGTAGTTGAGGCGATACGCGCCCTGAATCTGGTAGCCCAAGATGTTCGTCGCGCGTGTGAAGCGCGGAACGGCGACCCCGCTGACCGTGCGGGTGGTGGGCACGCGGTCTCTGCCCAGCATCAGCTCGCCGCGTACCGTGAGCCCTTCAATGAACGCATCGTGGACGGTCGCGTCCACATAAACAAACTCACGGTTCACGCTGGGTGCCTGAATGGGCTGGTTGTTGTTGGCGGGGTCGTTGACGGTGAAGCCCGGTCGCTTGCCAAAGAAGCCCGCAAGCCCGAACTCGTAGCGCTGCGTGTAGTAGCGAATGCCCGCGTGCCAAGCAAGCGCGCTGCCCAGATTGCCGAAGGTGTTCGCGCTCGTCTGTTGCGGGTCTTGGAAGGTGAGGCTGTTCCACACCCCGAAGTGCGCGAAAGCGTTATCCCCCAGCCCGTAGCGCATAAACACGCCGCGCCCGCGCTCGCCCGCAAACATCGTGCGATTATACAGCGCACGCTCGGGCATCTCCCGATCTGTGGAGGAGCGCTCCAACTCATAGCCCAACGGCAACCGCTGTTGACCCGCCAGAAGCTGAACCCCCACGCGCTCCACCGTCGGCTCGATGTCCCAAATCAACTGGGCATCGCGCAGCTCCGCAGAAATGCGCTGGGAACCCGTAGAGACATCGAACGCCAAACGCATCTGTGTGCGCGGGTCAATCACATTCGTCTGGCTGATGCGGAACCGTCGCAACTGGAACCCCTCGTTGGCGCGATTCTCCTGCGAGTCGAACCACTGGAACTGGATGTAGTTGCCAGGGCGAACCCGCAGCGTCTCAGCCAGGTTCGTCTGGATTGCGGGGATAGTCTCCTGCGTCTGCTCTTCGATATAGAGACGCACCTCCTGCATCTCCCGTTGTAGCGATTCGAGCTGTTGTTGCAGCGCCTCGATGCGTTGTTGTAGTTCGTGCAAGCGTTGTGGGTCTTGCGGCTTCGCGCTTTTATGGGCGCGCGCGCGTACAGTAGCATCTGCGGTCGTGCTACCAGCGAACGCCGCGCCGCCACTCACAAACACGATACAACTCACGAGAAGCGTTGCGCAACAGTACCTCCATGTCCCATACATAGTCTGCCTCCCTGATGCACAGAGTTAGTCGCTGAACGCCGAACCGCCACGCGGTCGAATGCGCCCCCTCGTTCCGCCGAGTGCCCCCAGCGCGCAGGCTTACGGCGTCTCGCCAGGGGGTTCCGTGCGTGGCTCTACGGTGATGGTGACCTTCGCCTGCGCGGGGCGTCCTTCGGCGTCGTAGGCGGTGAGCGTGTAGGTGGTGGTTGCGGTGGGGGACACCGTGATCTCGCCCTGCTTGGGGTCGATGCGTCCGACGCCGTTGTCGATCTCGGCGCGGATGGCGTTCACAATCTCCCAGCGCAGCGCGACACTCTCGCCTGCGGTAATCGTCTCGGCTTGCGCCGTGAAGCTCAGAATCTGCGCTTGCGAGGGGTCAATAACTTCCACTTTGACCTTCTTGCTGACCGATTTGCCGACGGCGTTGCGGGCGATGAGTTCGTATTCGGTGGTGCGCGAGGGGCGATGCTCGAATCCGGGCATCGCGGGGTCTAACTTCTGTCCGCCGGGCGGGGTGAGGATGAGTTCGGTGGCGTTTTGCACTTCCCAGCGCAGAAGCACCGCTTCGCCGCGCTTGATTTGGGTCGGCTCGGCGTAGAAGCGGGTAATCACAGGCGCGGGCGGTTCGGGCGCGTTCTGCACAATCACAACAACTTCGCGCATCTGCTCGCCGTAGCGATTGCGGGCGATCAGGCGGTAGGTCGTGGTGGTCTGCGGCTGCACTTGCACCGAGCGCGTCTTGTTCAGGTCGAACTCGCCGAGACCGGGTTCAATCAGCACCGTGTCGGCGTTGCGCACAATCCAGCTGAGGGTGGTTGTCTCGCCTGCGGTGAATTGGGCGGGTTGGGCGACGAACTCTTCGATTTCGACGGGCAGCGGGCGCGTGTACGCCCACAACGCGAGCAGCAGCCCCAGCACCGCCAGAAAGCCCAGCACCAGCGGGCTAACCAGCCCCCGCCGCTCCAGCTGCGCCTGCACAGAGGTGGAGCGCAGGGGGTCTTCGACGCTGCGCGCGGTGGCGGTGAAACTGAACAGCGCGGGGTTCGCCAGAGTCGGCATCCGACGCGGCTGCGCGTAGACCAGCACGCTCTGCGTCTCGCCTGGCGCAAGGGGCACGCGCTCGCGCTCCAGCTCGAACACCACCTCGTCTTCGGGGTCGGAGGCGTGTAGCTGCACGGTCTGCTCCGTGTTGCCGTAGTTGGCGAGGGTGAGTTCGTAGGGCACGCGCTTGCGCAGGGGCGAGGCAATCCCGCGCTTGGGCGCAATCTCCAGCGTGAGCATGCTATAGGGGCGAATCGTGATGCTGGCTTGCGCGACGCCTGAGCCGCCGTTTTCGAGCGAGCGGGCGCGCACCAGAATCGGGTAGGTGCCCGCGCGGCTCTCGGTGTTGCGTGGCGGGCGGATGAGGATGCGCTCCTGCACCTCTTCGCCCGGCGCAAGTGGGAACGACGGGATAGGAATCGCGCACCACTCGGCGTCGACGCCCTCGATTTCCAGCGCGACTTGGTCGGGCGCGTCGCCTTCGTTGCGCACCGTCGCCAGCAGTTGCGCCGAGCCGCCCGGCTCGACTTGCACCTCGTCCTGCCCCAACCTGACGCGAATCGCCATCGGGGTCTAATTGTACCCTGTGGTAATCGGCGGGTGGGGGAATTTGCGTCTGTACCCCCTCCTTGAGGTTCCCCCTGCGGGCAGGGGGAACCGAACCCATGCGCGGTTCCCCCCGCTTCGCGAGGGGAACCTCAAGGAGGGGGGCAATTCATGAACTTTGCTCACGCGACTGGTAAGTGCCTTTGCGTTGGTTCTTCGACATGCCCCCCTCCTAACTTCCCCCGTACACGGGGGAGGAACTCCCTCCCCGCACGCGGGGAGGGTTGGGGTGGGGGCTATGTTAAATCTCACTGCAAAGACACTTATTAGTCCACCGCCTCCGCCAGTTCGTCGGCGTCGTTGGCGGCGACGACGGCGGTCGGCGTCATCTGCGCCCGTACCTGCTGCTCGATCTGTTGCGTCAGTTCGGGATTCTGCTCCAGATAGGCGCGGGCGTTCTCGCGTCCTTGACCCAGGCGCGTCTCGCCGAAGCTGAACCATGTGCCCGATTTCTGAATCACCCCGAGCGCGAGCGCTTGGTCAATCAGGTCGCCCAGTCGTGAGATGCCCTGCCCGAACACGATGTCGAACTCCGCCTGCCGAAACGGCGGCGCGACCTTGTTTTTGACCACCTTAACCCGCGTGCGCACGCCGATAACCTCGTTGCCCTGCTTAATGTTGTCCACGCGGCGCACTTCCAAGCGTACGGACGCCCAGAACTTGAGCGCGCGCCCGCCTGGGGTCGTCTCGGGGTTGCCGTACATCACGCCGACCTTCTCGCGAATCTGGTTGATGAATACGACGGCGGTGTTGCTCTTGGCTGCAGACGCGCCCAGCTTGCGCAACGCTTGCGACATTAGGCGCGCCTGCGCCCCGACCGTCACATCGCCGATGTCGCCTTCTACCTCTTGGCGCGGCATCAGCGCGGCGACCGAATCCAGCACGGCAATATCGAACGCGCCGCTGCGAATCAGCGTGTCCATAATCTCCAGCGCTTCGTCGCCTGTGGAGGGCTGCGAGATGAACAGCCGATCGACATCGACGCCGATGGCGCGGGCGTATTCGGGGTCTAAGGCGTGTTCCGCGTCCACAAACAGCGCGTTCCCACCGAGTTTCTGCGCTTCGGCAATCATATGCAGCGCGAGGGTCGTCTTGCCCGACGATTCCGTGCCGTAGAGTTCGATAATGCGCCCGCGTGGGATGCCGCCCACGCCCAGCGCGGCGTCCAGCGCGGTGCTGCCCGTGGGGATAGCAGACACCTGCATGCGGGTCGCCTCGCCCAGACGCATCACGCTCCCTTTACCGAACTGGCGCTCCGCCTGCGCAATTGCGGCTTCCAGCGCCTTCTGCTTGTCTGCTGCCGAGATGTTGTTCGTCGCCATCGTCGCCTCCTGAAGGTAGATAAGTGTCTACAGGATTATACCCGACGATGGGCGTTTGTCAAGGGGGGTCAAGCCACCTGACGCGCTGTGTGGGGTCTATGGTGTGCGCGTCATCGGCGGGCAGGAACACCGAGAAGCGCGCGCCCTTGCCGAGTTCGCTCACGACGCGGATTTCGCCCCCATGCTCTTCGATAATCTGCTTGGCGATGGACAGCCCCAGCCCTGTGCCCTGCGCCTTGCGGGTGTAGAACGGCTCGAAGATTTGCTCAAGGGCTTCCGGGGGGATGCCCTCGCCTGTATCTTCCACATGCACCCACACGCCTTTCGGCTCTTCGGCGCGTTCGGTGATGACGCGCACTGTGCCGCCGCTGGGGGTGGCTTGCTGCGCGTTAATCAGCAGGTTCGTGAACACATGCTGCAGGCGCGCCGAGTTGCCCCACACGGGCGGCAGCTCAGGCGCGAGGCGCTTCTCCAGCATGATTCCGTGTCGCAGCAGCAGATGCTCGGTGAACACAAAGGCGTCGCGCAGGGTCTGGTTGATGTCGACGAGGGTGCGTGCGTCGGGCTTGGTGGCGCGTGCGAAGCGCAGCAGGCTGCCCACAATATCGCGCGCGCGGTGCGCCCCCTGCACGAGGTTCTCCAGCGCCTGCTGGGCGCGTTCGTACTCCGTGTCGCTCCAGTTGGCGGGGCGGCTCGCTTTCAGTTTTTCGGCGATCATCTGCGCGAAGCCGACGACGGCGGTCAGCGGGTTGTTCAACTCGTGCGCCACGCCCGCCGCCAGCACGCCAATCGCCGACATCTTCTCGTTCTGGACGAGCATCTCCGACTTCTGGCGCAGTTCCTCGTAGGCGCGCTGGAGCTGCTCGAACAATTCGCGGTTGTGCTTGCGCAGGTTGCGCCGTTCGATAGCGCGGGCGACGACGGTGTTGAGGACGCCGATGTCGTCTAAGGGCTTCAGCAGATACTCGAAGATGTTGCCCGCTTTGAACGCCTGCAGCGCGTTTTCGAGCGAGCCGTGCCCTGTAAGCACGATGATTTCAGCGTCGGGCAGGTGTTCGCGTGCAGCGGCAATCACTGCCAGCCCGTCTTTGCGCGGCATGCGCATGTCGGTCAGGATGACGGCGTATTCGGTCGCGCGAATCTTTTCGATGGCTTCCTCGCCGTCGGCGGCGGTGTCCAGCAGATAGCCGTCGCCCCGTAGCTGCCGCGTGTAGACATAGCGCAAATCTTCCTCGTCGTCCACAATAAGCACCCGCTCGGTCATAGACTTCCCCTTGTGGGTATTATCGGCACGCGGCGGCGATTGACTCAGAGGTCAGCTGTTTTGCCAGCGTCGGTACTCGGCAAGCAGGCGCGTCTGCACATCGCGCAGCGCTTGTTCGGGCGACTTGTTGCCGCTGATGAGGTAGTCCTGCGCGGTGTAAAGCTCGCTCAGGTACAGCGCGGCAATCGGCGTGATGGGGAAATAGCGCGCGTTGGGGCTGTCCAGAAGATCCAGGAACTTCGCGTAGCCGCGTTTCCACGCCTCGTCGGGCTGGCGCACCGTGCGCAGGCGGGGGTGCTGCAGCATCCGCCGTATGTTGGGCAGCCCGTGCATTGTCTCGGCGAACAGCAGCTGCGCCTCCTCGCGCTGCATCCAGACGAAAAAGTCCCACGCCTCGCGCGGGTGGCGCGCCTCGCGCGGGATGCAGAACATATTTTGCCCAATCCATGTCGGGCGACGCAAGTGAGGCTTGCCTGCGGGATACGGGATGGGCGCAATCGCGTAGGGCACACGCGGCGCGTATTTCTGGAACCAGTAGGTGTTCCACTGTCCGTTGAGCATCATCGCGATTTTGCCCAGAAAGAAGGGGTTGTTCGTGCCCTGCTCGTTGCCGAAGCTCATCGTGAAGGCTTGAATCGCCCTACCGTCGCCCATCGCTTCAATCAGGGCGCGGTAGTAGCGCGCGGCGTCGAGGTTTGTGGGATGGTCAGCGGTGGGCGCGCCTGTGCGCGGGTCAATAAACTGCCCCCCAAACGCGCCGATGATGTAAATCAGGTCGGGCGGGCGCATGCCCAGCGTGCGGATAGCGCCGTTCCGCTCGCGCACCGTCAGCCGACGCGCGTAGTCGAGCATCTGCTCCAGCGTTTCGGGCGGGCGGTCTGGCGGGAGACCCGCGCGTTTGAAGTGGTCGGGGTTGTAAAACAGCGCCATCGCATCCAGCAGGTAGGGCATCGAGTAGAGTTTGCCGTTGTAGCGTCCCAGTTCCAGCGCGCCGGGCACGAAATCTGCCTCGCGAAAGCCCGCAGCGCGGAACCAATCGTCCAGCGGCAACAGCGCGTCATTGGCTGCCAGCGGCGCAAGGTAGCCCGGCTCGCGCAGGGTGAAAAAGTCGGGCGGCGCGCCCGCCGTGACCGCACGCAGAATCTTATCGTCTGATACCGCGCCCAAATTCTGTAGGTACACCTTGTCCTGAATGCGGTTGTAGTAGTCCACCACGCCCTGAAAGACCTTCTCCTCGTCGCCCGTCCACATGCTCCACACGCGCACGACCGTGCGTCCGTGCGTGTTCGGCTCGCGCCGTACCCCGCACCCGCTCAGAACCGCTGCGCCAACGCCCAGCCCGCCGAGTGGGACTCGCATCGAACCTGCAGTATACCGCGTGCGGTACAATTCCCCGCGTATGGACACGGTGCTGATTACAGGCGGTGCGGGCTTTCTGGGCTACCATTTGGCGCACCACTTCGCCCGCAACGGCGTGCGTCCCGCGCTGTTGGATATTGCGCCCTACGAGGAATCGGAGTACCCCGACGGGACGCTGTTTTTGAAAGGCGATGTGCGCAATCGCGACGAGGTGCGTGCGGCGTTGGAAGCGTCGCGCCCGCGCTGGGTCGTTCACGGCGCAGCCGCGTTGCCCCTGTGGAAACGCGCCGACATCTTCAGCGTGAATGTGGACGGCACGCGCACCGTACTGGACGAGTCGTTCCGCGCAGGCGTTGAGCGCGTGGCGCATGTGTCCTCGACCGCCGTGTACGGCGTGCCCAGAAAGCACCCGATTGAGGAGACCGACCCGCTAAGTGGCGTCGGTCCCTACGGCGAAAGCAAGATTCTGGCGGAGCGCGTGTGCGAGGAGTTCCGCGCCAAAGGGCATATCGTACCTGTGATTCGCCCGAAGACCTTTATTGGGCAGGCGCGATTGGGGGTGTTCCAGATTCTGTACGACTGGGTGGAGTCGGGGGCGCGTATCCCGATGATTGGCAACGGGCGCAACCGCTACCAGTTGCTGGAGGTCACCGACCTCGCGCGGGCGTACTGGCTGGCGTGTACGGTGGACGCGGCGCAGGCGAACGACACCTTCAACATCGGCGCGGAGCGGTTCCAGACCGTGCGCGAAGACATTCAGGCGTTGTGCGACTTCGCGGGGTCGGGCGCGCGTCCGATGGGCACCCCCGCCGCGCTGGTCAAACTCGTGCTGCGTGTGCTGGAGGCGCTCAAACTCTCGCCGCTCTACAAGTGGGTCTACCTGACCGCCGACAGGGACTCGTTCGTGTCCGTCGAGCGGGCGAAGGCGCAGTTGGGCTGGCAGCCCGTGTATAGCAACGCCGAGGCGCTGATCCGCTCGTACCAGTGGTACTTGGAGCATGCGTCAGGCTTGGAGGTTGGCACGGGCGTGACGCACCGTGTGGCGTGGGAGCAGGGCGCGCTGAAGGTGTTCAAGTGGCTGCTGGGCGGGCGCAGGAAGCCGCGCCGCGCCTCCGCGCCAACGCGCTGACGCCTACCCCAAAATCCGCTCGATGTAGCGCTGGGTTTCGGGGAATGGGGGCACGCCGCCGTACTGTTGTACGCGCCCTGGTCCAGCGTTGTACGCCGCCAGCGCAAGGCGCAGGTCGCCGAACCGTTGCAGCAGGTGGCTAAGGTACCGCACGCCGCCCTCGATGTTCTGCACGGGGTCAAACGGGTCGCTGACGCCGAGCGCGCGGGCGGTTTCGGGCATCAGTTGCATCAGCCCCTGCGCGCCTTTGGGCGAGACGGCGCGCGGGTCGCCCCCCGACTCCGCCTCGATGACGCGCAGCACCAGTTCGGTGTCCAGATTGTAGCGGGCGGCAATCGGGGCGACGACAGGTTCCCACTCGCGCGTGCGAATCTGCATGCCGGGCGGGGGCGTCCCGCCGACGGGGAAGCCCACAGGCGCGACAAACGCCGCCTCGAACGGCTGCGCCGCACTCGCGGGCGGCTCGCCCCGCAGCGACTGCAAGCGCGCCTCAATCGCCTGTACCCGCTCCAGAGTCCTCTGAAAGGCGTCGCTGATACGCATAGACGGCAGCCTCGTCGATAGCGTGTTGCATCAGGCGGTTCATCTCTTGCTGGTGCTGCTCGTGGGCGCGGATACGCAGTTGGGTAAGCGCCTCGCGCTCGCGCCGCGCCTGCAGGTAGACCTCCCGCGCGTGCGCCTCTTGTTCCAGCAGCAGCGGCAGCGTGTCCTGCAGGCGTTGCAGGCGGGTCTGCAGCGCGTCGAGGGTCTGTTCGCGCTGCGCCCATTCGTGGGGGTGCAGGGCTGCGCTTGCCAGCTGGCGCATCTGCTCGGTCAGCGCGCGGATTT
>Ga0101945_1000848_pt1 | contig 39724 bp, 37 predicted proteins | sample DewCreD2012metaG_2_FD_75246 | JGI IMG/M metagenome (GOLD analysis project Ga0101945, IMG submission 75246) | Hot spring sediment bacterial and archeal communities from British Columbia, Canada, to study Microbial Dark Matter (Phase II) - Dewar... ... | reverse complement strand
TCGGAGGTGAAGGAGGTGCTGGAGAAGATGCTTCAGGAGCGGTATGCCCCCCGTACACAGACTCTTACACATAACTCTTGACACGACCACCAAAAGCTCAAGCGGGGCGTGCCCGTCAAGTACGTGGTGACCAAGGAGGGGGAAAAGGTAGCGGTGGCCACGGTCTTTGACCTCCTCATGGCCCAGTTCGGGGTGGGGCGGGGTCTTCCGGGGGATTACCCCAGGGATTACGGGGATGAACTGCCCTATACCCCTGCCTGGCAGGAGAAGTGGACCGGGATCCACCGGGATACCCTCCTTAAGTACGCCCGCTCCTGGGCGGAAAACGGCCTCAAGACCAAGGGGAAAAACCTCATCATCATCGGAGCGGGCATCAACCACTGGTACCACAACAACCTCATGTACCGGGCGGGGATCGTGGCTTTGATGCTCACGGGAAGTGTGGGGGTGAACGGCGGGGGCCTGGCCCACTACGTGGGGCAGGAGAAGCTGGCCAATCAGGCTTCTTGGGGTCCCATTGCCTTCGCCACCGACTGGGGCTACCCCCCCAGGCAGCAGAACACCCCGAGCTTCCACTACGTTCACTCCGACCAGTGGCGCTACGAGCGGGGCTTTTCCGCGTACGACAAGACGGCAGCCGGCCTAACGGACCACACCATAGACCACCAGGTCCGGGCGGTGCGCAAGGGGTGGCTTCCCTTCTTCCCCCAGTTCAACAAGAGCCCTCTGGAGGTGGTCAAGGAGGCGGAAGCCAGGGGAGCCAAGACCGAAGAGGAAATCATCCAGTACGTGGTGGAGGCCCTTAAGCGGGGGGAACTGAGGTTCGCCGTGGAGGACCCCGACGCTCCTGAGAACTGGCCCAGGGTCTGGTTCATCTGGCGGGGGAACGCCATCGGTACCAGCGCCAAGGGGCACGAGTACTTCCTGAAGCACTACCTGGGCACCCACACCAACGCCGTGGCCGAGGAAAGGGCCGAGGGGCAGGTACAGGAGGTGGTCTACCGGAAGCCGGCCCCCGAGGGGAAGCTGGATTTGGTGGTGAATCTCAACTTCCGCATGGATACCAGCGCCCTCTACTCCGACATCGTCCTCCCCGCCGCCACCTGGTACGAGAAGGACGACATCAACACCACCGACCTTCACACCTTCATCAACCCCCTGCAGGCGGCCGTGCCCCCCGCTTGGGAATCCAAGCCCGACTGGGATATCTTCAAGGCCATTGCCAAGAAGGTCTCGGAACTGGCACAGGTGCACCTGCCCAACCCGGTGAAGGACCTGGTCATGATCCCCTTGCAGCACGACACCCCGGACGAGCTGGCCCAGGCTGAGGACCTGGACTGGAAGAAAGGGGAAGTAGAGCCCATTCCCGGCAAGACCATGCCCAAGTTCCGGGTGGTGGAGCGGGACTACACCAAGCTTTACGAGAAGATGGTCACCCTGGGGCCGGTGGTGGAGAAGGCGGGAGTGGGGATGCACGGCCTTACCATCCCCGTGGAGGACTTCTACAAGGAGCTGGCCGAGCGCCAGCCTAGGGTTTTCCAAGGGGAGAAGCGGCCGAGCCTCGAGGAGGCCCGGGAGGTAGCGGAGGCCATCCTCTTCCTAGACCCCGTCTCCAACGGGGAGCTCGCCTACCGGGCCTTCCTGGACGAGGAGAAGAAAACGGGGGTGAGGCTCGCCGACCTCGCCGAGGGCAACCGCCACGTGCGCATCTCCTTCAAGGACCTGGTGGCCCAGCCCCGCCGCCAGCTCACCACCCCCACCTGGAGCGCCATCATCAACCTGGGCCGGGCCTATAGCCCCTACACCCTAAACGTGGAGCGCCTCATCCCCTGGCGCACCCTCACGGGCAGGCAGCACTTCTACCTGGACCACCCCAACTACCTGGCCTGGGGTGAACACCTGCCCACCTACAAGCCAAGGCCTGAGGTCTTCATGCTCCAGGAGACGGAAAAGGCAGCCAAGGAGGCCCAGGGCAAGCTCCTCAACTACATCACCCCCCACGGGAAGTGGTCCATCCACTCCACCTACTCCGAGAACCACCGCATGATGACCCTTTCCCGGGGAGGCTACCCGGTCTGGCTCAACGATAAGGATGCCGCGGAACTGGGCATTAAGGACAACGACTGGGTGGAGCTTTTCAACGACAACGGGGTCTTCGTGCAAAGGGCCATCGTCTCGGCCCGGATTCCCAGGGGAACCGTCTTCGTGTACCACGCCACCGAGCGCACGGTGGGCATTCCCAAAAGCCCCTTGCGGGGCAAGCGGGCGGGGATGAACAACTCCATCACCCGGGCCCGCCTCAAGCCCGTGCTCATGTCGGGCGGCTACGCCCAGTTCACCTACGCCTTCAACTACTGGGGGCCCGTGGGGGTGAACCGGGACACCTGGGTCTTCGTGCGCAAGCTGGAGAAGTCCCCGGAGTGGTAAAGGAGGAACGCCATGAAGGTTAGAGCCCACATGTCCATGCTCTTCCACCTGGACAAGTGCATCGGTTGCCACACCTGCTCCATCGCCTGCAAGAACCTTTGGACCGATAGAAAGGGCGCGGAGTACATGTGGTGGAACAACGTGGAAACCCGCCCCGGCACCGGCTACCCCACGGGCTGGGAGGACCAGGAGCGCTTCAAGGGGGGCTGGGAGTATAAGGATGGCCACCTGGACCTCCGCCTGCACTCCCGCACCCAGGGGCTTTTCCGCCTCTTCTTCAACCCCGCTCTGCCCTCCCTGGACGACTACTACGAGCCCTTCACCTTCCGCTATAGCGACCTCTTCACCAGCCCCGAAGGGGAGGATCAGCCCACCGCCATCCCCATCTCCATGATCACGGGGGAGCCCATGACCCCAGGGGCCGGGCCCAACTGGGACGATGACCTCTCGGGAAGCCCCCTCTACGCCGCCAACGATCCCAACCTAAAGGGCCTGGACCCCGAGGTGCAGGCCCAGCTTTCCGAGATCGAGGGGGTGGTCTTCCAGTACCTGCCCCGTATCTGCAACCACTGCCTGAACCCCTCCTGCGTGGCTGCCTGCCCCAGCGGGGCCATCTACAAGCGGGCCGAGGACGGGGTGGTCCTGGTCAACGAGAACAAATGCAAAGCCTGGCGGATGTGCGTGGCCGCCTGCCCCTACAAGAAGGTCTACTACAACTGGGCCACGGGGAAGAGCGAGAAGTGCATCCTCTGCTTCCCCCGCCTGGAGACCGGCCAGGCCCCGGCCTGCGCTCACTCCTGCGTGGGGCGGATCCGCTACATGGGGGTGCTCCTTTACGATGCCGACCGCATCCCCGAGGCGGCCATGGTGCCCGACGAGCGGCTGGTGGAGTCCCAGCTTGGGATCATCCTGGATCCCTTTGACCCCGAGGTCATCGCCGCCGCCAAGGCTGAGGGGATTGACGAGGGTTGGATTAAGGCCGCCCAGAACTCCCCCATTTACAAGTTCGTGAAGGTCTGGGGGTTGGCCTTCCCCCTGCACCCCGAATACCGCACCCTGGCCATGATGTTCTACGTTCCGCCTCTTTCCCCGGTGGTGTCCACCTTGGAGAAGGCCTTAAGGGCTAGCCAGGGGAGGGAGGGTCTGGTGCGGCTTGACCTTCCGGAAACCGACTTGGACTTTGAGGTGTACGAGAGCCTGGAAAAGGCGAGGATGCCGGTGAAGTACCTGGCCAACCTCTTCAGCGCCGGCAATGAAAGCCTTATCGTGCCCGCCCTTAAGAAGATGCTGGCGGTGCGCATCCTGAAAAGGCAGGAAAGCCTGGAAGGCGGCGTGACGGAAAAGGCCCGGAAGGTCTTGCAGGATGCCGGGCTCACCCTCGAGGAGGCCGAGGCCATCTACCGCCTCACCACCCTCCCCACCCTGGAGGAACGCTTCGTCCTGCCCCCCTACCACCGGGAGATGGCGGCGGAGGTGTGGAAGGATCCCTTGGCCCACAAGGGGGAGACGGGCTTCGGCTACATCCAGCCGCCCTTGAGGGGGGAGTAGGAGGAAGCCATGCGCAACGCCACCCTTTTGGAAACCCTGGCCCTGGCCCTGGATTACCCCATGCCGGGGCGCTTGGAGGAACTCTGGCGGCGCTGGATCGCCTGCCCCCGGGGGCCTGCCAAGCAGAAGCTGGAGCGCTTTTTGCGCCAGGTGGAGGAGCTTTCCCTGGGGGAGTGGGAGGAGCTTTACACCCGCACCCTGGACCTCACCCCCACCACCGCCCCTTATGTGGGGTTTGCCGTCTACGGGGAAAGCTACCAGCGGGGAGAGCTTCTGGCGGCTTTGGTGCGGGCGTTCCGGGAGATCAACCTGGACCCGGGAAGCGAGCTTCCCGACCACCTTGCCAATGTTCTCCGTTACCTGGCCCGGTGTGAAAACCCCCTTCCCGAGCTTCTGGAGATCCTGCCCAAGGCCCTTCAGGAGATGCACAAGACCCTCAAGACCCTGGATGCCAAGAACCCTTACCTCCTGGTCCTCGAGGGGGTCCAGGAGGCCTTGCAGGGGGATTTGGCGAGGAGGTGAAGGATGAACTGGAATACGATTCTCTTCGGCATCTTTCCCTACATCGCCCTCACCCTGGCGGTGGTGGTCACCGCCTACCGCATGGTCTACAGGCCCTTCTCGGTTTCCGCCCAGTCCAGCCAGCTTCTGGAGCAGAAGCGCCTCTTCTATGGCTCCATCGCCATGCACTGGGGGTTGGTTCTGGTGCTCCTTGGCCACCTGCTGGCCCTTTTAATCCCCAAGGGGCTTCTCCTCTGGAACGCCGTGCCCTTAAGGCTTTACCTCTTGGAGATCACCGGGCTCGGCCTGGGGCTTTGGGCCCTGGTGGGCACCTGGGTGCTCCTCACCCGGAGGCTTTCCGTGGCCCGGGTACGGGCGGCTTCCACCTCCATGGATTACCTGGTCTTGGTGGTGATCCTCGTGTCGGCCCTTTCCGGGGTCCTCACCGCCCTTTTTTACCGCTACGGCAGCTTTTGGTTCCCTGCGGTCATGACCCCTTACCTCTGGTCCATCCTCACCCTGCAACCCAGGCCGGAACTCCTCGCCGATCTGCCCTTCTGGACCCAGCTACACGTCTTCAACTTCTGGGTCTTCCTGGCGGTTTTCCCCTTCTCCCGGTTGGTGCACATCATCACCGTTCCCCTGGGTTACGTGCTAAGGCCTTGGCAGATCGTCATCTGGGTGCGCAAGCTGGCGAGGTGAACCAATGGTCCACGATCCTGTTCAGCTGGAAAAGGAACGCCCTGACCGCCTCCGGGTGCTTTGGCTCTCCACCATCGGCTTTACCGTGATGTTTGCGGTCTGGTTGATGTTCGGGGTGCTGGGGGTGCCCATCCGCAAGGAGTTTGGCCTTACGGATGTGCAGCTTTCCTGGCTCTCGGCGGTAGCCATCCTGAATGGCTCCCTGTGGCGGCTTTTCGCCGGTATCCTCACGGACCGGTACGGGGGGCGGCTGGTCTTCACCCTCATGCTCTTCTTCACCGCCATCCCCGCCTATCTGGTGTCCCGGGCGGGAAGCTACCAGGAGCTTCTCCTTTACGCCTTCCTGGTGGGCTTTGCCGGCAATGCCTTCAGCGTGGGCATCGCCTGGAACTCCGCCTGGTTCCCCAAGGAGCAGCAGGGCTTTGCCCTGGGGGTCTTTGGGGCAGGGAACGTGGGGGCCAGCGTCACCAAGTTCATCGGGCCCGCCCTCATCGCCAGCATCCCGCCGGCAGGGTACCTGGGAGGCTTAATCCCCGGGGGCTGGCGCTTCATCCCCTTCCTCTATGCGGTGCTTTTGGTGCTCATGGGCTTTCTCATGTGGTTCGGTACTCCCAAACAGGATAAGCGTCCGGGGCAGGGGAGGCCTTTCTTGGAGATGCTGGCGCCCCTTAAGTACGTACGGGTGTGGCGCTTCAGCCTCTACTACGTGGTGGTGTTCGGGGCCTACGTGGCCCTAAGCGCCTGGCTTCCCAAGTACTACGTGGATGTCTTCGGCCTGCCCCTTCATGAAGCCGCCCTCCTCACCGCCCTTTTCATCTTCCCCGCAAGCCTCTTGAGGCCCCTTGGGGGCTACCTTTCCGACCGCCTTGGGGCCCGGCGGGTCATGTACTGGACCTTTGGCATCATCCTGCTGGCCACTGGTGTCCTCATGATGCCCGAGGGGCACATCGTCCTTTACACCAAGGGGGGGACCAAGGAGGTCATGCAGTTCACCATGAACGTCTGGCTCTTCACCTTCTTGGTCTTCCTGGTCGGCGTGGGGATGGGGATTGGCAAGGCGGCAGTCTACAAGCACATCCCTACTTACTTCCCCAGGGACGTGGGGGCGGTGGGGGGCCTGGTGGGGATGCTGGGGGCCTTGGGAGGTTTCTTCCTGCCACCCCTCTTTGCCTACGCCCAGGCCTGGACGGGCCTCCCCCAGATGACCTTCTTCGTGCTTTTCCTCTTAACGGCCATCAGCTTCCTCTGGATGCACCTCACCGTGTTGCAACTCCTGCAGCAGGAGGCCAAGCACCTAAGAAACGATTTTGAACTGAAAGAGGACCGCCCATGCTGAAGACCTACAAGGATACCTGGATTCCCGAGTGGAACCCGGAGGACCCCAAGCGCTGGGATCCCGCCTTGGCCTGGCGCACCCTTTGGATCACCACCTTCAACCTCACCCTGGCCTTCATCACCTGGTTCGTGGTGAGCGCCCTGGTGGTGCGCCTGCCCAAGGTGGGGTTTGATCTCAACACAACCCAACTCTTTTGGCTGACGGCCATGCCGGGGCTGGCCGGGGGCACCTTGCGCATCATCTGGACCTTCCTGCCGCCCATCTTGGGCACCCGGCACCTGGTGACCTTCTCCACCCTGCTCCTCCTCCTTCCCCTCCTGGGCTGGGGTTTCGCTGTCCAGAACCCAGATACGCCCTATGGGGTGCTCCTTCTTCTGGCTTTCTTGGCTGGCATTGGCGGGGGCAACTTCTCCGGCTTTATGCCCTCCACCAGCTACTTCTTCCCCAAGCGCCTCCAGGGGACGGCTTTGGGCTTGCAGGCGGGCATCGGAAACTTTGGGGTTTCCATCGTGCAGTTCGTGACCCCCTGGGTCATCGGCTTCGCCCTCTTTGGTTCCCTCCTGGGCGGGCCCCAGACCTTCACCCCCAAGCCCGGGGTGTCCCAGCCCATCTGGCTGCAAAACGCCACCTTTATCTGGGTGCCCTTTGTGCTGGTGGGGTCTTGGCTGGCCTGGGTGTACTTGAGAAGCGTTCCGGTCCGGGCTAACCTTCGTGAGCAGTTTGACATCTTCCGCGACAAGCACACCTGGATCATGACCAGCCTGTACATCATGACCTTCGGCTCATTCTCGGGCTTCTCCGCCATCTTTCCCCTCTTGATCGGGGAGGTCTACGGGAAGTTTGAGGGGGCTCCTGACCCCCTGCGGTACGCCTTCCTGGGGCCTTTGGTGGGTTCATTGGCCCGCATTATTGCCGGTCCCATTTCCGACCGCTTTGGTGGGGCTATCGTTACCCAGGTGTCTGCCATTGGCATTTTCTTTTCTGCTCTGTTGGTGACCCTCTTCACCCGGCCCACCTCATTGGACCAGTTCCCTCTCTTTGTCCTGGCCATGCTCCTGGTCTTCTTCTTCAGCGGGGTGGGGAACGCCAGCACCTTTAAGCAGATGCCCATGATCTTCCCGCCCCGCCAGGCGGGAGGGGTCGTCGGCTGGACCGCGGCCATCGCCGCCTACGGGCCTTTCATCTTTTCTGCCTTGGCGGGCTACACCCAGAAGGCCACCGGGGGCTTCACCGCCTTCTTCTACGGCCTCATGGTCTTCTATGCCCTTAATCTCTTTCTGAATTGGTATTATTACGCCCGCAAGGGGGCAGAGAAGCCCTGCTGAGGTGGGAAAGTCCCTGGGTGGGAAAGCCCCGCCCGGGGACTCGCCTTGATCCAGGTCATGGCTACCTCGCCCGAGGCCTGGGAAACTGGAGGCGGTATGGAGCTGGACGTGCGCGAGATTCCCCCTAGGGAGAGGCACCCAAGAATCTTCCGTGTCTTTGACGATCTGGCCCCGGGCGAGGCCTTTGTCCTCATCAACGACCACGACCCTAAGCCCCTCTACTACCAGCTCATGGCGGAAAGGCCCGGGCAGGTGGACTGGACCTACCTGGAGGAGGGCCCGGAGGTATGGCGGGTGCGGATCGGGAAGAGGTAGTGCACCCCGGGATGAAGGTGGCGGAGGTTCTCGCCCGCTGGCCCCACCTCCTCGAGGTTCTGGTGGAGGCGAGCCCTGCCTTCCAGAAGCTTAAAAACCCCCTCCTCCGCCGCACCATGCCGGCCCTGGTGACCGTGGCCCAGGCGGCGAGGATCGGGGGGCTGGAGCCGGAGGAGTTGGTGGCCCGCCTCAACCGGGCCCTGGGGAAGGAGGGAGCTCCGGTGCAGGGGGGTGGGGGAGGGGCGGAAAGCCTCCTCGGGACCCCTCCCCCCCCTTGGCTTGCCGCCCCGGTGGGCTTCCACCTGGACGTGCGGCCCATCCTCGAGGCGGGCGGGGAGCCCTTTTCCCGCATCCTGGCCGCGGCCAGGGAGGTGAAGCCGGGGGAAAGGCTCGTCCTAGAGGTACTCTTTGAGCCCATCCCCCTTTACCGGGTGCTGGCCAAGCAGGGGTTTCTCGCCTGGTGCGAGAAGGTCGGGGAACGCCACTACCGGGCCCACTTCTACCGCCAAGGAATGGGAGGGGAGGAAGGGTTAGCCAAGGCGCCTCCCCTTACCGAGGCTGATTGGGAAGAGGTCCAGGCTGAGGTGACCATCGAGGAGAACCTGGAACCCCCTCTCCCCATGATGCGGGTCCTCGAGGCCCTGGCCTCCCTTAAGCCGGGGGAGAAGCTTTTGGTCCACCACGTGCGCAGGCCCGTCCACCTCCTGGCCCGTCTGGAGGAGGAGGGGCACGCTTACGCCCTCAAGGATCTAGGCCCGGGGAGGGTCAAGCTCCTTATCCGCAAGGGGGGCTAGTGGGCTTCTGGCACTATCTCTTCATCCGGGCGGCCCTGGTTTACCTGGTCTATACTGCCCTTCTCGGCACCCTCTTCTACCTCTTTCCGGGGCTTGTCGGTCCCTTCCGCCCAAGCCATGTGCACGCTGGCCTCGTGGGCTTCTTCCTGCAGATGGTCATGGGGGTGGCCTACTGGATGATGCCGAGGCCGGGTGGGCTCCGCCAGGATCGGCTGGAAGGGATCACCTTCGTCCTCTTAAACGCGGGACTCCTCCTGCGGCTTGTCCTCGAGCCCCTTTCCCTTTCAGGCCACGCAGGCCTCCGCCCCTGGCTTGGGGTTTCCGGGGTCTTGCAGGTCCTCGCCACCTTGGTCTTCGCCCACGCCATGGGGAGGCGGGTGCTGACGGCAGAGATGCTGAGGCGGCTTCGGGAGGAGCGGGAGCGGAGGGGAGGATGAAGCAGGTGTCCTCACGGCCTGAGGAAGCCCTTGTTCTGGATCTTCCGCCCCTGCCCGAGGAGGTCTTTGCCGACCTTCTCGCCTTTGGCGGGCTTGGGGAGGAGGAGAAGAGGGCCATGCGCCTGGATGCGGAGAGGCTTCTTGAGGACGCCGCCTCCTTCGTGGCCGGGGTGTACGACCACCTAAGCCGCCACCCCGGCACCGCCCGGGCCCTGGGCTGGGAGGGAAGGGTGCCGGAGGAGGAGCTTTACACAAGGCGGGCCTTTTTCTCCGCCTGGCTGGCCCGCACCATCGGGGTGGATACCTCGGCGGAGTTCGCCCGGGAGGTGTACCGGGCGGGCCTCTGGCACGGAGGCTTGGGCCCCAAGGGGGCCCTGATTCCCCCTGAGTACGTGGGGCTTTCCTTTGCCCAGGTGGGGCGGTATGTGGCGGAGAGGGTGCGGGATGTGCGCCCCTGGCTCGTCTACCTTTCCGTCCAGGAGGAGGTGATGCGAAAAGGGTTTGACGCCGCCCTTGCCCTCAGGGAGGGGAAGGTGGCAGTGCGCTTTCAGGCCTTGGGCCTGGCCCACCCTGCCTTGCCCAGGCCCCTCGCCTTGCGGGCGGGAGGCGTGGGGGAAGCTCTCTTCAAGGCTTTTGCCGTGAACCCTGCCCTAAGGGACCTCGCCCTCGAGGTCCTGGCCGCCGAGGAGGAGGTGGGGCTTTGGCTGGAGCCCAAGACCCTCTGGCGGCTCAGGCCCCGCTGGACGGTGCTTCTCAACGGCCGGGATGTGCGCTACCTCGAGGGCCTGGCTACCCCTTTGCGGGAAGGGGACCTCCTCACCCTTCTGCCCCCGGGCCGCTGACCGCCCAGGGGGTGGCCATGACCTGGATCATGGCTAATCCCGGGCAGCAGGCTCAGGATTAAGGCGATGCTGGCCACGGCCTATAACCGCGTGATTCCCTTTGCCATCCCCGCCGGATTCCTCTTCCTGGGAGAAGCCTTTTTCCTGGCGGCAAGCCTCCTATTTGCCCTCCATCCCGAGGCCTTTGCCGTTCCCCGGCACCCTTTGGGCTTGGCCGGGGCCCACCTCTTCCTCCTGGGCTTCGGGGTGGGGGTGCTCCTTGGGGCCATGCACCAGCTTCTGCCGGTGGTCCTGGAGACTTCCCTTTACCGCCCGGAGTGGGGGTATCCGGTGATGGTCCTTTGGAGCCTGGGGGTAGTCCTCCTGGCCTCGGGCTTCGCCTGGGTTCCTTCCCTTGTGCCCTGGGGTGGGGGCTTGGTCCTGGTTGCCCTTCTTTTCTTCGCTTACCACGCCTACCTCACCTTCCGCCAGGCTCCCCGCTGGAACCGGGTGGCCACCGCCCTGGCCTGGGTGGTCTTCTACCTGGTCCTCACCCCCTTTCTAGGGCTTTTGCAGGCTCTTTCCCAGCGCTATGGTTTTTACGACCCGGAAAGGCTCACCTGGCACCTCCTTGCGGGCTTGGGCGGGGTTTTCCTCCTTTCCATCCTGGGCGTGGGCTACAAGCTCCTTTCCATGTTCACCCTCACCCACGGGGTGGACGAGCGGGTTCTGGGGCTTCTCCTCTTTGCGGCCAATCTTGGGTTTCTGGGTTTGGCCATGGGGGAGAGGTTGGGCTATCTCCTCCTTCTTCTTTCCTACGCCCTGGCCCTCTACGACACCTGGCGCATCCTTAAAAACCGCATGAAAAAAGCCCTGGATATCGGGGTGCGGCACTACCTCCTTGGCCTCTTCTTCCTGGGCCTGGCCCTCTTGGTCCTGCCCTTTAACCCCGTCTGGGCGGCTCTTTGGTTTGCCTTGGGCTTCGTGGGGCTGGTGGTGACGGGGATGCTTTACAAGATCCTGCCCTTTCTGGTCTGGACCCACCGGTATGCCCCAAGGGCAGGGAAGGAAAAGGTGCCTCTGTTGAAGGAGATGCTTCCGGAGGGTGCGGGGTATGGGGCTGGGGCCCTGTTGGCCCTAGGGGCCTTCCTTTTTCCCCTCTTTCCCGGGGCGGGCTGGGTCTACCTCTTGGGGGTTTTCCCCCATGTTTATGCCCTTTGGGAGGTGATGCGGCGATGAACCCTTTGGAGGAACAGGCATGGAACCTCTTGCGGACGGTTTATGACCCAGAGCTGGGCCTGGATGTGGTCAACCTGGGGCTTGTCTACGAGCTAAAGGTGGAACCCCCCAGGGCCTACGTGCGCATGACCCTCACCACCCCGGGCTGCCCCCTGCACGACAGCATGGGGGAGGCGGTGCGCCAGGCCTTGAGCCGCATCCCGGGCGTAGAGGCGGTGGAGGTGGAACTCACCTTTGACCCCCCTTGGACCCCTGCCCGGCTTTCCGAGGAGGCCAGGAGGCTTCTGGGCTGGATCTAGGGAAGAGGAGGTTCCTCCCCAGCTACCAGCCGCAGGAAGGCTTCCACCACCTCGGGATCAAACTGCTTTCCGGCTTGCTCCTGGATGTAGGCTAAGGCCTTCTCCCGGGGCCAGGCCTTCCGGTAGGGGCGGTCGGAGGTAAGGGCGTCGTACACGTCCACCACGGCGAAGATGCGGGCGGAAAGGGGAATCTCCAGGCCCTTTAGCCCCCTGGGATAGCCGGAGCCATCCCAGCGCTCGTGGTGGCAGTAGGGGATCTCCAGGGCCTTCTTGAGGAAGGGGATGCCGGAAAGCCACTCGTAGGCGTAGACGGGGTGCTTCTTCATAACGGCCCACTCCTCCTCGGTGAGGGGGCCAGGCTTTAGAAGGATGCTGTCGGGGATGCCGATTTTGCCCACATCGTGGAGGATGGCCCCACGCCGGATGTGCTCCAGATCTTCCTCCGGTACCCCCAAGGCCCGGGCCAGGCGCAGGGTGAGCTCCGTGACCCGTTCGGTGTGGCCCGCGGTTTCCTGGTCCCTTAGCTCCACCGCCTTGGCCCAGCCCCATAGGGTGAGGTCGTAGGCGGCCTCCAGCTCCCGCTGGCTTTTCAAAAGCTCCTGGAAGGTGAGGGCGTTGTCCAGGGCCACGGCTCCCTGGCCGATCAGGGCTTCCAGGAACTCCTCCTCCTCGGGGGAAAGATCCCAGGGCCTCCGGGTAAAAACAGCCAGGACGCCAAGGAGCCGTCCTTTGGCGAAGAGGGGGTAGGCCTTTTCCGCCACCAACCCTTCCCTCAGGGTGAACTGGGCGTCGGCCCCAGGGTCTTGGGTCAGGTCGGGGACGAAGACGGTCTCGCCGGAAAGGGCCGCTTGCCCGATATGCCCCTGGCCCAGGAGAAGGCGGTGCGGAACGCCTTTCATGGGGGTGTAGAACCCCCTAAGGCCCCGTAGCTCCAGGGTTTTTTCCCGGGGGTTATAGAGGAAGAGGGCCGCGGCATCCAGGGGAAGGCGCATCACCTGGTTGAAGAAGACCTCCAGGGTGGGGTCCAGGTCCAAGGAGGCTGCGATGGCCTGGTCCACGGCCCTCAAGGCTTCCAGCTGCTCCACCCGCCGGGCCAGCTTGCGCCGTAGGCTGGCCCGACGCACGGCGTTGCCTATGGCCTCGGCCAGGAGAAGGACCCGTTCCACCTCGGCGGGGGTGGGGGTGCGGGGATGGGGCCAGGCCACGGTGAGGGCTCCCACGGATTCTTTTCCCGCCAGGAGGGGGGCCACCACCCCGCTCCATCCTTCCGGGACCAAGGGCTGGACCCCGGGGTGTACCCGGGGATCGTGCTTTAGGTCCTGGCTCACCACCACCTCTCCCCGGAAGGCCCGGGCCACCAGGCCCTCTTCGGCAAGGGTATCCGGGGTGGGGATCTCCTTGAGCCAGCCCCGGCTTGCGGCTTCCTCCAGGCGGCATGTGTCGGCATCGTAGAGGAGGATGCTCCCCACCGGGGCTTCCAGGGACTTAAGGGTGGCCTCTAGGGCGGCCTCCATCATCTCCTTTAGGTCCTCGCTTTGCCGGAGGGCCACGCTCACCTGGGCGAAGGCCTCGAGGGCCAGCTCCCGTTCCTTGGCCTCCGTGATGTCCAGGCCCACCCCCATGATGGCGGGCTTGCCGCCAATTTCCACCCGGGCAGCGGAGTAGTCCAGCCAGCGCACCTCCCCTTCTTTGGTGAGGATGCGGAAGGTGTAGCGGCTTGGGGGGTTTTCCCCGCGGAGGCGGGCGAGGCCCCGCTCCCGCACCAGGTTGCGGTCTGCGGGGTGGACGAATTCCCAGATGGGGCGGCTTGCGAGTTCCTCCCGGGTGTAACCGGTGAGGCGAACGGCTTCCTCGTTGGCGAAGGTGAGGCGCTCCTCCTGCCACATGAGGATGAGAGCGGGGGCGGTTTCCGCCAAGGTGCGGAAGAGGGCCTCGGATTCCCTTAGGGCTCGTTCCCGGGCCTTTTCTTCGGTGACATCCTGCGTGTATCCGGTGAGGTGTCGGGCTTCTTCGTCGTAGTACAGACTATGCTTGAGCCAGCGCCACTGGCTCGGGTCGTTTGGATCCAGGAAGAAGCGGAAGGTTACCTCCTGCACGGTGCCCGGCTGGGCAATGGCCCTGTGGAAGGCTTCCGCTAGAAGGTCCAGGTCCTCAGGGTGGACATGCTTTAAGTAAAGCCCCGGATCTCGCAGAAGCGCTTCCAAGCCATAACCAGAGCGTGCAGCTTGGGGCCCAAGGTAGAGAATAGGGGCGCGAAGGGGGTCCTCGCCCGGCGTTACGAGGATCTGCCAGGGAACGCCGGGCAGGGTTTCCAAGAGGTCCCTGAAGAGGTGGTACTGGGCTTCCAGGTCCTTTTTGAGCCGGACCTCCTCGGTTTCGTCCCGGATGTTCAGGACAATGCCCTGGACCGCAGGGTCATTTAGGAGGTTTCTCCCCCAGACCCGTACGTACCGTACCCCACCCTGGTGGTCCAAGATGCGAAGGCTGTATTCTTGGGTGGTCCCGGGGTGGCGGACGAGGTCTTCCAAGGCTGCCTCGGCGTAGAGGCGGTCCTCGGGGTGGACGAAGGAGAGGATGGGGATCCGCTCCCGGGTGTACCCAAGGGGGTCATACCCCAGCACATGGGCCACGTTGGGGGAGGCATAGCGCATGTACCCTTCCGCATCAAGGATGTAGATGAGTTCGCGGCTGTTTTCCACCAGGGCCCTGAAGCGCTTCTCTGAGGCCTCCAGGGCCTTCCGCCTCTGCGTTTCCGTGTACTCCTGGGCCTTGGCCAGGAGGTAGACCAGGAGGATGGAGAGAACGGCGAAGATGCTTTCCTTGATGGAGTGCTGCCGGGTCAGCGTGGCGAGGTCCTGGGCTGTGAGGTGCAAGAATCGGTCGCCCACGAGGATCCAGAGGAGGGCGAAGAGGCTGTAGATGAAAACAACCCTAGATGGGCTGATCTTCATTCCGCCCCATTATAAGCGGTCAGGCCTACCGAGAAGGTAGCCCTGCCCCAGGGGAAAACCGAGATTCTTTAAGTAAAGGAGAATGGTTTCATCCTCTATCCCCTCGGCAATGGCCTGGAGCCCCAGGGCCTGGGCCAAGGCTAAGACGGCCCCTACCACCCGGGCGGGGGGGCTTTGGGGGTCGGGCGGGATGCCCAGGCGCTGGGTGAAGGCCTGGCCCAGCTTGACCCCGTCCACGGGAAGCTCGGCCAAACGCTCCAGGCTGGAGTAGCCTGAGCCGAAGTCGTCCAGGAAGATGCTTATGCCCAGAGCCTTGAGGGCCTCGAGGGCCCGGGTGGCATCCCTGCCCCGCTCGTCGGGGATCAGGGTGGTTTCCGTGATCTCCAACACCAGGCGGCCAGGCGGACAGGAAGTTTCCTCCAGGGCTTCCGCCACCCGAAAGGCATAGGTGGGGTCCAGGAGCTCCTGGGGGCTCACGTTCACATGCACCTTTAGGCCGTGCCGGTCCAGCTCCCGGCAAGCCTGGCGGCCTGGCGGAGGACCCACTCGCCCAGCTCGGGCATGAGGCGGTGGCGTTCCGCCAGGGGGATGAACACGGAAGGCGGGGCCAGGCGCCAGCGCACGAGGGCCTCGAGGGCCACCCGCTTCCCCGTGCGCAGGTCCACGATGGGCTGGTAGGCCAGCCAGAGGCCTTCTCCCCGCTCTAGGTCCTGCCTTAGCGCCTCCAGGAGGTTCATCTCCTGCCGGAGGGCTTCTTGCAACTGGGGTTCAAAGAAGGCGAGCCGGTCCTTACCCTCCCCCTTGGCCCGGTACAGGGCCAGGTCCGCCCGCTTGAGCAGCTCCCCCGGGGAAAGGCCGGGTTCCCCCAGGGCAATGCCCAGGGAGGTGGAGAGGTGGTAGGTCCGTGCTCCCATGGCGATGGGGATGCGGGCTACCTCCAGAAGCCTTTCGGCGATGCGCACGGCCTCGGCAGAAGTTTTAAGGCCCGTGAGGAGGACCAGGAACTCGTCCCCTCCTTGCCGGGCCACCAGGTCCCGGGGTCGGAGGGCGGCCCGCAGGCGGGCGGCCATGACCCGGATCACCTCGTCCCCGGCGGCGTGCCCGTCCAGGTCGTTCACCAGCTTGAGCCCGTCCAGGTCCAGGTACATGACCGCCAGATGCGGGCCCTCCTCCTTCAGGGCTTGGGCCAGCTTTTCCAGGAAGAAGAGGCGGTTGGGCAGGCCCGTTAAGGGATCGTGGTAGGCCAGGTGCTGGATCTGGCCTTCCAGCTCCAGCCTTCTCAGGAGGAGGCCGAGCTGGCTGGCGAAGGCCTGGGCCAGCTCCAGGTCCAGGGGGGTGAAAGCATCCTCCCGCTCAAAGTTGTCCAGGTACAAAAAGGCCTTGCGCTCCCCTGCCAGGTACACGGGGACGGAGAGGATGGCCTTGATCTCCCGGACCCGGCCGGCCTCCTCCATGACCTTCCGCCTCCTTTCGTCCAGGTGGGTGTCAAAGCGTTCCAAGTCCTTCCAGGTGAAGACCTGGGCTCCCTTGTGGCCGGTAGGGGAGAGGGGTTCGTCGGGGCGCAGGCACACCTGGCGGAGGGTCTCCAGGTCGTATCCTTGAGCGGCGACGAAGTGGTAGCAGCCGTCCTCCAGGAGGACGGTGACGCTTCCTGCCTGGGCCGCGGGGACTGTTTCCAAGGCGGCCTCGAGGATCAAGCCGAAGATGGACTCGGAAAGCCCCTCGGCCATCAGGGTTTCGTAGACCCGGAGGAGGTTTTTGCGGAAGAGGTTCCAACGGGCTTCCCGGGCTTCCGCCTCCTCCTTGGCCGTGAGGTCCACGCCCAGGGCCAGCACCTCCAGGACCTCCTGCCCGGGGCCCGGTAGCGCCAGAAGGCTCCACTCCACCACCCGCCCTTCATGGGTCCTCAAGGTGTGGAGGTGGTTTGGAGCCCCGAGGGCCTTGGCCACGGGTAGGAATATTCCTTCCGGGAAGGCCTGCTTGAAGGTGGCGTTGGCGTAGAGAAGGCGTCCTTCCCGATCCAGGCGGGCCAGGTACAGGGGGGAAGCTTCCAAAAGGCGCTCGAGGCCACGGGCCCTTTCCCAAAGCTCCAGGGTCCGGGCCAGGGCTTCGGCCACCAGGCGCAGGAAGGCCTCCTCTTCTGGGGTGAACTCCCTGATTCTCTGGCAGTCGTCCACCCCCAGGAACCCCCAGAGCCTTCCCTCCACCCATATGGGCACCACCAGGTTGCTTTGCCCGAAGGGCAAACAGATTTGCGAACGCAAGAGGCTTTGGATCTCCTGGGCCTCGAGGAGGGGCCGTTCCTCCTCGGGGAAGGAGGCCACAGGCCCCGCCACCGCCTGGTCCTCCAGGAAGCGGTCCAGCCAGCGCCCGTAGCCTTTTTCCCGCATGGGGAGGTTTTGCAGCTCAGGATTCTGAATCTGAGGGGTGGTATCGGGCCCCGCCCACTCCGAAAGCTGGCTGGTGTACCAGATGCCCTGGCGCTCCTCGAGGCGGAAGAGATAAGCCCGGTGGGCCCTAAGGGCCCGGCCCACCTGCTCCAGGGCCTGGGGTAGCCCCTTAATCCCCTGGCGCAGCAGGGGAAGAAGGGCTTGGGATGGACCTAGGCCCCAGCTTTTGTCCATGGCTAGGCCTGGTCCAGTATACAGCTTCTTGGTGGGGGTTCAAGCCACCATGACCTGGCCCCGGGCCTTGGCCTCGTACATGCGGGTATCGGCGGCGGTGAGGAGCTGGTCCGGGGTGCTGCCGTCCTCGGGGTAGCTGGCCACCCCGATGTTCACCCCCAGGCAGAGGCTGTTAAAGCAAAGGTCCTGGATGGCCTTGGCGTAGCGAAGGGCAGCCGCCACCGCTCCTCTCTTGGGGGTGTGGGGGAAGATGGCGGCGAACTCGTCCCCACCCCAGCGGAAGAGGCGGTCGCCGTTCCGCCTTTCCCGTTCCAGCACCTCGGCCACCTTCATGAGGGCCAAGTCCCCCACGGCGTGCCCGAGCCGGTCGTTCACCGCCTTGAAGCCCTTAAGGTCCAGGACCGCCAGGGAAAGGGGATAGCCGTAGCGCTCGGCCCGTTTGAGCTCCTCTTCCAAAAAACGGTCAAAGGCCCTGCGGTTCCCGAGGCCGGTGAGGTAATCGGTCAGGGCGGATTCCTCCAGGAGTTTCCGGCTACGGCTTTCGTGGAGCAGGCTGGCCAGGGGGGCGGCGAAGAAGCGGGCGGCCTCCAGGGAATCCTCGCCAAAGGCTCGGGGGTCATGTAGGTTGTCCAGGTTCAGATAGGCCAGCACCTCCCCCTTGTAGGGAATGGGCAGGCAGAGGTTGGCCTTGATCTCCTGGGCTTTGCCTGCGGTGTCGATGATCTCGGGTGGGGCGGTTTGGTGGCTGATCTCGGCTAGGGGCCGCTCTTCCAGGCTCATGATGCGGGGCTCCCCCTGGCACGCCCGTTCCGCTCCCAGGCCGTACCAAAGAAGCTGGGCTTCCTGGCTGAAAGTGACGGTTTGCAGCCCCTCGAGGTCATAACCCAAGGCTGCCTTGTAATGGTAGGCTCCTTCCTCCCACACCAGAAGGCTTCCCGCTTCCGAACCCGGCACCTGGCGGACGGCTTCTTCCAGGATGCGCCCGTAGAGTTCTTCGGGAGGTTTCTCCAAGAGCTCCAGGAAAAGCCGGTTTACGCTTTCGTGCCGGGCCTTCTCCGTGAGCCGCTCCATCCCCAGGCCCAGGGTGCGGCAGGCCAGGAGGAGAAGCTCCACCTCCGCCTTGCGCCAAAGGCGTTCCTCCTTCTGTCCCAAAACCAGCACCCTCCGGCTCCTTGGGGCCTTGGGGGAGGGAATGGGCAGGGCCGCCAGGGTACGCCAGCCCAAAGCCCTAAGGGCAGGTACGGCCTGGGGTTCCTCCGCGTAGCGGGCGGTGAAGAGGGGGCTTTCCGTATGGTAGACCTGCCAGGCCAGGCCCTGGCCAAAGGGAAGGCCTTCCCTTAGGAGTTGGAGCAGGGAGGGTTCCTCCACGCCCTGATGGGCCAGGGCCTCCATACGGGCTCCCCGGGCTTCCCAAAACGTACCGGTCTCCAGATCTATGGCCTCCAGGAGGAGGGCCAGGGCTTTCTCCGCCGCTTCTTCCAGGGTGGTGGCGCTTTGCAGGCGTAAGGAAAGCTCGCTTAATAGCCTTCGTTCCTCCAGGTCGGCAAGCCGGTCCAGCTGGAGGCTTACCGCCTGGGCGAAGCGCTTAAGTCCCTCCACCTCTTCAGGAGCGAAAGGATTTGGGCGCTCGAGGTTGAGCACGGCCACCACCTCGCCCCGCTCCCAAAGGGGGAGGGCCAGCTCAGAAAGGGTGTGGACACCCGGTGCGGGAATGTAGCCCGGCTCCTTCCGTACGTCGGGCACGTGGACGGGCTGGGCCTCCCGGAGGGCGCGGCCCAGAACTCCCGTGGCCGGTACCTCCTCCAGGGCCAGGGGGGGGACGCTGGCAAGAAGGCGGAAGCCTTGACTGGTGGGTACCCAAACCCCCACATGCCCCCCGGCTCCCAAAGCAGCCAGGCGCTTGGGAAGGCTTTCCAGAAGGGCCTGGCGGCTTTCCGCTTGGGGCAGGGCCTCGAGGGCCTCGGCTAAGAAGCGCTGGCTTTTAGCTAAAGCCTTGGCCTGGCGGTGGGCCTTTCTCAGGCTTTCGCCGATGCCGTGGGCCAGCCAGGAGGAAAGGAGAAGAAGGGCTGCGGCCATGATATTGAACCCGGGGAAGAGGAGAAGAAGAATCGTGGAAACCCCGGCGGCCAGGAGCCCCCACCCCAGGCCATACATGCTGGCGGTGGAGGCGGTGAAGATCATGAGCCACGGCAAAATATAGGGGTCCGTGTAGCCCAAAATCCCCGCCAGGAGCCCCAGGAGGAGGGAGCCCAAGGCGATGGCAGGGTAGGGCAGAGCCATGTTTGCCCTATCCTAAACGGGAATTCCGCCGTTGCCTAGGGGGTGGGGGCCAGGGCCAGGTAGCCCAGGGCTCTTTGGGCCGCCTTGTGGCCCGAGCGCACCACCTCGGGGAGGCCCACCCCCTCCAGGTAGTTCCCCGCCAAGAAAAGGCCCGGGGCCTTGAGAAGGCTCATTTCCAGCCTTTCCATGCGCTCGAGGTGCCCCACCCGGTAGGCGGGCATGCCCTCGGGGAAGCGGAAGACCCAGGTGCGCTCCGCCCGCACCTCCTGGCCCAGGAAACGGCGAAGGTCCTCCAGGGCCACCCGGGCAAGCTCCGCCTCGGAAAGCCGCGCCACCTCCCCGGAAAAGTAGGCCCGCGCCAGGCTGAACCCCTCCGGGGCCCTCCCGGGCCACTTCTGGTGCGTCCAGGTAAACCCCCTGGCCCTGTAGCCTTCCCCCTTGGCGATGAGGAGGCCATGCCCCGCTACGGGAAGGTCTTCTTTAAAGGCCAGGCTTACCGTGGCCGCCGGGGTGTGGGGAATCCCCTTGAGAAGGGCCGTGGCCTCGGGGAGGAAGGGCCTTAGCAGGTGGGCCGCCACGGGGGCGGGGGTGGCCAGGACCACTGCCTCCACCTCCAGGGGTCCCCTGGGGGTGTGGAGGCGGTACCGGCCCCCTAGGGGCTCGAGGGCTAATAAAGGGGTGGCCAGGAGGATTCTTTCCGCTACCTCCTCGGCAAGCTTCCGCGTTAGGGTGGAAAGCCCCTCCTGGAAGGAGAAGAACAGGCTTCCCCCTTCCCGGCTTCCCCGAGCCCTTCTCGCCCGCATGGCCCCCAGGATGAGGCTTCGGTGCTTCCGCTCCAGGTCCAAAAGCTGGGGGAAGGCCGCTCGCATGGAAAGCTCCTCGGGCTCCCCTCCATAGATGCCTCCCGCCAGGGGTGCCACCAGGGCGGCGAAGACCTCGGGGCCAAGCCTCCGTTCCACGAACTCCTTAAGGCTTTCGTCCTCCTTGGCCCCCCGGGGGAGGAAGAGGTCGTATAGGGCCCTGAGCTTCCCGGAAAGGGAGAGGAGGGAGGTGCGGTAAAGGCCCTTGAGGTCCCCGGGCACGATTTGCAAAAGCCCCTCGGGGAGGGGATGGGCCTTACCCTTGCGCAGGATCCACGCTGCGGGTTTGGCGGGGAGGGTCCCTATGGGCGTGAGGCCGAAGCGCTCCCCTAACTCCAGGACCTCCTTCTTGTACCGCACGCTGGCGTCTGGGCCCCCTTCCACCAGGAAGCCCTCCCCTTTGTGGGTGCGCACCTTGCCCCCCAGGCGGGGGCTTGCCTCCAGGAGGAGGAAGTCCACCCCTGCCTCCTTCAGGGCCAAGGCGGCGGAAAGCCCCGCCCATCCTCCTCCCACCACGGCTACCTGAGCCACGCTGCCTCCACCAGCTCCTTAAGCACCTGGATGTAGTCCAGATCGGCGTTGAGGCTCCGGGCCCGGATGAGCCTTAGTCCCACCTCCTGGGCGGTGGCCTGGGCCTCGAGGTCCAGGTCGTAGTAGACCTCCAGGTGGTCGGCGGGGAAGCCCACCGCCTGGACCACCACCTCCTCAAAGCCCTCCTCCCTTAGGGCCTTAAGGTGTTCGTTGATGTCGGGGCCAAGCCAGGGCTCGGGGGTGCGCCCTGCGGACTGGTAGGCCACGCTAAAGCGAGGCAGGGCAAGCCTCTTGGCGATGAGCTCCGCCGTCCTCTCCACCTGGCGGGGGTAGGGATCGCCCCGCTCCACCGCCGAGAGGGGGATGGAGTGGGCGGTGAAGACGTAGGCGGCCTTCCTCGGCTCCCTAAGCCGCCATATGGCCTCCTCAAGCCTCCTGGCGTAGGCGGCGATCAGGCCGGGATGGGCTTCGTAGCTTTCCACCCAGACCATCTCGATGGGCTCGGGGAGGGACTTTAGGGCGGCTTCCACCTTCTCCTGGTACTCCGCCACGCTCCTTAGGGAGTAATGGGGAGCGGCCACGATGGCCACCGCCCGCCTCACCCCGTCCTCGTGCATGGCGGCGACGGCCTCCCCGATGGAGGGGTGCCAGTGCTTGGTGCCCACGTAGACCCGGGCCGGTCCCTGGGGGATGCGGGGGCCGAAGGGGCCCAGGAGGCGCTTGGGGTAGGCGGGGGCCTCGAGGTTCAAAAGCGCCTGGAGCCTGATGGCCTGGGCCAGGGTGATCTCGTTCAAGGGGCTTTTGCCAATGGCGGCGTAGCGCTCTTCCAGCTCCCTCACCAGCTCCTCGGAAGGACGCCTTCCCCGGCGGATGTCCGTGTAGTAGGGTTCGATCTCTTCCGGGGTGTAGGGGGTGCCGTAGGCCATGAGGAGTACGTTCATGCTGCTTCCTCCTTTTCCTTGAGGAGTTCTACCACATAGCGCACGTGCTCCACCGGGGTGCCGGGCAGGATCCCGTGGCCCAGGTTGAAGATGTGCCCGGGCCGGCCAGCGTTTTCCGCAAGGATCCTTTCCACCTCCCGCCGGATCACCTCCTTGGGGGCGAAGAGGACCACGGGGTCCAGGTTGCCCTGGATGGGGGTTTGCCCCAGTGCCTCCCGGGCCCAGGCAAGGGGGGTGTGGTGGTCCAGGCCGATCACGTCCCCCCCGGCCTCCTGCATCTCCTTAAGAAGGCCCATGGTCCCCACCCCGAAGTGGATCACGGGCACCCCAAGGGGCCTTAGCTCCTGGAAGAGCCTGGCCATGTGGGGCTTCACGTACCGCCGGTAGTCCGCAGGGGATAGGGCCCCCACCCAGGAGTCGAAGACCTGGAGGAGATCGGCCCCCGCCTCCACCTGGGCCTTCAGGTAGCGGGCCATGGCCTGGGTAAGCTTGGTGAGAAGCCGGTGCCAGAGGGCTTCCTCCCGGTACATGAAGGCCTTGACCTCCTTGAACTGGCGGCTCGGCCCGCCCTCGATGAGGTAGCTGGCCAGGGTGAATGGAGCCCCGGCAAAGCCGATGAGGGGCACCTTAAGCTCCCTTTTCAGGAGGCGGATGGTTTCCAGCACGAAGGGCACGGCCTCTTCTGGCTCCAGGGGCCTTAGGGCCTCCACCCCCTTGGGATCCCGGATGGGCCGGTGGATGACGGGGCCTTTGCCCTCCACCAGGTCCAGCTCCACCCCCATCCCGTAGAGGGGGGTGGTGATGTCCGCAAAGAGGATGGCGGCATCCACCCCAAGCTGCCTCACCGGAAGAAGGGTCACCTCGGCGCAGACCTCGGGGTTCTGCACGATCTCCGGTAGGGTGTAGCGCTGTCGGATCTCCTGGTACTCCTTCTGGTAGCGCCCCGCCTGGCGCATGAACCAGACGGGGGGCCTCGAGGTGGGCCTGCCCCGGGCCGCCTGGAGGATGAGGTCGTTCACGCCCTCCATGCTAGCATGGGGCATGCGCTTCCTTTTTTTCCTCCTAACCTTAAGCCTAGGCCTAGCCCCCTTTGCCCGGGCCCAGGAAGACCCCGTGGTGGCCCAGGTGGGGCCCGAACACATCACCAAAAGCCAGTTTGAGCTCCGCTTTGGCCTCTTCGTCAAAAGCGCACTCCGGCAGCTTGGCCTCCCCGACACGGAGGAAACCCGCGCCCTCCTGGCCCAGTACCGGGCCCCTTACCTGCAGGCCCTGGCGGAGGAGCGGGCGCTTCTCTTGCTGGCCAGGCGCCAGGGTTTTTGGCCCATGCCCGACAGCGTGGAGGCCCGGGTGGCGGAGCTCGTGAAGGCCTTCCCCGAGGAGGAGGCCCTGCGGAAGGCCCTGGAGGGGGCAGGGGTGCCCGACCTGGCCACCTACCGCACCCTCCTGGCCGAGGCCATGGCCCTCGAGGCCCTGGAAGCCCATTACCGCACGGAGCTTAAGGTTTCCCCGGCGGCCCTGAAGGCCCTCTGGCTCCTTTCCCCGGAGTACCGCCACCCCGCCCTCTACTGCGCCCGGCACATCCTGGTGCCCACCCTCGAGGCGGCCAAGAAGGTCCTGGCCCGCCTGGCCAAGGGGGAGGCCTTCGCCCAGGTGGCCAAGGAGGTTTCCCAGGACCCGGGCTCCAAGGAAGCCGGGGGGGATCTTGGCTGCGAGCCGGAAGGCACCTACATCCCCGCCTTTGAAAAGGCCCTGCTATCCCTGAAGCCCGGGGAGGTTTCCCCTCCCGTGGGGACGGAGTTTGGCTTCCACGTGATCCTCCTGGAAAGGCTGGTACCCCCGGGCCGCTACCCCTTGGAGGAGGTGGCGGAGGAGCTGGCCCAGGGGGTGAAGGACAAGGCCTGGGAAAGGCTGGTCCGGTTCCTGATCCGCCCCTATCCCATCACCCTTTTCCCCGAGCGCCTATAGGGTTAGGAGGAGGGCCGCATCCCCCCTTGGGGCAGGGGCCAAGGCCAGGGCCTCCCCGGGGGCGTAGATGCCGCTTTGCCCCTCAAAGGTGAGGCCCAGAATCTCGCCGTTCAGCATGGGGTTCAGGAGGAGCCGGAGGTGTTCCCGGCCCACGAGCCTCTCCTGGGCGGAAGCCCTCCAGACCTCTCCTTCCCTTCGGGATCCATCCCAGGGCCAGGGGCGGTTCCAAGGGGCGGGGTTGGCGGAGGGTTGCAGGAGAACCTCTGCCCCCAGGGCGTCCAGCCGGGCCAGGTACCGCTCAAAAAAGCCGTCCAGGCAGATGAGGATGCCCACCCTGCCCGCCTGGGTTTCCACCAGGTGGGGGCCGAAAGTGCCCCGCCTGAGCCAGCGCTCAAGGGGCGTGGGTTCCATCTTGGGCACCTGGGCCAACAGGCGGCCTTCGGGGTTGAAGAAAAGGGCGAGGTTCTGGAAAAGGAGCGTGCGGGCAAACCGCCCCCGGGCCAGCTCCTCCTCGTAGGGCGGGGAGAGCAGGGTGCCCGCCAAAAGATAGGTGCCGAAGGCTTGGGCGGCTTCCGCCATCACCTCCCGGAAAACCCCGTAGGCCCGCCGGGCCCGCCTCCAGGGGAGAAGGGGGTTTTTCAGGAGGTCCCTGGGATGAAAATCCCCTTCCAGGTGGAGGAGGAGGGGAAGCCCAAAGAGCTCCGGGAAGGCAACCAGGCGGGGAGAGGAAGTGCCCTCGAGGCTTTCCAGCAAGGAGAAGACCCGCTCCCGGAAGGCCTCCTCCGTGCGGTAGAAGTCCGGCTTGACCTCCGCTTGGATGGCCAAGAGGGTGCGGAAGCGCACCCCTTCAGTCTAATGCCCCTGGGCCAGGCTCTGGGCCACGATGAAGGCCCCCATGGCCACCAGGAAAAGGGCAAACCCCCGCCTCAGGCCCCCCTGGGGTAGCCGCACCGCCAGCCGGCCGCCCAGGAAGCTTCCCAGGGTTCCCACTCCCACGAAGAGGAGGGCCACCCCGTAGTTGACGGCCAGGCCCAGCTCGGGCAAAAGGTGCAGGTACTTGTAGAAGCCGGCGAAGGACTTGAGGGCGATGATGAAGAGGCTGGTTCCGATGGCCAGGTGCATGGGAAGCCCTCCCAAAAGGACCAGGGCGGGCACGATGAGAAAGCCCCCGCCCACCCCCACGAAGCCGGTGAGGGCTCCCACCGAAAGCCCCTCCAGGAGGATCTTCCAGGGCTTGCGGCTTCCTTCCCCCTCGGCCCTTAGGGGGCTTGGCCGGGCCATGAGGTAGGCGGCAAGAAGCATCACCAGGGCGAAGGTGAGAAGCTGCACCTCCCCGGAAACGAAGCGGGAAAGCCAGGCCCCCAGGTAGGTGCCCGCCATGCCCGGAAGGCCGAAGAAGAACACGTTGCGCCAGTCCACCAGGCCCCTTAGAGCGTAGGGCAGGGCTCCCAGAAGGGCGATCCCCCCCACGATGAGAAGGCTTTCGGCGATGGCCTGCTTGGGGGGCTCCCCCAGGAGGTAGACCAGCACGGGCACGGTGAGAATAGACCCCCCTGAGCCCAGTAGCCCCAGGGAAAGCCCGATGAGAAGAGCGCCAAGAAGGGCTAGGCTCATCGCTCGATCGGCAAGCTCGCGCCCATCCAGGCGTAGGTGCCCCCCTCGAGGTTGTACACCCGTTCCCCGGGGAAGCCCTGGCCCACCAGGAAGTCCGCCGCCACCCCCGAGCGGTTGCCGGAGTTGCAGACCAGGAGGATGGGCCGGTCCTTGGGCAGGTCCTTAAGCCTTTGCGGCAGGGAGGAGAGGGGGATGTTCACCGCCCCGGGCACGTGCCCGTCCGCGTACTCCCAGGGCTCCCGCACGTCCACCACCAAGGCTTCCTGCAAAAGCTTTTCCGCCTCGTGGGGGCCCACCTCCTGGTACGGGGTGGCGGTGTAGCCCACCTCCACCGGGCTGGTGTCCACGGGGAGCCCTGCCCTGTACCAGTGGACGATGCCCCCCTCGAGGTTGTAGACGTTCCCGTAGCCCTGGGCGGTGAGCCAGGCGGCCGCCTGCCAGGAGCGGTTTCCCGTGCGGCAGTAGAGGACCACGGGCCGGTCCTTGGGGATTTCCCCGTAGCGGGCCATGAACTCAGAGAGGGGCACTAGGCCTGCCCCAGGAATCCGGGCCTGGGCGTACTCCTCCACCTCCCGCACATCGATGAACGCCACGCCCTGGTCGTGGAGCTTCTTGGCTTCCTCTGGGCTCAGGTCCTTGACCTCGGCTTCGTACATGTTTACCACCTTGGGGTGTTTGGGGAACTGGGGCAGAACCCCAGTTCCCCGGCGCTACGCTCAGGCGCTTACCAGCTCCTCGCCCTTTTCCACCGGGAAGCCTGCTTCCTGCCAGGCCCTAATCCCCCCGGTGAGGTTCAGGGCGTTCCTGAAGCCGTGGGACAAGAGGGCGCTGATGGCGGTGCTGGAGCGGTCCCCGCCCACGCAGTGCACGATGAGGGGCTTGTCCTTGGGGAGCTTGTCCAGGTGGGCGAGGACGCGGCCGGCATGGATGTTCAAGGCCCCGGGGATGTGCCCGGCCAGGTACTCGTCCCGGCCCCGCACGTCCAGGATCACTGCCTCGCCCCGCTCCCAGAGGGCCTTGGCCTCTCGGGCCGTAATCTGGGGTACGGTTTCCAGCTCCCCATCCGCATACCCCTGGAGGCCAGGGATATACCCCACCACCTCATCCAGGCCAATACGGATCAGGGCCCGGGTCAGGGCTTCCACCTCGGAGGGATGGGCCAGGAGGATCAGGGGCCGGTCGTAGGGAAGAAGCCAGCCTGCCCAGGTGGAGAAGTTCTTTCCGGCAGGGATATTGATGGCCCCCCGGATGTGCCCCCCGGCGAAGGCGAACTTGTCCCGGGTGTCCACCAGGATGGCCCCCTTCCGTAGGTACCGGTCAAACTGGGCCTTGGTGAGGCGGCCAGGGTGGGGGATGCCTCCCAGGATGGGCATGCCGTCCCGGTTGAGCCGCTTCATCTCCTTGAAGTAGGTGGGGGCTTCCGGCTGACCGGCGAGAAGCGCTTTTACGAAGCCCTCCTCATCGTTCCTCTCCAGGTATTCCGCCCACCAGGCGTGCCGCTTCTCGTAGCCCACGGTGGTGGCGGGAAGGGCCCCCAGGGCCTTGCCGCAGGCGGAACCTGCCCCGTGGCCTGGCCAGACCTGCACGTGGTCGGGAAGGGTGAGGAACTTCTCCTTGAGGCTTCGGAACATGCGCCGGGCCCCGGGCAGGGCGGTGCCCTTGATGCCGGCGGCTTCCTCCAGAAGGTCCGGCCGGCCGATGTCCCCCACGAAGACGAAGTCGCCCGTGAGGAAGAGGAGGGGTTCGTCCGTCACCGCCCCAGCCGCCACCGAGAAGGAAAGGTGCTCCGGGGTATGGCCCGGGGTGTGCACGGCCTTCACCCGGATATTTCCCACCCTGAACTCATCCCCATCCCTGAGGAGGACATGGGAGAAGCCCTCCAGTCCTTTGTACTTCCAGTTCTCGTCCCCTTCGTCCGAGAGGTAGAGGGTGGCCCCGGTGGCCTTGGCCAGCTCCCGGGCTCCCGAGAGGTAGTCGGCGTGGATATGGGTTTCGGCGATGGCGGTGATGCGCAGGCCCAGGCTTTCCGCCAGCTCCAGATAGGTGTCCACGTCCCGCTTGGGATCCACCACCAAGGCCTCCCCGGTGGCGGCGCACCCCAGGAGGTAGCTCATCTGGGCCAAGCCTTCCTCGTAAATCTGCCTGAAAACCATGGCTTTACCTCCGGTGTGGGACTATTGTCCCCATGTCGCCAATATACCCTATGGGGGTACATGGTGTCAATAGAGACAGCGTGCGCGGAGGTCTATTCTTTACGGGAAACATCTGCTATATTCAACAAAGGATGTACCCCTACGGGGGTATCCAGGAGGAGACGATGGCGCTACTGGGACCTAAGGAGCAGGAGATCGTGCGCGAGCGGCTTGCCAACCTGACGCGGGATGTGGAGCTGGTGCTTTTCACCGACACCTCCACCCTGATCGTCCCGGGTAAGGAACCCTGCTTATACTGCAAGGAAACCAAGCAGCTTCTGGAGGAGCTGGCCGCCCTTTCGGATAGGCTTCACCTGGTGGTTTACGACCTGGCCACCCCCGAGGGCAGGGAGAAGGCTAAGGAGTACAGGGTGGAGGATCCCCCCACCCTGATCCTGCGGGAGAAGGGCTCCGAGGCCATCAACCTGCGCTACCGGGGTATCCCGGCGGGGTACGAGTTCGCGAGCCTCCTCGAGGACATCGAGATGCTGGGCCGCGACGGCCACGGCCTGCCGGAGAACGTGGTCCAGGAGCTTAACAACCTCCCCGAGGAAGTGGTGCTCCAGGTCTTCGTCACCCCCACCTGCCCCTACTGCCCTCAGGCGGTGCGCACCGCCCACCGCATGGCCTACGCCTCCCCCAAGGTGTGGGGCGAGATGATCGAGGCCAACGAGTTCCCCGAGCTTTCCAGCCGCTACCACATCCACGGGGTGCCCGACACCATCGTGAACCACGGCAAGGAGAGGATCCTCGGGGCCCAGCCCCTTTCCCAGTTCCTCCAGGCCATCCGCAAGGCGGTGGGGGTGAGCGCCTAACATGACCCGGCGGGCGCTACTTGGGTTTTTTGCCCTCCTGGCCCTGGCGGCTTGCGGGCCCAAGGGAAGCTACCAGAACATCGGCCCGAGGGAGCTTTACCAGGCGGTGGACCAGGGGGCGGTGGTGGTGGACGTGCGTACCCCTCAGGAGTTTGCCGAGGGGCACGTCCCCGGGGCCATCAACCTGCCGGTGGAGGCCGTCGCTCAGTGGGCGGATACCCTTCCCAAGGACAAGCCGGTCTACCTCTATTGCCGTAGCGGGAACCGCAGCCGCCAGGCGGCGGAGTACCTGAAGCGGAAGGGGTATACCAACCTCTACAACCTCGAGGGCGGGATCCTGGCCATCCAAAGAGAGGGCTTCCCCTTGGTTCGCTGATGGATGCGGTGCAGGTAGGGCCCTTCGCCATTCCCTGGGCCAGGTTCCAGGTGTTCCTGGCCCTTCTGGCCATGGTGGCGGTGGCTGAGGTCCTGGCCCGAAGGGTGGACCGGAGGCTTGCCCCGTGGACCTACAACGCCATCCTTGCGGGGTTTCTTGGGGCCCGAATCGGCTTCGTTTTGGAAAACGCATCCGTTTACGCCCGGGATCCCCTTTCCATCCTCTACGTGTGGCAAGGGGGGTTTGACCCCCTTTGGGGTATCCTGGCTGCGGGGGGGTACACGCTGATGGCATTGCCCAAGAACCTCTGGCGGTATGCCCTGTTCGCCGCTTTGGCGGCGGGCTTGGTCTTTGGGGTCTTCCTGGTGCAGAGGCGGGGAGGGGAGGAGGTGCGCCTGCCCTCCCTCACCCTCACCACCCTGGGGGGCACCCCGGTGAACCTGCAGGACTTCCGGGGGAAGCCTTTGGTCCTGAACCTCTGGGCCACCTGGTGTCCTCCTTGCAGGCGGGAACTACCCATGATGGTGCGCCTGAGCCAGGAAAACCCGGATGTACGCTTTGCCTTCGCCAGCCAAGGGGAGGGGCCGGTGGTGGTGCGGAACTTTCTGGAGGAAGAGAGGCTCGCTCCCGAGTGGGTTCTCCTGGATCCGGAGACCCAGCTTTCCCAGGTCCTGAAGACCCAGGGCCTCCCCACCACCTTTTTCTTTGACCGGGAGGGGCGCTTGGTGGCCCGGCACCTGGGGGAGCTTTCCGAGGCCCTTCTTCTTGGGTACCTGAGGGTTTTGCGTTAGCTTCCCGCGGAAAGCAGGGTTTCCTTCTCCCCCACCACCGTCTTCAGGTGCACCGGCCGGCCCCACAGGCGGTAGAGGTTCTCCAGCACCGCCTGGGTCTTTTTCAGGTCCAGCTCCACGCCCTCGTAGGCGTGTTCCAGAAGAAGCTCTCCCCGGTTCCCGTAGTTGGCGTCCACCAGCTCCACGATGGGGTAGCCCCCGTTGGTGAGGCGGAAGAGGAGGGCCTTCTTGGCCTCAGCGAAGCGGGGAAGGTCCTCAGGGTTGAGGAGCCTCTGCCTGAGGGCGAACTCGGGGGTCAGGAAACTATCCAGGAAGCTCAGGTCCGTGTGGATGGTGCGCACCTGGAAAAGCTGCTTGAGCCCCAGGCCGGTGGGCCTCTCGTAGGTGAGCCGCTCCCCTAGGGGCAGGGCCTCGTACTCGGGGCCGAACCGCCCTTTGTCCCAACGTTCCTCCACCTCCTTTAGGAGCAGGTAGCCCAGGCGGTAGGGATTGAAGCCGTGTGGGGCGAGAAGCCCGGCCTGGAGCTCGGCGAACTCCAGGGCTTCCTCCGGGGAGAGGAGGGGGAGGAGGAGGCGGGTGTGCCAGTAGGTGGCCCAGCCCTCGTTGAGGATCTTGGTGGCCGCCTGGGGGACATAGTACAGGCTTTCCTCCCGGATGATCTCCAGGATGCCCTTCTGCCAAGGGGCCAAGGGGGCGTGCCGGGCCAGAAAGCCCAGGATGTCCCGGGTGGGCCTGGGGGGGAGGGGGATGGGGCTTGCCCCCTCCTCGGCTTCCTTGGGAGGCGCTGGAGGAGGGTTCACGTAGGGATCCAGGTAGGGGCGCACCTGGAGGCGGTCAGGGGGTCTTTCTCTTTCTTCCTCCCTGTCCTCTCCTTCCCGCCTTTGGATGTAGGGAGCGTGGGGATCGATGAGGTTTTCCAGGGAAAGGGCCAGGTCCAAAAACTCCTCCACGCTTCTCGCCCCATGCCGCTCCATGGCCTTTTCCACGAAGGCCGCATGATGGGCCATCTCCGCTTCCATGTCCTTGGGGATGGGTTTAAAGGCCAGGTTGTTGTGAAAGAAGTCGGCGTGGGCGTAGACGTGGGCCATGACCAGCTTCTGGGCGAGAAGGGTGTTGCCCTTAAGGAGGTAGGCGTGCACGGGGTAGGTGTTGGCCACCAGCTCGTAGATGCGCCCGAGGCCGTAGCGGTAGGTTTCCCGGTAGCGCAGGTACTCGCTGCCGAAGCGCCAGTGGGGGTAGCGTCGGGGAAAGCCCCCGTAGGCGGCCAGCATGGCCATCTCCTCTGGACCTACCTCCTCAAAGAGCACCGGGGGAAAGGAAAGCCCTTCCGCCAAGGCTCTTTCCCGTAGGATCTCGGCCCAGCGGCGAAGCTCCTTGCGCATCCTTTAGCCTCCCAAAAGCCGCCTCAAGGCCAAGGGCAGGTCCTCCTTGCCCCGCACTTCGGTGGCGGCTAGCCCCTCTTCCTGGCCCAAAGCTTCCTTCAGGTCCTCCAGGAACCGCCCCTGGCCGTAGGGTCCCTGCACCTGGGCGTACCCGTAGAGGGCCAGGGTGGGGAGGAGGCGCCTTAGGGCCTCGAGGGCCACGGGGGTGTCTCCCTGCCAGTTCTCCCCGTCGGAGAAGTGGTAGAGGTAGCGGTTGTAAAAGGCCTCCGGGTAACGCTTCAGGATCTCCTCCGCCAGGAGGAGGGCGCTGGAAAGCCGGGTACCTCCGCCTTCCCGGGCCCGGAAGAACTCCTCCTCCGTTACCTCCCAGGCCTCGGCGTCGTGCAGGAGGTAGCGCCTTTCCAAGCGGGGGAAGTGGCGCTTGATCCAGAGGGTGATCCAGAAGGATAGGGTCTTCACCAGCCTAAGCTCCTCCTCCCGCATGCTCCCCGAAACGTCCAGGGCGAAGAGGACCACCGCCTGGGCGTGGGGCCTGGGCTTGCTCCTCGGGGCCTTGTAGCGGAGGTCTTCCCGATCGGGGACCAAAAGGGGCTCCTCCGGGCGGTACTCTCCGGTGATGAGGGCCCGCTTAAGGCTTTCCTTAAGGGTGCGGCGCACGTGGCGCAGGCCCCTCGGTCCCTTGCGGGCGATGGTGGTGTAGCGGGAGGCCTCCTCCGTGACCTCCCCTTCCCCCTTGGGCCTGAGCCGGGGAAGCTTTAGGGCCTCGCCCACCAGGTCCAGAAACTCCTCCAGCTCCAGCTCGGCTACGGGCACATGGCCCGCAGGGCCCAGGCTTTCCGTCCCCGGGCCCCCAAGGCCCAGGTCTTCCCCCAGGGGCTCCTTGTATACGATCTTGGGAAGCTCCAGCTGGGGCAGGGGTATGGAGACCAGGCGGCCTTCCACCTGGCCGAAAAGCTCCTCCCGGGTTAAAAACTCCCGGGCCCGTTTCTTCACCTCCCCGCGAACGATCTCCTTAAAGCGCAGAAGATCGCGCTCAATGGGCCTCATCGCTCACCCCGGGCGAAGATGGAGGCGGCGAACTCCAAAACCCCGCTGGCGCAGTGCTCGCAGTAGCCGTAGTCGCGGATAAGGCGGGCCTTGACCACGTCGATCTTGGCCTGGGTCTCCGGGTCCACCACCCCCGAGACCAGGGCGGAGAGGCGGATGGTGTCCTTCTGGTCGTCGAAGAGCTTGAGCTCCAGGGCCCGGCGAAGCCTTTCGTTGTCCTTGTAGGTGAACTGCCTTCCCTCCAGGGCCAGGGCGCCGATATAGTTCATGATCTCCCTACGGAAGTCGTCCTTGCGGGACTCGGGGATCTCTATGCGTTCCTCTATGGAGCGCATGAGTCTTTCGTTGGGGGGTTCGGGGGCACCGGTGTAGGGGTTTTTCACCTTCTCCCCCAGGACGTAGGCCTTTACGTGGTCGATGTAGTTGTGGAAGAGGCGGTTTAGGGCCTCCTCGTCGGCGGCGATGGCCCTTTGCACCTCGTTCTTCACGATTTCCGCATACTCCGCCTTTACCTCCTGCAGAAGGGCCCTATAGCGTTCCCGGGTCTTCTCGTCGGAGATCAGGGAGTGGTGCTTGAGGCCCTCTTCCAGCTCGTTCATCACCATGAAGGGGTTGATGCAGGGTTCCTCCGAGGTGACCAGGACGTTGGAGATCTTGTCCTGGATGTAGCGGGGGCTGATGCCCTCGAGGCCCTCGCGCTTGGCCTCGGCCATGAGCTCCCGTACCGCCTCCTCCGTCCAGCCAGGAAGGAGCTTGCCGTCATAGAGCTTGAGCTTCTGCATGAGGGTGAGCCCCGCCCGCTTGGGAGGCTCCAGCCGGGTGAGGACCGCCCAGGTGGCGGCCATCTCCAGGGTGTGGGGGGCGATGTGCTTGGCCCTGACCTTGCTGAAGTCCCGCTGGTAGATTTTCACCTCGTCGGAAACCCGAAGGATATAGGGAATGTCGATCTTGATGGTGCGGTCCCGGAGGGCCTCCATGTACTCGTTGGCCTGGAGCTTCCGGTACTCAGGCTCGTTGGTGTTGTGACAAACAACGTTTCCGACGCCACAGACGAAGTTATGGAGGCCCTCGCATTCGATGTCGTAGACCCACTCCGCAAACGCCCTCCGGGAGTGCACTCGGGCTTGGAAGCGGCGGTGGCGGCCCCCGCGCTTGCCATCCCCCGAAACGAACCGAATCCGGTAGGCCGGGGGCCGACCAGGCCGCTCCTGTCGGTAAACGCTATAGTCGTAACCGAGCAACGTCGCCAGGGTGCCGACCTGAGCGGCCAGCATCGGCGAGATCGTCTTGAATTCAAAGAAGCGGGCACGGTAATCGGCCGATGCGGTCCGGTCGAGCTCTGCGGAGAGCTTACGGGAGCCGTCGGTGCGCATCAGTTCGTCAAAGGCGTGTTCGAGAAGCGGCCTTGGCAACCGAAAGAGGAAGTCCGGGAGCCTCTTCGAGGCTGCGTGTTCCCCGCAGTGGTGGCGAGCAAGCACGGCGATAGCCTGCGAACCAAGATAGAGTCGCCATGCCGAATCGGTCTTGGCGCCGGCGTCAATGTACCCGTGTGCGGTTGTGATGCGAGCGTAAGCCCTACGGACCCGTTCCAACTCGTTCCGGTCCGCATGGCTAATCACGATGCCGCCGTTTTTGCCGTTCACGTGGCCCTCGGTGGCGTACCAGATGAGGACGGTGAGGAGGTCCTTGAGGGCGCTCTCGTCCCGAACCGGGTGGTAAACCGCTCGGATCTCTGTTGCGTGCCGTGGGAGGGCGAGCCTTGCCCACCCCGGACGGGCGGGGCGCGTCAGGGGCCCGCTTCCCACCGCTGCACGAACGTCTTCGCGGATGAAGCCGTCAACACCTTCCACGACATCCACAAGTGCCTCTTCGTCCTGTAAGGCGAGATCCACATCGATCCGGCGCACCGCCGCGATCTCGCGCCGCTCCTCCGGGTAGAAAGTCCGCCCGTCGCGGTCGTATAGGGAGTGGTTGGGAGTCGTTTCCACTACGCCCCACTTCTGGGAGGTGGTGAGCATCTCGCCTGTAAACCGGTGCCGGAAGATCGACCGGACTGGGGTCCAGCGCGTCTTACCCGACGAGAAGTCGTGTGCGAGCACTTCGAGTCCCGTGGGGTCGCGGCCGAACCTTTCCCAGAGACCTTGAAGTGTTGTCCACCCGGGGATGCCCTGGTAGCGGTACAGGATCGGCGTGTCTCCGGAGACGCTATGCCCCAGGATGATCTCGTCGATATCGGTCTGGGCGAACTTCTTGGACTTGATCTTGTGCTCCTGGCTGGCGGTGAGGAGGTCGTAGAGGAAGGCCACGTCCAGCTTGAGGATCTCGATGAACTCCACCAGGCCCCGGTTGGCGATGTTGAGTTCCCCGTCGAAGTTGAAGGCCCTGGGGTCGGAGTCGGAGCCGTAGATGGCCACCTTGCGGTAGTTGATGTCCCCGGTGAGCTCGGTGGAATCCTGGTTCTTCTCGTCCTTGGGCTGGAAGGTACCGATGCCGATGCGGTCCTTTTCCGAAAGGACCAGGCGCTTCACCACGATCTCCTCCTCCAGCACCTTGGCCAGATCCCCGCCGTGGCGGGCCAAGGCCTCCCGCATCTGGAAGCGGCACACCGGGCAGAGATCCCCCTCCAGCTCGAGGGGGTAGGGGTACTCGGGATGGAGATGCTGAAGCTCCTCCAAAAACTCGTTCCGGATCTCCTTGGGCAGGAGGAGGAGGGGCTCCTCGTGCATGGGGCAGGGAAGGGGGCCTTCCGGGGTCTTCCAGTAGAAGGTGAAGAGCTTCCCCTCCTCCGTGCGGCTGTAGGCCTCGAGGCCCTTCTTGAGAAGCCGGGCGATGGTGCTCTTGGCCGAGCCCACGGGACCGTGGAGGAGGAGGATCCGCCGTTCGGGCCCCAGGCGGTGGGCGGCGGCCTTTAAGGTGGCCACCAGGCGCATGAGGGGCTTGTCCAGGCCGAAGATGGCGTCCTTCCCCCCCTCAAAGGGGTCATCGAAGAAGCGGTAATGGAGGAGCTTCTCCTTAAAAAGGGTGTACTCCTCCACCCCGTAGGAGAGGATCATGTCGTGGACCCGCTGGAAGCTGGTTCTCAAGGGCCTGGGGTCCTTCTTGAGAAGGCTTAGATAGTCGGCGAAGGAGCCTTCCCAGCTTAGGGCCCGGTAGGCCTCGAGGTCTTGACGGCGACGGATGCGCTCCAGTTCGTTCATGGACGCCCTCCTTCATACCGGCTAGGGACGGGTTTTGATAGCTTTGCCTTTATTGTAGCAGGTTCTGGGCGGAGAATGTGGCCCTGGTTCTAGCCGGGAAGGGGGTTTTGCGCTAAGCTTTCCTAGCTTCTTGTGGAGATCTCGTAGAACCCCCGGGCGTTGTGGAGGAAGTGGGCCAGGATGCTGGGGAGAAGGCTTCCGGTGAGAAGGTAGGTGAGCCCAAAAAGGAGCCCGGCAAGCCCGGTGTAAACCGGGTAGGCAAGGGCCCGCCTGGGGGCGGGGTGAAGGAGGGCGAAGACCAGGGCCTGGAGGAAGAGCCCAGGGGGTCCAAGCCAGGCCAAGAGGAGGCTTTGCAAAAGGCCTCGGAAGAAGACCTCCTCCGCCACCCCCGAGAGGAGGGCGAGGAGGAGGAGGATGGCGGGTCCTACCCTGGCCCGGCGCAGGGCTTCTCCCAAAGCCCGGTGGAGGTTTTCCGCTTCCCGGAAGGAAGCGGGGAAAAGATGTCTAAAGGCTTCCTCCAAAGCGGCCAAGGCCAGGAAGAGGCCCAGGGCATAGAAAAGCTCCTTGGGGTCCGCCTGGCCGAAGGGAAGGTCCAAGAGAAGCATACCCGAAGCCCCAAGGAGGAGTAGCCCTCCCTGGAGGACCAGGAGGAAGCCGAGGGGTGGAGGGACCAAGGCCTTAAGGCTCTATTCCCCGCCCAGGGCGAAGCCCTGGTCCAGGAGCCTCTTGGGGTAAGCGCGGAAGGCCAGGAGGGTTTCCGTGCGCTCCACCCCTTCCAGGGATAGGATCCCCTGGGTGACGGCGTCGTCCAGCTCCTCGAGGTCCTTAAGGCGCAAAAGGGCTACCAGGTCAAAGGGGCCCGTAACCGAGTAGACCTCGGCCACCTGGGGGAGTTCGGCGATGGCCTCGCCCAGGGTGGCGATCCGGTCCCCGCGGGCACGGATGAGTACGAAGGCGGTGATCACCCCTTTATCCTACCTCCAGGATCAGCTTGGGCCGGAAGGCCAGAGCGTCGGCGGCCACCAGGTGGAGGGGAATGCCCCGGTACTCCTGGGGAAGCTTTTCCGGGTCCGCCCCGTGCAGGTGGCCGTAGACGATGGCCTGGGGCTTGGCCTCTGCGGCCAGCTCCAAAAGGGAGGTGGTCTCCCCCTTGGGGCCGAAGGGGGGGAAGTGGAAGGCCACCACCAGGTGGCGGTGGGGTTTGCGCTTCAGGTCCTGTAGGGAGAGCTTAAGCCGCTCCACCTCCCGGGCGAAGATCCGTTCGTCCTCCGGGGTGGCGGGCGGGTACTGCCAGCCCCGGGTTCCCGCCACCGCCACCCCGTCCAGAACCAAGGCATCGTTTTGCAGGGCGTACATGCCTTCGGGTAAGACAGCTCTCAGGCGGCTTATGGAGGGCCACCAGTAGTCGTGGTTCCCCTTTAGGAGCACTTTTTTGCCAGGCAAGGCGGCCAGGTCCAGAAGGTCCGGCAGGGCCTCCCCCAGGCGCATGGCCCAGGAGATGTCCCCAGGGACGATCACCAGGTCCCCCTCCGCCACCACCTCCCGCCAGCCTCGGAAGAAGGCCTCCGGATGGCCCTGCCAGTTGGGGCCGAAGATGGTCATGGGTTTGGGGTGCAGGCGGGAGAGGTGGGGGTCGGCGATGGCGAAGACCCGCATGGGCTTTAGCGTACCCTATGGGTATGGAAAAGGCCGAGGCCCTGGCCTATGCCTTAAGGCTCCTTTCCCAAAGGGCCATGAGCCGGGCCCGCCTGCGGGAGAAGCTTCTCGGCCGCTTTTCCGAAGGGGAGGTGGAGGAAGCTCTGGCCCGCCTCGAGGAGCTGGGCTATTTGGACGACCGGGCCTTTGCGGAAACCTTTGTGGCCACCAGGCGGAAGTACGGTCCCCGTAAGCTCCGCTTCCTCCTGAAAGCCCAAGGGGTGCCGGAGGAGGTGGTGGAGGAAGTCCTTGCCGCCTATGGGGAGGAGGAAAGCCTGGAGGCGGCGCTTAAAGTCCTCCGCCGCTACCCCCGCCGCCTGGACAAGGCCAAGGCGGTGCGGTTCCTCCAGGGCCGGGGTTTTCCCCTTTCCGTGGCGTTAGAGGCCTACCGGCTTGTCAAGGAGGAGGAAAGCGGGTAAAAAGAGCCCATGCCCGAGGTGCGCGCGGAACGCTTGATCAAGGCGCCAGCGGAAAAGGTGTATGCCCTGGCCAAGGACCTGGAGGGCTTAAAGCCCTACCTTAAGGAGGTGGAAAGCCTCAAGGTGCTCTCCCAGGAGGGCAACCGCACCCGAAGCGAATGGGTGGCGGTGGCCATGGGCAAGAAGGTGCGCTGGTTGGAGGAGGAGGAGTGGGACGACCAGAACCTAAGGAACCGTTTCTACTCTCCGGAAGGGGATTTTGACCGCTACGAGGGCACTTGGGTTTTCCTGCCGGAGGGGGAGGGGACCCGGGTGGTCCTGAGCCTTACCTATGAGCTCACCATCCCCATCTTCGGGGGGCTTTTGCAGAAGCTCGTGCAAAAGCTCATGCAGGAGAATATAGAGAGCCTTCTCAAGGGCCTTGAGGAGCGGGTTCTGGCTTCCTAGTTGCACATGGGGCCCTTTTGCTCTACCATGGGCCTGAAGCCGCCCATGTTCTTCCAAAGCAGGGTGGCCCAAGAGCTTTCAGGAGGTCAAAGTGGAAACGTTGCGCGTGTCTTCCAAGTCCCGCCCTAACTCCGTGGCCGGTGCCATCGCAGCGCTCTTGCGCACCAAGGGGGAGGTGGAGGTGCAGGCCATCGGGCCTCAGGCGGTGAACCAGGCGGTGAAGGCCATCGCCATCGCTCGGGGGTACATCGCCCCCGACAACCTGGACCTGGTGGTCAAGCCAGCCTTCGTGAAGCTGGAGTTGGAGAACGAGGAACGGACCGCCCTTAAGTTCAGCATCAAGGCCCATCCCCTGGAGTCTTGAGGTCCGGAACCCCCAGGGCCCTGGCCGTTCGCATCCTCCTCGAGGTGGAGCGGGGCGGCAGGGCCCAATTGCTTCTGGACCGAGCTCTGGACCGTCTGTCCTGGCCCGAGCGGGATAAAGCCTATGCCACCCACCTGGTGTATGGGGCCCTGCGCCGCTTGAGGTATTTGGACTTTCTCTTGGAGCCCCACCTCAGAAAGCCGGATAGGCTTCCTCCCCAGGTGCGCTGGATCCTGCGCCTGGGGACCTGGGAGTGGCTTTTGGGCAAAGCGGACCATGCCCGGGTGAGCCCCTGGGTGGAGGAGGCCAAGAGGGTTTTTCCCCCCCTGGCCGGCTTGGTCAACGCCGTGCTCCGTCGTTTGAGCCTGCGGGAGGCCCCGGAGTGCGTGCGCCTCAGCCTGCCCGACTGGCTTTGCCAAGCCTGGCAAGGATTCTTCGGCCAGGTGGCCTTCGCCGAGGGTTTCAACGAACCCGCTCCCCTCTTCGTCACCGCTTACCGCTCCGTGGAGGGGTTGAAGCCGGGACCCATCCCCGATAGCTACCTCTGGGAGGAGGGAAAAACCGACTTTTCCGCTTTAGGCCTCCAGCCCCAAAACCCCGCTTCCCTCTTTGCCGCCCAGCTTCTAAACCCTGCCCCCGGGGAAAAGGTGCTGGACCTGTGCGGGGGTGCAGGGCTTAAGGCCTTTTACTTGGCCGCCAAGGGGGCGGAGGTGGTGTCTTACGACCTGAACCCCAGGCGCCAGGAGGCGGGGAAGAGGACGGCGAGGAAGCTGGGCCTAAGGGTGGCCTACCGCACCCAGGACCTGATGGAACCCCTTCCCGAGAAGGCCAAAAGAGTTCTTCTGGACGCTCCTTGCACCGGAACCGGCACTTTCCGAAGCCATCCCGAGCTGCGCTACCGCCTGGCTCCAGAAGACCCGAAGCGCATGGCGGAGTTGCAGCTTAAGCTCCTGGAGACCGCCGCCCGGGCCACGGAGGAAGGGGGAGTGCTGGTCTATAGCGTCTGCACCCTGACGGAGGAGGAAGGAGAGGGGGTGGCCCGGGCCTTTCTTGCCCGGCACCCGGAGTTTGAGCCGGAGCCCATAGCCTGCCCCTTTCCCGTGCTTCGATCGGGCCTGGGTGTCTATGTGGCCCCGGAGGGAGGCCTGGATGGGTTTTATTACCTGCGCCTGCGGAAGGTAAACTCTAGAACATGAAGCTGGCGTTTGTGGGCCTGGGCAAGATGGGGAAAAGCATCCTGAAGGGAGCCTTGGACCGGGGTTTCCTCAGGCCCGAGGAGGTGGGAGTGGTGGGCCGCACCCCGGAGCGCACCCGGGAGCTGGCCGAGGCCTTTGGCCTTCGTCCTTTGGCGCTTAAGGAACTCGCCCAGGCGGAGCGGGTGCTTTTGGCCGTCCAGCCCCGGGATTTTCCCCATCTGGCCCCGGAGATCGCCCACCCTGGGGTGGGATACATCTCCATCATGGCCGGGGTGTCCACGGCGGTGCTTTCC
>Ga0101945_1000847_pt1 | contig 39743 bp, 35 predicted proteins | sample DewCreD2012metaG_2_FD_75246 | JGI IMG/M metagenome (GOLD analysis project Ga0101945, IMG submission 75246) | Hot spring sediment bacterial and archeal communities from British Columbia, Canada, to study Microbial Dark Matter (Phase II) - Dewar... ... | reverse complement strand
GAGGAAAAGCCCAAATGAGCTGATCAGAATATTGAATTGCTCCCAACATTGCTTAGAATCCTTTTAAAAAATTATCTAATTAATCTTACCCTACAAAAACTCCCAATTATTGAACAGCCTTTTTATTTGTATTTACTTCCCCACCCATGAAAGGGTCTATAATTGAGAAGGAATATGGAAACTCTGATCTCCTTCCCTATTTATCCTTTAGTCTACCATATTTTCCACTTAACGTAAACTGTAAAATTTAACGAAAAAAATAGGACCCTCATCTTTATTTATTTTCTTGGTTTGATATTTTCTTTGACCCATTGGATGGCTTCTTCGATGGGGGTGCCTGGGGTGAAGATGGCTTTGACTCCAGCCTGTTTGAGGGCAGGGATATCTTCTTCCGGGATGATGCCTCCACCGAAGACGATGATATCTTCTGCTCCTTTTTCTTTGAGCCGTCGGATGACTTCCGGGAAGACGTAGTCGTGGGCTCCGGAGAGGATGGACAGTCCGATGGCATCGACATCCTCTTGGATGGCGGCGTTGACGATCTGTTCTGGGGTTTGGTGCAGGCCCGTGTAGATGACTTCGAAGCCTGCGTCCCGGAACCCTCTGGCGATGACTTTGGCTCCCCGGTCGTGTCCATCGAGTCCAGGTTTTCCGATGAGGATTCGGATTCTTCGTTCGGTGCTCATTCCTCTTCTCCGTCGCTTTTAGGGTTTAAGGAATTCCTTTTCATCTCTCGAGCCTTTACTCCTTTAGAAGTATCCTGGGTCGGTGTATCTTCCGAAGACCTCTCTCCAGACGTCGCAGATCTCCTGGATAGTGGCGTATTCTCTGACGGCGTTGATGAGGTAGGGCATGAGGTTTTCTCCGCTCAGGGAGGCCTTTCGGATCTCTTCGAGGCACTCTTTGACTTTTTGGTTGTTTCGAGTTTGTTTGACTTCTCGAAGCCTTCGGAGTTGTCTTTCTTCGATTTCCGGTTTCATCCGCCAGATGGGGATGGGTGGATGGTCGGTGACGTATTTATTGACTCCCACGATGACCTTCTCTCCGGAGTCGACCTGTTTCTGGAATCGGTAGGCCGCCTCTGCGATCTCCATCTGGGGGTAGCCTCTTTCGATGGCCTTGATCATCCCTCCCATCTCATCGATCTTTCGGATGTACTGCCAGGCCTTCTCTTCGATCTCGTTGGTGAGGGCTTCGACAAAGTAGGAGCCGGCGAGGGGGTCGATGGTATTCGTGACTCCGGTCTCTTCGGCGAGGATCTGTTGGGTTCGGAGGGCGATGGTGACGGCCTCTTCAGTGGGGATGGCGTAGGTTTCGTCGAGGGAGTTGGTGTGAAGGGACTGGGTTCCTCCCAGGACAGCGGCCAGGGCCTCGTAGGCTGTTCGTATGATGTTATTGTAGGGTTGTTGTGCGGTGAGGGAGCATCCTGCGGTCTGGGTATGGAAGCGGAGCATCCAGGATCTGGGGTTTTTGGCCATGAAGCGTTCTCTCATGATCTTTGCCCACATCCTTCGGGCGGCTCGAAACTTAGCGATCTCTTCGAAGAAGTCGATATGGGAGTCGAAGAAGAAGGAGAGTCTTGGGGCGAACTCATCGACATCGAGGCCTCTCTCCATGGCGGCTTCCACATAGGCGATCCCATCGGCCAGGGTGAAGGCCAGTTCCTGGACGGCCGTGGCTCCAGCCTCCCGGATGTGGTAGCCGCTGATGCTGATCGTGTTCCAGCGAGGGACCTCTCGGGTGCAGTATTCGATCGTATCGACGATGATTCTAAGCGAAGGTCTGGGAGGGAGCATGAAGGTCTTCTGGGCGATAAACTCTTTGAGCATGTCGTTCTGGATAGTCCCTCCGATCTCCTTCTTGCTTACCCCCTGTTTTTCGGCCACTACGATGTACATAGCGAGAAGGATGGAGGCTGGAGGGTTGATGGTCATGGAGGTGGTGACTCGGTCCAGAGGGATTCCTTCGAAGAGGATCTCCATATCCTTTAGGGTATCGACAGCGACTCCGCACTTTCCGACCTCTCCCCGGGCCATGGGGGAGTCACTGTCGTAGCCCATAAGGGTAGGGTAGTGGAAGGCGATGGAGAGGCCTGTCTCTCCGTGATCAAGGAGGTAGTGGAAGCGTTTGTTGGTCTCCTCAGGTCCTCCCAGTCCAGAGAACATTCTCATCGTCCAGAGTCTTCCTCGATACATGGAGGGCTGGACCCCTCGGGTAAATGGGTAGAGTCCTGGGAAACCGATATCTCTCGAGTAATCCAGATCTTTGATATCTTCAGGGGTGTAGAGGCTCTTGATCTCGAGGTCGGAGACCGTGGTGAATCGGGGAAGTCGTTCAGGTTTCTCGCAGAGGATCTTGGAGAGTTCTTCACTCCATTTCTCCTTCTCCTCTTTTAGCCTTTGGATTTGCTCTTCCTTGAACATATCGAACCCCCCTTAAATTTCAATTCCTTCCCGGGATTGGATGCCTTTCTGATAGTAGTGTTTTATTTCGACCATCTCGGTGACTAGGTCTGCCTTTTCGAGGATCTCTGGTTTTGCGTATCTTCCTGTAAGGATAAGTTCGATGGACTCGGGTTTGGAGTCCATGAGGTCGAGGATCTCAGAGAGGGGAATCAGTCCAAAGTCCACTGCCACATTGATCTCATCGAGGATCACGATATCGTAGACCTGGCTCTGGATGGCTTCTCTGGCCAGAGAAAGTCCCTTTTTGGCCAATTCCACATCCACTGGATCGGGATTCGTTCTGGAGACAAAGCTCTCACGGCCCATCTGTTTGATCGTCAGATAAGGGGAGAGCTTCTTTGAGGCCTCCAGTTCTCCGTATTGGATGTTTCCTTTCATGAATTGAATCATGAGGACTTTGAGGCCATGACCCGCTGCTCGAAGGGCAAGACCTAAGGCTGCTGTGGTCTTTCCCTTTCCATTGCCTGTATAGACCTGGATGAGACCTCTCTTCATAGGGATTTAACTCAGCTCCCGGACCTGAGCGATGATCTGTTCGGTTTTGAAGTGTCTCAGGCTGATGGCGCTTGAGGGACAGGTGGCATTGCAGGCTCCACAGCCTTTGCATAGGGCTTCGTTGACCTTCATCACCTTTCGATAGGGGTCGAGCCTCAAAGCCCGGTATTCGCAGATCTGTTCACAGAGGCCACAGCCTGCACATATGAGTTCATCCACATAGGCGGTGATCGGTTCGATCTTCACCTTCCCGGCAAAAAGAGGAATGGTGGCTCGAGAGGCTGCCCCATGGGCCTGGGAGATCGTATCCGAGATATCTTTAGGCCCCTGACAGGTTCCAGCCAGAAAGATCCCGTCGGTGGCGGTATCAAGGGGTCTGAGCTTTGGATGGGCCTCGAGATAGAACCGATCAGGCCCCTGGGAGAGCTTGAGGAGTGTTCTTAACTGATCTGCATCGTTTCGTTGGGTAAGCCCCGTAGCCAGCACGACCAGATCAGCCTCCTCTTCATAGGGCTCTCCAAGCAGTTCGTCATCGGCCCGAACGATGAGCTTTCCGTTCTTTTGATAAATCTCCGAAGGGATTCCCTTTCGATAGAAGATACCCTTCTTCTGAACCTCCTCGTAGAACTGTTCGTATCCCTTCCCGAAGGCTCGAACATCGATATAACAGATCGTGATTCGGGCCTCGGGAAGAAGCTCCTTTGCAAGAAAGGCCTGCTTAGCCGTATACATACAGCAGACCCTTGAACAGTATTCGTTACCCACGGTCTTATCCCTTGAGCCCACACACTGGATGAAGAAGAGACTCTTAGGTTGCTTCCCGTCAAACAGGAGTCTTCCCTGAGTGGGTCCATCAGGAGAGAGAAGTCTCTCGAACTCAAGGGCTGAAAGGACATTGGGGTAGAGAGTGTAGCCTAATTCGGGTTTCTTTTTGGGATCAAAGGAGTCGTAGCCTGTGGCGACAATGATGGTTCCGATGGGAATCTCGATCTCCATTCCCACCTCTTCGAATCGGACTGCCCCTTCGGGGCAGACCTCCCTGCATCTTCCACATTCTCCCTTCTGGAGATAGAGACAGTGCTCGGGATCGATGAGGTAGCTTTGAGGATAGGCGTAAGGGGAGGGGAGGTAGATGGCTCTCCTCTCCTTAAGGCCCATATTCCACTCATCAGGAACCTCGACAGGGCAGACCTTCTCGCACTCGGTACAGCGACTGCACTTCGAGGGATCCACGAAACGAGGATGCATTCTGAGTTTGACCTTGAAATTTCCTATGAACCCCTCAACTCCTATCACCTCACAGAGCGTGAGGAGATGAAGGGAAGGGTACTGGGTGAGTTCCTCGAGCCTGGGGTTAAGGATCTCAGAGGTCTCCTCAAGATTTGGGAAGGTTCGATAAATCTGGGTGAGGTGGCCTCCCAAGGTAGGGGACTTCTCCACCAGATAGACTTCGAACCCTGAGCGGGCAATATCCAGAGAGGCGACAATCCCTGAAATCCCAGCCCCGATCACCAGAACCGATGGAGTCACCGGAGCCTCCTTCTCCTCCAAAGGTTCGTGAAGAGAGACCTTAGCTACAGCCGAGGCCACAAGCTCCATGGCCTTTCGGGTCGCCTCCTCACGATCCTGATGAACCCAGGAGCACTGCTCCCGAATGTTGGCCATCTCGAAGAAGTAGGGATTGAGCCCAACGGAGCGAATCGCATTTCGATAAGTGGGCTCATGCATCCTCGGAGAGCAGGCAGCTACCACGATCCGATCGAGCCTCAGGGTTTTAATATCATTCTTGATCAGATCCTGTCCTGGATCTGAACACATGTATTGATAATGTCGGGCGATCTCTACATGGGGAAGCCCCCTGGCAAACTCCACGACCCTTGCCACATCCACTGTGGCCGCAATATTAATCCCACAATGACAGATATAAACCCCGATCTTCATCAGTTCAACGCATGGGGCATAGCGCGTAGCGGATAGGGTAGAGTATTAATACAAACCATGATTCCACTCTGACTCCATCAATCCGAACTTCGAACTTATTGCTTTCTTCCCTTTGCCAATAGGGTGCAGGCCAGCGAGGCCGCTCCACTGGCTTGAGCCACCGTATCCGGGATATCCTTCGGCCCCTCGCAGCAGCCGGCAAGAAAGACCCCTTCGACCGAAGTTCGAATGGGATCATGACCCTGGGCCTCTAAGTAAAAACCCTCAGGAGAGTTCTCGAGGTGGAGGATCTCCCCTAACCGCTGATTCTCCTTTCTGGGCACAAGCCCTGAGGCCAGAACTACCAGGTCTGCCTCAAGCTCAAAGGGCTCTCCAAGCAGGGTATCCTCCCCACGAACCACAAGCCTCCCATCCCTCTGATAGATCTCCGAAGGATTGGCCCTGCGATAGAGGATATGCTCCTTCTGGACCCTCTCATAGAATTCTTCAAACCCCTTCCCAAAGGCCCTCACATCCATGTAGAGAACCGTAATATGAGCCTCCGGGATCTTATCCCTCAGAAGATGAGCCTGCTTGGCCGTATACATACAGCAGACCCTCGAACAGTATTCATTACCCACGGTCTTATCCCTTGAGCCCACACAGTGGATAAAAACCACTTCCCTCGGTTTCTTTCCCTGAATCAGAATCTCTCCCTTGGTCGGCCCTGAGGCCGAGCAGAGCCTCTCCATCTCAAGGCCATGGATCACATTGGGATAGCGACCATAACCAAACTCAGGCTTCCTCTTCGGATCAAAGGGATCAAAACCTGTTGCCACAATGATGGCTCCCACATGAAGCTCAACGATCTCTTCCTTCATGCCGTAGTCAATGGCCTTTGGCTGACAGTACTTGGCACACTCCCCACAGTCCGAACAACCCCCACAACTCAGACAGCGCTTAGCCTCCTCAATGGCCTCCTCAACCCTGAGGCCCTCTCCAATGGGCCTAATCAGATGGGGAAGGGCTTCTCGCTCATCCCTCTTCTTTTCAGGAAGATCGCTTCTCAGGGGAGAAGAAAGCCTTCCTTCAAACTCCCTGTCCGAACGAAGATCCTCGCCCGAAAGATAACGATCTATAGAGAGAGCTGCCTTCCTTCCCTGAGCCATCGCCTCCACAATACTGGAAGGACCCATCACCGCATCCCCACCAGCAAAGATCCCTTGAAGATTCGTCTCCAAAGTGAGGGGATCCACCTGAATCATCCCCATCCGATTCCTCTTGAGATCCTTGAGAACTTTGGAGAGGCCCTCCACCCCTCTTGAACCAACACCTAAGAAGATGGCATCATAGTTTTCTTTAAGTTCCTGGAAAGAGATATCCCTGCCAATCTCGGTATTGAGCCGAACTTCGATACCCATCCTCTCGATCACGGAAAGATCTCGGTGAATCACCTCTCTCGGAAGACGATAGGAAGGAAATCCATGGGTCAGAAGTCCTCCAAGCTCCTCATGGGAGTCAAAGATCGTAACTCGATAGCCTCTCTGACGGAGATCAAAGGCTGCCACCAATCCCGCAGGACCTCCACCCACAATGGCTACTCTTTGAGACTTCTCCTCGGGAAGTTCGAAACGAACTTCAGGCTCCTCCACATGATCCACCAAAACCCTCTTGAGGTCGCAGATCCTCACCGGCCGATCCACCTCAATCCGCTTACACTCCCTCTCACAGGGATGAGAACAGACATAGGCCAAGATCCCAGGAAAGGGAAGGGTCTTTCGAACCAGAGCCAGGGCCTCTTTCAACTTCCCCTGAGAGATGAGAGCCACATATCCCTGGGCATTACAGTGAAGAGGACAAGTGGCTGTACAGGGAGGCGTTCCTCTCCGATCAATCGTATACTTCAGAGGGACCGCTTGAGGAAAGGGAATATAGATGGCCTTTCGCATCCCGAGTCCCATATCGAACTCATTGGGGAGGGTCACTGGACACTGAGCCACACAGTCCGCACAGGCCGTACATTTGGTCACATCCACATAACGAGGCTTCTTACGAACCAAGACCTTAAAATCCCCAACCTTCCCCTCGATATGGATGACCTCAGCGTAGGTAAGAAGATCGATGTTTGGATGATTCGCCGTATCGACCATCTTTGGGGTGATGATACAAGCAGAACAGTCAAGGGTAGGGAAGGTTTTGTCGAGCTGGGCCATATGGCCCCCAATAGAGGGGTCCTTTTCAACAAGGTGTACCCGAAACCCCTTGTCCGCAATATCCAGGGCTGCCTGCATCCCGGCAATCCCACCCCCAATGACCAAAGCCTCAGGAATCACTTCCTTCTCCCATCCCTCAATCCTTAATTAATGGAATGATGGAATAATGAATCTTTTTTGTCTCCTTTATCAACCCAATATTCCCTTATTCCAACATTCCTGTCTTTCATTTCAGTTTTCCGATCAGGGCAGAGGCAATCGTATTCTTCTGAATCTCTTTTGTTCCCTCGTAGATCTCGGTGATTTTGGCATCTCGATAGAAACGCTCGACCTCATACTCTGTGATATAGCCGTAGCCTCCAAAGATCTGGATGGCCTCATCAGCCACCTCGACTGCCACTCTCCCTGCAAACATCTTCGCCATCGAGGTAAGCTTGGGATCGATCCGCTTCTGATCAAAATTCCAGGCCGCCTTATAGGTGAGAAGCCTCGCCACCTCCACCTTGGTAGCCATATCGGCCAGTTTATGCTGAGTGACCTGAAACTCCACAAGCTTCCTTCCAAACTGCTCCCTCTGGCGGGCATACTCCAAAGCCCGATCAAAGGCCCCCTGGGCAATCCCAAGGGCCTGAGCCGCAATCTCAATCCGACTCTCATCAAAAAACTCAAGAACCTGATAAAACCCCTTATTCTCCTCCCCGATGAGATTCTCCACAGGAACCTTCACGTCACTCAAAGAGAGCTCCGCCGTGGAGGTCATCCGAATTCCCATCTTGGGAAAGATCTCTGTCGCCTCAAGCCCCTTGGTTCCCTTCTCGACCAGAATCGTGCATTGCCCCCGATAGGTCGGCTTGGCCTGAGGATCGGTCTGACATAACACCACAAAAAAATCAGCCAGTGTCCCATTGGTAATAAACGTCTTGGTCCCATTAATGATAAAAGAATCTCCCTGTTTGACCGCCGTGGTGGACATCAGCGTAATATCACTTCCATGATTGGGCTCGGTATAGGCCCCTCCAGAGATCGCCTCCCCCCGAGCCACAGGAATGAGATACTTCTTCTTCTGCTCATGGGTCCCGAAGCGCAGAATCACCTCTGAGGAGAAATCCGCAAGGGTCACGGCAATCCCAACCCCAGAGTCCTTCCGACAAAACTCCTCAACGATTAGGATATTCTCCATAATCCCATATCCCTGACCCCCATACTCCTCTGGGAAATGAATCCCTATAAAACCCAATTTGGCCGCCTTCTTCCAGATCTCGAAAGGAAAGGTGTGATTCTGCTCCCACTCGAGAATCTTCTCCTTGTCATACTCCCCCGCAATAAACTCCCGAGCCGCCTTCTGTATATCCCTCTGCTCCTCTGTAAGCTCAAAATCCATCTCCACTCTCCTTAGTGATATATTTGGAATAAAGAATGCTTAAAACTCACCATTCCAATATTTTATCCTTCCTCACTTTTGTTTGAGTTCTTTGATCTTATCCTTGATGACCGGGACGATCTTGAAGAGATCCCCTACGATCCCATAATGGGCCACGCTAAAGATGGGCGCCTTCGGATCCTTATTGATCGCTATGATCGTCCCCGAACCCTTCATCCCTGCTACATGCTGAAAGGCTCCGCTAATCCCGATGGCAATATAGACCTTCGGCTTCACCGTCTTCCCCGATGTCCCCACCTGACAGGCCTTAGGAAGCCACTTCTTATCCACCACGGGCCGAGAACAGGCCAGAGCCCCTCCAATCGAATCGGCAAGCTCCTTGACCAGAGGGATGTTTTCTCCGTCCTTGATCCCCCTTCCCACAGCCACAAGAATATCGGCCTGAGTAATATCCACCTCCCCAACCGCTGCCTCCACAAACTGAAGAAAACGCCTTGCCAAGGCCTCATCCGTTAAAGGAGATGGAAGAGAGACGATCTCTCCTGAAAGAGGCTCCTTCTCCTTCCCTTCAAAAACACCAGAACGAAGAGTCACAAGATAAGGGCCCTTTCTTAGGAAGGTCACCTCCGAATTGATCTTTCCTCCATAAATCTGACGGGTAAGGGTAAAGTTCTCATCCTTCGGTTCTATCCCGATACAGTCGGTCGCAAGAGGCCAACCCAGTCTCACCGCAAGGCCGGGAGCAAAATCCATCCCCTGGGCTGTATGACCAATCAGAGTAAGATGAGGCTTCCTCTCTGTAAGAAACTGAAGAAGAACCCTCTCATAGGTCTCCGAATTATAAAACTCCAGACGCTCATCCTCTATCAAATAGACCCGATGGGCCCTGGGAAGAAGCCTCTCAGCCAGAGCTCTTATCCCTTTACCCAAAAGAACCACAGAAAGAGTCCCCCCAAAACTCTCCGCAAGCTCTCTCCCCTTGGAGAGCATCTCATAAGTAATATCCCTCAGCTCTCCCTGCCGATGCTCAGCCACGACCATGATCTCCTTCATCAGACAAGCCCTCCTTTGTCCTTCAGAATCTCAAAAACCCTCTGCGCAATCTCCTCGGGTTTCCCCTCAAGCATCTGAGCCCCCTCTCCAACTGGAGGAAGAAAGACCCTCTCGAGTTCAATATCCGAACCCCTAAGACCTACCTCCTCAGCCTGAAGACCAAGCTCTGAAAGACCCAAAACCTTGATCTCCTTCTTGGCCACCTTCCGAATCCCCATGATGGAGACATAACGAGGCTCATTAATCCCTGTCTGAATCGTAAGAAGGGCAGGAAGATCGACCTCGACCACCTCCTCCAACCCTCCCTCAAGCTCCCGATGAGCCCTAATCTTTCGATCCTCCAGCTCCAACCGAGTCACGATCGAGACATGAGGAAGACCCAAAAGCCTGGCCACCATCACCCCAACCTCCGCAAACCCATCATCCTCAGCCTGCGTGCCCGTAAGAATCAAATCATAAGGAAGCCTACGGATCGCCTGAGCCAAAACCTTAGCCGTCGCATAACCATCCGAACCGGAAAAGGCCGAATCCGTAAGCCGAATCGCTTCATCCGCTCCCATGGCCAAACACTTCCTCAAAGACTCATTCGTATCCTCCCCACCCATCGAAATCACCGTCACCGTACCCCCTAACCTCTCCTTGAGACGAATCGCCTCCTCAATGGCATAACTGTCCCACTCATTGAGATCGAAAACAAGCCCCGACTTCTCAATATCCTTGCCCGATTTGTCCACCACAATATCCACATCCGCCGTATCCGGAACCCTCTTAATACACACAATAATATTCATCCCTGAACCTCCCTAATTTGATAGAAATTAAACTGTTCTCTTCATGGGTTGGATTCTCACCCACAAGGGTTCTTTCGGAAGTTCCGCAGGGGAAGGGGAGTAAGCCAAAAGAACGCCTCTCGCAGGATTTGGCGAAAGATGGACCGAAAATCTCATCTTCCTTCCATCCGAAGTTTGAAGCTCCACCCAATCCCCTTCCTCAATCTTTAAACTCTGAGCCTCCTCCGGGTTCATCTCCAAAACAGGCCTCTCCATCACCTTCTTCAGATGCTCACTCCTAAGACTAAGTCTCCCGGATTGAAAGAGTGAGGCCCTTGAGACCAAAGAAAAAGGATATCCCTCAGGAGGGGACTTCAAAAGACAGGGAGAGAGAGGATTCAGTCTCACCCTTTTTTGAAAAAGCTCCCTGTCAGAAAGAAACGCTTCTCCCTTCGGCCACTGCTTTCCATCCTCAACCCCCTGATAAGAGGGAACCTCCTTTGAAAAGCTCCTGAATACCTCCTCCGAGCTCTCCTCAGAGAGGGAAACCTCCATATATCTTAAAAGATCCCGAAAGATCTCAAAATCGGATCGAGACCGACCCAGTGCAGGACGAAGAGGATGAAGCCTCTGAACCCTTCGCTCAAGACTCGTATAGGTTCCTTCCTTCTCAATAAAAGAAGAGACCGGAAGAAAGACCTCCACCTTCTCCGAAAGACCATCCAGAAAGAGATCCTGAACCACAACAAACTCTAATTGATTCAGCCTCTGCCATGAAGAAGGAAGACTTCCTCCCACCACATAGAGTCCTTTGATCCTTCCTCCCTCAATCTTTCTCTCCATCTCCCCAAGACCACCTCGAAGGAAAGGAATCCTCTGATCGATCATCCCTTGTGTATTACACCTCTCCCTGAGAAGAAGAATCCCCGAAGCCTTCCTTCCAAGATGACCCGTAAGAAGGGCAAGAGTCGCACAGGAGATAGCGATCTCCCGACCATAAGCATAAGACCATGGACCAGGCCCTATCAGAATCATCCCCCTCTTTGCCTCAGAAAAACTTCTCGCGGCCCTTTCAATGTTTTCTCTGACCTCAGAAAAGAGGCGATTCACCGCCTCCAGATACTCACCCTTTCTCTCAAAGAGCCCCTCAAACCCCTCTGTATGAGTTTTGACAAAGTCTTCATCCTGAAGCCCCTGCTCAAGAATCAACCCCACCATTCCATGAAGGAGGCAGACCTCCTCCCCAGGTCGACAGAGAAGAGGAATCGAGGGAGGCTGAAGAGGAGAAACCTTTGTCCTCTCACTCAAGGGTGTATCATAGCTTCCAACAACGATCAGATGGGCCCGATTCCTTCGGAGGGCAAGATGAATCTCATTCTTGACAATCGGGTGGGTTTGGGAAGGATCTACCCCTATAAGGAAAAGGGCATCTGCTTCACGGATCTCTCGAATCGAGTTTGTCGAAGCCCCAAAACCCAGAACCTCCAAAAGCCCATCCGAAAGACCCAGATCCGAAGCCCCTCCATCCAAAACAATCTCCCGAGTCCCTAAGGTCTCCACAAAAAGCTTCTTAAAGAGAAAATATTCCTCATTGGTCAATCGAGCCGAAAGAAGAATGCCAAGGCTTTCGGATCCATATCGACTCCTTATCGACTCTAAACGATCGGACACAGCCCGAAGCGCCTCCTCCCAGGAAACCTCCCTGAGCGTCCCATTGAGCCGAAGAAGAGGGGAGTATGTTCTCTCCTTGGAATCTACAAAATCCCAACCAAACCGACCCTTGACACAGAGGTTTCCATCACTAAAACCCCTCTCAGGATCCGAGAAAACCCTCTTGATCGATCCATCCTTTGAAAGGATCGTAAGCAAACACCCACACCCACAATAAGGACAGGGAGTCGTCGTCTCCAGACACTCCCAGAACTTCACCTTATAGTCGAAACACTCCGACGTAATCGCCCCCACAGGGCAGGTATCCATACACTGACCACAAAACTCACACCGAAGAGGTCGATGAAAATCCGTATCGATCACACACCGAATGCCTCTTCGAGTAAAAGAGAGCTCCGCCACACCCTGAACCTCATCACAGATCCTCACACACCGACCACAAAGAATACACTTATTGCCATCCCTCCGAAGCAGAGGAGAACCCTCATCAACAGGATAGACCATAGACTCCCAGGGATATTGAACCTCCCCAAGACCATACTCATAGACCAACCTCTGAAGCTCACACTCCCCCTCCTTCTCACAGCGAGGACAAATCATAGGATGATTGAGAAGGATGAGCTGAAGCTGAAGCCTGCGAGACTCCATCACCCTCGGAGAGTGAGTAAAGATCTCCATCCCACTTCTTACAGGAGTAAAACAGGAAGGAATCAACTCCGAACTTCCCTTCTCCTCCACCACACAGAGCCGACAGGCCCCAAAAGGAGCCATCCTCGAATCATAGCAGAGAGAAGGAATCTTAATCCCTACCGACCGAGCCGCCTCAAGAATAGTCCAACCCCGCTCAACCTCAACCTCCATCCCGTCAATCGTTAACCGAATTAGGTTTTTCATTTCATTCCTACTCTGAGTTTAAAACGTCTTCTTATGAATCCAGGAAATATCATTTTTTCACATAAGAAGGTGTCATTCTGAACTTGTTTCAGAATCTCTTCGTATTAGCAATCGGAGTTAGATATAATCACTTAGATCAACCCACCTTGGATTAAAATTATTTATCAAATTTAATTTCCATTCCCTGTGCCAGTTTTTAAGCTGTTTTTCCCTCTCTAAGGCACTAAATATATCTTCCGTAGTTTCATAATATATTAATTTGTTTAGATTGTACCTCTTCGTAAAACCGTTTATGAGCTTATTTTTATGTTCATAAATTCGTCGGGGGAGATCATTGGTAATTCCAATATAGAGTACCCTATTGTTTTTGTTTGTAAGCATGTAAACATAATATTGTCCCTTTCCTCCCATAATCCCTTCTCGGATAATAGACCCTGAAACGAGTTCAGGGTGACAAACTTTTCTGTACTTTTTAAATTTTTATTCGATAGCTCCAAATTTACAGGCCTGGATACAGGAGCGGCACCGGATACAGCGATCCCGATCAATCCTTGCAGGTTCCTTCTTCTCCCAATGGATGGCCTCAACAGGACAGGCCTTCTTGCAAAGTCCACACCTCTTACACCTCTCCGGATCCACTCGAAACTGAATCAGATTCACACAGATCAGGGCAGGACACCGCTTCTCCTTAATATGAGCCTCATATTCCTCCCTAAAATAGCGAATCGTGGAAAGAGCAGGATTGGGTGCGGTCTTTCCCAAGCCACAATGAGAAGTCTCCTTGATATGCGTCCCAAGCTGCTCCAGAAGCTCAATATCCTCAAGCCTCCCCTCTCCCTGAACAATCCGATTCAAGAGATTGAGCATCACCTTCATCCCAACCCGACAAGGAACACATTTGCCACAAGACTCATCCACAGAGAACTCCGTAAAGAAGCGGGCCGTGTCCACCATACAGGTTCGATCATCCATCACCACCAATCCTCCAGAACCCATCATGGCCCCCGCCTCATCCAGAGAATCAAAATCCACCTCTGTGTCTAAAAGAGACTCCGGAAGACAGGCCCCAGAAGGCCCCCCGATCTGAATCGCCTTAAACTCCCTCCCCTCAGGGATCCCTCCTCCAATCTCATAGACAATGGTTCGAAGCGTGGTCCCCATGGGAACCTCGATCAACCCCACATTATGAACCGCCCCTGTCAAAGCAAAGACCTTCGTCCCCTTCGAACCCTTCGTCCCAAGCTCGGCAAACCATCTCCCCCCATGAAGAAGAATACTGGGCACATTGGCAAAAGTCTCCACATTGTTGAGCACCGTAGGCTGCCCCCAAAGACCTGCCTCCGTCGAACGAGGAGGCTTAATCCTCGGCATCCCACGCTTACCCTCAAGGGAATACATCAGGGCCGTCGACTCCCCACACACAAAAGCCCCTGCCCCAGGATAGATCTCGATATCAAAATCAAACCCACTGCCTAAGATGTTCTTCCCTAAAAGACCATACCTTCTTGCCTGCTCAATCGCTATCGTTAAGCGATGAATCGCCAGAGGATACTCAGCCCGAACATAGATATATCCCTGATGAGCATCAATCGCATAGCCACAGATCACCATCCCCTCTAACACCGCATGAGGATCCGCCTCCAGAATGGAACGATCCATAAAGGCTCCTGGATCTCCCTCATCACCATTACAGATCACATACTTGGGAAAAGAGTTGTAACGCCGTCCTTCCTCCCATTTTTTCCCGGTCGGGAATCCAGCCCCTCCTCTACCCCTCAGTCCCGATACCTTCACCTCCTCTATCACCTCTTCAGGCCTCATCGAAGAAAGCACCTTCGCCAAAGCCGAATAACCCTCCCTCGCAATATAGTCCTCAATGTTTTCTGGATCGATCAGACTCCGATTCCTCAGCACCCTTAAAACCTGATGACGAAAGAAGGGAATATCCCTCATCAAAGGAATCTTCTCTTTAGATCGAGGATCCCTATAAAGAAATCCCTCCCCAAGTTGACCCTTGATAAAATGCTCCTCCACCAGATGAGGAACATCCTCCGGAGTCAACTTCTTATAAAAAACCCCCTCAGGATAAACCACCAGAATAGGACCCTCCGCACAAAACCCATTACATCCAGAGATAAATACCTTCACCCTCTCCTTAAGCCCACGAGCCTCGATCTCCTCCTCAAGCCTCTTGCGAACCTTAAGAGAATTGCAGGCCACACAACCCGTCCCCGCACAAACCATACACCCATACTGACCCTCACCCAATACAAACGAAGGCACAAACCTCTCCCTTATCTCCGGAAGATTCTCAATCGTAAGCCGAACCATGGCGAACCAAAACCAATTTAAGGATAGTTTCTCACCACCTCAATGGCCTTCTTTGGATCCAGAATCCCAAAGGTCTCCTGCCCAATGGCCATCACAGGAGCCAATCCACAAGCCCCAAGACAACGAACCGCCTCAAGAGTAAACTTCCTGTCCTGAGTCATTCCACCCACCTCAACCCCTAACTCCCTTTGAAGATGATCCAGAATCTCCCTGGCCCCCTTCACATAACAGGCCGTCCCCATACAGACCCGAATCACATGCTTCCCCCTCGGAAGGGTCGTAAAAAAAGCATAAAAAGAGACCACCCCATAAACCTGAGAAGGAGAAAGATGAAGCCCCTCAGCCACCCGATACTGAACCTTCCTCGGAAGATAACCACAAATGTCCTGAACCTCCTTAAGCACAGGAATCAAAGCTCCATGCCTCCCCCTATAGCGAGAAATCACCTCCTCAATCCTCTCCCACTCCTCCTTGCTGATCGTCTCAACCCACCTCATCCCTTCTCTCTCCCCTTCCAAAAGGGATTAATCCTACCCCACTGCGGCCTCAGCCAAAAGCTCCACCACATCCACCACTCGAAGCCTATCCTCATAGCCTGAGGTCTTAACGGCATCCTCCAGAGTAAGAACACAAAGAGGACAAGCCGTTACTAAAATCTCTGCCCCCAAAGCCACCGCATCCTCTACCCGAACCTCCGCCAACCGCCTCCCCATATCCGAAGAAGACTCCACCCACATCCTCCCTCCCCCTCCCTCACAACAAAGACTCCTCTCCCTCGAACGATCCATCTCCCGAAAAGTAAGACCAGGAATAGAAGAAAGAAGGATCCGTGGAGGATCAAAAAGATTATTCTGCTTACCTAAAAAACAAGGATCATGATAGGTCACCACCTTCTTTATCTCCCGAGCAAACCGCAATCGCCCCTCCTCCAAAGCCCGAAGAAGAATCTGAGTGCTGTGAAGAACCTCAAACCTTCCCTCAGGATACTCATTCTTAAAAACATTAAACCCATGAGGACAGGAGGTAAAAAGATGCTCAATCCCATAACCCTCAAAACACTCCAGATTCCCATCCCGAAGCTCCTCAAAAAGCCCCACCTCCCCCATCCTCCGAATCTCACTCCCACAACACTGCTCCTCACTACCTAAAATCCCAAAATCCACTCCCCCAAGAGTCAATAGATAGAGCATCGAACGAGCAATCTCCTGAATCCGAGGATCCGAAGAAGCCGTACAACCCACAAAATAAAGATAACGAGCCCGATCCCCCCGAGAAAAATCCTTCACCCTCAAATCCTCAGGAAGCTCCCTCAACCACTCCGTCCTCTTGGCCTTCGGCTTACCCCAGGGATTTCGATGCTTGTAAGCATTCTCCATAGCCTCAATAATCGTCTTGGGAATATGCCCCTCCTCCACTAATGCCCCCCTTAACCCAATCACTAAATCCATCGGCTTCAACCCACGAGGACACCGAAGCGTACAAGTCTTACACGTCGTACAATCCCAAAGCTCCTCCCTCTCAGTGAGCCGATCCAACACCCTCCCCAAAATCCCCTCAATCATTAAACGCCGAATATTCAGCCTCGACTTCAATGAAACAGGACAACCCCCAGTACACTTCCCACACTGATAACACCCATAAAGATCATACTGACGAGCCAAAGTGAGTTCATTTAGTTCCATTCAGTTTAGACTCCTTCTCATAGATTGCAACTTTCTTCACAATCCCTTTCATAACAAATTCCCATTATCCTTTCAATATTTCTCTTGAGATGACTATTCGCTGGACTTCTGAAGTTCCTTCATAAAGGGTTGTACCGATGACATCTCTTAGATAACGCTCGACCGGGTAATCTTTTGTATAACCATAGCCTCCTAACATCTGAACCGCTCGGATAGCCACATTTCTTGCTGTCTCTGTGGCAAAGAGTTTGGCCATGGAGGCTTCTTTGGTAAAGGGCTGTTTGTTTTCCTTCAGATAGGCGGCTCGAAGAACCAGGAGCTGAGCTGCTTCTAATTCTGTATAGGAGTCCGCAATCATCCATTGAATCGCTTCGAAAGAGGAGAGAGGTTTTCCGAAGGCTTCGCGTTCTTTGACATACTCTGTGGCAAAGTCGATAGCGGCAAATCCGACTCCAACGGCTAATGAACCAATACCAATCCTTCCCCCATCGAGTTCCACCATAGCAATCTTAAATCCTTCTCCTTCTTTCCCTAAGAGGCAGTTGGCTGGAATGGCGCAATTGTCAAAGATGAGTTCATTTGTTGAGGAGGCTCGGTGCCCCATCTTTTCTTCGGCTTTTCCAATAATAAAGCCTGGCGTTCCTTTCTCGACGACAAAGGCACTAATGCCTTTTCCCTTTTTAGCATTTCGATCCGTCACAGCCCAGGTGACCGTCACCCCAGAGGCGTCTCCACTGGTAATCAGGGTCTTGGAACCGTTCAGAATATAATAATCTCCTTTACGCACAGCAGAGGTTCGAATATTTGCAGCATCAGACCCTGTATGGGGTTCTGTGAGAGCAAAAGAACCTGCAGGGTATTCTCCACTGCATAACTTTTTAACATGTTTCCTTTTTATTTCTTCCTCTCCGAACTCATAAATGACTTCTGCCACCATATTAGTAACAGAAGTAGTCACAGCATGGGAGGCACATCCTTTTGCGATTTCTGTGATGGCCAGGCTATAGGCAATGACTCCCACTTCAGAACCACCATACTCTACAGGGATATTCATCCCCATTAATCCCAAATCTGCCATTCGTTTCAAATTCTCATAGGGAAATCTCTTTTCTTCATCGTAGAGGGGAGCTACGGGTTTTATGTAGTTTTCCGTAAATTCCCTCACCATATCTCGGATCATCTCTTGTTCGGGTGTGAGTTTGAAATCCATGAGCCTTTTGATCTTGGGTTCCCCACACACTCCTACCCCATTGGGTACAAGGTGAGGGAAAGGGAGTATTCTGAGTTAATAAGTATAGAAACCTCTTCCTGTTTTTCGGCCAAGATAGCCGGCATCCACATATTTCTTAAGAAGAGGGCAGGGGCGGTATTTGGGATCTCCAAACCCTTTATAAAGAACTTCCATGATGGCCAGACAGGTATCCAAGCCAATGAGATCTGCCAATGCTAATGGCCCCATGGGATGATTCATTCCAAGCCTCATCACGGTATCGATCGCTTCCGGCGTGCCTACTCCCTCAAAAAGGGCGTAGATGGCCTCATTGATCATGGGCATAAGAATTCGATTAGAGATGAATCCTGGAAAGTCATTGGCCTCCACCGGAGTCTTTCCCATCCTCTCAGCAAGAGATTTAACCGTATTGAAAGTGTCTTGGGAGGTTTGAAGTCCACGGATGATCTCCACTAATTGCATGACTGGAACCGGATTCATAAAATGCATTCCAATAACCTGAGAAGGTCTCTGAGTGGCTGAGGCAATTTTGGTAATAGAGATAGAAGAGGTATTGCTCGAAAGGATGGCCTCTTTGCGACAGATTTGATCCAGCTCTTTGAAGATATTTAATTTAAGGGATTCATTTTCTGTGGCTGCCTCGACCACAAAATCCACCTCTGCCATATCCTTAAGCTGGAGTGTGGTCCTGATTCTTCCAAGGATTTCGTCCTTTATCTTTGAAGTGATTTTCCCTTTCTCCACTATTCGGTCTAAATTTTTCGAAATCGAACTCATCCCTTTCTGGATAAAAGATTCCGCAATGTCACTCATCACGACTTGAAAACCGGATTGGGAGGCAACCTGAGCAATACCACTTCCCATCTGTCCTGCCCCAACCACCCCAATCGTTTTAATCTCCATCATTTCTCCTCTTTGATGATCTTAAGGGATGAAGAATTATTTTTATGCGTGAGGGTTAATCGATTCGTTCTACAATCAAACTGACCGCCTCTGCTCCTCCCAAACAAAGAGAGGCTAATCCTCTTCGAGCTCCTCGATTTTTCATAGCATAAAGCAAGGTCGTAAGAACCCTTGCACCACTTGCCCCTATGGGATGCCCCAAAGCGACTGCTCCTCCATGAACGTTAACCTTTTCTCTATCGATGCCCAACGTTTTAATGATGGCTACAGTGGTGGCAGAAAAGGCCTCGTTAATTTCAAAGAGATCAATCTCTTGAATCGTGAGCCCTGCTTTTTTAAGAACCTTTGGAATGCAGTAAATAGGAGCGATCAGTACATCTTCGAGTTCCACGCCAGCAGCAGCCTGAGCCACCACTTTTGCCAAGGGTTTTATTCCAAGGGCCTCTGCCTTCTCTTTTGACATGACTACCAGGGCACTGGCTCCATCACTGATCTTAGAGGAGTTGCCCGCTGTCACCACGCCCCCTTCTTTAAAGACCGGTTTGAGCTTCGCCAGAGCCTGAAGGTCTGGATCTCGAGGACCTTCATCGGTGTCAAAAAAGATTTGTTCCCCCTTTTTTGATGGAAGGGGGATGGGAAGAATCTCTTCTTTAAATTTTCCATCCCGGATGGCCTTCATGGCCTTAAAATTTGATTCATAAGCAAATTGGTCCTGTTCCTCCCGAGTAATATTAAATTTTTTTGATTGGATCTCAGCCGTATATCCCATGTGATAGTCATTGACCACATCCCAAAGTCCATCATGGACCATTCCGTCCACTAACTTTCCATCCCAGAGGCGGTAGCCTGTTCTTGCATTCTCAAGATAGTAGGGAGTACGACTCATACTCTCCATTCCGCCTGCAACAATGACCTCTGCCTCTCCTGCTATAATTATTTGAGCAGCCAGCATCACGGCTTTGAGTCCCGAGCCACAGACTTTATTAATCGTTAAAGCTCCCACATCCATTGGTAGTCCTGCCTTAATCATGGCTTGGCGAGCAGGGTTCTGACCCAATCCAAAAGGAAGGACATTCCCCATGATCACTTCATCTACTTCTTCCTTTTGAAGGTGAGAACGTTTGACAGCCTCCTTGATGACCATTCCTCCTAATTCAGTCGCGCTCAATGAACTTAAGGATCCCAGAAAGTTACCGATGGGTGTCCGAACGGCGCTTGTGATGACCACCTCTATCATCCTTCTTTTCTCCTTCTTGAGATTCCATTTCAAGATTGAGCTTCTGACGGATCTTCTCTTGATAGGATAGAATTTCTTTTTTTAATTTAATAAGGTTATTAATTCGTTCATCAATCTTTGATGCATGGTTGTCCAGTAATTCAAGGAGTCTTGGGAGAACCTTTCGGTTGGTCCGGTGAATTTGGTAAATGGCTTCGAGTTCATGCATTTCGGAAAGGGTAAGGCCAAGGTGTTTGAGGCGTTGAATAAATTTGAGGCGCTGAAGATCCTTATCGGTATAAACTCTTTTTCCCCCTTCAATTCGTTTGACCGAGTTAAGGAGCCCAATTTCTTCATAATAGCGAATCGTTCGGGGGCTGAGATTTACAAGATTGGCAAGCTCTCCAATCTGATAGTATCTTAGTCCATCAATTTCCATTCATTTACCCTTGATTAAACAGAAGGCCATCTCCCAATGGAGAGAACATCGTAGCCGGCCTTTTCTAATTCCTTGACTACTTCCTGAACGTCTTCCGTCTGAAGTCGCATAGCGGCGATTCGCTTTCCATCAACCAAAAAAGAAGGAGTAACGACACTAATGAGATTGATATTGTGCTTTTTAATTATATCCAGAGCTCCTGCCAAGGAACCGGGTTTATCTTCAAGGGTGATCGTAATGCGTGTGCCCTTTTGGTTCAATCCAAAGATATCCACTAAATGATCGAGGGCATCCGTTTCTGTAAAGATTCCATAGAGTTTATCCCCTTCGACTACAGGAAGACACCCAATCTTATGATCTCGCATTAATTTAACCGCTTCTTCGATTAAGGTATCTGGAGTGATGGTAATCAATTTTTCTTTCGGAGTCATAAAGGCTGAGACTTTCAATTTACCCAATAGATAGTTGAGTTCCTGCACGCTCAGGAGGGTAGCGTCAGAAGGGGCCGCTTCACGAATATCTCGGTCCGTGACAATCCCTAATAGACGATTCTCCTTATCCACAACTGGCAGGTGGCGAATCCCTTTTTCATGAATTAAATTTCTTGCCTCGAAGAAATTTGCGTCCGGGCTGATGGTGATTGGATTTTTACGAATCTTTTCCCTCATAAATCCCTTATAATGGATCTTCATAACGTTTCCTCCTTCTCTTCAGATTTTTTTCATATTAACATAGCTCTTATTTGGACCATCAAACCCAATGGATCCCATTTTAATCCCAAGTTCTTTGGTCATCGATTGTCTTGGCTCCCTCTGGAATGGTACCTTTGGGTATGAATTGAACTGCCCCTTTCAATTTCATCACTTCGCGGATCGATTTTTCAATTTCCTCCTTCAGTTTCTCAGGGTGGGAGGGTTCTTCTTTAAGTTCTACACGGAGAGTCATCTCATCCTTATTTTCTTTTCGTGTCACGATGATCTGACATTTTTCAATTTGGGAATGCCTTGACGCGACCTCCTTAACCTGACTGGGATGAATAAAGAGCCCCCTGACTTTTGTTACCTGATCTACCCGACCTAATATTTTTAGGAGTCGAGGAGATGTCCTTCCACAGGGGCATGGAGTATGGGTAAGGATAGAGAGATCTCCTGTTCCGAAACGAATAAGAGGATAGACTTTGTTGAAGGTCGTAGCCACAACCTCTCCGGTCTTTCCAGGTTCAAGGGATTTTCCTGTCTCAGGATCTACAATTTCAACAATTTTATCATCAGGAATATGCATTCCGTTCTTTTTGATACACTCATAACCAAGACACCCAATATCTGCCGTTCCATAGGTCTGCCGAATGACCATTCCAAACTTTTCTTCGAGTTGGGTTCGAAGGGACTCTGGAAGCATTTCGGCTGCCACAAAACCGACTTTCAGATTCAGATCCTTCTTTAAATCCAACCCCATCTCTTCAGCCTTTTCGGCAATGGTAAGGAGGAAACTTGGAGTTCCGCAAAACCCTGTCGCCTTAAAAGTTCGTAAGATATTCACCTGCTGTTCCGTATTCCCTACTCCCGTAGGGATAACAATGCATCCAATCCGATGAAGAGAGTTGTCTACCATATGGAGGGCAAAAGGGACCATATGATAGTTAAAGGTATTAATGACAATATCTCCAGGCCGAAACCCACACGCATACATCCCCTGGGCCCATCCTAATTCTTGATAGTCCATTTCTCCAGGTTCATAGATAGGGCCTGGCGAGACATAGATCCTCCTCATCTCAGAAATAGGGATCCCTTCCAATCCACCAAAGGGTGGATTTTTCTTTTGAAGTTCTACCAGATCGGCTTTCTTTGTAATGGGAATTTTTTCCAGGTCTTTAATCGACCGAATATCTTTCGGTTTTAACCCAACGGAATCCATTTTATTTTTAAAGGCAGGAGAGTGTTTATAGGCATATTGAACAATTCCACGGAGTTTTTGGTTAAGATATTCGAGACGTTTCTTGGGGGGCATGGTTTCAAGATTCTTTTTTAGAAAACCTGTCGTTCGATCCATCGGATCTGGCTTGGCCATTGAGACACTCCTTTTAAAAATCAAATCCCCCTACCCTTTTTATGAAGAGGGTAGGGGGATTTCGAGGTTTCATTTCTTGGGGAATTTTCCCTCAAAGGGGACAAAGACATCTCCCTTTTCAGTATTAAAAACAGCCATTCCCTCAGAAATTTTTATTCCAAAGGCGAAATCTCCGATTTTGGTATACCAATCTTTGATAAGAGTTGCCGGCTCCAACTTCCATTCCTGGACTTTAGGAGCCTGGGCAACAAGAAGGGTAAGACGAATCGTTGCCGAATCGATTACGCTGACTACCCGATATTGGCTGGTCGTATTGGGTGGGAAATAGATCTGGTCATAATTGGTAGGTGTGGCAATTTCGATATATTTTTCTGGTGCTGCTTCAAAAGAAACGGTAAATTTAATATTATCTAATTTGATATTATATCCACTCGGGTTTTGAATGTTGAAAACAAACCCAAGGGCCAGTGGAGTTCGAGCAGGAAGATCGGTCCAAGGAAAGTAACTCATCACTTCAACCCGATCCAAGGTAACTTTTGGTTTTCCTGCATCTTCTGTAGGAAGAAGACCTGGTTTGCACGATGTCAATCCCCCAATCGCCATTGTTGCAATTAGAAATATTAAAAATACTTTTCTCATAACAAACCTCCTTTCGAAGATCTTTTAGCAATACCCTTATCCATTCTCGATGGTCAATGAAAGACCAAAAAACCACAGATGATCATTGACCTTTGTCATTCCTCATTGGCTCATTTAAGTAAGCCAACGCTTCCGACGTTTATAATGTTTGACCTGTCTGAAGCTCTTTCGATCGCCGAGGTCGGAAAGGCCGAGATAGAAATCTCGAATATCAGGGTTCTCCTTTAATTTCTCGGAGGTATCATGCATCACGAGCCTCCCGTTTTCCAATACATAAGCGTAAGGGGCAACGGTAAGGGCCAACTTCACATTCTGTTCAACAAGGAGAATGGGAATCTTTTCTTCTTTGTTTAACTTGGTGATGATTTCGAAGATCTCCTTGATGAGTAAGGGAGCCAAACCCATAGAGGGTTCATCAAGAAGCATCAGTTTAGGTTGAGCCATCAAAGCCCGGCCAATGACCGTCATCTGTTGTTCTCCTCCGCTGATGAACCCAGCCATCACATTTCGCCGTTCAATCAATCTTGGGAAATAGTGATAGACCATCTCGAGTCTCTCTTTGATGGCTGAACCGTTTCCTCTCAAATGGGCCCCCACACGCAAGTTTTCCTCTACCGTAAGATGCTCAAAGACCCTTCTCCCCTCGATGACCTGGATAATCCCCCGTTTGGAAATTTCTTCAGCAGAGAGATGGTGGATCTTTTCTCCCATGAATTCGATAGAGCCATCGGTGACCTCTCCATCCTCATGCTTGAGCAAGCCAGAGATGGATTTCAGAGTCGTTGATTTTCCAGCCCCATTGGCACCGAGAAGCGCTATGATCCCACCATGAGGGACATCAATGGAGACCCCTTTGAGCACCAGGATGACCTCGTGATACATGACCTCGATATTATTGAGCTTCAAGATAATCTCTGATGATTGTTCCAATTTTTTTCCTCCTTACCATCCCAGCCAGGCGTCCCATTTATCTGGGAATTTGGCCCTCATATCTATTTCACCAACCGTTTGGGGTTTACCTTTAATGATTCGTCCTACCCTGACAACTGAACTGTAACGATGGTCCGTAGGGGTAATTGTCACTAATTGGCCTCCAAACTTTTTAAGACCATCCCAATTCCTAAAAGATTCGAATGCCTCTTTGATTCCAGGGCCATTGAGTTTCCCAGCCTTATCTGCAATTTTCATCGCTTCCACAGCCATGGTTACCTTTACCCATCCCTGAACTGTTCTAATTAATCTATTCTCCAATGGAACACCTGGATTCAGTTTTTTACAATACTCAAGGACAGTTTTCTTTGCAGGATACTCGTCAATAAAGAGTGCACAGGCAAGCAACCCTATCGCCCCTTCGGCTGCTGGTCCAGCCAATTTAGGAAGGTTTTCATCAAATCCCCAGTTATTGATGATGTGGTCTGCACCCAGACCTAAGGCATAGGCATCTTTTAATGCCGCAGAGACTGACATCGTCGTATTTCCATGCCATACCAAATTAGCTCCAAATCCTTTTGCTGCAATCACCTGGCTTTTGGTATCGAGAGCGGTTAAAGAGACATGCTGATCAGGGCCAATCTCAAATCCTAATATCGTAGCCTGGTCCTTGATGGCCTTAATAGGAGCGGTAGCATAGGGGGAAGCGGTATCCATAAAACAGACAAACTTAGGTTTCACCCCTTTTTCTCTTAATTCCTTCCATTTTGGATCTTTCTTCCATACCTCCTCAAACCAATAGGTGATGGCACCCCGAGCATTCGTGGAGTAATCCGTCCCATAAACAAAATTATAGGGGGTCTTTTTTGGGTCGCAGAGATGTCCAGAGAAGGAACTGGAGAGATAGGGCATCTTGTCCGCATTAATAGTTGGAGAAAGGGCTTCTGTATCCCCCGTGCCCCATCCCAAGACCATCACCACCTTATCGTAGTCTCTAAATCTTTTGTAGGTCGTAATCGCCTCGGGTACTCGATATCCGTAGTCATATTGGAAGAGACGAATCTTTTTCCCATTGACCCCTCCCATGTCATTGTAATACTGAACTGCCTCCCGAACTCCTAAAGCCTCATCTTTCCCTACATCAGAAGTGGCTCCTGTTGTATCCTGAAGGGCTCCCAGCCTCACTTCTTGGGCAAACCCAAACGTTCCAATAAGCCCGAACATTAAGATTCCAATAATCATTAAGCCTATTCTCTTCTTCATCATGTTTCACCTCCTATAGATTTTTTCTATCATCCTAAAAAAAACCAAAAAATCTTCCTCCCACCATCCTTTGACGAGCATCACCCCCTTCACGACTAAGTCTCCCCTCCCTTTGTCCCCTCCCCCTTGACAGGGGAAGGAAGGGTGGGGATGGTTAATATGAAAATGGCCATAAGTTGAAATAATTTTTTATCTGCCACCATCGATAAGAAAGCCCATTGGGCTCATAAATCAGAAACAGAGCAATGGCCAGTCCAAAGACCGCCTCTTTGACATAGAGAAATTTTTCAAGTAAATGGGGCAAGAAGGGCATCAAATTAAGAAAGAAAGGATTCTGGGTGAGGAAGAAGATGAGAAACTTTAAGCCCTCTGGAATAAGGGTCATGAATAAGGAACCGAAAATGGTTCCATAGATACTTCCTACTCCCCCAATCAGGATAACTCCCACGAGCCAAAGAGACCAACCGAATTGAAAATGCTCTGGGCTGACTGCTGCAAGGGAAGTGATCCAGAAGGCTCCAGCGATCCCCCCAAAGAATCCAGCCACGAAAAAAGCCAGAAGTTTGTATAGCACAATATTCACTCCCATGGTTTCTGCAGCAATATCGTTATCCCGGATTGCAATCCAGGCTCTACCTACCTTGGATCTAAGCAGATTAGCCATGGCAAACGTACATAAAACAACCAGAATTGCCATTAGGTAATATACATCCCTATCCGTTTTAATCACCCAGGGACCAATCTTAACAGTACCAGGGGGGATAGAGAAAGCAACCCCTCGTCCTCCAATTTGACTTACATATTGGGTAATAAAAAATTCCACCGTTATAAATTGAGCAGCCATGGTAGTCATGATGAGGTAAAATCCCTTCACCCTTGCAGAAGGGAGACCGAATATCACACACCACAATCCTCCAACCAGACCTCCAATGAGCATAGCGATGATAAAGGGAACGTGAAGTTGGAGCATCAAAAGGGTACAGGTATAGGCACCCACAGCGAGAAAAGCAGCATGACCGAGGGTCACTTGACCACAGTATCCAATAAGAAGTTGAACACCCATGGCAGAAAGGATCGTATACCCGACGACATTGGCTACAGAAATCAGATACATCCCTGCAAAATGGGGAATGAAATAAAAAATCGTTACAAAAAGGAGGATCATTTTCCCCCAAACAAATTTCGTCTGCCACCAACCATGATCCTGACGATAATATTGATGATAAACCCCACAAGGCCGATAACCCATAATAACCTCCTAAAAGTATTGGAGCAGTGGAATACTGGAATATTGGATTCAAAATATGACTCAAAGCTTAGGTTTTGAAATTGCCAGTTTTACCCATTGTTCCATTATTCCAATATTCCATAAATCCAAGTTTTTTAGACTCTTTCGATTCTGATCCAGCCCCAGAGCCCATAGGGTTTGAAGAGTAAAATGATGACCATCACAACGAAAGGAAACACGTCCTTGACTCCCCCTGGGGTGTATCGACTTAAATACCCATCGGCAAGATTCTGAATCACTCCGATGACTAAACCTCCAACAATGGCTCCAGGAATTGAGTTCAATCCCCCTAACACAACGGCAGGAAGAACCAACAAACCAAGGTAGCCTACAGAAATATTGAGGCCGTTGATATTTCCGAGCAAAGTCCCTCCAACCCCTGCAGCCATGAAGGCAATGGCCCAGGCCAATGCGTATACGACTTTGGCATTGACTCCCAAGGAGAGGGCTGCCATTTCGTCATCCGCTGTTGCCTGCATGGAAAGGCCCCATTTGGTGTATTTGAAGAAAGAGACGAAGGCTAAAAGGAGAATAATCGATGCAATAAAGGCCCAAAGATAGACCTGGCCAATCACAATTTTGCCTAATTGGATAGGTGTTATAGGGAATACGGGTGGAGTAAAGACCACGGTATCTGTTCCCCAAATGAGTTCAACCATCCCCTTAAAGAAGAAGGAGAGCCCGACTGTGACCATGATAACGCTGAGAACCGGTTCTCCCACCATAGGCCGAAGGAAGACGACTTCGGTGAGGATGCCTAAAACAAATCCAATGAGGAGGGTAATGAGGAGAGCAAAAATAAACGGGATGCCTAAATGGTAAAGAGTGAGACAGAGATAAGCACCGATTAAGGTTAATTCTCCCATTGCCAAATTGAGTACGCCTGAGCATTTATAAATAAGGGTCCAACCTAAGGCAACCAAAGCATAGATACTTCCCACCAAGATTCCTGTAATAAGAAGCTGCAAGAAGATTTCCATAGAACCTCCCTAACTATTCTTGGAAGAATGGAATTTTGGAATGTTTTGAAAACCCATTATTCCAATATTCCATTGTTCCAATATCTCGACATTTTATTGCGGTACTTCCATGACTCGAAGATCTGTCTTGATATGAACCACTCGGCCATCCTCGTAGGTGATGGTGGTGTCCATATGAATATTTTGTGTGTCCGAATAGAGCCCTTCTACAATGTCTTTGTATCGATTTTCAACAAAGGCTCTTCTTAGCTTTCGAGTTCGAGTTAATTCATCATCGTCCGCGTCAAATTCTTTATAAAGGTTGACAAATTTTCGAATCCGAGCGGCTGGAGGAAGATCTCGGTTCATCTTAATTATTTCTCTCTTGATGAGTTCATAGACGTCTGGAATCTGGGAGAGTTCCGGATAGCTGGTATAGGCGATGTTTCGATCCTCTGCCCATTTTCCCACGACCCCATAATCGATACAGATCACACTGGTTACGTAAGGGCGATTATCTCCAATAGCCCATACATCCTTAATATAAGGGCTGAATTTCAGACGGCTCTCTAAATATTGAGGGGCAAATTTGGATCCATCACTGAGGGTCATGACATCTTTGGTTCGATCGAAGACCACCAGATGTCCATCGGTATCGATAAAACCTGTATCTCCGGAGTGGAGCCATCCATCTCGAAGGGTCTTCGCCGTTTCCTCAGGCATCTTGTAATATCCCATAAACACGGAAGGACTTTTTGAGATAATTTCCCCCTCTGGGGTGATTTTTACCTCTGTCTCAGGGATAGGTCTTCCCACAGTATCGAATTTGATATCATCGTCGCGGTGAAGCACCGAGATTCCTGCAATTTCGGTTTGACCATAGATCTGCTTAAGATTCACCCCTAAGGCATGGAAGAATCGGAAATGATCCGGTCCCATGGCCGCTCCACCGGTATAGGTGTATCGGATTCTGGAAAGGCCTAAGTGGTCCCTCAATTTTTTATGAACCCCTAAGTAGGCAAGATAGTTCAATAGTTTCCAGTGCCAGGGGATGGGTTTTTTAGAAAATTTTAACTCCGCCACATGGTATCCAATCTTCATCGCCAGCTCATAGGCCTTTCTTTTTGTCCAGGTAGAATCGAGATATTTCACCTGAACGTTTCGAACCATCTGTTCATAGATTCGAGGGGGAGCAAACATGACATGGGGACCTATTTCCCGAATATTCTCCTGGGCGGTTTCAGGTTCCTCTGGAAAATTCAGGGTAAATCCTGCTTGAATTCCACAGGAGATCGACATCATCTGTTCTCCGATCCAGGCAAAAGGAAGGTAAGAGACGAAGTCGTCCGTGTCAAAATAAGGATCGACTCGCATCAAGTTTCTTCCCATCGTTAACATACTATAATGGGTGAGGAGAGCTCCCTTGGGAAGGGCTGTCGTTCCTGATGTATAGAAGAGGAGGCAAACCTCGTCTCCCTTTCCTTTCGAGATCATCCCTTCAAAAAGGCCAGGCTCTTTTTTATCGATCTCCTCTCCAATCTTCATCACCTCTTTGATACTGATGAGGATAGGATCATCGTAAGCCCTCATCCCTTTTGGGTCATCCCAGAGCATCTTTTTGAGCTTCGGACATTTATCTTTAATCATGAGACATTTATCAACTTCCTCCTGCCCCTCGCCTACCATCAATTTAGCATCCGAATGATCAATGATGTATTGGACCTCGTCAATTAAAGAATCTTGGAATAACCAAACCCCCACAGCACCCACACACATGGCCGCCATTTCGCACCAGAGGGCTTCAGGTCGATTATCGCCGATCATGGCCACTTTATCTTCCCGTTCTAACCCTAAAGAGACCATTCCTAAGGCAATCCTTTTTACATTCTCGTAGTATTGTTTCCAGGTAATCGGAATCCAAATTCCATACTCTTTTTCCCGCATGGCTACTTTTTTATCCCAATACTTCTTAGCCATTTGGAGCCAGAGTTTAGGAATGGTTAAATCTTTTGTGATCTCTATTTCTTGCCAACTATCTCCGTGTGACATAGAGTTCCTCCGCTTCTCCAAGATAGGCTTTGATGACTTGGGGGTTATTCTGAATTTCAGGAGGGGTTCCTTCGGCAATCTTTTCCCCAAAATTGAGAGCCATGACGCGATGAGAGATATCCATGACCACTCCCATATCATGTTCCACTAACACACAAGTCGTTTGCCACCGCTCCTCTTCATTGATATCCAGAATGAAACGAGTCATATCTTCCACTTCCTCTAAGTTAAGGCCTGCAAGGGGTTCATCCAGGAGAATGATCTTTGGGCTGAGGGCCAAAGCCCTTGCCAATTCTACTCGTTTTTGAAGGCCATAGGGGAGCATCCCGACGACTTTATCTCGGATATGTTCGATCTCAAGAAGATCGATGATCTCCCTTTCAATAAAATCCCGATGTTCCACCTCCTCCCGTGCCGTTTTCCCAAAATAGATGGCTCCACTCAGAAGGCCCGATTTTAAATGGATATGACGACCGAGCCGAATGTTATCCAGAACGGTTGCCCCTTTAAATAGCTCAATCTTCTGAAAAGTCCGCGAGATTCCCAACTGAGCCCTTTGATAGGGCTTAAGTTTTGTAATCTCTTTACCCTCGAAAAAGATTCTTCCCTTCTGAGGGTGGTAAAGGCCGTTGATACAGTTGAGCATTACGGTTTTCCCTGCACCGTTGGGACCGATGATAGAAAAGATCTCCCCTTTTTTGACTTCGAAGCTAACCCCCAATAAAGCCTGAACCCCTCCAAAAGCCATATGGATATTTTCAACCTTTAGTTGAATTTCATTGGTGACAGCCATCCAACGACTCCTTTCCCCAAAGAGATAAAAGGAGAAAAAATAAATTCCTTGGAATTTGGATTCAAAAAACCCCACCCATCAATTCTTTGATTAAGACCAACCCCTTTTTAGAAATCCTTATTTAGAAGAATCCAATTTTATTTAACAACATAGGAGGTGGGAAATGAATAAACCCGCTCATCCCAGATTAGACATCTAATTATCAAAACAAAAAATCTTTGTCAAGAGAAAAATTGCCAGTTTACGTAAAATGTGAAAAAATTCTCTTTCGAATTGAAATTAATTGTGATTTTGATAAATTTATAAGGAAGGTCTATATTCCGAAGAGAATCCTCTGGGCGTTCCTATAAAGGATGGATTCAATGGCCTTTTCGCTTAGGGGAAGTTGCTTGATGGCCTCGATGTTGGATCGGATGCTTGTGGGCATCGTGGGCCAATCTGAGCCAAAGATCACCTTCTCAGAATTCTTTTCGAGCTCAGGGAAGTATCGAAGAAGGTTTTGCGGAGGTAGCCCCGTGATGTCCATATAGAGATTTTTGTGGAGGCGCGAAAGCGAAAAGCAGTCCTCATACCAGAATCCTCTTCCACTGTGAGCCATGATAATCTTTAAATCAGGGAAGTCCACCGCCACATCGTCCAGATAGATAGGATCACAGTATTTTAATCTTGTCCCTCTGAAGATGGAGGTGCCGATATGAAAAATGATGGGGATCCTTAGCTCCTGTGCCTTCTGATAGAGGGGATAGAGTCTCGCCTCATTGGGGTAGAAAAATTGGTAAGAGGGGTGAAGTTTCAACCCCTTTACCCCTCCGACTCTCACATATTCCTCAAGTCGATGAGTCATATCCTCGTGGACATTGGGGTTGATCGAGGCGAAGGGAATAAGCATTTCTTGATCTCTGCAATATTCAATTACCTCTTCTGTAGGCACGTATCCACTGGTCGCAGGAGCACATTCAGGAAGGACAACCGCATACCTAACCCCTTCTGCTTTTAGATGGGTCACCACGAGTTCGGGATTCTGGCCGAACTCCTCGATCCTTGAAAAGAATTCAGGATTGATCGATTCTAAGTAATTTAGCCAGGTTGGATTGAGCAGTTCCTTCTTCACATAGTGAATATGAAAATCAATCACATCCATTGATTCGGTCCTCTATCCTCCGGCAAGCATCACCACTAAATGAATCTCGTCACCATCCTTCACGGGTTTAAGGAGTTCATTGGGATAGGCACTTGCGTGATTGAGGTAGATTTCCACATGATTGAGCAATTTTCCCTTTTTAGCAAATAAGGCTTTTTCCATCGCTGGGTATTGTTGAATGAGGTGATCCAGACATTCCCCCACGGTTTGCCCTTCCACCTCCACCACCTCTGCCCCATTCGTAAATGGTCGATGGGTCGTATGGACATGAACTTTAACCGCCATGCTTCACTCCTTACCGGGAAGAGATCCACAGTGATCACAATCGGGATTCCGCTCTATGGCAAATTCATTAAAGGTAAGCTCTAAACCATCGTAGAGAAGGAGTCGATTCGTCAGAAGTTTCCCGATCCCCAATAAATATTTAACGGCTTCTGTGGCTTGAATGCAACCAATCACCGCAGGTGTCATTCCTATGACAGGGAATTTCTCCTGGGGAAGGGTCCCTCGATAGAGGCACCTCAGGCAGGCCGATTTACCAGGGAGAATGGTCATCGCCCTTCCTTCAAAACCATAGACCGCTCCATGAATGAAAGGAATTCCCTTTTCTATTGCACATCGATTCAGTAGATATCGGGTGGGGAGGTTATCCATGGCATCCAGAATCGCATCGCATCCTTCAAAGAGGGAGGAGGCATTGTTTTCGGTAATCGTCTCGGCAATGGCTTCGATTCGAATGGTGGAGTTCAATCTTTCTAACTTCCTTTTTGCCGAGTCGACTTTCTTTTGGCCAATATCCTCTTCCCAGTGGAGGATTTGACGATTCAGGTTACTCAGACTGACCCGATCATTATCAATAATTCGAAGTGTTCCAATCCCCGCAGCCGTAAGATAAAAAGCGATGGGGGAACCCAGGCCACCCGATCCTGCAATCGCCAGACAGGAGCGTTTCAGTTTCTCCTGCCCCTCCACTCCTATATCCCCTATCATGATTTGACGGTCATATCTTTCTCGTTCATGAGGCGTTAACATAATTCCCCCTCACCGTTTCTGGGCCTCCTCACCAAAAAATTAACCCAGAGACTGAAACAAATTCCGCATTTCTTCACCATTTACTCCCTTATTGACCGAGGAGAGATGACTCAAGGTTTATCTTCCTTGTCTCAAAAAATTGGTCAATCGATTGGCGGCTTCCCTTTTCTTTTCCAAATTGATCTGGTCAGCTTCTATATAACTTACCGCCTTTGGGTTGCAAAAAAGGACACACTGGGGGTTGCCATCGCAATAGTCACACTTAGCAGTGAGACGGTCCACTGGATCAAAAAAGGGGTGCCCGAAGGGACAAGCCATGATACAAGTTTTACATCCAATACATTTTTTCGGGTCGATGATGACTCTTTGATTTTCAAGATCTTTGTGACAGGCCCTGGTTGGGCAGACTTCCGTACAAACAGGGGTTTCACAATGCTGACAGGTCATGGGGAGGTAGAGTCCCACCTCTTCCCATTTGAGGATACGAATTCTCGAACGACTGGGGTTGCTCACTCCACTATGGAATACCGAGCAGACCATTTCACAATTTCGACATCCGGTGCATCTTTCAGGATTTACAAAAAGGACTTTCCCATTCATGGTTTTACTCCAATCATTCCCCTTTGAAGATGACCCTACCTCCCCTATCTTTCTTTTATACGGAGAGATTTTAATAGATGTTGTGCTTCAATCCATCTCTCCATCGGGATTCGATTCTTTACCCCTGCTGAAAGAATTCCATATCGAAGGAAAAGCCCCCCGAGGAGAAGGAGGATCCCCGCAAACCAAAAAAGGATAGGGTATTCAGGAAATTGGGAGAAAAGGGACTCCAGGACGAAAGGGAAGAGGAATCCTGATAAAACGATTCCTCCCCAGAAAAGAAATTTCAGCTTCCCTTTTAAAAGGAGACGAACGGAGAGCCCTCCTTGTTCTCCCTGGCTGTTCGTTAGATTTCTTCGATATAGATAAATGACAAGAACAATCCCTTCGATAAGGATTAAAATCTGCTCAGTTTCCATTACCATTTTTATTAATGAAGAGGAGAAGACTCCTTGAAGAAGGGATTTCTTCATCGCAAAGATTCCCATCAATAGACTCATTGAACCGGTGGAGAGGGCAGATATGAGAAAAAGAAGAGGAAGAAGGTAGGTGTTCCACAGGGCTACATGTTTTACAGATTTGAGGAGGATTCCGGTATATATGGCTGTAGCAACAGCAAGGAGCAAGGCCATCGATTCCAATCCTCTTAATCCACTTGCCCCTATGTAGGAGCTTAAAAGGGGGAGGGAGGAAAGGAGGAGGGTGATCCATCCCAAAACAATAAAGGAAGAAAGGATAAGAAAGCCTCTTGCAACCCAGGAAGTCTTAGGGTTCAAACAAGCATAGAGAAACCTCCTTTTAATTCCGAGGTCGAGAATGAGAAAAGGGGCACCCATCGTTACAAGAACGGGGCCCCAAAGGAGAGTTGCTTTGGCAATATCAAAATGGAGAGAGAATAGGGGAATCTCAATAAGTTTCGTTGAGACCGTTGACCAATGAATGATTATTCCGATGATGAACGAGCCTGCCCCCATCCCGGCCAGATAGAGATAGATTGCAATGATCCAGCCCCAGTGGTCCTGAGGCTTAAGATGTCTTCCTATTCTTAAAGATTCTGGCATTGGTACGGATGCCCTTTTTGATCCATTGTATGAAAGTTCTTCATAATGAACAATTAGGATTTCTTCTAAATGATAGCATATCTCCTCTTCTTGTCAAGATTATCCTTTGAAAAAAGGGAAAAGGTTACAGAATAAAATCTCGGGTCAGTCCATTTGACAATCATAATGAAATCAGTTAACTTTAATTTGTTCAATATGGTGAACAAGATAAAAAAGACCAGCTATACCGCTCCGTCGGTGAAAAAGGCTTTTCAGATCCTGAAGGCAATTGCCGATTCTTCAGCGAGACTCGGTGTGAGTGAACTATCAAGAGAACTAAAGATAGGCAAAAGCACGGTCCACGGGATCACCTCTACGTTGGAGGAGTTAGGGGTCCTGGTGAGAGATCCGATCGATAAGAAATACAGTATTGGATACCGGTTAATAGAACTTGGAAGGAAAGCTTACGGAAGGATTGAATTGAGGGAGATCACGAGAGTCCCTTTGGAGAGATTGGTAGAAGAGATCGGGGAAACCGTATTTTTAGGGATCATGGATGGGGACCATGTCCTCATTCTGGATGTCGTAGAGCCACCCAACGAAATGAAGATTACCTCCCCACCAGGGACGAGGCTTCCTCTTTTGGCCGGTGCTACCGGGAAAGCCTTTCTCAGCCTTCTGGAGGAGGAGAGGGCCAAGGAGATTGTTCAAAAGATGGGATTGAAAACCTATACCCATCGCTCGATCACCGACCCCAAAAAATATTTAAAGGAGATAAAAGAAACAAAAGAGAGAGGCTACGCGATTGATGATGAAGAGTATTTAATAGGTGTTCGAGCAGTAGCCGCTCCTTTACCCATCTCTTCTTTCCCGCCATCGGCCATCTGGCTGGTTGGATTTACATCCCGATTGACTGACCAGAAAATGGAGAAAGCGACCAGAGCCATTCAAAAGACCGTTCAAGAAATCATTCATTCTTTTGAAACTCATCGATGACAGGAGAAAGGGAGAGAAAGGATCGTCCCTTTCCTTATCTAAAGGAATAGAGGATTCTTACGATATCATCTCCTACCTCAGAGGTTTTTGAACGTCCTCCAAGATCGATCGTTCTTATCTTTCTTTCAAGTAAGTTCTGGCTGACCGCTCGAAGAAGGAGACCGGACGCTTCTTCTTCTCCCAAATAATCTAACATCAATTTGGCTGTTAAAATGGCCGCAATTGGGTTGGCCAATCCTTTTCCAGCGATATCTGGGGCAGATCCATGAACCGGATCAAAGAGCCCAGGGTAGGTTTTGTCAAGGGGATTGAAACTGGCTCCTGGGGCAAGCCCCAATCCTCCCGTGACCGATGCAGTGAGGTCAGAGAGGATATCGGCGAAGAGATTGGAGGCCACAATCACATCGTATCCCTTAGGATTTCGAACGACCTCCATACAGGCCGCATCGATCAGTCGGGATTCGGTTTGGATTTCTGGATATCGAGAAGAGACTGCTTTAAAAATTTTATCCCAAAGAACCATTCCATAACGCTGGGCATTCGATTTCGTTACAGAGGTCACCTTTTTCCTTTTCTTCTCTCTGGCATATTCGAAGGCAAAGGTGATAATTCTTTCAATTCCCTTCCGGGTAAAAAGTCCCGATTGAATGGCTAGGGTCCATTCCTCAATTCCAACTATTCCCCCTATGTTTGAATATTCTCCTTCTGTGTTTTCTCGAATGACCACAATGTCAATCTCACCCTCGGTCACATTTTTCAGAGGAGATTCAACCCCGGGGAAGAGATAGACCGGACGGAGTCCAACATAAAGGTCAAAACCAAATTTAATGGGAAGAAGAAGTCCATGAAGGGTGATGTCATCTGGAACTCTGGGATCCCCAACTGCACCGAGATAGATGGCCTTAAATGGCATGAGTTGATCTAAACCATTTTCTGGCATCATTTGGCCTGTCTGGAGATAAAAATCACTTCCCCATGGGAAGAGTTGGAATTCAAATTGAAGAGTTTCGAGGATATCTGAGAGGGCCTTTAAACACTTTATCCCCTCAGCAATGACCTCTTTTCCAATCCCATCCCCAGGAATCACAGCAATAGGATAGATTCTTTTCATGGAAAGTTAGGACTTCCTTCTTTTTATGTGAAGGGATTGCCAGAGAGCAACAATGATCAGGAGCCCCAAGCCGACCAGGTCTGTGATCAAACCCGGCTTAATCAATAAAAGAGAGGCTACTAAAAGAATACCTCTCTCAATCCATGTGGCCGTTTTGAGAAGATAGCCTTGTGCTGCAGCAGCAAGGAGCATCGTTCCAAGAAGTCCGGTGATGATCGCTATAATAATCTCCGAGCCACTCCCTATGAGAACCATAGCCGGGCCATAGACAAACATATAGGGGATGATGAAACCAGCAATGGCGAATCTCATCGATTGCCATCCAACGTCCCAAGTTTTTGCCTTTGCGATGGCTGCAGCGGCATAGGCAGCGAGTGCCACCGGTGGCGTCAGGGCAGAGAGGCAGGCAAAATAGAAGATAAAGAGATGGGCTGCAATAGGTGGGACTTTTAATTGGATAAGGGCAGGGGCAAGGACCGAAGCTGAAATGGCATAGGCTGCCGTTGTAGGCATTCCCATTCCAAGGATGATAGCGATAAGCATCGAAAAGATGAGTGCCAGAATGAGACTTCCTCCTGAGTAATTGATGATGATCATCGCAAATTTCATCCCCAATCCTGTCTGGGTTAAAACTCCTACGATAATTCCTGCAGCGGCACAAGTGGCTGCAATCTCAATGGATCCTCTTGCCCCTTTAGCCAAAGTATCTATAATTTTTTTGGGTCCGAGGCGGGTTTCTTTCCTTAACCAACTCACAATGATCAGGGTGATAATAGCCAGCATCGCTGAACGATAAGGGGAGTACATAAAAACCATAAGAGCCACGCCGAGGACGACAAGGGAAACCAAAAGATATCCCTTTTCAAGCATGATCTTTCGAAAGACGGGGATATCCTCACGTTTCATTCCCCAGAGCCCTGCTCGGGCAGAGTAAAAATCAATCATCCAGTAGGCTGCAAAGTAATATAGAGCGGCGGGAATCACTGCGGCCAAAGCCACCTTTGCGTAAGGAATCCCTAAAATCTCGGCCATCAGAAAGGCTCCAGCTCCCATGACCGGGGGAACGATTTGGCCTCCAGCAGAATTCATCGCTTCGATGGCGCCTGCAATATGGGGCTTAAACCCAGCATGCTTCATCATAGGAATGTTAAACACCCCATCGACCACCACGTTCGCAACCGAAGAACCTGAGGCGGTTCCGATAAAGGCGCTTGAAATGATGGAGACTTTCCCAGGACCTCCTCGAAATCGACCTGCTGCACAGCGAGCCAAATCAACAAAGAACTTTCCTGCCCCCGATGTTTCAATAAAGGCACCAAATAGAACGAAGAGAAAGATATAATGAGCCGAGGCTAAAATGGGTAGGCTTAGAATTCCATCTAGACTGAAGAGATAGGTGATCATCCTTCCCCAGGGATACCCTTTGTGATAAAAGAGGCCGGGCATATAGTTTCCAAAATGTCCGTATAGAATAAAGAGACCTGATAGAATCGTTAAAGTCCATCCGGTTGCCCTTCGAGTCATTTCTAAAACCGAAATAACAAATAGGGCTGAAAAGAAGAGGTCCCACTGATTGGGAACGACTCCGACTCGATAAATCCATTCATCGAAAGTAATAAAAATATATACCGCTGGGGCAATGACTAAGGCGATGAAAAGATAGTCCATAAAATGAAGGGTCTCTCGAGGTGACTTTTTCCATCCTGGAATCAAAGCAAAGATCAGAATCCCTGCGAACACCACATGCATTGTTCGAAAGTACCAGGGGTCTATGGCTCGAATGGTGAGTACATAGATATGGAAGAAACTCATTGCAAGGCCAACCAGGAAGAGGGCCATTGAGAGAGGACCTTTTAATTCCCTTCCGGGTGAGACTTCGATATCCTTGATATGCATCTCTTCGAGTTTCTGTTCGACTTCTCTTCTTTCGACCACCTTTTCTTCATTCATGGGTATTCCTCATTAAAAAAAGCGGATGGACATTTCTTATTCGAATGTCCATCCGCATCTCTTCTCAACCCTTTCCTCGAGTCATCCCTCTCTATGACTATGGAATTAATTTATCTGGAATCTTAATCCCTTTCTCTCGATAATATTTGACTGCTCCAGGATGAAGAGGGATGGGACTTGTCACAATGGCCTCTGGTTTTGTCTCCTTCGCGGATGCATGAGCAGCAATCAGGATGTCTACATTCTCAAACGTCTTTTTAACCACTTCATAAACAAAATCATCGGGAGCATCCTTATGAACCGTCATATAGTTCCATACGGTGATTGTTTCCACATCAAAATCTTTGTTGCTCTTATAAAAACCCTTGGGAATCACTCCAGTAGCAAAAAGAGGATGTTTAGCAATAAATTTTTCTGCATCCGCTTTTGGAATGGGGAGAATATTGATCTCATGGGTCACCTCAATCTCTGAAATAATGACCCAGGGAAGTCCCACGGATTGACCATTGGCATCGAGCATGCCATCTTTAAGTTGAGAGTTGAGATCGGCAGAGCTTGCATTTACGTATCGTGCAGGTTTTACGCCTGCTGCTTCCAGGATTTTAGGCCAATAGGTAGCGGGGGTTCCTCCTACAGGACCCACTCCCACACTTTTCCCGTTGAGATCGTGAATGGATTTAATCCCTGTTTTTTTAAGGGCATACATCTGGAAGTAGGTTGCATACATAGGGAAAATGACCCTCACATTCTGATGTTTCTTTCCCTTTGCCCATCCTTCTCCAGTCCAGCCTTCCCATACAGGCCCAGCGGTGACCATTCCAAAATCCAACTGTTTGGCATCCACCAATTGGGTATTATGGACTGGGCCTCCTGTTACCTCCACATTTCCAGGGATTCCCATTTTATCATGGAGAAGTTTTGCAAACCCGCCTCCCCAAATATAATAGGTTCCCCCAACAGGAGCAGCTCCAATGGTGACTGACTTCGGCCAACCTGGTTTGACCTGAGCCTCACTCATGGAGAAGGTAAATAATAGAAAAAGAATTCCCAAAATGAACCATCCTTTTTTCATAAGAGACACCTCCTTAAAAAATAGATTGTGATTGTTCAATAATGCCAAAAGCCTTTAAAATCAAGGCTTCCAAAAACTCCCCTATTGATTCCTACCGCAAATTGATCTAACATTACATCCAAACCCAACCCCAGGAGTCAATATGAAAA
>Ga0101945_1000846_pt1 | contig 39765 bp, 29 predicted proteins | sample DewCreD2012metaG_2_FD_75246 | JGI IMG/M metagenome (GOLD analysis project Ga0101945, IMG submission 75246) | Hot spring sediment bacterial and archeal communities from British Columbia, Canada, to study Microbial Dark Matter (Phase II) - Dewar... ... | reverse complement strand
TTGTTTCTTGTGGCGCTCGGTTGGGTCGGGTACGCGGTGTGGGGGCGTCGCTGGCGTGTGGAACCCATGCTCGAACGGGCGTACCCGGGCGAGTGGGGTCGCGTGGTAGCCGTGGTTCCGGCTCGCAACGAGGCCCTGGAGTTGCCGGTGACCTTACCTTGTCTCTTGCGTCAGACGTACGGCGATTTTCACGTCGTCCTCGTGGACGATCACTCCACGGACAACACCGCGGCCGTGGCCGAGCAACTGGCTCGCGAATACGGCGCGGAGGGGCGATTTCATCTGGTGCAGCCGCCGCCGTTGCCCGAAGGCTGGATGGGCAAAGTGTGGGCCCAGCGAGCGGGTTACGAAGAGGCCCGGCGGCTCGGGGCCGCGTGGATTTGGTTTACGGATGCCGACATTCGCCACGAGCCGGACGTCCTGGAGCGTTTGTTAACGACGGCCGAGCGCTGGGAACGCGACTTTGTCTCGGTGATGGCCCGTCTCCGCACGGACACCTTGGCCGAGAAGCTCCTCATTCCCGCCTTCACGTACTTTTTCGCCATGCTGTACCCGTTTCACCGCATCGCTCGAGACGAACTAGCCGATGCGGGAGCAGCCGGGGGTTGTATGCTGGTGCGAAAGGAGCTGCTGGAGCGCGCCGGAGGCATCGATGCAATTCGCGATGCCGTGATCGACGATGTTGCTCTTGCCAAAGCCTGCAAACGCGCCGGAGGCCGGCTTTGGTTGGGCTACCATCCCGGGGTGCAGTCGACGCGCAGTTATGGTTCGCTCGGGGCCATTTGGGCCATGGTTGCCCGCAGCGCGTACACGCAATTGAATTACAACCCCCTGTTGCTCGCTGTTTGCGTGTTCGGCCTGTTCGTGGTGTTCGTGTGGCCGGCTTTAGCCCTGTTGGGCTTCGCGGCGGGAAGGAAGCTGTGGGGACTGGTTGCCGTTCTTGCCATGGCGCGTACGTACTTGCCGTTCGTGCGGTACCTCGGTTGCGGCTCGTTGTGGAGCCTGACGCTACCAGTGGCGGCCACGCTGTACACGGCGATGACGGTGACCTCTGCCTGGTGGTACTATCGCGGTACGCGCACACGTTGGAAGGGCCGCGAGTACGGGCGCTCGGAGCCACCGGTAGCCCTTCGTTGACTCGAACTGCGCCCCGCTTTTAATAAACAAGCTCATCACCTCTAAGGAGCGGTGTATGAACTTTGATTTTTCTGACGACCAGAAACTCCTGCGTGAGAATGTGCGTGCTTTTCTTTCTAAGGAAGCACCGTTGACGCTTTGCCGCCAAGTTTTGGAGTCGGACAGCTCTTACTCAGCCACCTTGTGGCAAGCGATCGCGCAGCAAGGCTGGCTTGGAACGGCGGTTCCAGAAAGCTACGGCGGGGCCGGCTTCGGGCGCTTGGAACTTGCTGTCATTGCCGAAGAACTGGGCCGGGTTCTTGCGCCTGTACCTTTTGGCAGTTCCGTGTACTTGGCAACGGAAGCGTTGCTCGTCGCGGGGACCGAGGAACAGAAGCAACGCTATCTACCGGCTTTGGCCCGCGGTGAAACCATCGGTACGCTGGCCCACTACGAAGGGCCCGGGGAGCTCGGCCAGCGCCCGGTGCAAACTGCGGTGCGTTCTGGGAAGCTCAGCGGTACGAAAACCCCTGTGCCCGACGGGGACATTGCGGACTTTGCCTTGGTCACGGCCAAGAGCGGGCGTGAAGTGGGTTTGGCCTTGGTCGACTTGCACGCCTCCGAGGTTCGTCGGGAGCGGTTGGAGTCGATCGATCCCAGCCGATCCGTAGCCACATTGCATTTCCAGCGGGTTCCCGTGGAATGGCTCGGAGGCCGGCCGTGCGGGTGGGAGACGATCCACCACCTGTTCGATCGTGCTGCTGTGCTGTACGCCTTCGAGCAGCTTGGCGGTGCGCAGCGAGCCTTCGAAATTACCCGTGAGTACACGTTGAGCCGTTATGCATTTGGTCGCCCGATCGGCTCGTTCCAAGCGCTCAAGCACCGCCTGGCAGATTGGTACGTCGAACTCGAGCTCACGCGCTCCAATTGTTACTACGGTGCTTGGGCACTCAGCAACGAAGCGCCGGAGCTTGCTCTCGCTGCTTGCGGTGCCCGTGTGTCCGCCACGGCGACCTTCGAGTTGGCCTCCAAGGAGATGATCCAGATGCACGGCGGAATGGGCTTTACGTGGGAGCACGACGCGCATTTGTTTTATCGTCGCGCGCGTTACCTAGCGGCCATCTTGGGGCCGGCACCGGTGTGGCGGGAGCGGCTCGTTGCCACCTTGGAAATACGAGAAGAGGCCTGAATTCTCCACAGTGCCCGTCGACGATAGGGAGGAAGCCATGGATTTCAACGATACCCCTGAAGAAGCGGCATTCCGAGCAGAAGCACGAGCGTGGCTCGAAGCCAACGCCGAACCACTGGCTCCGGGCGAACAACCGGCTGGCCTCGAAGGGCGGTTCGATCCCGACATGGTGCGAAAAGCACAAGAATGGCAGCGCAAGAAAGCCGACGCTGGATGGGCCTGCATCACCTGGCCCAAGGAGTACGGGGGCCGCGGAGCCACGCCGATTCAGGCAGTCATTTGGAATCAAGAGGAGTCTCGCTTTAAAACCCCGCCGAACATCTTTGCCATCGGGCAGGGCATGCTTGGTCCCACCATCATGGTGCACGGCACCGAAGAGCAAAAACGGCGTTACTTGCCGCCCATGCTCCGGGGCGACGAGATTTGGTGCCAGCTGTTTAGCGAGCCCGCGGCAGGCTCCGATCTGGCGGGTTTGCGCACCACCGCCGTGCGCGACGGCGATGACTGGGTCATCAACGGACAGAAAATTTGGACGACCGGAGCTCAATACTCCAAGTGGGGCATGATCGTGACCCGTACCGACCCCAACGCCGAAAAGCATCGCGGGATCACGTATTTCATCGTGGACATGCAGTCGCCTGGCATCGAAATCCGGCCCATTAAACAAATGAACGGCATGTCGAGCTTCAACGAGGTGTTTTTCACCGATGTGCGTGTGCCCGACAAAAACCGGGTTGGCGATGTCAACGACGGTTGGCGCTGCGCCTTGACCACGCTGATGAACGAACGTCACGCCATCGGAGCCGGTGCCGGAGGGCCGGAGTTCCGCGATTTGTTTCGCTTGGCCCGCAAGATGGTGTGGAATGGCAAGCCCGCGCTTGCAGATGCAGGCGTGCGCCAGAGGTTGGCGGATTTTTACGTGCGAGCGAAAGGATTGCAGTACACGAGCTACCGAGTGCAAACCGCACTGTCGCGCGGCCAAACCCCTGGGCCGGAAAGCTCCATTGGCAAACTCGTGGGTGCACCGCTTCGGCAAAACATGGCTGCATTTGCACTCGACCTGGAAGGTGGAGCGGCTGCTTTGCTCGATCCGACCGCGCCCGAAAGAGCGTTGTGGCAGCTTGCCTACTTGGGTTCCCCCGGGTTGCGCCTGGCAGGAGGTACGGACGAAATCCTGCGCAACATCATTGCCGAGCGGGTCTTGGGCTTGCCTCCGGAAATCCGCGTGGACAAGGGAATTCCCTTCAAGGACGTGCCCACGGGCCCACGCCCCTAAGCGCTGCGGCCCGCCTGCGCCTGCCGCCGCTCCTGCACAGTTGCGACGTTGCCGTGCGCCGGCACCGGTGGCCCGCCCGGCCATGGTGCCGGCGCTTTGTTCCGAGCCGGTGCGCGGGGTGGTAGACCAATGACCGCGACCAACCGGCGCGCTTTTGCCCTTTTGTTTGTCTGCCTTTTGAGCGTGGGCGTGGGGCAGTCGATGCTGTTTTCGATCTTGCCGCCGGCCGCACGAGAAATTGGGATCACGCCGTTTCAGGTCTCCACGATCTTTGCCACGTCCGCATTTCTGTGGGTGTTCGTCAGCCCGTGGTGGGGGCGGCGGAGCGACGTGTCGGGGCGGCGCAAAATCATCCTTATTGGGTTGCTGGGCTACGCCGCGTCGATGGCGGCGCTGGCTTCGGTCATTCGCATCGGCATCGAGCGTTGGCTGCCGGCCACGGTTGTGTACCCGCTCATGATTGCGGCTCGTTGCATCTTCGCCCTCGTGGGTTCGGGTACCGGCCCCGCCTCGCAAGCGTACATTGCCGATCGCACCTCGCGCAGTGAACGGACAGCAGGGGTCGCCCTGGTGAGCGCGGCAATGGGTTTGGGGGAAACTGTGGGTCCAGGCCTTGGAGCTGCGTTGGCCTCGTTCGGCATCGTCACGCCGCTTTACGTTGCTTCCGGCATGGCAGTGGTGAGTGCGTGGACCATTTGGACCTTCTTGCCGGAAAGCGAGCGGGTAGCCGAAGGGCGACCCGCTCGGCCGCCTCGGTTGCGTGTGGGCGATCGGCGCGTGCTCCCGTTTTTGGCTGTGGTCACTGCGCTCCAGGCAGTACGTGCGACTACGATCATTACCCTTGCCTTTTTTCTTCAAGACACCCTTCATCTCGATGCGCACGCCACCGTGCAGTACTCCGGCATCGGTTTTGTGGTGCTTGCCGTGGCCGGGCTGTTTTCGCAGCTCGTGATCGTACAACGATATCGGCCAGCGCCGCGGGCGATGATGCGCGCGGGCGTGGTGCTGATGTTCGCGGCCTTTTTGCTGTTCGTGTTCGGGCATACATGGAGCATCTACTTGCTTGCTCTGGCTTGCTTAGGGCTAGGGATGGGCTTGGTTCGCCCGGGGGCAGCGGCCGCAGCCTCGCTTGCGGTGAGCCCGGATGAACAAGGCTCGGTGGCCGGACTGCTGGGCGGCGTTTCCGTGATCGGGAACGTCGTCGGCCCCATGCTCGGCACTGCGCTGTACAGCTTCGACCGGCACGGACCGCACTTGCTCAATGCTACGATCATGGCTGGAATGGTGGTGCTGGTCTGGACCAGTCAGCGCATTCGCCGCGCCCATGTGTGAGGAGTGCATGCCAAACGGGAAGCGGATTGGGTTGTTTGCCAACACGGAATTCTGGTCGGCATACGGTAAGGACGTGGAGGCGACGTGCGCTGGGTACGATTGCCAAGTGGAGTGGATCGGGCCTCCCGAAGGCGAGGAGCGATTGGACGAAGCGCGCCTTGCTGCCATTACCGTGGCGACGTTCAACGGGTACTGGGAAGTCGATCCACAGTTTACGCGCCGCTTTTTCGGGATTGTATTGCGCGCGCCGAATCTAAAATGGTTCCACGTGCCCAACGCAGGGGTGGATCATCCGGCGTTTTCGGCCTTGCTCGAAAGAGGAGTCACGCTCACGACATCTGCCGGTGCCAATGCAGCGCCGGTTGCGCAGTCGGTACTGGCAGCGGTGTTGGCGTTCTCGCGCGGCCTGCCCCAATGGATGGCTGCGCAGCGCGCCCGGCTGTGGCAGCGGCTCGGCGAACAGCGCGCCGATTTGGTCGGGCAAACCATGGTGATTGTCGGCCTTGGCGCGATTGGCAGTGAGGTCGCCCGCTTGGCGAAAGCATTCGGCCTGCGTGTGGTGGCGGTCAGGTCCAAACCGACACCGTCGGTGCACGCCGACGAAGTCGTTTCCCTTGAAGAGATCGACCCGGTGTTGCCCCGTGCCGACTGGTTGGTGCTCACGTGCCCGCTCACGCCGCAAACGACCAAGCTGATCGACGCCGCACGATTGCACCGGCTGCCGCCACACGCGCATCTCGTCAACGTGAGCCGTGGAGCAGTGGTGGACGAGGAAGCGCTCGTCGAGGCGTTGCGCCAACGGCGCATTGCGGGCGCTTATCTGGACGTGTTTACCGAAGAGCCCCTCCCTGCTGCCTCGCCGCTGTGGGAGCTTCCGAACGTACTGCTCTCGCCCCACGATGCGGCTGGGGCGCGCGGCAATCGCGATCGCGTGAGCCGACTGTTTTTAGAAAATCTCGCATACTGGCTCGCGGGAAAAGAACTGCGCAACCGGGTGCGCTGATGCCCGAGCCGTGCTCACGGCTCGGGAGCAGCCGCGGACGCCAGGATGGCGAGGGCAGCTTCGTACACGCGGCGATCGCCTGCGGCGATGACTTGCCCACCCTTGCTGCAATCGCCGCCGCGCCAGTTCGTCATGATCCCCCCTGCGTAGGTAACAATGGGAATCAACGCTTGCACGTCGTACGGTTGCAGTCCGGATTCCACCACGAGGTCGATGCATCCCAACGCGAGCATGCAGTAGGCGTAACAATCGCCGCTGAAGCGTGTGAGCTGGACACGTGCTTGCAGCTCGTCGAACGCGGCGCGCTCCGCTCCGTGGAACATGCCAGGGTGGGTGCACTGTAAGCGGGCGTCAGCCAGAGTTTTACAGGGCCGAGTGCGCAACGGGAACGCTTGCCCGCGATGTTGGAGCGAGGCTCCGAGGGCGCTCGCTACGAACCGTTCGCCCGTGAAGGGTTGATCCATGAGTCCCAAAACAGGGCCAGTGCCATCGTTCAGCGCGATCAGCGTGCCCCACAACGGGATGCCGGTCAAAAATGCGCGCGTCCCATCAATCGGGTCGAGTACCCAGGTAAATTTCGATTCGCGCTGGTCGAGACCTTCCTCTTCCCCGAAGATGCTGTGGTCCGGGTAGTGCTGGCGAATCAACTGCCGCATCGCCGTTTCCGCAGCGTGGTCCGCTTCGGTGACCGGGTCGAACCCTCCACCGGAGGACTTGTTGTATTCGCTCGGGGCAGCGCGAAAAAACGGCAAGATGGCCGCGCCTGCCGCGTCCGCGAGGGTGTGGGCAAACTGGAGAAATTCGATCAGTTGCTCTGGAGGCAAAGCTGCCATGAGCTTTAGCCCTTAACTCCGAACTGCGGTTCTCCTTCCGCAGAAACGGGGGTTCACCCAGCAGCAGGGCTGGAGTCCGGCCCGGCGGAGTTGCGTTCCCGGCGCGGGCCCTACCGCAACTTGTACCATCCGTCCATGTACTCCTTCATTGCCTCTGCGAGGAAGCTGCGTTCGGGGAGGGTGTTTGCCATTCCGTAAATCGGCGCTTGCCCGCCAGAGACATCGGGATGTTGTTTGACAAACTCAACGGAAGCACGCAGGTCCTCGAGGAACCGTTCCGCCACTCCTGGTTGTGTGTGGCGCAAGGTGACGCAGATGTGCAGGCTTGCCGGGCGCTGCAAGCCGTTCAAGCTCCAGCCGCGGTCGGTCATGGCATCGAGTACCTTGTAAATGTCGATTTCGCGCGCCGCGAACGCGATGACGAACAGCGGATCCCCCAACACGTACAACTCCGGAATTTCGGCGATGCCGCGTTTGATCTTCTCGGCAGTTTCCAGGATGCGCCGAGTTGCCTCCAGGTATCCACGTTCGCCGAACGCCACGAGAGCTGCCCAGCAAGCGGCGCTCAACCCTCCTGGTCGGCTGCCGGCAAACGTGGGCGAGCAGTACAATCCACCCGGCCAATCGGTGGCGGTGAAGTACTGGTAGCGGCGCAGTTCTTTGCCGCGGTAAAGCACGACCGACGTGCCCTTGGCTGCATAGCCGAACTTGTGCGTGTCCACAGAAATGGACGTCACTCCTGGAAGACGGAAGTCGAATGGCGGCACCGGGTACCCAAGTTTCTCCGCCCAGGGTAAAACAAAGCCTCCTAGGCAGGCGTCGGTATGAAACCCGATGCCGCGCTCTCGCGCAATTTCCGAGAGTTCGGCAATCGGGTCCACGATCCCGTGCGGAAACGGCGGCGCAGAGCCCACCATGACGATCGTGTTTTCGTTGATCGCCGCTTCCATGGCTTTCACGTCGGCGCGCCAGTCTGGTCCGATCGGGACGTGATGAATCTTGATGCCGAAGTACTGTGCCGCCTTGTCGAACGCCGCGTGAGCCGTGACAGGCACGACCATTTCCGGGCTCGTGATCCCTTTCTTGTCGCGGGCATAGTCACGGTACGTTTTCATTGCCAGCAGAATGCTTTCCGTGCCTCCCGACGTAACCGTGCCGACGATTTCCCCGGGGCTGCCCGGTTCGCTTCCCGGCGAGCCAGCGCCGAGCATGTGCGCCACCATAGACACGATTTCCGACTCGAACTTGATCGCGCTCGGCCACAGATCCACGTGCAGGGGGTTCGACTGCGAGTGCAGCGCGTACGCTTGGTTCAAAAATTCCACGTGTTCGTCGGCGCCATGGTACACCGCGCCGGATGCGTATCCAGCTTTCCAGCGTGCTTCCTCGAGTTCTTTCATTTCGCGAAGCTGCGCAAGCACCTTGTCCCGAGGAACGCCTTCGGAAGGCAGGCGCTCGAACGTGGGGAACCGTTTGCGGTACGCGTGGATGTCCGCCTTGGGTGGAGTGTGTTGGTCGCTCATGCCGCGCCGTCTAGCGCAGTCCGCTGCACGAAGCGAGCTGACCGCGTCCCCTCTGGAGAGAGAAAACAACATCGTGAGGACAATGTAGGGGCGACGCGGTGCGTCGCCCTGGCACCATCGTGCACGAAGACCCCACAGAACGCGACGCCGCTGCTCCGCGTGCAGGGCACCAACAGGCGACCCACCGAGTCGCCCCTACATTGCCCGCCGGTAGGGTTCGCCCCGTCGAGTGAGCGGACAGAAAGCTGCCGGCTGTTTCCAACGAAGCAACAAAGAAACGCCTCTCCCTGCCAGGGAGAGGCCGGCGCGCAGCGCCGGGTGAGGGTGGACCCTGTCGTCGTGGATCGACGTTTTCGACCCACTCCCTCACCTTTCATCCTCTCCCTCGCCCTAGCCAGGGCGAGGGAGAGGAGTCGACGTCGCTTGGCGCGACGGAGTGACGGTTTGCACGTCGCAGTTGCACCGCAGAGAAAAGACGCCTCTCCCTGGCAGGGAGAGGCCGGCGCGCAGCGCCGGGTGAGGGTCGATGTTTTCGTCGTGCGCCCTCTGAGGGTCCACGTCGTCTGTCATCCCGCCCCGTGCCTGGCAGCGGCGATTCCATCGCGGGATCCGATGCAACATGGCATGTTGTAGGGGCGGTTCGCGAACCGCCCCTACAACTGGTGCGCCTGCCGTGGTTAGAACAGGGTAAACGTGGGGGTGAGGCGCGGTTGCGGGCTGCAGAGGGCTACGGTAGCAACCTGCGCAGGAGAGCGACCGAAGATGAGCGAGCGATTGGAAGGACTGCGGCCTTCGGCGGGATGGCCTGTCGTGCACTTGTTTTACCGGCTCGACCGTGCACGCTGGCGCGACCAGAGCGTGGAAACACGTGCGGGTGCGGAAGAAGAGTTCTCTACTTGGCTCCGACATACTGCAGGCGAGGCGGAACTTCAGTTGGTGCCCCTTGCTGGAGTGACCAAGTTCGACTTTGGCGTGATGGCGATTCATCCCGACCTCTGGCGCGTGCAACAGCTTGCACAGCAGATTGCTGCGACAGCGCTCGGGGCGTGCTTGCAGCCGGTGGCGGAGTTCCTCTCGCTGACCGAGGCAAGCGAATACATCACCAATGAACTCGATTGGGCCCGTTTGCTGATCGAGGAGCAAAAACTCGATCCGACCTCGCCGGAGTTTGCCACTCGCTTTGCCGCATTACGCAAGCGTACGGCCATTTACGCCGATTCGCGCATCCACCCGAAACTCCCCGACGACTACCCCATCGTGTGCTTTTACCCCATGGCAAAAGCCCGACGCGACCAGGACAACTGGTACCGCTTGAGCTTCGAGGAGCGAAAGAAACTCATGCTTCAGCACGGGCAGTCTGGGCGGCGCTTTGCCGACCGCGTGACCCAACTGATTACCACCTGTACGGGAATCGATGACTGGGAGTGGGGCGTGACGTTGTTCAGCCGCGACCTCAAGGCCATTCGCGACATTGTGTACGAGCTGCGGTACGATGAGGCCAGTGCAGTGTACGGGGTGTTCGGCTCGTTTTACGTCGGGATCCGATTTGCCCCGGATCAACTTGCTCACGTGCTGCACTTGGGGTGAAAACTTCCGCCCTTCGCGAGGTTGCCAGAACCGTCAGTGGTGCTCGCTCGGGTAGCCAAAATACTCAGCGCTGACGGCCGCAGCCGCAGTTCGGAACGGTTCGGGCACGAAGACATAAAAGCGCCACAACTCCTCGTAGCGGCGCTGCAAAGCAGCAATTTCGCCGCTGCGGTCGTACTGGTCGAGCGGCACCAAACCGTCCAGGGTCACGACCAAGGCCTTGGCCTCTTTCATGACCGTGAGTGCCGGACAATACACGATCACCTCGCTTGCATCGCAGCGTAACTCCCGTGCGATCGCCTCCTCAGCGCGACGCCGTTCTTCCGCCGACTCGTGGTAACGCCGTACCAGCGCAGCACGCTGAGTGCGCGACAATGTTGCTGCCGAGATGACGTATCCGCGTTTGAAAAGCTCGCGGCGCTCCAAGCGTTGGACGAGCCCAACCAACCGTGGGTCGGGATCGTTTGCGGAAGGAATCTTGCGCAGCCGTTCTAGTAGCGGGGCATCTTGCAGTTCCAACAGCTCGGTTTCGCCGAGAGTCCCGTATTGCTGAGCCAACTCCACGGCTTTGGAAATCATCGCGCCCGCGGCAACCTTCGTGTGATGGTAGTACACTCGCTCGGTGAGGAAGTACCGGAGGCGCAGTAACTGCACGGTCTCCGAAAATGCGTCGGGCCGCAACATCCCGTGGCGTGTGAGCGCTAAGGCGAGCTGATTGTCGGCAATGGCAAACGATTGGAACACACGCTCGTCGTAACGCGGTGCAAGGCCGGTGAAATACGCGTCGCGTCGGAGGTAGTCGAGCAGATCCGCATCGATCGTGCTGGAAACGACTTGTGCGGCCCACTCGGGCACCGTGCGGCGCGGCCGCGCACCGAGTATTTCCTCTACCACCTCGGCGATGCCGAGCCGGTGCAGAGATTGGCCCAGCGGACCTTTGAGCAGCAAACTCAATCGTTCCCCCTTGTCGTGCCGGGGAAACAAACGGCGCTCGTCTTCGAACGTGTGGCCGAACGGTACGTGCGTGACGTCGTGGAGCAGTGCGGCAATGCCGACGAAGCTCGCTAGCTCCGGGGTAACGCACTCCGGATGCCGGCGTTGAAGCACCCGGAGGAAGCGCTGCGCCACCGCGCACGTGCCTAGTGAGTGGTCGAACCGCGTGTGCAGTGCGCCCGGATACACCAGGTAGGCCGTGCCGAGTTGCTTGATGCCGCGAAGACGCTGCACCGTGGGAAAGTCCAGTACGCGGGCCTGCAGCGCATCGAGTTCGACATCGCCGTGAACCGCATCCCGGATGAGCATAGGCCCACGCTAGCCCGTAGTTGCCCTGGAGAGCAACACGCGCACACCGTCGGCTAGTCGCGGCTCCAGATTCTTCCCCACCGGGTCGTTTCGATGGGCCCGACCACCTGTGGGTCGTAACGGCGGCACTGTTGCACACGGGATGCGAGCCCGAGCAGTGTGCGCTCTGGGTTTGCGGTGGAGTCGTGCGAGAGAATGGCGTAAACACTCGAGTGTCGTGCGTGGCCGAGACTGGCAAATGCGGTTGGTGTTCTGGCTCGTGGCGGTGTGGGTCATGATGGTGGCTGGCCCGGGTCTGTGCGAGCGTGCGTCTGCGCAGTCGGTCGTGGAGAGCTTCGAGTCGCTGGAGGGCTGGACGACGCAAGCTTCGCCGAATGCGCGGGTGGAAATCGCTTTGGACGAAGGCGTTCGGGGCAAGGCTTTACGGATCGATTTCGACATCGAGCCGGGGGGCAGCTTCGTGATCGTTCGCAAGGCGGTAAACTTGAAGCTGCCGAAAAACTACGCCTTCAAGCTCTGGGTGCGTGGCGAAGGCCCGCCGAACGATTTGCAATTGAAGCTGGTCGACCCTCCCGGGCGCAACGTGTGGTGGTACCGGCAGCGCCCTTGTTATTTCCCGCCGGAGTGGCGGTTGCTGACCATTCGCGATGTGCGAGTCGAGTTTGCCTGGGGAGACGAGCCCACGGGCCAACCACGAGATGTGGGCTGGATTGAATTTGCCGTGGCTGCCGGTAGCGGAGGCAGAGGCTCGTTGTGGCTCGACGAACTCGTGCTCGAGCCGCGCACGGTGCGCCGCGGGGCGCCGCCGAAGCCGCGCGTAGAGGCGTCGACGTCGCTCGAAGGAGCGGGGCCCGAGCACGTGCTCGACACCGACCCTCACACGGCGTGGCACAGCGGAATCTTGCTCGCCAAGCAGTGGTTGCAGATCGATTTTCAGATTCCGCGGGAGTACGGTGCCCTGGTCATCGATTGGGACCCTTTGGACTACGCGGTGGTGTATCGCATCCTCGCTTCGCCCGATGGCCAGCAGTGGTGGCCGTTGTTTGTAAGCGAGCACGGTAACGGCGGGCGCGATTACATTCCGACCGGAGAGGCAGAGTCGCGTTTCGTGCGCATCGAGCTGGAGCAAAGCAGCCGTGGCCAGGGCTACGGAATTCGTTCGATTGCGGTGAAGCCGTACGAACTGGCAGCTTCGCCAAACCATTTCTTTTCTGCACTTGCAGCAGATGCACCGCCCGGCGTGTACCCGCGGTACTATGTGCCGGAGCAAGTGTATTGGACGACGGTCGCGCCGCCCGACGGCGGCCGCCAAGCGTTGCTCAGCAGCGACGGTGCGATCGAACCAAAACCGGGCGGATTTTCGGTCGAGCCGTTCGTCTATCGCGAGGGAGCGCTTGTCGGATGGAAGCAAGTACGCTCGGTTGTGGAATCGCATGCGGCGGACGTGCCGATCCCTCGCGTGAAGTGGGAACACGAATGGTTCGCATTGCGAGTCGAACTCTTGGCAGGAGGCTCCGGGCAAGCGAATGCCTTTTTCGCGCGCTTCGAGCTGGAAAACCGACTTCCCGAAACTGCCGAGTTTTCTTTGTTCCTCGCCATTCGGCCCTTTCAAGTGCTTCCTCCATGGCAAAACCTCAACATCGTCGGCGGTGTGAGCTCGATTCGCGAGCTGGCGTTCGACGCCCGGACGGTGTGGATCGACCGCGAGCCTGCGCTGGTGGTCCAAACACCGGGCGCTCGGTTCGGTGCGGCGTATTTCGAAGAAGGGATGGTGACCGAAAACTTGCTCCGCGGTGCCTTGCCCCCGCATGCGCAGGTGTCGGACCCGCTCGGGTACGCCTCTGGCGCGTTGGAGTACAAGTGGTCTTTGGCTGCGGGTGAACGCAAAAGTGCCTTTTTGGCGTTCCCCTGGAGCGGGGAGGACGTACCCGGTCTGGAATTGGCGACGGATGGCGCCCCGGAAGCATACGAGCAGCACGTTCGCCGCGCGGTGGAGCGGTGGCGCAGTACACTCGACCGCGTGCAGTTCGAGCTGCCTGCCGAGGCAAGCGAACTGGAGGCCACGCTGCGTGCAGCCATGGCGCACATCCTCGAGCACCGCAATGGTCCAGCCCTGCAGCCGGGGCCACGAACATACGCCCGATCCTGGATCCGCGACGGGGTCACGATGGCATCGGCGCTGCTCCAGATGGGCGCGACCGCCGAGGCGCGTGCGTTTGCCCGATGGTTTGCCGACTATCAGTATCCGGATGGTCGCATTCCGTGCTGCATCGATTATCGCGGCCCCGATCCAGTACCGGAGCACGACAGCAACGGGCAGTTTTTGTTCCTAGTTGCGGAAATCTATCGATTCACTCGCGACATCGGACTGGTCGCGGAGCTTTGGCCGCAGATGCAACGGGCAGTCGAGTGGATCGAGCGCGCGCGCGGGGAACGCATGACCGAGGAATACCGCAAGGGCGACAAGCAGGTGTTTTTTGGGCTGTTGCCCGAGTCGATCAGTCACGAAGGCTACGCGGCTCGTCCGGTCCATTCGTACTGGGATGATTTTTGGGCCTTGCGCGGGCTCGAAGATGCCACGCGGATGGCAGCGGCCTTGGGTGAAAAGGAGCACGCCGCCCGGTGGGCACTGCTGCGCGACGACTTCCGCAGCACGCTGTTGGCTTCGCTGACGAAAGTCGTTGCGCAGCACAACCTGGATTACTTGCCCGGTTCCGTGGAACTCGCCGACTTCGATCCGAACTCCAGTGCTATCGCCTTGTATCCGGTCGACCTTCTTCCGAGCTTGCCGCAAGAGCTCGTGCGGAGCACGTTTGCACGCTACTTGACGATTTTGCGCGCACGGGTGGAAGGTCGCGAACCGTGGGATTCGTACACGCCATACGAACTGCGGAACGTGCCCGCGTTGCTTCGCTTAGGTCAGCGTGAAGAAGCGTGGGAAGTCTTGAACGCGGTGCTTGCCGATCGTCGCCCTGCGGCCTGGCGGCAATGGGCAGAAATCATCTGGCGTGACCCGAGTTGGCCTCGGTTCGTGGGCGACATGCCACACGCTTGGGTGGCCGCCTTGTGGATCGAGGCCGTACGGCACGTGTTTGCGTTCGAACGCGGGGCGGACGCAGCGCTGGTGCTCGGTGCCGGCATCCCGCGCCGCTGGGTGGAGTCCGGCGTGGGTGTCCGCCGCCTACCGACGCACTACGGCGTGCTGCACTTTAGAGCCCACGCGGAAAACGATGGGCTTTGGAAGGTGGCTGTCGACGGGGACTTGCAAATGCCGTTGGGTGGGATCGTCCTGCAACTGCCTTGGCCGCGACCGATTCGGTCGATGCGGGTGAACGGGCTGCCAAGCACTACGTTTTCCGCGAACGAAGCCCGCGTGACGGTCGTCCCGGCCGAGGTGGAGCTGGTGTTCGAGGAGGAGCAGCCGTGACCACTCCGCGCACGCCACGGCTTTGGCCGGGCGGTGCCGTGCTGTCGAATGGCCAGTACTGGGCGATATGGTCTCGCCAGGGTACGGGCGCGGCGTTCTGGCAACGTGGAGGCGAGGCGGTGCAGTTGATTGGCTGGCAGCCTGACGCGGTGGAGGACCAGCGTGGCTGGTTGTTGTATTTGCGGGACGAGGCGACGAACGTCTTTTGGTCGGTAACGCCTCTGCCTTCACCTCGCCCGCGAGCGCGCTACCGGTTTCGCCGGGGCGCGGGAGCGGCCGTCATCGAATGCGACGCCCCGGAGGTGGAGTGCCTTGTGGAGGCGTGGGTCGACCCGCTCCTGCCCGTGGAGTTCCGCCGCTTGCGCATCCGCAACCGCTCGCAACAGGCGCGAGTTGTCGAAGTGACCAGCTACTTGGAGGTTGCACTGTTTCCCTTCGCGGCACATGCGGCACACCCTGCGTTCTCCAAATTGTTCGTACAAACAGGGTGCTTCCCCGAGCGTGGAGCTGTGTGGGCAAAGCGGCGTCAGCGTGCGGCGAGTGAACGATGGCCCATCTTGTTTCACGCCGCGGTTGGGGGAGGCGAGGTGCAGTGGGAGACGGACCGCGCGAAGTTTCTCGGGCGGGGAAATACCACGGCTGCACCGGCGGCACTCGCTCGAACCGGGCCGTTGAGTGGCACCGTAGGCAACGTGCTCGACCCGGTGCTGGCTTTGCGCAAGCGCCTCGTGCTCACGGGTGGAGCGAGTCGCGAGGTGACCTTCGTGCTGGGCGTTGCGGAGACGGAAGGCGAGATGCACGAGCGGCTGGCGGCGCTTGGGACCGCCTCGGAGCTCGACGCGAGCCGCAGTGCGGCGGCCCGCTGGCGTCGCGGCGAGTTGCGCCGTGTCGGACTGACCAGCGCTGCTGCTGTACGAGCCGAGGACCTGGCAGTGGCGCTGTTGTACCGCAGCCCGCAACTCCGGCGTGCGGCAACCGCGGTAGACCAGGCAGCGCTTCCACGGATCCGAGAGCGGTTCGGCGTGGGGAGAGATGACCTGTTGTTCGCTGTCGGCGAAGGGTCGCAGGGCGAGCATTGGCAACGTGTGACCCGTTATTGGCGAGTCCTGGGCTTGCCGATTCACACGGTCGTGTGTGCGCCACAAGCGACGAAGGGACTCGTGAATCCCTGCCCCGGATTTTCCGTGTGTGCTGGAGAGGAGTTCGAGGAACTCCGAAACCTTCTCGATGCAATGGCCGATGGCTTCTGGCCGGTGGAGCAACGGCTTCCGAGGGGATCAGCGGAGATGCCAGTTGCGCTTGGCGTAAAGGATGCGGGCGGCGCAACCTCCGAGCACTCCGGCCTCACGCTCTGGAACGGATGGGGCGGTTTTCGTGAAGGTGGAGCAGAGTACGTGATCCCGGTCTCCGCGGAGCGGCTGCCGCCAATGCCGTGGTCGAACGTTGTGGCCAACCCCGGATTTGGCTGCCTCCTGACCGAGCGCGGGGGTGGCTTTACCTGGAGCCAAAACAGCCGAGAGTTTCGCCTTACACCGTGGTCCAACGACCCGGTTGCCGACCCGATCAGCGAGTGCGTCTACCTGCGCGACGAGTCCACGATGGAGTACTGGTCATTGACGCCAGCGCCGTGTGGGCCATCGCAATGCGAGGTCACGCACGGGTTCGGATTCACACGGTGGCAGAGCACGGTTCACGATCTGGAGCAAACGGTAACGGTGTTCGTGCCGCCCGACGTGGGCATGCGGGTAACCTGGATACGACTGGCGAATCGCAGTGGGCGGAGGCGGCGCCTCGGTGTGTGGGCGTATGGTCGCTTGGTGTTGGGCGACCAACCATGGTCGAACGGGCGGTTCGTAGAAACCCGGTTCGATCCGAATGCCGGTGTGTTGTGGGCGCGAAATCCGGCGATCGAGGGCTTCGGATCGCGTGCATCGTTCCTCGCGTTTGGAGGCGAACGGCTTCCGCAACGATGGAGCGCGAGTGGCGACCGTGGCTGGTTCCTCGGTGCCGGTGGCCGGTTGGAGCGTCCGCGCGCCTTGCAACAAAAGGGGATTCGCGGAGGCCCGTTAGGGTCGGGGCTCGATCCGGCTGCGATCCTTGCCGGAGAGATTCTGCTCGAGCCAGGCGGGATATGGGACGGTACGGTTCTGTTCGGCGAGGCTGCGTCGTCGAGCGAGGCCGAACTGTGGATTGCCCGGTACCGTGAGCCTGGAAGCACGGAGAAAAGCTTCGCTGCAATGCGGAACTTTTGGCACGAGCGACTCGGACGCTTGCAAGTGCACACGCCGTGGCCCGAGCTGGATGTGCTGGTGAATGGCTGGCTGTTGTACCAGGCAACGAGCTGTCGGTTGTGGGGGCGCTCGGCATTGTACCAGTCGGGCGGCGCTTTTGGCTTTCGCGACCAATTGCAGGATGCGTGCGCGCTGCTCTGGAGCCGGCCGGAAGACACGCGCGCGCAAATCTTGTTGCATGCAGCCCACCAATTTCCCGAAGGCGATGTGCTCCACTGGTGGCACCCGCCGTGGGAACGAGGAACCCGCACCCGATTTTCCGACGACTTGCTTTGGCTGCCACTCGTGAGTGCATGGTACGCGGAGTTCACCGGCGACGAGTCTGTTTGGGACGAGCAGCGCCCGTTTGTCCGTGCAAGACTGCTCGAACCCGGGGAAGACGAAGCGTACCTTGCGGTGGAGCGTACTGCGGAACAAGGGAGCCTGTACGCGCATTGCTGCCGGGCAATCGACCGTTCGCTGACGCGCGGGGCCCACGGGCTGCCGCTGATGGGAACGGGAGACTGGAACGACGGAATGAATCGCGTTGGGCGGGAGGGGAAAGGCGAAAGCGTGTGGCTCGGCTTTTTCTTGGCCGAGTTGCTCGCTCGTGTTCTTCCCGTCTGCCGGCGCCGAGGTGACGAGGCGCGCGCAGAGAAGTATCGGCGCTACCGACAAGAGTTGGTGCAAGCGCTGGAGGAACAGGGTTGGGACGGTGCCTGGTACCGGCGAGCGTATTTTGACGACGGCACGCCTCTGGGTTCGGTGCAGAACATGGAATGTCAGATCGATGGTCTGGTGCAAGCTTGGGCAGTGATCTCAGGCGTGGCGAATCCGGAGCGATCTCGGCGGGCGTTGGCGGCCGTGCGCGAGCGGCTGGTGGATCGAGAAGCGCGCTTGATCCGATTGCTGGCGCCCCCGTTCGATCGCATGCCGCACGACCCTGGCTATATCAAAGGTTACGTGCCGGGGATTCGCGAGAACGGCGGGCAATACACCCACGCAGCGATTTGGATGGTGCAAGCGTTTTTGCGCGCGGGTTTTCGCGACGAAGCTGCCGAATTGTTGGGATACCTGCTGCCCTCCAACCATGCTCGCGATGCGATGGGGGTCAGCCGCTACCTCGTGGAGCCATACGTCGTCGCGGCGGACGTATATGGCACCGACCCGCATCGTGGGCGTGGCGGCTGGACCTGGTACACTGGTTCAGCAGGTTGGCTCTATCGTCTCGTGGTGGAAGAGTTTTTGGGCGTGAAACTGGAGCAGGGCCGCACCATGGTGGTTACGCCGGCGCCTCCCCCCGATTGGTTAGGGTTCCGCTTGCAGTGGCGCGTTCCCGGCACTGACGATCTCTACGAGTTGGAGGTGGAGCAAAGTTCGACGTCCGAACGCCGCACAGGCATTGCGTACGTGGATGGCGAGCGCGTGCCAGTGAACGGAGGAACGCTGCGGCTGCCTTTGTATCGTGACGGGAAACGACATCGGATCCAATGGTCCCTCTGCCGCGACGAACCGTAATCAGGAGCCCAGCTTTGGAGGAGCCCCTCACTGTGCCGGTCATGCGCTTGCCCGGGGTTCCCAGTCTTCCTTTCCCGATGGTCGCGGGGTTGTTACGCCCCACGCGTGGCAAGCTTGAGAGAAGCTAGGGCGCAGTACTTTGTCGAGAACGGGTTGCCACCGGACGGTGGTTACCAACGACGCTGGGTACGGCTGCAGGCTGGCCGACTTTCGCTGTACTTCCCGAATACGAAAGCCCGAGTACGCGCCGTCCGACTGCACGATTTGCATCACGTGCTCACCGGGTATGAAACCACGTGGCCTTTTCCGACTCCGATCGGTCCTTGCGCAGACGGACAGAGCGAAGGCCCCGGACCTTCCCTCGGCAGCTAGCCTTCGAGATGCACCACTTCGCGGGCGACAGTCTCCGCGAGTTTTCGCAGGAGGAATTCTACCTCGGTTGCTGCTGCGGGAAGGGCTTCGGCCTTGCGGTGTTGTGCGAGAAGTTCCAGTCGCAGGGTCGCTTCGACGGCTGCGTCGCTCCCAAACACAGCGGCGGACCCGCGCAGGGAGTGCGCTACGTAGGCCACCCGTTCGAACGCTGCGAGTTGTACGGCTTCGCGCAATTCGTCGAGACGGCGGGGAAGGTCAGCAAGAAATAGGGAGGCGATTTCCCGCAACACTTCCGCGTCGCCTCCAGCGGAAGCCAGGGCATGTTGCTCGTTAAAGAGGGTTTGTCTCGTCGGATTCGTCGTGACGATCGTCATCTGCGGTTCCTCTCCGATTCCATGAAAAGGTTCTGCCGTGGAGTGCTTGCGGCCCCGTCCGTGGTTGAATCCAGCGCGATTCCATAATGGCGGCGAACAACCTGCTGCACGCAACGCAGAAGTGTTTGGCGACTTACGGGCTTTTGCAGGCAGGAGTCTCCTGGTCCGAGTGCAGTCTGGATCCGAGGATCGTCGGGGTCGAGCACGGTAACCGCAACCACAGGAATGAAGGCCGTACGGATCGATGCGCGTAAGAGCTGCAGTACTTGAGTGCCGCTCATTTCGGGCATGATCATATCGAGAACAATCACGTGCGGAGGGTCTTCTCCGACATATGTCAGGGCCTCTGCCCCGCTGCCTGCCATGGAGATCCGCAATGAGGGACAACGCAAGGCCGAGGCAGTACACAGGCGTACGTCCGGTTGGTCGTCCACAACGAGCACGTGTAGCAGGGTCGGCGGCGCGCCCACGGGTCGTTCGCGCAGGGGGGGACCCGTGGGCGCGAGGGGGGCCGCCGTGTTCGCTGCGGTCGCAGGGGTCGCGGCTGCGCCGCAGCAAGGACAAATCTGATAATGTTGAAGAAGTCGCATTCCGCAGGTTCGGCACAGGCGCCGCACCGGTGCATGGCACCGGGGGCAAAGCACTGTGGTGGCGGAAATCGACGTGTAGCAGCGCGGGCAGGAAGGTGTTTGGCGGTGCTCGGCGGATGAGGGTGCTTGGTAGGCCAGCGCTTTTTTCGGATAGGGGTTTGTCGCATCAAGCGCCAACGGAACTTGCACGAGTAGCCCGTGTGCAGCTTCCAGCATGTGGGCGCGCACTGCGCGGGGGCGGCCCGCGAAGGGGAGCAAAAGAGGCAGGTCTGCTTGTGCTCCGTGTTCCCTCGTCCACCACTCGACAAGGTGCGCCCCCATCCAGCCGGGCAGAGAAAATACCCGCTCTACGGTGGTGCCGGTCACGTGGTAAACCGTAAGAAAGTTTGGTCCGAGGTGGAGGTGCATTGCGCGGGCGTCGGACTGGACAGCATCGTACGCTAGGAGCCAAAGCACGTTCATCCATACGCGGTTGCCCGTGTGGCTTAGCGCTGCCATGAACGCGCGCGTTGGTGTTTGCGTTGCAAGCGATTGCTGTGTTGTCAGTGCCACTCCGTCTACGCGCTGTTTGACAAGGGCGGGGGCTGTGTAGAGGTGAAAGAAGGCATCTTGGACGTCCGCTTCTGGGGCCAGGCGTGCGACCACTCGCCTTCCGGTGGCAAACTCGAGCGCTCGAAGCGAATCCAATGGAAGTGGCCGAGAGGCTGCAACGACGAGTTTATCCCGGTCGATTTGGATCGGTACGCAACCGTACCGCTGTGCGAGCTGTTCACGCAGGATGGTCCGTAGAGCAAGGTTTACAACTACAGAGCCTGCAGGGACCGGATTTTCAGCGCCATTTTGTCCGTGGACGCCAACGGCTGCTGTTCTCCCATTGGTTGGTGCGTCCACCCATGGGGTGTGCTCGAGGAGCGGATCGGAGACGGCTTGTACTTCGCTGCGTCCCTGCTGCTGAAGGACCGATAGGATCTCAGCCGTGCGTTCGAGACTGGAGAATGTTTGCCGCGTCACCGTATTCGTGCTCCTGCGCGTTGTGGGTACCGCTCGTGGTATCAAGCACCGTGCCAGCCAGGGCTTGCGTGATCGCGGGATTTGAGAGACGACCACTGAGGCGTCGAGGTACTGAAGGGGAGCGACAACTTCGGGCCCGAAATCCCGTGAATGTTGCATTCGTAACGCTCTGGGGTGAGACGAGTCCTTAACTCAAAGAGGAGCATGGCAGTGAAGTTTCGCAAAGCGTGCGCAGTGTTGTTGGCGGTGGTGGGATTCATTGGGTGCGGGGATGACGGCGAATCTAGTTCGGCAACCCTGCCACCCCTCCTGTCCCTGGCTGCGCGGCGAGGCGCAGATCCGGGGATCTTCGACTCTCGAGGACGCCAGGTGCTTTTGCGCGGTGTGAATCTCAACAGTTTGGGCGACTATTATCAGGACAACCCACGATTGCCGCCAGTGTTGCCGTGGAGCGAAGAGGACTTTGCTCAGATGGCCGCGCTCGGTTTCAACGTTGTGCGGCTCGTCCTCAGTTGGTCTGCCCTCGAACCCGAGCGCGGTAGTTGGAATCAGGCGTACGTGCAGGAGATTCGGCGTGCGGTGGACAGCGCCAAACGTGCCGGGGTGTACGTCGTGCTCGACATGCATCAAGATGCCTGGGGCAAATTCATTGCCACTCCTCCTGGCGTCGACTGTGGGCCCTCTCGCGAGCGGGCGATTGGTTGGGACGGAGCGCCCCAATGGGCAACGCTGACCGACGGCCGGAGTACGTGTCGGAGCCCGGGCGTGCGCGAGCTTTCGCCAGCCGTGTCGCAAGCCTTCGAGAACTTTTACGCCGACCGCGACGGTATCCAATCGGCGTTCGTGAGCACCTGGTCGCGTTTGGTCGCGGCATTTGCCCAAGAGCCTGCTGTGGCAGGGTACGACTTGTTCAACGAACCACACTGGGGAAATAACATCGTTGCCGCCACGCCCAAGTTGGCGACGTTTTACGCGCGACTGATCCCCGCGATTCGCGCCGCGGAGCGCGCCGCTGGCGGTTTTCCGCACATCGTCTTTTTCGAGCCGTTGATTTTGTGGCCAGTGGGAGACAGTGCGCCCGACCCAGCGGCGATTGTTGACGACAACGTGGTATTCGCGCCCCACAATTACGCCGAGTCGATCACGGGATTCAATTCGCTGACGATCGAGCAAGCGTTCGAGCAGGCTCGACACGATGCTGCGCGTTACGGAACGACTTTTTGGATTGGCGAGTATGGCTGGTTTGCAGATCCACCGCGAAACCAGGAGCGGCTTTTGCGATACGCCACGCTAGAAGACACCTTGTTCATCGGTGGAGCTTGGTGGCAGTGGAAGCAAGCTTGTGGCGACCCGCACAGCATTGGCGTGCCTGGCAGAGAGCCGCCGCCGCTTTTGATTCACTTGAGGTACACAGAGTGTCCTGGAGACGTCGATCACGGGTGGGTGCCCGAATGGGTGCAGGTGTTGTCGCGACCGTACCCCCGAGCCACTCCCGGGCGGGTCGCCCGATTTAGAAGCGACCCTCTCCAGTGGGAAATGGACCTCGAAGGAACTGCGGACGCGCCTGGTGAGGCTGATCTGTGGATTCCGGACCGTTCTGGGCTCCGGCCCGTAGTGGCCGGAGCGGGTGTGCAGAGGGTGCGGCTAGTACCGGTTGCGGGTGGGTATCGCGCATTTGTGAGCGTGCGCGGGACGTACAACATCCAGGTGCGGTGGACGCGCTGATGGGGAACTGCGCCACCGATTGTCGGTGGCAGCCCGCCGGAGCAAGATCGCAGTGGTTCTGCTGGATCAGGCTGGCTCGGTAGCTCGCGTGCAGTATGAGTCGGCAAGCTGGCGGACGATGCTCACGAGCTGGCTCGTGGCCACTGTGTTCGACAAGGCGTGATCGTCGTCCACCTCGATGAGCCGTACAAGTTCCGGAGTTCCCGTACGCGCCAACGCCCGGCTGTCCGCAACGTCGACGATCGTGTCTTGGGTGCCGTGCACGATCCACACGGGAACTCCGGGTGGCAACTCGCGCGGCACGGGGTAATGAAACACGGCGGGGGCAAGGAGCAGCGTTGGCCCGCGCCAACTGCCGCGGTGCAACAGCGCCACAGCAACGGCGCCACCAAAGGAAGAACCAATCAAAATGTCCGGACGAAACTCCCTGATGGTGCGCGCCTGTAGCTCCACGCAGCTCCAAAAATCTCGGGTGTCCATGGCGGGGGTGCAAGAATCGAAGTGTTGTGCGAACAGTTGCGCCTTGGTTCCGCGAGGGCTGCCCTCGAGCCCATGGATGAACTGAACTCGCAGTCGAGACATGTGTCCAAGTTCGCTGAACGCCGTACGAAAAGAAAGAGGCGCTCAGGCTTCATTCGCTGTAGAGATTGTGCTTGGTACGTGGGAATTGCAGGATCGACGATTGGGAGGAACGGGATGACGTTAGATCTACAAACGGTAGATTCCTTGCTGACCACGACGCGCTCCGTGCGTAAGCGGTTGGATCTGAGCCGTCCGGTGCCGCTGGATGTGATCGAGCGTTGCATCGAGATTGCGATCCAAGCGCCAACCGGCTCGAACGCCCAAAACTGGCATTTTGTAGTGGTCACCGACGCGAGCAAACGCAAACAACTCGCAGACCTATACCGCCAAGCGTTCAAGTTGTACCGCGAACTGAATCAGAACGCGCCGCAGTTGCAAGAAGGCGATCCGCGTCGCGAGCAGACATTACGGATCGTGGACTCGGCCACGTACCTTGCCGAACATTTGCACGAAGTGCCTGTTCATATCATCCCGTGCGTCGAGGGCCGGGCCGAGCATGGCCCTGTCGTCATGCAGGCTTCGCTGTACGGGTCCATTTTGCCCGCCGCGTGGTCTCTGATGCTGGCGTTGCGCGCCCGTGGGCTTGGCTCCGCGTGGACGACTCTTCACCTGATGTACGAGAAAGAGGCCGCGGCACTACTGGGAATTCCTGAGCATGTGACGCAGACTGCGTTGCTGCCCGTTGCGTACTTTAAGGGCGAAGACTTCAAACCGGCCAAGCGCCTGCCGGTGCGGCGATTTATCTCCCTGAACCAGTGGGGAGCGCCCTTGCCGTAGGGAGCAGGCTCCACTGCTCAGGGGATGCAAGCGAGCAGTAGAGCAGGTGGACCTAGCGTCCCTTGAACTGCGGGGCGCGTCGCTCCAAGAAAGCTTGCACGCCTTCTTTGAGATCTTCTGACTGGGCGACGATGGCCTGGGCCAAACCCTCCTCTTCCAGGCATGTTTCGAGGTCGGATTCGAGGGAGCGGTTCAGAAGACGTTTGGAAAAGCCCAGCGCAAGGGTAGGTCCTTGAGCGAGTCGTTCCGCCCACTGACGTGCGGTGGGTTCGAGATCCGCGGGAGCGACCACGCGGTTCACTAGGCCCCACCGTTCGGCTTGCTCTGCACTCAGGTCGTCGCCAAAAAACACCAGTTCTTTGGCTCGTTGTAAGCCCACCAGGCGGGGGAGCAAGAATGCCCCGCCGGCATCTACACACAGGCCGCGCCTCACGAACACTTCGATAAAGCGAGCCTCGGTGGAGGCGAGGATCAAGTCGGCAGCGAAGGCCAGATGCGCACCGAGACCGGCAGCTACGCCGTTGACCGCGCACACGACCGGTTTCTCTAGCTCCCAGAGTGCGCGGATGAGTCGTTGGGAACTCGTTTTCATGACTAAGCGGGTTGCGCCAGGGCCTTGGGGCCCTGAAGTGCGTGGTCCGGAGAGATCGGCTCCGGTGCAGAACCCCTTCCCAGCACCTGTCAAAACGACGGCGCGCACCTCTGGATTGGTTTGCGCCTCGGCGAACAAGCGTAGCAGTTCTTCGCGCATGGTCGCGTTCACTGCGTTTCGCTGCTCGGGGCGGTTCAAGGTGATCCATGCGACGTGGTTTTCCAAACGGTAGAGAAGCGTCTCGAAGTTGTTCATGAGCGAACCTGTCGATGGGAGGAAGTTATTTGCCAAACCGGTTCAAGGTCGCCGAATCGAAAAAGCTGGCGGCGAAACGAACCCGCCGGTCGTTGGGAATGTCTTTGCCCGCTGGTACGAGTCCTGCCACAGTGGCGCGATTGAGCTTCACGTTTTCTGCGCACTGGAACGAGAAGTGCGAAGACCACTGGTACTCGTCCTTCCCGTCGGTCGGTCGGCGGTTTTTATCGCGTTGGTAAGCGACCACTTGAAGGGTGTTGATGTGCTCGCCGTTCCAGCCGAACTTGCGGTTCCACGCGCCCTGGTAGGTCTCCTTGTCGATGTACAGCTCAATCCGGCCATAAAGGTAGTATCGGTCTTTGGGAACGCCTTCGATCACCCAAACTTTGCGTTTGGCCAGCGCAGCACGCACGGGTGCCCAGGCAATGCCGCGCCAGTCGGGGAACTGAAAGCCGACCACCTTGTCGTTGGCCCAGACCGTTCGCCACCCGCCTTCCGGAAGCCAATAGCGTTCCGGAAGGCCTTGAAAACTTTCCGGGTCGACGATGCGTAACGTTTCCGCTTCTTTTACGAAACTCCAAGTGAAGTCTTCTGGCTTTCCATCGAAAAATGGACCATCGTCTTGGCTCATGTCGGAGCCGAGAAAGCCATCGGACCGATTGGCTGGGCTCACGGCACGAACGCGCCGCAGGGCGGGCACGTAAGCCCAGTTCGAGTCTCGCTTGTTCGGGTCGCGATATCTCCAGGTAAGCGACGCAGTACCGTGCAGGTCGGCAGGGGACGTGGCGACCGCAACAAACTGCATCGAGAAATTGTTCGGGTTCGGAAGCTGGTACTCCGGGTCTTGGCCGTCGTAGTACTGGAAGTACACATCCTGGGTCGCTTCGCGGTCCACGCCCTTGGGGCGTACCCACACGAGACGAACCAAGTTGTGGCTGCTCCCTTCGTTCCAGTACTGGTAGTTAAAGTTCCACAAAATTTTGATGGCTGCATTTGAATCCTTTGCAGGATCGATTTGGGGAAACGGCAAACCATAAATGAACGGCGGCTGTTTTCCTGTGGCGACTTCGAGGATCGTACCTTCCGGGGAAATCGTGTACCGCCCCCGATTCGACTCGGTTGCCGCGACGAACCGCGGGTCCCACCGGTACACGCCTTCGGGCCAGTCGATGATCGGATTCTGGTAATGCCCTTCGCGGTAATGTTGCAAAATTTCGGGAGGTAGGAGCCCTTCCGCGAGCTGCCAGTTTTCTCGGCTGAGCACGGTGCCCGGCGCAAGATTCCCTTGAGCTGAAGCTGCACGTACCAGGACGGCGAGCAGGCAGCCAGTCCCGAGCCATAAAGCGGCGATAGACCCAAGCGCCCGGATTCTTGGTCCCTTCATCGCGCTCCTCCCTTCTCGGAGACTGTTCATTCAACGACTCGCGCCCGCTTGCAAGAGTACGGCCTCGGCACGCTGTTCCGCCCGTGCCACTGCAAACCGCGGCCGTAGCAACGAAACCATCGCCGGGATGAACAACAAGGCGCCGGCAGCATGGAAAATCATGAGCAGCATCAGCACGAACGCCATTTCTGCCTGGAACTTGAGGGGGAAGAAGAGCCAGAAGACGACGCTAACGACAAGCGTGGTGCAAGTGAAAATGATCGCTTTGCCAGTCGTTAAAATCGCGCGCCGGTTTGCTTCGTCGAAGTCTCCTGTTTCCTCGTATTCCTCGACGATGCGGCTGAGCACGTAGTATCCGTAATCGATGCCAATGCCGATCCCCACTGCCGCGACCGGCAAGGAGTTGATGTTGAAGTCGATCCCCGCAAGATACATCACGGCTTCGGACAACGGTTGGGCAACGATGGATGGGATCATCACGATCAGCGCGCCCAGTACCGACCAGTAGGTGAGGAAGCTCAGCACGAACACGACGCAGAAAATGAGCGGCACGTTGACCCGGTACGACCACTCCACTTCTTCGTTCGTGGCAGCAAGAATGCCAAGCAACCCGCCTGCGAGTAGGTAACGCACGCTGTCATCCGGGCGGCTGTGTTCGGCGATGTAGGCCTTCGCACGGTCGATTGCGTTGTGGATAATCTCGTTGTTGTAGGTGCGGTACAAGATCGTAATGGTCGCGTTGGTGTAGTCGGGGCTGAAGAAGCGGTCCATCTCGCCCCGGCTGGTTCCGGCGGTGAGCAAATAGAACAACTGGCCAATGTGATCGTCACGTGTGGGCAGCATTTCCCACTTCGGGTCGCCCTCGCGAAACGTACGGTAAATCTTCTTGAGCAGCGTGGCGGCGGTGATGTTCCCGTTTGCGCCTTCGCCTTGGGTCATGTGACGGGCAAAGAGTTCGATGTCATTGAGCGTTTTGGCCTCTTTGATGGCTTCGGGCTTTTTCCCTTCCGCGATGATCACCAGCTGGCTGGCCACGCCGACGAACTTTTCGTTCAGTTTGCGAAACGCCACGTTGTACGGGTGATCGTGGTAAAGCAACGCTGCCCCTGGTTCGGTGTCGCCGGTTTTCAGTTTGTGCGCAAAGTAGACGCCAAAGGCCATGGTGACCGCGAACAACCCGACGACGAACCAGCGCAGGTTGCCTTGGCCAACGGCGATGAGGCCGCGACTGATCCCTTCGTAGATGACGTCCGAGATCCGGCGCCCAGGAGGATGGGCTTTGGGTGGCCGCACGAACGTGAGAATGATCGGATGCAAGGTGACGACGCTCAAAAAGATGCTGATGATCCAAAAGCTGGCCACGAATGCGAGTTTCTGCATCAGCGGGATGCTGGCCACGGCAATGGTGAGGATCGCCAGTCCGTCCGCAACGATCGACACCATCGCTGGCGGAAACAGTGCACGGTAAGAACGCACGATGGCTTCGTGTTTGTTTTGCGTGAGCAAATACTCGTCGTGGTACCGCTCCATCGACTGCACGGAGTGGCTGAGCGCGCGGGCCGTGATGAGCACGAACACCACCAGCACCAACGGATCGAGCGTGAAGCCGCAAAGCCCGGCAAATCCCAGCCCCCAAATAGCGCTCATCAACCCCGAAAAGACAGGGATGAGCACGCCCTGAAGGGAGCGGAAGTAAAACCACAACAGGAGGACAATGGCGGCCCCGGTGGCAAAAAACACGTAGCCCATTTTCGAGAGGGCTTCGTTGAAATACGCATAAAGTACAGGCGGGCCAGCGACGTAAATTTTGACCAAGCCGTCCGCCTCCTCTCGTTGTACGATCTCCTGAACTCGCCGCCACATGGTGGCGAGGTCGAAGTACTCTTCCCAGAAGCCAGCAGTGATCAGCGTGGCTGTATCGTCAGGAGACACGAAAAAGCCGCGCACCCCTTCGGTCGTGTAAACCTTTTGCCGGAGGAACTCCATGTCTTCTTGGTCCTGCGGCAGGCGGGGGTACATCAACGGGACCACCTTGATCCCCGAACCGGAGGTCAAGGTGGTTTTCAGCTTCGGGTGGGTAATCGATAACACCTGCTCGCCGTTGACTCCGGGAACGTTGTGCAACAGGTCTACCGTGATGCGGTCGACCTTCGCGATGATCTCCGGGTGGTCGAAAATCGTCCCCTTCCGTGCTTCGACCACCATGACTAGTTGGTTGGCCGTGCCGAACATGCTCCGGTACTTGATGTAAAGCTGGATGTAGGGGTGGTTCGGCGGCATGAGGTCGAAAAAGCTCGTGAAGATCGTGAGCTGGGTGGCGGTAAACCAGATGAAGAACAGCGTGCCGACCCCCACGACGAGAGAAACCGCCACGCGGCGGCGAAGAAGGAAGTACAAATACCCTTCGATCCAGTCCCGCGGCAACATCGTTCAAGGTCTCCCTGGCCTCACGAGTCGTTGGCCATCGATCCGCACCGTCAACCCTCCCGCACCCACGATCATGCCCGCGCCGTTCGACACAAGCGACACGCTTCGGGTCCAGCCCAAACGCCAATCGCTCGGCACGTCCTTGCGCTGCCAGCTTTGGCCGCCGTCGGTGCTGAAGAAAATCGTGCCGATGTCTCCGACTGCCACTCCGACTTTCCCCCGCACCACGATGTCATACAGGCTCGCGTTTTCTAGTTGCGCTTCGACCCCGACTTGTTCGAGGCCGCTAATTTCCGGGTCGCCGCGCTGGACCGTCCACGTCTTGCCCCCGTCGCGCGTGTGCAAAATGAGCCCGTCGAGCCCGCAAGCCCAGCCACGGTCGCGGTCGACAAAGTGAACCCCGAAGAGAGTTTTCGCCACTCCGGTGTCCACTTCGTGCCAAGTCGCTCCTCCGTCCTCGGTTCGCAGGACCACCCCGGTCTCGCCAACAATCCAACCGTGCTCGGCATCGGGCCACGACTGGGCGTAAAGAATCACGTCTCGTTCCAGTGACCGATCTTGCCACGTGTTCCCGCCGTCGCGCGTAACCAGCAGAGCACCCCAATCGCCCACCGCCCAAGCGGTTTGCTCATCGATGGCCGCCACGTGAAACAAGTGTTTGTTGAAACTTCCTTGCTTCTTCCATTGGCGACCACCGTTTCGCGTGTGGAGCACGATTCCCGTGCGACCCACAATCCACCCCACTTGCGAGTTCGCGAAGGAAACCCCGAACAGTTGCTCTAGGGTGCCGGACTGTTGCGGGGTCCAGGTCCTCCCCCCGTCGGTGGTATGATACACGGAACCAAACGCTCCTACCGCCCATCCCTCGTCTGCACTCACGAAAGCCGTTGCGAACAAGTTGTCGACAATACGCCCGGAGTCCGAAGCACCGCGTGCTACGCCTGGCCCGAGCGTCAGCAGCACGAGCGCAGTCGTGAGCTTCGTGAGGACAAGAGGAACTGCAAGCCACTTGTGAACACGGATGCGTTGCACAGGAATCCTCACACTGGGAACAATGGCGCCTTATACGGCGCGCTTTTACGCAGAGTCAACCGGACCTTTTCGCGACGCACGTGGATGCATCGGTCAAACCACCGCGCGCACCAACAGAGTGAATGAGTGGCCGTGTGTGCTAGGCGCCTGCGATCCATACTCTGGCCTCCTTCAGGGACGAGGGATCCCTACGCGCAGACGTTTCCGCACCGCGGGCTGCAGCACCGCCAGCCTCGTCGTCTGCAATCGCAACGACAGTGCGCAACAGTTGCAAAGCGAAATCGAGCGACGGCAAGTCCACTCGGTTGCTGTTGTCTTCCACGGAGTGTAACCCGCGGGGAATCACAAACGGTGGCACGGCGCTGAGAAGCGTTGCTGCCCGGTAACCGTGCCGAAGCCAAGTCCACGCGTCGGTAAGGCCAACGACTTCCGCCACCGGCAGAGAGCTTCCGCGCAGTTTGCGGTGGGCACGATCGAGAAGGCCTACGACCTCGGTGCTCGGCGCGTACCCGCGGAGAAAGGCTCGCTCGGAACCCAAAACTTGCAAGTCTGCCGACGCCCCGATTGGGTCGAGGTTGACGAGGCGCAACGTTCGACCAGGTGGAGGATCCCATGCTCGCAAAAACGCTGTGGCTCCTTGTACCGCAAGTTCCTCTCCGGAAAAAAACACGAGCTGCACCTCGACCGCCCGGGGTGCAGCCGCCGCAAGCTCGTGCGCAAGTCGCACGAGGACCGCGCAGGCAGCCCCATCATCGAGTGCGCCGGGGCTACGTTGGGCGCGCAGAGCGCCTCCGGTGAACACAGCCGCCAGGGCCGCGCCGTACAGCACGCCCATCCAGCCGGCGATGCGAGCCAAGGTGGCTCTTCCAGGAGACAAGTTCCCGGCTTGGTGTGCCACGAAACTACCGGCTGCAATCGCGGCCATGATGACGACCGCCGGTGCCGCGAACGCCAAAATGGGCGCTCGCGCGACGTGGTCGAGCAAATCTGTTTTGGTGTCAAAATGCGCGGAGAACAGCAGCAGCTCTTTTGCTTCTGGATTGGGAAGCCGGGCGGCCACGTTGGGTTGGCGGAAAGCAAGGAACCAAGTGAGTGGAACCCGAAGTTCCATTTGCAAGACAACTAGCAGTGGCAGCAGGAGTGCGAGGCAGGTCGCGGTGCCAAAGCGCCGTGTCCACATGCACACCGCATAGACACTGCCTCCAAGGAGCAAGAGGAGTCCCAGGGCTCGCTGCTCGTAGGGGTATGCTTGGTACCACTGCGTCGCGACCTCCCACCCTGCTTGCTGGAGTTCCGCTTCGAGCCACGAAGCCGTAGCGAGGAGTTCTGCTGTTCCGTTTTCACGTGCCGTTGTCAGAGGTGCAAGCAAACGAGACCAGTGCGGCACCTCTCCAAGAGCCGCCGCGCCAGAGACCAGGTGGAGCGTCGTGAATGTTGCCAAAGACCAAGGGAAAAGAAGTCGCACGGGGCGGGCATTAACAAATGTTCGTTTCTTTGTCATGCTAGGGGAATCCAGTCTTTTGAGGAGCGATGCGATGCTGGATCTGATCATCGAAGATGTACAGGTCGTAGATGGCACAGGCCGAGAGCCTCGGCGAGCGAATATTGGTGTCGCCGATGGTCGCATTGTTCACGTGGGCCGGGCACGGGAGTCGGCGCGTAGCCGAATCGACGGAACCGGGCTCATGGCGGCCCCGGGGTTTATCGATCCGCACACGCACTACGATGCGCAAGTGTGGTGGGACCCGGCGCTAACTCCGTCGAGCTTGCACGGGGTGACGACCGTCATTGCCGGGAACTGTGGGTTTAGCTTGGCCCCGCTGCGTGGCGAACGTGACGCGGACTACCTGCGTCGCATGATGGTGAACGTGGAAGGGATGCCGCTAGCGGCGCTCGAGCGTGGCGTGCCATGGAGCTGGCAGGAGTTTGGCGACTACTTACAGAAACTCGAAGGGCAGGTGGCTCTGAACGCGGGCTTTCTGGTGGGGCATTGTGCCCTGCGGCGTGCGGTGATGGGCGACGAGGCGGTGGGAAGGCGCGCCACTCCTGCGCAAGTGCGAGCGATGGCCGCCCTGTTACACGAGGCGTTGCAGGCCGGAGGGTTGGGCTTTTCGTCGTCGCAAGCGTTCACGCACACCGACGGCAATGGCGCTCCTGTGCCTTCCCGTTATGCCGGCCCGGAAGAGATGCTGGCTTTGGCTCGCGCGGTTGGAGGCCATCCGGGAACAACGCTCGAACTCATCTTAGATGGCTGCCTCACGCAGTTCAGTGACACCGAAGTGAACTTGATGATTGCAATGTCGCGTGCAGCGCGCCGGCCGCTCAACTGGAATGTATTAGGAGTCTCAGCGGCGAACCGTGGACGGCACGAGCATCAATTAGCTGCTGGGACTCGTGCTCTGCGCGAGGGGGCCCGCATCGTTGCACTGACCCTCCCGATTCTCGGCGGCCTCAAGATGAGTTTCCTCGACCATTGTGCGCTGCACTCGCTGCCTGGCTGGGGAGCCATTTTGGAATTGCCTGTACCTCAGCGTCTCCAGGCCTTGCGCGACCCCGAAGTGCGCCGGCGTATGCGCACAAGTGCTGAAACCGTTACCGGAGCACTGAGCAGCCTCACTCGCTGGGGTGCGTACGAGATCGGCGACACATTTGCGGCGCAAAACCAAGGGTTGAGCGGTCGCACCGTGGGCGAAATTGCGAAGGAGCGCGGCCAGGATCCGTTCGATACGCTGATCGATATTGTCGTGGCCGACGCGCTGCGCACGGGCTTGTGGCCGCAACCTGCAGACGACGACGAGGAAAGTTGGCGCCTACGCCTCGCCGTGTGGCGCGACCCGCGCGCGATGTTAGGTGGTTCTGACGCCGGTGCGCACCTCGATCGCATGTGTGGCGCCAGATACCCGACGGCTTTTTTGGCACAAAGCGTCCGCGAGCGCGGCCTGTTGTCGTGGCAAGAAGCGATTCGCCTGATGACCGACGTACCTGCCCGGTACTTCGGCCTGAAACAACGAGGCCGCATTGCCCCGGGCTACATGGCCGATTTGGTGGTGTTCGACCCCAACCGGATTGCAAGCGGCCCCCTGCACACACGTGCGGACTTACCTGGCGGGGCCGAAAGGTTGTTCGCGGATTGCCTCGGCATCGAATACGTGTTCGTGAACGGTGCGTCCGTGGTGGAGCATGGAAGGATCACGGGCCGCACCCCGGGCACTGTCTTGCGTTCGGGCCGAGATACTCGAACCGTCGTTCCTTGATCACCACAGCGGTTGCCCGGAACCTTCGAGTTCGTTCCTGCTTCCTCCACGTCACGCACAAGAGGGCCGAAGGAGCTCTCCTGTTCACGGCCGAGTCCGCGGCGTGCGCCGAGACCGTCTGCGTTGTTTTGTCGAGAACACGACGGTGCTTTACAGAGCCGGGTGAGAATAGACGATTGCATCGGGATCCTGAACAAACGGGACACGCACGAAATGGCTCCACATTTGTAAGAACCTTCCTATAGACTTTTAGGAGGGTGATGTAGTAAGATGACAGCCGTGGTTGCCACCGAGGACCAATTCGAACAGTTGATCCGCCTGCTGGCCGAAAACCCCGACCTCCGTGCTAGGTTGCGTGGAGCGTTGGTTGGGGAAGAGCTTGCCGACTTTACGGAGCGTCTTGCCCGCATTGCGGAGCTCCAGGAGCGCAGCGAGAAGGGAATGGTAGAGCTAGAGGAAAGGATGCGCTCGTGGATCGCCTCGATGCAACAACATGTTGAATTTCTCCGAGAGATGAATGCCGAAGATAGGCGTCGACAACAAGAGTTCGGCGCCTACTTCGAAGCTTTGCTTGCACGGATGGGCGAGCGTATCAATGCCATAAACGCTTCCATTGCCGCGCAAGCGGAACAAGACGCTCGGCTGGGCATGCGCATGGATCAACTGACGGCGCGTATAGATAGTCTCACCGAGCGCATGGACCAGCTTACGGCACGGGTGGACAGCCTCACCGAGCGCATGGAGCAGCTGACTGCACGGGTCGATGACCTGACGCAGCAGGTGCAGCAGTTGACTGTGCGCATGGACCAGCTTACGGCGCGGGTGGACAGTCTAACCGAGCGCATGGAGCAGCTGACTGCACGGGTCGACGATTTGACTCAGCAGGTGCAGCAACTGACTGTGCGCATGGACCAGCTTACGGCGCGGGTGGACAGTCTAACGGAGCGCATGGACCAGCTCACTGCGCGAGTGGACCAGCTGACCGTGGACACTCAGCGCCTCACCGGGGAGTTCGGGAAGCTGAAAGGTTGGCAGTTGGAGGAACGCTATTTCCGTCGTGCACCAGCGTACTTTGCACCAATCCTTCGTCGGATCCGCGCTCTCTCGCCAGAAGAACTGGCGGAGCTGCTCGACTCCTTGGAAAACGCCGGCCAACTGAGCGAGGCCGAGGTACGCGACATTCAAAATGCTGATGTTGTCGTGCGCGGGCGCGATCGAGAGACGGGCGAGGAGCGTTACTTGCTCGTGGAGGTGTCCGTTGGCGTGGGCTTGGAGGATGTTGAACGCGCAGCTCGTCGGGCGAATCTGCTTGCGCGGGCACTGAACGTTCCTGTGTTGCCCGTGGTGGCCGGGGAATACTTCCGGGCTGAAGCCATGCGAGCTGCCAACGAGCTGGGTGTTTGGAAGGTGCTCGATGGCGGCTGTGAGCCTCCCAAGGGGGACGGCAGCGATAAGAACTGACGGAACCGCGCCCGTCGCTGCGGTACCTCGGGCCGCCGTCTCTCCTAGACCCAACTGAGAGACAGGAAGCGCTGCCTGTGCTGGAAGCCGTGCTTGCCTTGATGCCTGCGCAGTCGTTGCCGTGTGGAGCGACGTGCCGCAAGGCGGCACTCGTAGGCTACCCGAGTGGGCGTGGAACCGGGCCTCGAGCCCCGCGTGGCAGCGCAAAACGTTTCGGGCGAAGGTCTCGATCAGTTTGTGTTCTTTTGAGCCAGGCCTCCGAGGGCGCTCCGTGCAGTGCACCCTGAAAAGGGGAGCAAATTCGAAAAGGAGCTTAGGTCCGCGCCTGTTTTTTTTCTGGTGATTCCTTGCCAGCGTATTTTCGCTCTGCCGTGTCCACCCGAACGCGCTCTCCAGTTTCAATGAACAGGGGAACCATGATCTCGAGGCCAGTTTCCAGTTTGGCCGGCTTCCATGTCGAGTCGGAGCTGCCCCGCTGCGGTGGGCCAGTCTCGCTTACCTGCAGAACGATTTGGTCAGGCAAGACGACGTCCACGAGCTTCCCGTCGATGAACAAAGTTTTGTATTCCTCGCCTTCTTTTAGAAACCAACGTTTCTCGCCAATTTGCGCGGCGGACAATTCAAGCGGTTCGAAGGTTTCGCTGTCTAGGAATACGAACGTGTCGCCTTGCTGATAACTAAATTGCGCTTTCCGTTGCTCGAGCTCTGCTGCCGGTAAAACGTCGGTGTCCGCGAACGTACGTTCGATCACCCGGCCACTGGCTAGGTGGCGCATCCGGGCGTGGATCTTTTGCTTGAACTTCGCCGTGCCCGTTGCATGGAGTTCCTCGATGATGTGGGGAACGCCATCGAGCATCAGGACCATTCCGCGCTTGAAGTCGGCTGGCGATACGTTTGGCATGCAACCTCCTCCATGCTTTAGGATCTTCAGATCAACGCGGGCGGTGGACCCATACTCGCTCGCTGCTCTGGGATAAGGTGATTTCGGCCCACCCGCCTGAGGCAATGTAGCCTTCGAGTTGGTCGATCAGGAATTGCTGCTCTTCGAGCAGGGCTTTCACCACATCTCCAATGGAAATCATACCGACCACACGACCCTGGTCGACGACCGGAAGATGTCGAATTCGCCGCTCGGTCATCAACGCCATGCATTCTTGGATTTTTTGTTCGGGGTGGGCAAAGATAATCGGCGCGCTCATGACTTCCGCGACAGGGGTCTCTTTGGACGACTTCCCCCGCAGAACCACCTGTCGAGCGTAGTCACGCTCTGAAAACATACCAACGGCTTCGTCGCCGTTGCAAACAAGCAGGGCACCGATGTCCTTTTGAGCAAGTAACTCCAGTGCTTCGTACACGGTTTGGGTCGCTTGAACGGTCCACACCTCGTGGCCCTTACGATCGAGAATGTCCTTTACGTTCCGCATGGCTGGCCTCCTTGCTTGTCGTTGCCAGCGCGTGACGCCACACCGGACCGCCGACCCAACCGATCGCGCTGTATGCGAAAGTATGATGCCCCGTTTTTGCTACTTGCTCAAGACCGCCAAAGGCGAGTTTGTTTAGCCGGCGCAGCTTGCAAGCCTCTGGCCGGCACTTTTCGGTCCGTCGAGGTCTGCACTGGTGAGATGAACATGCGAACACCCACAAGGTGCAGCCGCAGGCAACCAAGGGCCAGTGCCCAACTCGCCTCGAGATGCTGCTTGCGGGCACGACCGGTGCCCGGGTCGCCGATTGGCAAGGGTTCCTGAGCCCCGAACGAGTTCCATCGACACACCATGACGAAGTATCCCAGAGTACCTTCTCCTCGTGGGCCTTCCGGGCATGCTCTACGGGAGCAGCGAGCGACAACGCGAGGGGCCCGTTTTCGTGGGCCATGCTTGGGGCGGGTGAGGTTGACTCGCAGCGCATCCTTATATAAACACGGCAACCGCTGCGTGGTTGAGGGAAGCCGGTGAAATGCCGGCGCGGCCCCCGCCACTGTATTCGGAACGAAAGCGGCACGAATGCCACTGCTCGGCAATGCCGGGTGGGAAGGCGCCGCGAGTAGGTCGCCGAGAGCCAGGAGACCTGGCCACGCAGTGGAGGAAAAGAGGTGCCTTCCGGGGTGTGAGGGCCAAATGCAGACGCGGACAATGGACTCATACCCGGGGCGCAGTGGCGCTACCGGGATTTTTGTTGATTGCGTGCTCCCGCTGCATGCGCCCTCGCTCATCGGCCCGGCGATAACCCGCGCTTCCGCTGGAGCGCTCATGACACGGGGAGGTTTGTCATGCAGCGAGGTTTTTGTGTTTGGTTGGTTTCTGGTTTGCTTTTAGGCTTGGCGATGTCGCCGCCGGCTCAAAGCTCGGTGGTCGGCCCGCCCGGATACATCGTTGGCCAAGTTCCCTTCCCGGGCACCGTGCAAGGAGACGTGGCGGTCATCGGGACCGCCGTATTTACGGGCCAGGGAACTTTTGGGCCTGGTACCCAATCCCTGGTCCGGCGCGACTGGGATGGCACGGTCACGACGGTGATGAACGGGTTGAACTCGATCGGAGGCTTAGCCGGAAATCACCAGTACTTGTTCGTCACCGACAATGGCGGAGAGCAAGTAGGCGCAGCGACCGGCGATACAGTGTTCGTTGTGTCGAATCCGACAAGCGTGTCGGCTCCGATCAACGCGGTGGGAGCAGAAATCGCCCCGCCAGGCTCGATTCCGTTCGCGCAAGGAATCGCGCTTGACGCCGCGGGACGTCCGTACGTGGGCGATCCTGCCGGGGACAACGTGGGGAAGGTGTGGCGTTACCGGCTGTTCGGTTGGCCTCCGTTCGAACAGCTCCAATCGGGGTACGATTACATTGCCGGTTTGGCATTCGATCCCTCGGGGCGGCTGTTTTTTGGCGAGGTGAACGCGGTGACCTTCGAGGGCCGAGTATACGTGTTCAACCCGGTAACGAACACGGTGAGTCTGTTAGCCACCGGTCTTTCAGGAGCATACGACCAGGTGTTCGACCATCGCGGGAAATTGCTCGTGAGCGGCGGTTTTACGCCTAGTTTCAGCAGCAGTACGATCGTCGAGATCGATTCTGCGGGGAACGCGACCCAATTTGCTGAAGGCTTTGCGTTTTCCACCGGTTTGGATGTCGATCCAATTTCGGGCCGGGTCTATGTGGTCGATTTCGGTGCCTCGGCGCTCACCACTTTCACGCCAGTCGAGCGCTTGTTCCCCGGCGGTGGTGTCGTTGCCAGCGACTGCTGGAGCGAATTCTCCGACGTACTTCCGCTCCTGAACAAGAAAGGCAAGCCAACTTCGAAGGTAGTGTGCAAAGACGGCGACGCGTGCGACCGCGACGGCGCGGAAAACGGAAGCTGCCTCTTTGCTGTAGGGCTGTGCCTCCGCGTGCCGCGCACCGGCTGTACCCCGCCGACGCTGACGAGTCTGGAAATTACCCAGCCGGGTCAGCCAACGCCGGATGCCAGCGTGGTCCAGTTACAGACCTGGGCGCAGGGAGCGCTTACGGGCACCAGCCCGGAGTGTGTGGGGCCGGTGCCAGTGCAGGTGCCCCTGATTTCTACTCCCAAAGGGCTGCGTCCGGCACAGAAAAAACTCCGCGTGCGCACGTACGGGTCCTCTGGCCGACCGGACGTCGACCGACTGACGTTGCGCTGCACACCATAGTGTCGGCGCCTCTCAGGCACGCTGAAGGCTCCTGATGCTCTTGCCTCTGAGCCAACCCGCGGCGACGCGTCGACCAGCGGCGACTTGTCGCTGCGGGTGGCTCGGAGTGGCAGCGCTCGTGCTGTTCACCGCGCGGCTTGCCGCAGCGGGCCCGTTTGCCGACGCGGTGGTGCAGTTTCGTCCAGGAGCTGGCGCAGGTTACGGGCAAGATCAACTTCCCGGCATCGTCCTGGGGCCACCACGCGGGGGCGGCATGCTGCAAGGTTCGCTGGACGTGGTCTCTCTGGGGCATGGCGGAGAAATTGTGCTCCAGTTCGACCCGCCCGTGGCGTGCGATGGACCAGGCCCGGACTTGCTCGTCTTCGAAAATGCATTTCATATCGGGAGCGAAAGTGGGCCGGTGTTCGCCGAACTCGCCTTCGTTGCCGTGAGCCAAGACGGCATTCACTTTTACGAGTTCCCCTGGGATCCCCAAACCTGGCAAGGCTTAGCGGGCAAAAGCCCGGTCCTGAGCAATCCGGAGAACGGCATCGACCCCACCGACCCTAGCCGAGCTGGAGGGGATGCGTTCGATCTCCAGGACCTGGGCCTCCCGTGGATTCGTTTTGTTCGCATTACCGACGCGGGGGATACGGTACCCGACCCCGGAAATCGCTTGCCCGGTGGGGGGATGGCTGGCTTCGACCTCGACGCGGTGGCCGCGGTGCATCCTTGCAATCCATTCGACATTGCTACGCCCACACCCTCCCCGGCGTCCACGCCAATCCCCAGCGTCGGGACCTCGAAAACACCGACAGCTACACCCAATCCTTCTCCCACTCCGTCACCGCAAACCCCTCCTGGCTTGCCGTGCACAATACTGGACTCCCTCCTGAGCGCGCTGTTTAGCGAGACCCCGGCAGCCGACTGGAACGACGATGGTCGGTTGTCGGTGGCCGATGCCGTGGAGTTGCTCCGTGCAGGGGCGTGCGGAACGTCGGGGCCGCGTTAGCCCAGGATCCCATGCGTTGGCCATCGCGGAACACCGGTGCTCGCATTGCGATCTGTGTTTGGACAGGGTCGATGGGCTTCGGCTGGTATGTGTCGCTTGCCGTTGCCGCAGACGAGATTCGCGAAACGATCACGGTACGAGAGCGGTCGCTCAGCGAAGCCGAGCGACACGCACCGACAGCGTTTGTGACTCACGTCGACCCGGCACAGTATACCGAGGAAATGGAAAGCGTCGCCGACGCAGTGGGAGATAGCGTGGGAGTGAGCGTGCGCCGCTACGGCGGGTTGGGTGCCTTCAGCACGCTTTCGATCCGCGGCTCTTCCGCCAACCAGGTGTCCGTGTATCTGGACGGCGTGCCGCTATCGCGAGCGCACAACGAAGTGGTGAATCTCGCCGATTTGCCCTTGGATAGCCTCGAGCGCATCGAGGTGTATCGCGGCACCACTCCGTTGTCCTTGGGAGCGGCGGGAATCGGGGGGATTGTCAACCTGATTCCCAAGGCGCCTTCGCAAACTCCGTACACGCACGCCACCGCTGGTTACGGTTCGTTTACCACGCGCAAATTTGCTCTCACGCACATGCAGTTGGCGGGTGGGTTCCAAACGTTTGCAAACGTCACGATGATGGGAAGCGCTGGCAATTTCCGCTTCCGCAGCGATAACGATACGCCGCTCAATCCCTTCGACGATCGCGAGGTAACTCGCGTGCATAACTCGTTCGATAGCGTCGCGGCGTTGTTCCGTGCGCGCCGAACTTGGGGGAACGCTTCTCACCTCGACCTGTTGCAGGAGACGTTTTGGAAAACGGCAGAATTGCCTGGGCGCGGCGCCAACCCTTCCCTTCACGCTACAAGCGAGCGCTTGCGCCTTCTCCAGGCTGTTCGCTGGCGCACGGGCGGCTGGCCGGG
>Ga0101945_1000839_pt1 | contig 40054 bp, 40 predicted proteins | sample DewCreD2012metaG_2_FD_75246 | JGI IMG/M metagenome (GOLD analysis project Ga0101945, IMG submission 75246) | Hot spring sediment bacterial and archeal communities from British Columbia, Canada, to study Microbial Dark Matter (Phase II) - Dewar... ... | reverse complement strand
GCCGGGGGGCAAGGAGGCCCATCCGCATCCCCCTTACGGAGTGGACCCTGGAGGAAACCCCAGAAGGGCTCTGGCTAACCTTCTTTCTTCCCAAGGGCAGCTACGCCACCAGCCTCTTAAGGGAAGTGATGAAGGTGGAAGTGGATGCTCCGGAAGAGGAAGAAGCCCTGGGAGAGGGCTAAACCCTCCCCCAGCCCTGGGCAGCCGTTAGAAGCGGTAGCCCACCTTGAGCTGGGCCGCCAGCTTATTTCCCGCAAGGCCTAAGTCCCCACCCAGGAAGAAGGGAGCCCCCAGGGTGGTCTTCAGGTCGTACTCGGCATCCGCCCGGAAGTAGAGGCTGGTGTTGCCAAACTGAAAACCAGGAACGGCCACACCCATCCCCACCCCTGCCTGCAGGCTCTCGGCCAGGGGGTAGAGGTAGCGGAAGAGGAAGGCTCCGTTCCAGTTTCCGTTCACGTTATAGGCGATATCCAAAACCGGCCGCACCTCCCCCACAGGAGGCTGGAAGAGCTGGCAGTGCCAGGAGGCCTCGAGGCCAAAGCCCTGGGTACCCCCTACCGCCGCTAGGGAGGGCTTTAAGTTCTCCACGGAAAACTGCGCCAAGCCCAAACCAAATAGCGCTGCCAAAACACCCAGAATCCTCCGCATAGCGCACCTCCCATGTGCATGCTACCCTACATCCTTGGCGCTTTGCAAGCCCTTCTCTAAATGTTCTCCAGAAAATACTCTATACCCCCTCTCCCTAAGCACCTCTCCCACCGCCTTCCCTACTCCCCGGACCAGGATGGGAGGGGAACCTAGGTTGAGCATGACCAGAAAGCCCACCACGTACTCAGCGAGCTCCTCCGGGGCCATCCTGGGCCCGCCCGTGCGGCCGTAGCCTGGGAGGTCCAAAAGATAGAAGGTATACCCCTCCGGAAGATCCTCGGGCCAAGCCCTTGCCTCCTCCGCCAGGAGGAGCACCCCTGGACCCCTGCCCAGCCGGTCGAAAACCAGGTTGAGCCCATAGAGGTGAAGGTACCCGGTTCGCCTCATAGGGCAAGGCCTCCGAGCAAGGGACGGAAAGTTTCCCCCAGGAGAAAATCCGCCACCAGGTCCACCACTTCCTCCCTTGCCTCCCAGGGCACCAGGTGACCTGCCTCCTCCAAGGTGAAGCGCAACGCCTCCCCCTTGGCGAAGTCCGCCACCTCCTTGCCGTAAAAAGGCGGGGTAAAGGCATCCCAGGCCCCCTGGACCACCAGAGTCCGGGCCTCCGTGCCCCTAAGCCAGCGACGCTCGTCGGAAAGCCCTTCCAAAAGGGCCAGCCAGGCCCGTATCCCTTCCTCCGAAAGCCCTTCCTTCCAGGCGGCGAAGATCTCCTCGCTCCCCACCGCCCTTGGGCCGAAGAAGAGGGCCCGGCCCACCTGGGCAAACCCCTCCTTCCCCCGGGCCTCGAGGCCCAGCCTTAAGGCCACAAGCTTGGCGGAAAGAAGGGCATCCCGCCGTAGGATGGGGGAAAGGAGCACCAGGCTTCTTGCCCCTTCCTGGAAGGCCACCTTCAACGCAGCAAGGGCTCCTTCCGCAAAGGCGATCAGGTGAAGCCCCTCCTCCGAGGGAAGGTCCAGGAAAAACTCCAGCCCCGCAGGGGGGGAGAGAAGCCCAGGAAAAAGCCGTATCTCGCCCACGCCCCCTTTATACTCCAAGGCATGGAAGGAAGGACCATTCCCCAGCGGGAAACCCTGGATGCCACCTTGGGGGTGCGCTACCTGAAGTTGGAAAAGGAGGAGGTGGTGGCCGAGCTGGAGGTGACCCCCAGGGTGCACCAGCCCTTTGGCTTCCTCCACGGGGGAGCCACGGTGGCCCTGGCGGAAAGCGTGGCCAGCGTGGGGGCATTCCTCAACTGCCCGCCGGGGCATGCCGCCTTCGGCCTGGAGATCAACTGCAACCACATCCGCAGGAAAAGCCAGGGCACCATCCGGGCCGTGGGCAAGCCCCTGCACCTGGGCCGCACCACCCAGGTGTGGGAGGTCAAGGTCTACGACGAGGAGGAAAAACTGGTGGCGGCAAGCCGGTGCACCCTGGCGGTGGTGCCCCTAGAACCAAGAGCGTAGCCAGCGAAGCCAGTTCTCCCCCAGGAACGCCTCGTCCCCTAAGGACCAAAGGTCTCGGTGGCGGTCCAGTCCCAGGGGAACCGCCTCGAGGCCGAATCCCCCATCCCAGTCCGTGCCCAAGCCCACCCTCTTGGGGCCCAGGAGGGCTTCCGCATGGGCCTTGTGGCGGAGAAAAGCCTCCAGGGGAAGCCTGGGATCGCCCCGCTTCCAACCGGGGTCCAAGAAGGCGTTGAAGGGCACCAAGCCCAAAACCCCATCCCGCTTCCTTAGGGCCTCCATGAGCCGGTCGGAGAGGTGGCGGGGGGAGGGCACCAGGGCCCGGGCGTTGGCATGGGTGGCGCAGACCGGGCCCGAGAAGACCTCCAGGGCCTGGAAGGCGGCTTCCTCCGCCAGGTGGGAGAGATCCAGGGCCATTCCCAGGCCCTCCATTTCCCGCAAAAGGGCTTTTCCCAAGTCGGTCAGGGGAGCCTCCTCGGCGTTGCCCCCTGCGTAGGCATTCCGGGTGGCCCAGGTAAGGGAAAGCATCCTGAGGCCCCTTTGCCGCAAAGGAGCCAACTCCTCAGGGGAGGCGAGGGCATGGGCACCTTCCAGGAGAAGCACCAGGCCCGGGATCCGGTCCTCCCGGTGGCGGGCGAGGTGCGCCTCCAGATCCCTTCCATGGCGGAGGATCCTCACCCATCCCTTGGCCTCCCAGGCCTCGTAGAGGGCCAGCTGGGCGTACACCTCCTCCTGCCAGTCCTCGAGGCCCCCTTCCCTGGGATCCACGAACAAGGTGGCGAAGGCCACCGCCACCCGGGCCTCCCTAAGGCTTTCCAGGGTCACCAAGGGGGTTTCGGGATGGGGGTCCACCTCCCTAAGCCGCTCTAGGGAAAGGGAGAGGTCCCGCCCCAGGATCCGGGCGTTGTAGGCCAAATCCAGATGGGCGTCCACCATGACGGGGCCCATAGGCCAACTCTACAATGGGGATCGTGCGGGCTTCCGAACTGCCTCCCCTTCCCGAGGCCCCCGGGGTCTACCTCTGGAAGCAGGGGGAAAAGGTCCTCTACGTGGGCAAGGCCAAGAACCTGAAGGCCCGGGTGCGAAGCTACTTCCATGCGGAGGGCAAGGCAGCCCGCATCGCCCAGGAGGCCACCGCCTTGGAGTTCATCGCTACCCGGGACGAGGTGGAGGCCCTCCTCCTCGAGGCCAACCTCATCAAGGCCCACCGCCCCCCCTACAACGTCCTTCTCAAGGACGACAAGCACTATCCCTTCTTAAAGCTCACCCGGGAACCCTTCCCTACCCTTTTGGTGGTGCGGCGGGTGGAGGAGGATGGGGCCAAGTACTATGGCCCTTTCCCCGAGGCCAGCGCCCTAAGGCGCATCAAGACCCTGATAGACCGCCTTTTCCCCTTGCGCAAGAACTCCGGCTACCCCATGAAAAAAAGGCGCTACCCCTGCCTGAACTACAGCATGGGCCGCTGCTTGGCTCCTTGCGTGGGCCTGGCTGACCCCAAGGCCTACCAGGAGGTGGTACGCCAGGTGGAGGCGGTGCTGGAGGGAAAGGTGGATGGGCTCCTAAGGGAGCTGGAAGCCAAGATGCGGGAAGCCGCACAGAGGTTAGAGTTTGAGCGGGCAGCGGAGATCCGGGACCAAATGGAGGCCCTAAGGGCCTTCTTCTCCACCGCCCAGCAAGCCTTTGACCCGGAGATGGGGGACCTGGACTTCTTGGGCTTGGCCCAAGCAGGGCCTTTGGCGGTGGTGCAGCTCTATCAGGTGCGCTCAGGGCGGATCCTGGGCCGCATCAGCCGGGTGGTGGAAAAGGAGGAAGCGAGCCCTGAGGAAATCCTCTGGGCCTTCCTGCGGGACTACTACCTGGAGGCTTCCCCCCTACCCCCCCTGATCCTGCTGCCCTTCCCCCTGGAGGACCTGGAAGGTCTAGTAGCCCTCCTTCACCGCCGCGCCGGGCGGAGGGTGGAGTTAAGGGTGCCCAAAAAGGGGGAGAAGGTACGGCTTCTGGAGCTTGCGGAGAAGAACGCCCGCCTAGCCCTGGAGACCGAGCTCAAGCAAAGGGAAAGGCGGGGGGACCACCCCGCCCTAAAGGCCCTCCAGGAGATCCTGGGGCTATCCCAAAGGCCCTATCGCCTCGAGGGGTACGACGTAAGCCACCTCCAGGGGGAGGCCCGTGTCTTTTCCATGGCCGTCCTGGAGGGGGGCAGGCCCAAGAGGGCGGAGTACCGCAGGATGCGCCTGAAGGCAGGAAACGACGACTACGCCGCCATGGAGGAGGGGGTATACCGGCGCTTCACGGGAAGCCTAAAGGACCTGCCCCTCCCCGACCTTCTCCTGATCGATGGCGGGCTCGGCCAGGTGCGGGCGGCAGCCCGGGCTTTGGAAAGGGCCGGCCTGAGCCTCCCCCTGGTGGGCCTGGCCAAGAAGGAGGAGGTCCTCATCACCCAAGAAGGCCGGGAGATCCGCCTGCCCCTAACCCACCCTGCCCTCCAGCTCCTCATCCACCTTCGGGACGAGGCCCACCAAAACGGGCTCCGCTACCACCAAAAGCGAAGGAGCCAGGAACTTTTCCAGGTGCTAAAGGGCATCCCCGGCATCGGGGAGGCGAGAAGGCGCCTTCTTTTGGAGCGCTACGGGGGGATTAAGGCCTTAAAGGAAGCACCTTTGGAGGAACTTGCCCGCCTGCCGGGCATGAACCGAAAAGCCGCCGAGGCTTTAAAGGCCGCTTTGGAAGGGGCCCTGGGGTAAGATAACCCCCTGATGGTGCGCCGCGCCCTGGAAGAGGCCATTCACCAAGCCCTCAAGGAGATGGGCCTGGACCTCCGTCTCAAGGTGGCCAAGGCCCCCAAGGACAAGCCCGGGGACTACGGGGTTCCCCTCTTCGCCTTGGCCAAGGAGCTAAGGAAACCCCCCCAGGCCATCGCCGGGGAGCTCAAGGCCCGCCTGGACCTTCCCCCTTTCGTGGAGGAAGTCATCCCCGTGGGGGGGTACTTGAACTTCCGCATCCGCACAGAGGATCTCCTCAAGGAGGCCCTTAGGCCCAAGGAGCCTTTTCCCAAGAGGGAAGGCCTGGTGCTCATCGAGCACACCTCGGTGAACCCCAACAAGGAGCTCCACGTGGGCCACCTGCGGAATATCGCCCTGGGGGACAGCCTGGCCCGCATCCTGGACTATGCCGGGCGGAGGGTCCTGGTCCTGAACTACATTGACGACACGGGCCGCCAGGCGGCGGAAACCCTTTTCGCCCTAAGGCACTACGGCCTCACCTGGGACGGGAAGGAGAAGTACGACCATTTCGCCGGCAAAGCCTACGTGCGCCTCCACCAGGACCCCGAGTACCCCAACCTACAAGGGGGCATAGAGGAAATCCTTCACGCCCTGGAGCGGGGGGAGCTTAGGGAAGACGTCAACCGCATCCTCCTGGCCCAGATGGCCACCATGAAGGCCCTGAACGCTCATTACGACCTTCTGGTCTGGGAATCCGACATCGTTCGCGCGGGGCTTTTGGAAAAGGCCCTGAGGATCCTGGACCAGAGTCCCCACGTCTTCCGCCCCACGGAGGGCAAGTATGCGGGGGCCTTGGTCATGGACGCAAGCCCCTTCATCCCCGGGCTGGAAGACCCCTACTTCGTCCTGGTGCGCTCCGGGGGAGCCGCCACCTACTACGCCAAGGACATCGCCTTCCAGTTCTGGAAGATGGGTCTTTTGGAGGGGTTGTACTTCCAACCCTACGAGAACCCCTACTACCCGGCCCTGAGAACCAGCGCCCCCGAGGGGGAACCCTACACCCCCAGGGCCCGGGAAACCATCAACGTCATCGACGTGCGGCAAAGCCACCCCCAGACCTTGGTGCGGGCGGCCTTGGCCCTGGCGGGGCACCCCGAGCTGGCAAAGGGTGCCTTCCATCTGGCCTATGAAACCGTACTGCTGGAAGGCAAGCAGATGTCCGGACGGAAGGGCCTGGCGGTGAGCGTGGATGAGGTCCTGGAGGAAGCGGAAAGGCGGGCCCTTGCTGTGATAGAGGAGAAAAACCCCGACCACCCCGCCAAGGAGGAAGCGGCCAGGATGGTGGCCCTGGGGGCCATCCGCTTTGCCATGGTGAAGACCGAGCCCAGGAAACAGATCGATTTCCGCTACGCCGAGGCCCTTTCCTTTGAAGGGGATACGGGCCCCTACGTCCAGTACGCCCACGCCCGGGCCCACAGCATCCTGCGCAAGGCCGGGGAGTGGGGGGAGATAGACCTTGCCCAGGCCACCCCGTACGAGCGGGAACTGGCCTTAGCCCTCCTGGACTTTGAGGAGGCGGTGCTGGAAGCTGCCGAGGAGAAGACCCCCCATGTCCTAGCCCAGTACCTGCTGGACCTTTCCGCCAGCTGGAACACCTACTACAACGCCAAGGAGGACGGGAGGCCCGCCACCCCGGTGCTCACGGCACCCCCGGGCCTGAGGGAACTCCGCCTTGGCCTGGTGAGGAGCCTGCAAGAAACCCTGAAGACGGGGCTTTCCCTCCTGGGCATCCCCGCCCCTGAGGTAATGTAAGGGCATGCGCCTCGTTCTCGCCGCCCTCCTTCTTTCCCTCTTGGCCCTGGGCCAGCGCCTGGTCTCCCCCGAGGAGGTGGCCCGAAGCCAGGTGATTCAAAAGGCCCTGCCCGCAGTGGTCCGGGTCCAAGGCTCCCCCACCGCCCCTGGGGAGAACCAGGTGGTGGGCACGGGGTTCTTCGTGAGCCCCTTCCGGGTGGTCACCAACTACCACGTGGTCCAGGACTTGGCCGACCTCACCGTGCGCCTAGCGGACGGGCGCACCTTCCCCGCGGAGCGCTTCGCCGTGGACCCCGGGATCGATATCGCCCTTCTCACGGTACGCGGCCTCCAGGCTCCTCGGGTGCTGGCCTTCAGCAAGACCCCTAGCACCAGCCTTCCCCTGGGCATGGGGGTAGTGCTGGTGGGGTTTCCCTTCGGCCAGGGGCCCTTGGCCTCCTACGGGATCCTTTCCGGCATAGGCCCCCTCGAGGTTCCCTCCCCTGACCCCAGCGTGGGGGCGGAGGTGGGGGAATACCTCTTCACCGATGCCCCCCTCACCGTGGGCAACTCAGGAAGCCCCCTTCTGAACCTGCAAGGGGAAGTGGTGGGGGTGGTGGCGGACGTGGTGGGAGGACCCTCGGGGGTGGGAGGAATTGGGGTGGCCATCCCGGCGGATCTGGTGGCCCAAAGCGTCCGGGACCTGGAGCGGTTCGGCATCCCCCAGCGGGGCTGGCTGGGGGCAAGCCTGGTCAGCCTGGACGAACTCCCGCCGGTGCTCCTCAGGGCGGTGGGGCTCACCACCACCCAGGGGGCCATGGTGGACCGGGTGGACCCGGGAAGCCCCGCAGCCCGGGCTGGCCTAAGGGGAGCCCAACGGGATGCCCAGGGGAGGCTTCTCGCCCTTGGGGATGTGATCCTGGCGGTGAACGGCAAAGCGGTCAAGGGCAAGGCGGAGGTGGTCCGCCTCATCGCCCGCTACCGCCCTGGGGACCGGGTGCGGCTAACGCTTTGGCGGGAAGGACGGAGGCTCGAGGTCACCCTCACCATGGTGGCCCGGCCCAGGAGGTAAGCGTGTACATCGCCATAGAAGGCCCTATTGGCGCAGGCAAAACCACCCTGACCCGGCTTCTTGCGGAAAGGCTTGGGGCCGAGCCCCTCCTGGAGGTGGTGGAGGAAAATCCCTTTCTACCCCTTTTCTACCAGGACCGGAAGCGCTACGCCTTCAAAACCCAGGTCTTCTTCCTCCTTTCCCGCTACCGGCAGCTTTCCCGCCTTCGGGAAAGGCCCCTATTCGGCGGGGTGGTGGCCGACTACCTCTTTGACAAGGATGCCATCTTCGCAAGCCTCAACCTGGAGGGCCCCGAGTGGGACCTTTACTTGGACCTTTACCGAGAGCTTTCCCTGAAGCTCCCCCCGCCCGACCTCACGGTCTACCTTAGGGCCCCGGTGCCGGTGCTATTGGAACGCATCCGGAAACGGGGCAGGCCCTTTGAGGAGGGGATGGACCCCGCCTACCTCGAGGCCCTCTCCGAAGCCTACGAGCGCCACTTTGCCCGCTACGCCCATCCCCTTTTGGTCCTCGAGGCGGACCAACTGGACTACAGCCAACCCGGCCCCGACCAGGACCGGGTGGTGGCCCTGGTGAAGACCCAACTTGCCCAGGACGGCAGGACCGCCTAAAGAAGGGTCCAGCATGTATCTGGCCATCGCTGGCAACATCGGTAGCGGCAAGAGTTCCCTCACCGCCTTGCTCTCAGAGACCTTTGGGCTGAAGCCGGTGTACGAGGCGGTGAGCGAAAACCCCTACCTGGAGGACTTCTACCGGGATATGGGGGCCTACGCCTTCCACTCCCAGGTCTTCTTCCTGGCAAGAAGGGTGCGCCAGCACTTTCTGGAGGTGAACGGGGCGAGGGCCGTGGTGCAGGACCGCACGGTCTATGAGGACGCCCTGGTCTTCGCCCAGAACCTCTACCGGGAAGGCCACTTGAAGGAGCGGGACTGGCGAACCTACCTGGAGCTCTTCCAGAGCGTGTCCCCAGCCCTTAGGAAGCCCGATCTTCTCATCTACCTCCGGGCAAGCCTCCCCACCTTAAGGGAGCGGATAAAAAAGCGGGGAAGGCCCTTTGAGCAAAACCTCCCCGACCGCTACCTTCTCGGGCTCAACGCCCTCTACGAGGAACTCATCGCCTCCTGGGACCTCTCCCCCGTCTACGTGGTGGAGGCGGACCGGATAGACTTCGTGGAAAAGGCGGAGGACCGCGATAGCCTTCTTGCCGCCCTCCGCCTGTGGATCCAGCCATGACCCTCGAGGAACTCTTCGCCCCCTTTGGCCTTAAGGTCCCGCCCCTTAGGGTCTTAGGCCTCACCCTGGACTCGAGGCGGGTGGAACCCGGTTATGTCTTCGTAGCCGTGCCCGGGGTGCCCCTTCCCCACCGCAAGCCCTTGGACGGGCACGACTTTATCCCCGAAGCCCTGGCCAGGGGGGCCATCGCCGTGGTGGGGGAAAGGGAATTAAGCCTTCCCGTGCCCTACTTGCGGGTGGGAGACGCCCGGGAGGCCTTGGCCCACCTGGCCCGTCATTTCTTCGGCGAACCGGACCGGAAACTGGCCCTCTTGGGCATCACCGGTTCCAAGGGGAAGAGCACCACGGCAAGCCTCCTTCACCACCTCTTGCAAGCTGGCGAAAAACCCGCCGCCCTCCTCTCCACCGTGGGCCTCCGCCTGGGAGAGGAGGCCCGCCCTAACATCGGCCATTTCACCACCCCCGAGGCCCCCGAGGTGTACGGGTTTTTGCGGGAAGCCGTGGAGAGGGGGCTGGAAGCTGCGGTGCTGGAGGTTTCCAGCCACGCCCTGGCCCTGAAGCGGGTGGAGGGGCTTACCTACCGCATCGGGGTCTTCGTGAGCTTTTACCCCGACGACCACCTGGACCTGCACGGCACCGCCGAGGCCTACTTTGCCGCCAAGGCCCTTTTGGTGGAGCGCTCCCACCTCGCCGTTTTAAACACCCGCCTGCCCTATCTGAACCGCCTTCTTCCCAGACCCCATCTCCTCTTCGGACCGGGTGGGGAGGTGTGGGGGGAGGGCTTGCGGGAAGGGGAGGAAGGCCTCCGCTTTACCCTGCATACCCCCTGGGGCTCGGGGGAAGCCTTTTTGCCCATGCTGGGGAGGTACAACCTGGATAACGCCCTGGCCGCTAGCGCCGCCGCCTTGGCCTATGGGCTCTCCCTGGAAAAGGTGCTTCAGGGCCTCGCCACCTTTAGGGGGGTGCCGGGGCGGATGGAGGTGGTGCAGAAAAAGCCCTTCCGGGTGGTCATCGACTTCGCCCACACGGGAAAAAGCCTGGAGGAGGCCCTAAAGACCTTGCGGGCCACCACCCGGGGAAGGCTTCTTCTGGTGGTGGGGGCTGCCGGGGAACGGGATCCGAGGAGGCGGGAGGATATCGGGCGGGTGGCGGCGAGGCTTGCCGACAAGACCTTTTTCACCGAGGAGGACCACCGCACGGAGGACCTCCGGGCCATCCTCGAGGCCCTGGCCAAGGCCGCCAGGGAAGAGGGGGGCCTTTACGAGATCATCCCCGACCGCAAGGAAGCCATCTTCCGCGCCCTTTCCGAGGCCCGGGAAGGGGATACCGTGCTCCTCGCTGGCAAGGGTCACGAGCGCACCCTGGAAAGGGGTACCCTGGCCCTGCCCTGGGACGAGAAGGCGGTGGCCCTGGAGGGGCTAAAGGCCCTGGGCCTAGGTGGAGGCGAGCATCCCTAGGGAAGCCACCCATTCCTCGAAGGCCCTGAGGCCCCTATGGTACATGGCTTCCCGCTTCTCCTTCTTGGCCATTCTTCCTTCCACCGGCGGGACCAGCCCCCAGTTGGCGTACATGGGCTGGAAGCCCTTGGGGTTAGCGGTGGCCAGGAAGCGGACCAATCCCCCCAGCATGCTCTCCTCCGGCGGGGCCACGGGTTTTAACCCCCGGTAGCGCCGGGCGGCGTTCAGGCCTGCCAGGAATCCTGTGGCGGCGCTTTCCAAGTATCCCTCTACCCCAGCCAGCACCCCCGCGGCGAAAAGCCCTTCCTGCTCCCTAAACTCCAGGGTCTCCCGGAGTAGGAGGGGAGCGTTTAGGTAGGTATTCCGGTGCATCACCCCGTAGCGCACGATCTCGGCGTTTTCCAGGCCCGGGATCATCTGGATGAGCCGCTTTTGCTCGGGCCACTTAAGACCGGTCTGGAACCCCACCAGGCTCCACATCCGCCCCGCCTTGTCCTCCTGGCGAAGCTGCACCACGGCGAAGGGCTCCTTGCCGGTCCTTGGGTCCTTGAGCCCCACGGGCTTCATGGGGCCAAAGAGGAGGGTTTGGTAGCCCCTTCGGGCCAGCTCCTCCACGGGCACGCAGGCCTCAAAGAACTCCCGCTTCTCCCACTCGTGGGGGGTGTGCTCTTCCGCCTCGAGGAGGGCCTGGTAGAACCGCCGGTACTCCTCCTCGGTCAGGGGGCAGTTGAGGTAGTCCGCCTCCTGCCCGTAGCGCCCGGCCCGGAAGCACTTTTCCAGGTCGATGCTCTCGTAAAGGACGATGGGGCTTGCCGCATCAAAGTAGCTCAGGAAGTGGTCGCCAAACCGGAGCCGTATAGCCTCGGAGAGGGCGTCGGAGGTAAGGGGCCCCGTGGCCAGGATGGCGAGGCCCTCAGGAACCTCCACCACCTCCTCCCGCACCACCTCCACCAGGGGATGCCGGGAAAGCCTCTCCGTGATGTACTGGCTAAACTCCTCCCGGTCCACGGCCAAGGCCCCTCCCGCAGGCACCCGGGCCCTAGTGGCTGCCTCCATGACCAGGCTTCCCGCCCGGCGCATCTCCGCCTGCAGTAGCCCCTTGGCGTTCGTGGGCCCTTCGCCCCCCAAGGAGTTGGAACAGACGATCTCCGCCAGCTTTTCTGTGGCGTGGGCCGGGGTCATGCGCTTGGGGCGCATCTCATAAAGGCGCACGGGAACCCCAAGCCGCGCCAGGGTCCAGGCGGCCTCGCTTCCCGCCAGGCCTCCGCCCACCACCGTTACCCGTTCCATCCTTTAGATGGTACCACCCGGGCTGGTTTGGGAAAAGGGCGAGGGCGGGTAGAATGACCCTATGGCGGTGCGGCACCGGTTTAAGGTGGATTCCCTATGAGCCTGGCCAAGCGCATCATCCCCTGCCTGGATGTCCACGCAGGCCGCGTGGTGAAGGGGGTCAACTTCGTAAACCTCCGCGATGCGGGCGACCCCGTGGAAGCCGCCCAGGCCTACGACGAGGCCGGCGCCGACGAGCTGGTCTTTTTGGACATCTCTGCCACCCACGAGGAGCGGGCCATCCTCCTGGAGGTGGTGGCCCAGGTGGCGGAAAGGGTCTTCATCCCCTTAACCGTGGGGGGAGGCGTCCGCTCCTTGGAGGATGCCCGTAGGCTTCTTCTGGCCGGGGCCGACAAGGTGAGCGTGAACTCGGCCGCGGTGAAGCGCCCCGAACTCATCCAGGAGCTTTCGGACCACTTCGGCTCCCAGGCGGTGGTCCTGGCCATTGACGCCCGCTGGAACGGGGACTTCCCCGAGGTCTACATCGCCGGCGGGCGCATCCCCACGGGGCTTCACGCGGTGGAATGGGCCCTTAGGGGGGTAGAGCTTGGCGCTGGGGAGATCCTTCTCACCAGCATGGATAAGGACGGCACCAAAGAAGGCTACGACCTCAGGCTCACCCGCATGGTGGCCGAGGCAGTGAGCGTGCCGGTGATCGCAAGCGGGGGGGCGGGGAAAAAGGAGCATTTCCTCGAGGCCTTCCTGGCCGGGGCCGACGCCGCCTTGGCCGCCAGCGTCTTCCACTTCGGCGAGATCCCCATACCCGAACTCAAGCGATTCCTGGCCGAACAGGGCTTGGAGGTGCGCCTAGATGGACCTATCCCAAGTGAAGTTTGATGAACAGGGCCTAGTGCCGGTGGTGGTACAGGATGCCAAAACGGGCGAGGTCCTGACCCTGGCCTACGCCAACCGGGAAGCCCTGGAGGAAACCCTCAGGACAAGGCGGAGCACCTTCTATAGCCGGAGCCGAAAGACCCTATGGCGCAAGGGGGAAACGTCAGGGAACATCCAGGAGGTGGTGGAGGTCCTCCTGGACTGCGATGGGGATGCGGTGGTCTACCGGGTCCTTCCCCACGGCCCCGCCTGCCACACGGGGGAGCGAAGCTGCTTCCACCGCCCCCTCCTTCCGGGTGAGCCCTCCCTGGGTTTTGTCCTTTCCCAGGTTTTTTCCACCATCCAGGAACGCCTAAAGACCCTCCCCGAGGGAAGCTACGTGGCCAAGCTTCACCAGGCGGGCCTGGACCGGATCCTGAAGAAGATTGGGGAGGAGGCCGGGGAAGTCATCATCGCCGCCAAGAACCAAAACCCTGAGGAGGTGCGCTGGGAAGCCACGGACCTTCTCTTCCACCTCCTCATCGTGCTGGCAGAACTGGGGCTCACCCCAGAGGACCTGGCCAGAACCCTCTGGGAACGGCACCGGCCCCCAGGCGGCCCTGCGCCCAATTAAGCACCCCCTTCCCCCCTGGCCTTAGCGCCGCCTCCCCTGGGCGGGAGCGCTCAGCCAGAGCCTTCCTTCCAGAAGGACCACCCTCCCGAGAAGGCGGAGCCATCCCAGGAGGTAGGCGGTGAAGCCCTTCTGCCGCAAGCGCCGGAGGTAGCACCTCCTTAGGCGGAGGAAGCGCTTTTGGGTGGCCTTTCGGTAAAGCCAGGGTCCGTCGGGCACCAAGGCGGTCATGTTTCCAGCTTAGCCCAACCCCTTATGATGGAAACATGGAAATCGAGCGCCGACTGGTCCTCGAGGTGGTGCGGGTAACCGAACAGGCCGCCCTGGCGGCAAGCCGCCTAGCGGGCAAGGGGGATAAGGAGGCCGTGGACGAGGCGGGCACCCAGGCCATGCGCCGGGTCCTGAACGAGCTCCCCATAAAGGGCACGGTGGTCATCGGCGAAGGGGAGATGGACGAGGCCCCCATGTTGTACATCGGGGAGGTCCTGGGCCAAGGGGGCGTGGAGGTGGACATCGCCGTGGACCCTGTGGAGGGCACCACCACCGCCGCCAAGGGCCTGCCCAACGCCGTGACCGTGATCGCCATCAGCGAGAAGGGCGGCCTCTTCCATGCCCCCGACATGTACATGGAAAAGCTCATCGTTCCCCCCCCGGCCGCGGGGCTTGTGGATCTTTCCTGGCCGGTTTCCGCCAACCTGAAAGCCTTAGCCTTGGCGCTCCAGCGCTCTGTAGAGGACCTGGTGGTGGTGGTCCTGGACCGCCCCCGCCACGAACGCCTCATCCGGGAGATCCGGGAGGCAGGGGCCCGGGTGAAGCTGATCTCCGATGGGGACGTGATCGCCGCCTTGGCCGCCGCCATCCGGGGCACGGGGGTGCATGCGGTGATGGGGATTGGCGGAGCCCCTGAAGGCGTTTTGGCCGCCGCCGCTTTAAAGTGCCTGGGCGGGGAGATCCAGGCCCGCTTCACCCCCCAAAACGAGGAGGAACGAGCCCGGCTCAAGGCCATGGGAGGGGACGAAAACCGCATCTACCGCACCGAGGACCTGGCCCCGGGAAGGGAAATTGTCTTCGCCGCCACCGGCATCACCGACGGGGATATCCTCCAGGGGGTGCGCTTCTTCGGGGGCGGGGCCAGGACCCATTCCATCGTCCTGGGCCACGCCACCCGCACCGTTCGGTTCATAGACTCCATTCATCTTTTTGAAACCGGAGCCCGGGTGACCATTCGGGTTTAAACTAAGGGCGTGCCCCGCTGGTACGCCCAGGAAGAAGCCCTAAGGCTTGCCCTGGATTTCTTCCAGGGCGATGAGCTTAGGGCCTCCGTGTTCCTCCACCGCTACGCCCTAAAGGACCCGGAAGGCAGGCTCCTGGAAGCCACCCCGGAGGAGATGTGGCAGCGGCTCGTCCAAGGAGTCACCCGGGTGGAAAAGGGAGCCACGCAGGAGTTCTCCTGGCTCTTCTCCGACTTTCGCTTTGTCCCCGGGGGACGGATCCTCTTCGGCCTGGGGAACTGGCGCCGGTCCACCCTGTTCAACTGCTACTACATCCCCATCCGGGAGGACTCGGTGAAGGGGATTACCCGCTTCCTGGACGAGGCCGCCCGCACCTTCGCCTACGGGGGCGGGGTGGGGAGCAATGCGGATGCCTTGAGGCCCAAGGGGGCTAAGGTGGGCAACGCAGGCATGGAGAGTTCGGGGGCGGTGAGCTTCATGGAGCTCTTCTCCACCCTGGCGGGGGTCATGGGGGCCAGCGGGGGCCGGCGGGGTGCCTTGATGCTCACCTTCTCCGACACCCATCCCGACCTCCTGGACTTCCTCCAGGTCAAAACCGACCCCGAGCGAAGCCGGGTGCGCCACGCCAACATCTCCCTAAGGGCCACGGACGCTTTTTTACAAGCCGCCTTGGCCGACGAACCCTGGACGCTTTCCTTCACCACACCCCGGGAGCACATAACCCGGACCATCCGGGCCAAGGAAGCCTGGGACCTCCTGGTGGAGGCCGCCTGGCAAAGCGCCGAACCCGGCCTCCTCTTCTGGGACCGGGTGCGCACCTGGGCCACGGCCCAGTACGGGGGGATGGAGGTGGAAGGGGTCAACGTTTGCGGGGAGGTTCCCATGGAACCCTATGGGGCCTGCAACCTGGGAAGCCTTAACCTGGTGGCCTTCGTACAGGAGCCCTTTACGGACAGGGCCCGGCTGGATTGGGCAGGCCTCGAGGAGGCCACCCGTTTGGCTGTGCGCTTTTTGGATGCGGTGGTGGACCTGGGAAAGAACCGCCACCCCTTGAGGGCCCAACGGGAAGCCTCCTTAAGAAGCCGGCGCGTTGGCCTTGGGATCATGGGCCTGGCGGACACCCTGGCCATGCTGGGACTGCCCTATGGTGCGGAGGAGAGCTTAACGTTTGCGGAAGAGGTCATGCGCCGCATCAAGGAAGCCGCCTACTGGGAAAGCACCCGCCTGGCAAGGCAAAGGGGTTCCTTTCCAGCCTTTGACCCAAAGGAGCACATAAAAAGCCCCTTCATCCAGTCCCTGCCCGAAGCCCTCATCCAGGCGGTGGAAAAGGGCCTGAGGAACGCCGCCCTTCTTTCCATCGCCCCCACCGGCTCCATCTCCATCCTGGCTGGGGTAACCAGCGGCATAGAACCCATCTTCGCCCTCACCTACCTGCGCCACGCCGGGGGACAGGTGTTTTTGGCGGAACATCCCCTCTTGAAGCGGTACCGCAGGGAACGAGGAGGCGAGGTGCCAGATTGGCCCACGGCCCATACCGTGGCTCCTTTCCAGAGGGTACGCCTCCAGGCCACCTTACAACGCCATGTGGACCAAAGCATCTCCTCTACGGTGAACCTCCCCCGGGAAACCCCCAAGGAGGTGGTGGAAAACCTCTTCCTCACCGCCTGGAAGGAGGGGTGCAAGGGCATCACCGTCTTCCGGGAGGGAAGCCGGGAGGAAGTCATCGAACCCCTGCCCCCGGTGGGGGTCTGCACCTTCTGCCAGACGGCATGACCCGCTACCGCATCGCCACACGGCCCTACCTTCCCTACCCGGGGGAGCGCCTGGCCCGCAGGAAGGGCCTGGGAGGCGAGTTTTACGAGCTCCGCCCCTATGCCCCTGGGGACGAAATAAGGCGGGTCCACTGGCGGGCTTACGCGAAGACGGGAAGGCTCTACACCCGCCTGGAAACCACACCCGAGCGAAGCCGCTTCCGCATCTACCTGGACGAAAGCGAAAGCATGCGCCTCTTCGGCAAGCTGGCCTACGGGGAGGAGGTGGCGAGGCTCCTCCTGGGGATCGCCCGCCAGGAGGACGCCCTAGCCCGGCTGGAACGGGGCAGACCGGAAGCCCTTCGCCCGGGCCGGGGCACCCTGGTCCTCATCACCGATGGGCTAGACCCCTTGCCCTGGCCCAGGATCCTTCCGAAACGGGTGGTCTTGGTCCAGGTCCTGGCGCCCATGGAGCTGGCCCCGCCCCTCGAGGAAGCCTTCCTCAAGGACGTGGAAACCGGGGAAACCCTCCCCGTGGGCCCGGAGGAGGTAAGGGTGTACCAAAAGGCCCTCGAGGGGCACTTAAAAGCCCTCCGCCTCCTCGCCCTTCTTCGGGGCCGCTACGCCCTCTTGAAGGTGGGAGAACCTCCCCTTCCCGCCCTCCTCCGCCAGGGGGTGGTGGAGCCCCTTTAGTACGCCTGGGTAAACTCCTCAAGCCCCAGGGCCCTTAGCCTTTCGGGGTCCACGCTTCCCTTCTCCCACCCCGCAAGCCGCCAGTAGGTGCGCACGCCCTCCTGGAAGGCCTCCCTATGCAAATAGGCCTCTGGACTGCCCTTGCGGAAGGGCTGGAAGAAGCGCTCGGGCAGGCGGTCCTCCTCCGGACCGATCCCCTCCCGTAGGTTGAAAAGCCGGGTGAGCTGAAGCGTCCTCTCCCCCACCTCCAGCATCTCCTTAGGGGAAAGCCGCCAGCCTGTGGTGGCGTAGATGGCCTCCTGCCACTCCTCTGGGGTCCAGGGCACAAAGTCGCACATCACCAGGCTGTTCACGAAGCCCCGCTCCCGGGTCTTGGTCCAGAGCATGCGGATTTTGGCCTCGGAAAGGTCCTCTGGGGGAAGGGGCGCAAAGTCTTCCCCGTAGAAGCGAAGCTCCTTTAGGGCCTTCCCCTCCTTGGCGAAGGCGGTGTCGTGCAGGTTGTGGTTGTGGTCGGCTCCCGTTGGGCTCACCGCATACCCCACCCCCAGGGCCCGCTTGTACCGAGGGTCATGCATGGGCACCTCCTGGCCCTTCACCTGCATGGCCAGCTCCGGATGGCCGATGGCCTCCGAAAGCCGCCTGGACCCCAAGGCCAAGAGCTTCCCAAGCCGCCCTTCCCTCCGGGCCACCTTCTCTATGGCAGCGATCAAGGCGTCCCCGTTGCCGAAGCGGAGCCCCAGACCCTCGTCGTCCAGGTAGCCCTTCTCCACTGCCTCCATGGCCGTGGCGATGGTCACCCCCACCCCGATCACGTCCAGACCGTACTGGTTGCAGAGGGTGTTGGCCTTGGTGACCGCATAGGGATCCGTGACCCCGCAGGTGGAGCCCAAGGCCCCAAGCCCCTCGTACTCCGGCCCCCCGTACTCGGGGCGCACGTCGTACTTGCCGGTGCCCTCGATCCGCACCACCTGCTTGCAACGGATGGCGCAGGCGTAGCAGGTATCCCGACCGATGCGGATGCCCAGGGCGTCCAAGCTGGTGCCGTCCAAGGCCTCGGCTCCTTCCAGGAAACCATCTAGAAAGTTGTGGCTGGGAAGAACTCCCCGGAGATTGAAAGGCTTCACCGTGCCCACGGTACCCATGGTGACCAGGCCGGCGGCCCTTTCCATGCGCTCCCCCGCCATACGCCGGGCCAGGGTGGAGAGGAGGGCGGGATCGTGGTAAGTGGGACGGGTTTCCTTTCCGGCTCGGGCGGAGACCGCCTTCAAGCGTTTGGCCCCCATCACCGCCCCCAGGCCCCCTCGCCCGGCGAAGTGGGCCAAGTCGTGGATCACGTTGGCGGTGAGAACTTGGTTCTCCCCGGCGATGCCGATCTGGGCCACGCGGGTGCTGGGCCCATGCGCCGCCTTGAGGAGGGCTTCCACCTCCAAGGGATCCTTACCCCAAAGATGAGAGGCAGGGTGAAGGACTACCTCGCCACCCTCCACGTGAAGGTATACGGGTTCCTCCGCCTGCCCCAGGACCACCAGGGCGTCCAGGCCGGCGTTCTTCATCTCGGCGCCGAAGAACCCCCCGGCCTCCGCATCCCCATACCCTCCGGTGAGGGGGCTTTTGGCGGCCACGGTGTTGCGGCCCGACCCCGAGATGGGGGTGCCGGTGAGGATGCCGGGGGCAAAGATAAGGGCGTTTTCCGGGCCCAGGGGATCCGCTCCCTTGGGCACATGCTTCAAAAGGAGGTAAGCGGAAAAGGCCCTACCCCCAAGCAAGCTTCGCCAGAACGCCTCGCCGTAGCTCTCATACCAGATCCGTCCCGTGGAGAGGTCCACGAAGGCCACGCGGTCGTGATAGCCCTTGGGCATAGCTAAAGTTTAACCCCTGGGACCAAAGCCCCAGGGGTAAAAAACCCTGCTTGAGCTAGCGGGTCTTCCCCGCCAAGAGATCCTCGGCCAGCTTCTGGGCCTTGTCCAGGGCGGACTTGGGATCCGCCTTGTTCAAAATGGCCTCCTTGATGGCCTGGCCCAGGATGTCAAAGCGGATCTGCTCCCACTCCGCCAAAGCCGGTTCAAACTTGGCGTAGCGGCTTTGGCGCACGATGGTGGCGAAGTCGGGGTTCTCGGTAGCGTAGGTCTGGTAGACCGCATCCTTCAGGGCTCCCTCGGTCACCGGCACGTACCCGGTGGCGGTGGCGAAGACCGCCTGGGCCCTGGGGGAGAGGACAAACTGCAGGAAGTCCTTGGCCACCGCCTGCTCCTCCTTGCTGGCCTGGCGGAAGACCACCAGGTTGGTGCCCTGGACCAGGCCAAAGCCTGCCTGGCCGGAGGTGCGGCCCGGTAGGGTGGCCACCCCCAGGTCAAACTTGGCTCCCTGGCGGTAGTAGGTGTAGCCGGCGGAGGTATCCACACTGAAGGCGTAGGGGCCGGAGCCCAGGTTCTGGTTGATGTACCCGGAGGTGATGGCCTTGGCCCACCCCTCCTTCACCCCGTTTTGCAGGAGGGTGAGGGCCTCCACCGCCTCCTTGGAGTTCAGCACCAGCTTGCCGTTTTTCAGGTAGCTTCCTCCCAGGTTGAAGAAGAAGTAGGCGAAGGTGGAGGCATCCGGCTGGAACCAGTAGACAGGTCCTCCTTCCGCCTGGGAAAGCTTCTTGCTTAAGGCCACGAACTCCTCGAGGGTAGCCGGCACCTTGGCCCCGTGCTTCTTGAGGAGGTCCTTGTTGTAATAGAGGACCTGGATGCTCTTGTTGAAGGGCACCCCGTAGACCACCCCCCCGAAGCGCACGGCGTTCAGGAAGGCCAGGTTGACCCCCTGAAGCTTCACCCCCAAGGACTCAATGGGCAGAAGGGCCTTGGCCTCGAGGTACAAGGCAATGTTGTTCTCGTAGGCCTGGGCCATGGCGGGCACCTTCCCTGCGGCGAAGGCTGCCTTGATCTTGGTGGAAAGATCCCGGTACCCCCCTTGAGGCACGGGGCGCACACACCGGCCTTGCTGGGTCTTGTTGAACTCCACCACCAAGTTCTCCAAAGCGGCCTTGGGTGCCCCGCCGGTGAAACCGTGCCAGAGCTCCGCCACCACCCTAGCCTTGCTGCACTGCTCCTTGATAACGTCCTCAGGCTTGGCCTGCTGGGCCAACGCTAGCCCCAAAACCGCCACCAGCAAAAGCGCTTTCCGCATACACAAGACCTCCAAGGAGAGTATATCCCTCCTCCTGTCAAGCCAAGGTCAGCCTACTTGAGCCCCGAGCGGGCAATCCCCTGGATGAACTGGCGCTGGGCGAAGAAGTAGCCCAGGATCACGGGGAGGATCACGAAGGTGCTGGCCGCCATCAAGGCTCCGTAGTCTGACCCCGCCTCGGAAACAAAGGCTTGCAAGCCCAGCTGCACCGTGCGCATCTCCGGGCTTTGGGTGACGATAAGGGGCCAAAGGAGGGCGTTGTAGGCCCCCAGGAAGGTGAAGATCCCGTAGGACACCAGCCCGGGAAGGCTTAAGGGCAGGGCGATGCGGAAAAGCTGGGTCAGGTACCCCGCCCCGTCTATGCGGGCGGCATCAAAAAGATCCTGGGGCAAGGAAAGGTAGAACTGCCGAAGGAGAAAGATGCCAAACACCGAGGCCAGCCAGGGCACGATAAGGGCGTAGTAGGTGTCCAGCCAGCCCAGCCTGGCCAGAAGCACGTAGTTGGGGATGAGGAGCACCTCCCCCGGCACCATCATGGTGGCCAGGATGAGCACGAACACCGCCTCCTTGCCGGGAAAGGGAATGCGGGCCAGGGCAAAAGCCGCCAGGGCCGCCAGGAAAAGCCCCACCGCCACCTGGGTCAAGGCGGTGAAGAAGCTATTGAAGAAGTAGCGCGCCCAGGGAGCCGCATGCCAGGCTTCCAGGTAGTTGTGGAGCACGTAGCCCAAGGCCCCGGGCACCGCATTCACCCACTCCAGCCGCCAGTACTCCCCCTGGGAGCGGATGGCGTCGGGGGGCAAGGGCGCCTCCAGAGGGACTTCCTTGGGCCAGAGCACCACCAGGGGCAAAAAGCGGAAGGCTTCCTCCGTGGCGTTGGTCAGCCGCACCCGCCAAGCCCCTTCCCGATACACCACCTCCACCCGGGTGCCATCCGCCCGGGGGTCAAAAAAAGCCCCAGGGGTGCGGGGTACCAAGGCCCTGGGCGGATGCCCTTCCCTCCCAGGGAAAACCAGCTCCACGCTCCTTCCAGGTGCCAAGCCCCCCCATAGAGGGCTATCCCCCAGCCTGGCTGCCTTGAGCCAGTTCGCCGGCTTCATGCGCTCGGGAATCCAGATAGGCTTGGCCTGTAGGGCTTCCTGGGGGCTTTTTAGGCTGGTGGCCAGCATCCAGTAGAAGGGAAAGGCCATGACGAGCCCCCCCAGGAGGAGGAGCAAGTGCACGAACAGGACACCGGGCCTAAATCTCATAGTTCACCCGCCTCTCCAAAACCCGCCTTTGAATCAGGGTGAGGACCAGGATGAGGAGAAAGGTCACCATGGCGATGGCGCTGGCGTAGGAGAAATCCGAGTCGCGGAAACCCTTGTTGTAGAGGTAAAAAGCCAGGGTAAGGGTATCCTGCAACACCCCACCCGTGGGGGTAAGGATGTAGACCTGGGTGAACACCTGGAAAGCTCCGATGAGCCCCAGGGTGAAAAGAAAGAAGGTAGTGGGGGAAAGAAGCGGCCAGGTGATGAGCCGGTGCTTCTGCCAAAAGCTCGCCCCATCCAGCTCCGCCGCCTCGTAATACTCCTTGGGAATGGCCTGAAGCCCGGCCAGGAGGATCACCACCTGGTATCCCAGAAAGTGCCACACGCTCATGACCATGATGGCCACAAAGGCCAGGCTGGGCCCCGCCCAAAAACCCTGAAGCTGGATCCCAAGAGGCTCGAGGAGAAGAGCGAAGACACCCTTGGGCGTGTTCAGCCAGTCGAGACCCGGGGTACCAAGAAGCCAGTTGAGAAAACCGAATTCCGGGTGGTAGATCCAGCGCCACACCGCCGCCGCCGCCGTGAGGGCGGTGATGTAGGGGAGGAAGTAAAGGGTGCGGTAGAACCCCAGGAAGGCCACCTGGGTGTTCAGGAGGATGGCCACCCCTGTGGCCAGGAGAAGACCCACCGGTACGGTAAAGACCACGTACCAGAAGGTGTTCCCCAAGGCCCTCCAGAAAAGAGGGTCCTGGAGGAGGATGCGGTAGTTCTCCAAGCCAGCGAAGGCCGCGGGGCGCAGGAAGTTAACCCGTTCAAAGAGGCTCAGGTAAAAGGCGTAAAAGGTGGGGAAAACATGCCAGACCAAAAGGAGGGCTAAGGCCGGCCAAACCAAGGCCCAGCCGTAGAGGGCTGCCTGCTCCTTTTCCCTCAGGCCCCGGCCAAACAAGAGGGCGAACAAGAGAGGAGCCAGAAAGGCCAGGGGTGGGAGCCAGTACGCAAAAAGCCCAAGCCCCAAGAGGGCATGGTGCCGACCGAAACGAAGCCCCCACAGGACGAGAAGGGCGTAAAGCCCAAGCCCCGCCCCCACCCAGGCCCACGGGAGAAAGCCAAGCTGGAAGGCGTACACACCCAGGGCAAGGAGCGCCCCCAAGGAAAGAAGGGCATGAAGGGGAAAGGTCCGCATCCCGTGCCGGAGTATATAGGATGGAAGGGTGTGGACCCTCACCCTGGACACCGCCACTCCCTACCTTTCCTTGGGCCTTTTCCGCGGGGAAGAGGGAGTGGGCCGGGTGGTGCGCCTGGGCCGTAGGCACGAGGAAGCCCTGTTCGGCTTACTGGACGAGCTCTTAAGGGAAGTGGGCGTGGAGCGGGAGGAGATCGGCACCCTGGTCCTGGGGGAGGGCCCAGGTTCCTACACGGGCCTTCGCATCGCTTTGGCAGCGGGAATGGGCATCGCTTTAGCCCATAGAGCCAAGGTGTTTGGGGTAAGCTCCCTCCTTGCCGCCTGCTGGCCCTTTTTGGAGGAAGGTGGGCCTCCCCTAACCGCTCTTTTCACCGCCATAAACGGGCTCCACTATGGGGCCACCTATGCCAGGCGTGAGGGGAAACCCCTTGTGCTCGAGCCCCCCAGGAAGCTCAAAGCCCAGGAGGTCTCAAGGGCCCAGCTCCAGGGTAGCCACCTTCTCCTGGACGCCCCCCCAGATCCCAGGGCTCTTTACGAGCTTCTGCCCTTTGCCAGGGATGGGGTGGAGCCCTTGTACCTTTGAGGCTTCTCTTGCCAGTGAACCTCAAGGCAGGAAGATCCGGAATCTCCTTTCCACCAGTTTCTGCCCCTGCCGGGCCACCACCTTGAACGCCAAGGCCCGCCTGGTACCCAGGGGCTCCGCCAGCCCAGCCAGCTTTTCGTCCACCAGGAGGCGGGTTCCATAGGTTCTTTCCCCCACCAAAGCCAGGGCTAAGCCTTCCCCCGTGGGAAGGAGGAGGGAAACCCCTTCTGCGGGGAACCTGACCCGCACCTTTATCTCCACTTCCTCCCCCGGGGAAGCCCTTGCGGGGACCACCTCCACCTCGAGGAGTTCCCGGCTTTCATCCAGGGGAAGGAGAAGCTCCCGGGAAAACCCCTCTCCCTGAAGCCTCAGGACCAGGCTCTTCTCCGCCTCCCAGGGAACCTGGAAGGTGAAGCGGAGGGTTCCATCGGCCTGGGGAGTGCCCGCAAGGGTCTTGCCATCCCAGGCAAGCCAGAGGTTGCCCCTGACCCCTCCCACCTCCAGGCGCACCTCCTCCCCGGGGGCAGGCTTCGGCGGAAAGAAGCGGATAAAGCGGAAGGTGGCCTCCTCCAAGACCTCCACGGGCCTTTTCTGGAAGGCCAGGACCAGGGTCTTCTCCTCCAGGGCCTTTAGGAGAACCTCCTCATCCCCTTCCCTCGCCTGGTATCCCGGGAGGGCCTGGGGATACACCCGGTAAACCCCGGGGGGCAGGACCGCCTGAGCCCCACAGGCCACCTGGGCCACCATCCCCGCCGCCAGATAGGCTCCCTTCCCTCCCTCACCCTCGCAAACCAGGCGCAGGGCCGAAGCTGGAGGCAACTCCAGGCGCAAAGGAGCCCGGCCATCCGCTTCCACCTCCAGGGGAAAGGCCAGGGTTCCCGGAGGCGGAAGGATGCGCACCCTTCCCCCCTCCCGGGGCAGGTAGATGCGGAAGCGCCCTTCCCCATCGGTCAGGGTGGACATCCCGGGGACCACCACCCGGGCCGAGGCCACGGGTTTCCCCTCCAGAAGCACCTGCCCCTCCAGGGGAAGCCGGTCGTAGCCCCCCAGGGCCAGGGTTACCTCCTGGGGAACCCCCAGGCTGAAGGCGTACCGTCCCTCCAGGCCCAGGCGGGTGCTACCGGGAGTCCACCATCCCTCCAGGCGTAGCCCGTAGGGTCCCTCCTCCCACGTCCAGGTTCCCATCAGGCTTCCATCCAGGGGGAAAAGCCCAAGCTTCCCCTGAAGGCCAAGACTCATGGACCCAAGCCGGTACGATAGGCCAGCCCCGACCGCCCTCTCCTGGCCCAGGCTGGCCGAAAGCTGAAGGCGAAGGGCAGGGTCCAGGGGCCACGAAAGATTTCCTGCAAGCATCCCTCCATAGGGGTTTAGAGCCCCCTCCAGCCGGTAGGTGCCCTCACCCAGGCTTCCCCAGTGGCTCCCCCGAAGGGAAAAGGCGGGGAAAAGGGTTCCCTCCAAGCTGAACCCCGGGATGCTTCCACCCAGGAGCAAGCCTCCTTCCCAGGCCAGGAAGTAGGCGGGCTCCCCCGTCCGCTCCAGGCGGAAAAAGGGAGCCTGGCAACCGGTTCCTTCTCCCAGGGTGCACCCTCCCTGGAGGGAAAGGCCGAAGGAGGCGTAGGAAAGGCGGAAGCGCTCCGGCCTGACCTCCAGGCGGTAGGTATCCCCCGCCTCCCTCCATTCCCCCTCCAGGGACCAGGGATAGGCCACGGCCAGGTACAGGGGGCCCTCCCGGTAGGCAAGCCCCAGGGAGGGCAGGGTGCTCAAGACGAGGCCGAAGGACCCGAGGTCCAGCCTGAGACGCCCGGAAAGCCGCTGGCCCTCCCCTTCCGCCCGCAGGCTCACCCCCACCCCCTGAGCCAGAGGACCCTCCAGGGCTAAGGCCCCATAGGGCCCAGGGTATCCCAGGGTCAGCCTCCCCTCGAGGCGGTAGGGGGAAGGACCTCCCCCCTGGCCCTCCATCCGCACCAGGTACCGCTCCCTTCGCTCCCCGTAGGCGAGGACGAGGACCAGGTTTCCCCCTTCCCCCGGGACAAGGGAAAGGACATTCTCCTCTCCAGGTGCCAGATCCACTTCCTGAAGGGGAAGGAAAACCGGGCTCTCCGGGGCCGAAGACAGGGAAACCCTTAAGGGAACATTGCCCCGGTTTTCCAGCCTGAGGGTGAGGGTGCCCTCGGCTCTGGCCGGTACCTGGGCCACCAGGCGCTCCACCCTGGGCACCTCCACCTCCTGGCAGAGGGTGGCCTCTCCGAATACCAGGCACACCGGGTAAACCCCCGGGGAGAGGGTGAAGGGTACCTCCAGCACCACCAGGGCGAGGCCTTCCCCCTTGTCGGGAAGGAGGAGGGGGCGGAAGGGCTCCACCTGCCAGGAAAGGGTACCCCTCACCCCGCTGTAGACCAGGGTGAAGGCCTCCCCGGGATGGACCACGGTCCTCCCCAGGGCCAGGCTCCCCATAAATCCCAACAAGACTAGAGCGGAAACCAGGCGGGTGGCGGTGGGAGGGAATAGAGGCGGGCGCATCCCAGAGATTCAGTTGTTGCGCAACCTGTAGGTGAAGGTCAGGGTTCCCGAAACGGGAGGGTCCGGCAAGAAGGCATCCAGGGGATCCATGCGGAGCAGGATGTAAATCCAAAGGACCGCCGTGGTGTTGCGGGGGATGCTGGCAAGACCCCGGTTATCGGGGATGGCCCCAAGGGGGGTGGGGCTTGGAACATGGTTGATCACCCCGGTCCCGGAAACCACCTGGACCATCACGTAGACCCGGGTGTTGGGATCCAGGGGCGGAGGAAGGGAACCGCTGATGCCGGTCAGGCGGAAGCAATGGGTATTCCCGGCTCCGCAAAGAGCACCCCCACCGCCACCGCCCCCAGTGGTGATCGTGCACTCCAGCCGGTAGGGCTGGCTACCTCCCAGCACCTGGGTGGGCAGGAACATAAGAGGCCCGGCATCGAACAGGTGAAGGTACCCTCCCAGGTTGGCCACGGGGTAGCCTGCCTGGAAGCTGAGGGAGCCTGGGGCGCTAAAGTCGAAGCGCACCTCGCTGGCATCGCAGGATACCTGGGCAAGACCCAGGGCGAAGAGAAAAGGGACAAGGGCTAGGGTACGGGTCAGCCCATTAGGGGCTATCTTGTCCATTTCCCCTCCGAAGCGTAGCGCCCATAGGGGCTTTCCAGGATGATCACCACCCTGTACTCTCCAGGAGGGAGAGGCTCTGAGGGCTCAAACTCAAGCCTCCTGGCTCCCCCAGGCCATACGGGAAGCTCCTCCACGGAAAAGCTGGCGACCCTTTTCCCCTCGGGGGAGAAGACTTCCACCTTTCCGCTCACCCGCTGGAGGACGTTTCCCGGGTTCTCCAAAAGGACCAGTAAAGACCGGCCTTCCCCACCCACCGTGGCCCTCAAAGCCGGGCGTTCGGTTCCTCGGAGGGTGACGTAGAGGGCCAAGCCGATCTCCGGCCTTATCTGAAGCCGCACGCCACCCTTTTCCTGAATCCTCAGACCTCCGCTGAAGATCACCAGGCAGGCCAGGGTTCCCTCACCTTCTGGAGACTTTCCCTCCACCCGCACCTCGAGGGACCCTCCCGGGGGAAGAGTAAAGGCCGTGGGGATTACCCTAAGCTCCGCACAAAGCCCCCCGGACAAGGGAAGCTCCTCCACCGAGCCGTCCTCCTTCACCTGAAAGGAAGCGAGGCGCACGGTAACGGCCTCTTCCCTGGGGCCCTCATTCCTCAGGGTAGTCGTCAGGGAAAAGGCCTCCCCGGGCATAGCGGCAAGCTCCACCCGGGCGGGGGAAAGGGTCAGGTAGGCTCCCTGGGCTAGGGCCGGTAGGACTGTAAGGGTAGCGAGTAGGATCCAAGGCCTCTGCATGGCTCTCCACCAGCATACCTCCCCAGCGCAAAACCCCTGGGGACCTCCATGCGGGCCTCCCAGGGGTTTTGCCCAACGCCCCCCTTACGGAGAAGTCAGGGTGTAGGTGATGGTGATCTGCTGGTTGTAGCCAGCAAGGGGGATGTCATCGTTGATGTCCATGGTGAGGAGGTAGTAGAGCTTGTAGACCGACTTGCCCTGCCCCCCGGCACCTGCGCTAATGAGGGTGGACACGCTGGTAATGGGCGTGGGGACGGTAGTCCAAGAACCGCCCTTCCCACTTACCTTCTCGGCAAAGACCTTCACCCGGCTGTTGCTGAGGGGGCCAGAGAGCGTACCCGAGACCGAGGGCGTAACCGTCCACTGGGCCCGGTTGGTGCGAATGGTCATGGTGCCGTAGTCCATTCCAACGGCATCTTTCACTTCGGTGGGGGCGAAGTCCTGGGTGCCGGTGGCAGTATCGATGAAGGTATCGTAAGCCGCCTTGGAAGCCTTGGTATAGGAATTGCTACCCACGGTCACGGTTTCCGTACCGGAGAGGGAAGTATCGGTGAAGTCAAAAAGGTAGTCGGTGGCGTCCAGTTGCAACGACAGGATCGAAGGGATCTTCACCGTGACCGTGTGGTTGTCCGTGGTCTGCGCCAGGGCCAGACCTGCCATAAGCATGAGGGCCATCAGGGCTACCAGCTTGCGCATATCCTAACCTCCCAAAAGGATTAGGGGCCGGTTGCGCCACTGGCTCCCCCCCGCTCCTTGGCGCCCATCTGGGAGATCGGGGGTTCCTCGCCTCCCCTCAAGGCCTATATTAATGGCCCATGTGAAAACCCTGTGAAAGGATGTTCATCCACCCCCAACCCTCACCCACACCTCCCAGGTGGCACCCGGGGGAACCTGCAAGGTAACCTCCTCCCGACCCCTCCCTTCCAGGAGGAAGGAACTTGCCTCGGAAGATGGATTCTCCAAAAGCGGCACCAGCCAAAGCCGCCACCGGGTATTGGAAACGATCCGGAGCCTGTAGCTACCGGGCCCCAATGTAAGCCTGCCTTGAGGCAAAGCCTCCATCCTTAGACCAAGTTCCACCACCTCCAAACGGAGGATGACGGGAATCCGAATCCCCACCTCATGTTGAGCTTGCAAGGGGGCATCTCCCGCAAGGCCGGGCTGGAAAACCCATAACACCCCCATCAACCCCAGCCCTATGAGGAACCTACGCATAACCACCTCCCACCGCTAGTCCGGGGAAGAGGTGGCGCAAAAAGCCGCAAGAGGACAAAGGATCGACGTTCGGCCGGTTGCGCCACTGGCTCCCCGTGTCCCTTGGCGCCCATCTTGGGTTCCACGGTTCATCGCCTCCGAACGCCCTAAAAACCTTAGGGCCAGGCTTGGGCGCCTGGCCGGCAAGGGTTTGGCTACAAAGGAAAGACTATCTAACCCTCGGCCGGTTGCGCCACTGGCTCCACCTGCCCCAGGCGCCCAACTACAGGGCAGGCTTCTTCGCCTCCGAGGTACCTTGTGGGGAGCCTACGCTCCCTAACTTCAGGATAGCACAAACGGGGGGAAATGGCCCCTAAAAAACCTGTCCACCCTTCAGGCGGAGGACCCTCACCTGGGTTTCTTGCCTCCCACTCCCAGCACCCACTCAATCCGCTGCCACTCCTGGCAACCGGGGTAGACGGTACTGGTAACTGGGAAGGGGTTCCCGGAAAGCGGTTCCCCTAAGCCTTTCCGCCATCAGCACCAGGTTCTCCCCGGCAATGCGGGCATCCTCCATAAGCTCGGTGTTCTCCTTGAGGCTCACGGCACCCCGGTAATGGGCGTAGACCAACCCCAGGGGCGCCAGGACGAACCCCATGTAGGAAAGGGGCAGGAGCATCTGCGAAAGCGCCTGGCTGGCCCCTTCCTCCTCGGCCACCGCCAACAGGACCATGGGCTTGCCCAGGTTTAAGAGACCCTGGTTCTCCATGGAGGTCATGCGCTCCAAAAGGGCCTTCATCCGGGCGGAAACGCTAAACCAGTAGACCGGCGTGGCGAAAACCACCGCGTCTGCCCGGATGAGCTTGTCCGCTATCTTGCCGAAGCCATCCCAGGGTCCCTGCACGCAGGTGTCCGGGCCGCAGGAAGTGGGGTCTTGGGAGTAGTTCCCCACGCAGAAGGGAAAGGGGTACCGCACCAGGTCCAGGCGCTCGGTGGTGGCTCCCCGGCGCCTGGCGGCTTCCAGAACCTCATCCAACAACTCTGCCGTAAACCCGTCCGTCCGTGCCGATGCGTTGACGCCGAGCACGCGTAGACTCATAAATATCACCCACGCACTAAACCTCATTTAGCATAGCACGCGCACCCCAAGGCCGCCAAGGCCCGGCCACAAACTCCCCCATCCCCTAGGCCAGGACGGGGTAGCCCTTAAGCTCCACCACCGGCCCCTCGAGGCGCCACGCCAGCGTATACGTGCAGCCCAAGGGGCTTTTCCAGTGGTCCAGGGAAACGAAGTGTAGCCCACCCCCACCCGTGGAGGGCACAAGCAGTCAACAAGCGGCAAAGCCACTGCATGGGTCCAATCCACACAACCGGGCCGGTAGACCAGGGTGGGGAACTTCCCATGCTAGATTAAAGACATGGCCCTTTGGCTGGTGCGGGCGGGGAAGAGAGGGGAAACCGAGGCCTTTTGCCTCGAAAACAAGGTAGCCGCCGTAGGCTGGGACGAGGTTCCTGACCTCACCTCGTTGGACAACCGCGCGACGCTTCTGCAGCACTTGAGCACGATATATTCAGAAAAGTCCAGAAATGCCCTTATCAACTGGGCCAGCGAGTTATGGGCCTTTGCCAAAGAGATGAAGGAAGGAGACTTGGTGGCCCTCCCTTCCAAGCGAGAGCCAAAAATTCACTTCGGAACGGTGACCGGACCCTATCGCTACGTACCTGATAACCCACCCGGGGCCAAGCATACACGCCCAGTCCAATGGTTGAAGACTATCCCACGAGCGGCTCTGGACCAGGATCTACTCTACTCCCTGGGTTCCTCTCTGACCGTGGCCCAAATACAAAGGAATAATGCAGAAGAACGGGTTCGCGACCTATTAGTAAATGGGGGAGATGTAAAGAACGGAAATGGGACAGAAAAACTAAACCTCGAGGAGCTTGCCCGGGACGCCATCCGGGATTACCTTAACCGCCGCTTCAAGGGGCATGCCCTGGCAAGGTTGGTGGAGGGTATTCTCCAAGCCCAGGGTTACCGCACCTTCCTCTCGCCCACCGGTCCCGATGGCGGGGTGGACATCCTGGCGGGCTCCGGGCCTTTGGGCTTTGAATCCCCCCGTATTGCCGTTCAGGTGAAGTCCGGGGATGCCCCCATAGGCACCAAGGAACTCAACGAGCTCCGAGGTGCTATGAAGAAGTTTGGGGCCAACTATGGCCTATTCGTGAGCTGGGGTGGCTTTAAGGAAACGGCCAAAAAGGAGAAGCCCACCAGTTACTTTGAAATCCGCCTGTGGGACTCCGAAGACCTGATCCTGCACCTCCTGGAGAGCTACGAACGCCTGCCTGAGGAGCTTAAGGCCGAACTTCCCCTTAAGCGCATCTGGATCCTGGTAGAGGACGAAGAGAGCACATGACCGACACCCACGCCCACCTGGATTTCCTGGAAGAAGCCGAGCTGGAAGACGCCAAAGCCCACTTTCCGGAACTCAGGGCCATCCTCACCCTGGGGGTGGACCCAACCCGCTGGGAAAGGACACTGGCCCTGGCCCAGGAAAATGTGTACGCCGCGGTGGGCCTCCACCCCACCTCGGCCCATCTGCTCTCCCCCGAGGTGGAAGAGGCTTTAAGGTATTACGCCTGTCACCCCCGGGTGCGGGCCGTTGGGGAAAGCGGCCTGGACTATTACTGGACCCCCGAAACCAAGCCCGCCCAGCTTAAGGCCCTGGAGTTCCAAGCGACCCTGGCTGAGGAGCTCGGGCTACCTTTGGTGCTCCACGTGCGGAGCAAGGATGGGCAAGCGGAGGAAGACCTGGCCGCCTGGCTCCTTGCCCACCGACCCAAAAGGGTGGTCCTCCATGCCTTTGGCGGGCACCCGGCCCTCGAGGCAGCGGGCCTCGAGGTGGGAGCCTACTTCAGCTTCGCAGGCCCTCTCACCTACAAGAAAAACCAGGCCCTCCGGGAAGCCGCCCAAAGGCTTCCCCTGCACAAGCTCCTGGTGGAAACCGACACCCCCTTCCTGCCCCCGGAACCCCACCGGGGAAAGCGCAACCTTCCCCACCACGTGCGCCACACCCTGAATAGGCTTGCGGAGGTGCGGGGAGTGGCCCTGGAGGAAATGGAATCCATCACCGACCAGAACGCGGAAACCTGCTTCCGCTGGACATAGCCCACGCCCTCTGTTTGCAAGCTCCCTGACCCCCATGGGTCAAAATGAAAGGCAATATGAGAAAGCTCCTTTTACCCCCTGTCTTACCCCTTGTCTTCCTCCTCCTAACCGCCCTGGCCGCCCCCAGGCTGGTGGTGGAGCCGGAGGACGGGGTCAAGCCGCTACTGGACCTCATCGCCTCGGCCCAGGAGGAGATCCTGGTGAAGATGTACCTCTGGACCCCAAGCCGTCTGGACGTGGTGGACGCCTTGGGGGAGGCTGTGGCCCGGGGCGTGAAGGTTAAGGTCCTTTTGGAGCGGGAGCCCTCCGGGGGACGGGTGGACCTCACGGTATTCCAGGCCCTGAAGGAACGGGGAGTAGATGTCAAGCTCACCACCCCCTTCCGCTTCGTCTTCGTCCACGAGAAAAGCCTGGTGGTGGACCGCAAGCGGGCCTGGGTGGGCACCATGAACCTCACGGGAAGCTCCTTTACCGCCAACCGGGAGTACGCCCTCATCCTGGACGATCCCAGGCAGGTGGCGGAGGTGGTAAGGGTCTTTGAAGCGGACTGGGAGGGGAAAAGGCTGGACCTCTCCCAGGCGCTTCTCGTCTGGGCCCCAAGCCGCATCCTGGGCGGAGTCAAGGAGGGCAACGCCCGGGAAACCCTCCTCGCTCTGATCCGTGGGGCCAGGAGGGAGGTTTTCCTGGAGCACCAGGCCATGGCCGATCCCGAGGTGGTGGCCGCCCTTAAGGAAGCCTTGGCCAGAGGGGTCCGGGTCCGCCTGGTGGGAAGCCCCCAGGAGCCCGGGGACACCTACTTCCTGGCGGGAGCGGAGGAGCTAAGGCGGGCCGGGGCGGATCTCCGCTTCCTACCCGATCCCTACGTGCACGCCAAAGCCCTGGTGGTGGACGGGGAGGTGGCCCTCGTGGGAAGCCTGAACCTGAGCGCCAACTCCTTAAACGCCAACCGGGAGCTTTCCGTGCGCTTCACCCGCAAGGAAGCCCCCGAGGCCTTCGCCAGGCTCCTTTCCGTGATGGAAAGGGACTTCCAGGCAGGGCTTACCGAAAACCCCTTTGCCCTACCGCCCCTGGAAGGGGTCATTCCCTGGCAAGATGCCCCTAAGTACTTTGGCCGTATAGCCACGGTGGAAGGGGTGATTCAGCAGGTGGAAGACCGGGGCACTGTGGCCTTCCTTCGGTTCGGACCCGGGGAAAGCGACCTGAGGCTGGTGGTCTTCCCAAGGAGCTACACCCTCTTCCGGCAACCCTTCCCCCAAAGCTACCTGGGTAAGAAGGTAAGGGCCAGGGGGCGCATCGTGCTTTACGCCGGCTACTACGAGATCGTCCTGGAGGATCCCTCGGCCCTCGAGGTGCTGGATGGAAGCCCTTAAGGCCCTAGGCTACGAGATAAGCCCCATAGAAGGGGGCTTCTACGGGGAGAAGCGCCGAGGGGGCGTACTCTACCAGGTCTTCTACTCCGAGGCGGGGGACGTGCGCCTAAGGCGCCTCCGCTTCCTGAGGGAAGAGGCAAAGCCCTTGAACCTGGCCGGGGTGGCAGGGGAGTGGGCAGCCCGGTACCAGGTGGAGGAGAACTTCTTCGCTGTGGCGGACCCTCAGGACCTCCCCAGCCTGGTCCTGGCCTTTGAGCGCCTTGACCTAGGGGAAGAAACCCCCTAAACTCAAGGGCAATATGCGTCTGCCCCAGGGTAATGACGCCTAGACGGGGGGCAAGGCCATCCGGCCCCCCCGGCCCCCCATGGCCGGGGGGGTCAAACCTTAAGAGGAGGGAGCATGCGGGTTCTGGTACGGGACTTGAAGAAGTATGTGGGCGAAGAGGTGGAGCTACTAGGCTTTCTCCACTGGCGGCGGGACCTGGGCAAGGTGCAGTTCTTATTGCTACGGGACCGAAGCGGCATCGTGCAGGTGGTGACCGGAGGGCAGAAACTCCCCTTGCCGGAAAGCAGCCTGCGGGTAAGGGGCCAGGTGGTGGAAAGTCCCAAGGCCCCAGGGGGCCTCGAGGTGCAGGCAAAGGAAATAGAGATCCTCTCCCCTGCCCTGGAGCCCACCCCGGTGGAGATCCCCAAGGAGGAGTGGCGGGCAAGCCCCGACACCCTTCTGGAATACCGCTATGTTACCCTAAGGGGGGAAAAGGCCCGCGCTCCCCTCAAGGTGCAAGCGGCCCTGGTGCGGGGTTTTAGGCGCTATCTAGACCGGCAGGATTTCACGGAGATCTTCACCCCCAAGGTGGTGCGGGCCGGGGCCGAGGGAGGCTCAGGGCTTTTCGGGGTGGACTACTTCGAGTACCGGGCCTACCTGGCCCAGTCCCCCCAGCTTTACAAGCAAATCATGGTGGGGGTGTTTGAGCGCGTTTACGAGGTAGCCCCGGTCTGGCGCATGGAGGAGCACAACACCAGCCGCCACCTAAACGAGTACCTCTCCCTGGACGTGGAAATGGGGTTCATCGAGGGGGAGGAGGACCTCATGCGGCTTGAGGAAAACCTCCTTCAGGAGATGCTGGAGGAAGCCCTTTCCAGTGCCGGGAACGAGATCCGGCTTTTGGGAGCCGAGTGGCCCTCCTTCCCCAAGGAAATCCCTCGCCTGACCCACGCCGAGGCCCGGAAAATCCTCAAAGAAGAACTGGGCTACCCCGTAGGCCAGGACCTTTCCGAGGAGGCGGAGCGCCTCCTCGGCCAGTACGCCAAGGAGCACTGGGGTTCGGACTGGCTCTTCATCACCCATTACCCCCGAAGCCTTAGGCCCTTCTATACCTACCCCGAGGAAAACGGCACCACAAGGAGTTTTGACCTCCTCTTCCGGGGCCTGGAGATCACCTCCGGGGGCCAGAGAATTCACCATTACCAAGACCTGGTGGAAAGCCTAAAGGCCAAGGGCATGGACCTCGAGGGCTTTAAGGGCTACCTGGAGGTCTTCAAGTACGGTATGCCCCCCCACGGGGGTTTCGCCATCGGGGCAGAAAGGCTCACGCAAAAGCTTCTCGGCCTCCCCAACGTGCGCTACGCCCGGGCCTTCCCCAGAGACCGGCACCGGCTCACCCCCTGATGCTACCCCACCCTGGCGTCGCCAGGGTGGGGTCCGAAGCAGAGGGCCACATTTAGAAGCGGTCAAAGAGGATGGCCCGCTTAACCTCCTCTATGAGCTGGGTTACGGGGATATCCCGGGGGCAGGCCTCGGTACAGTTGTAAGCGGTGCGGCAGCGCCAAACCCCGCTCCCCGATCCCAGAACCTTGAAGCGCTCCCTCTTTCCCCGGTCGCGGGAGTCAAAGATGAACCGGTGGGCCTGAACAATAGCGGCAGGGCCCAGGTACGTCCCGTTTACCCAGAAAACAGGACAGCTGGTGGTGCAGCTGGCGCAGAGGATACACTTGGTGCCGTGGTCAAACCGCTCCCGTTCCTCAGGGCTTTGCAGGCGCTCCCGGGCCGGGGGAGGCTCATCGTTGATGAGGTAAGGTTTCACCGCCCGATAGGCGGCAAAGAAGGGTTCCATGTCCACAATGAGGTCCTTCTCCACCGGCAGGCCCCGGATGGGTTCCACGGTGATCACGTTTCCCAGGTCCTTCACCAGGGTCTTGCAGGCTAGGCGGTTTCTGCCGTTGATCAGCATGGCGTCGGAGCCGCAGATGCCGTGCCCACAGCTCCGGCGGAAGGCCAGGGTGCCGTCTTGATCCCACTTCACCTTGTGCAGGAGGTCCAAAACCCGATCCCAAGGCTCGGCCTCCACCTGGTACGTGCGCCAGGTGGGCTTTTGGTCCTTGGCAGGGTCAAAGCGGAGGATCTTCAGGGTTACCTGCATGGCGCCTCCTAGTAGGTGCGGGCCTTGGGCTCAAAGCGGCCCAGGACCACGGGCTTGTAGCGGAAGGTCACCTTGCCGTCAGCCACCTTGTAGGCCAGGGTATGCTTGAGCCAGTTGACATCGTCCCGCTCGGGGTAGTCCTCCCGGGCATGGGCCCCGCGGGACTCGGTGCGGTTCAAAGCGGAGTGCACCAAGGCTTCAGAAACCTCGAGGAGGTACCCGAGCTCCAAGGCCTCCACCAGCTCGGTGTTATAGGCATCCCCCTTATCGTCAATGGAGATGCGCCGGTAGCGGTCCATGAGCTCTTTCAGGATCTCCACCTGCTTGGCCAATAGCTCTCCGGTGCGGAAGACGGAGGCGTTGTCCATCATGGTCTGCTGGAGCTCGGCCCGAAGCACCGCCACCTTCTCCTTGCCGGTGGAGTTCTTAATGCGCTCAATGCGCTCGCGGCTTTCGCCCAGGTGCTTCTCGGTGAGCTCGTGGTAATCGGCATCCTTGGCAAAGCGGGCAGCGTGGATGCCGGCACGCCGGCCAAAAACCAACAGGTCCCCCAAGGAGTTGGTCCCCAAGCGGTTGGCCCCATGCAGGCTCACGCAAGCCGCCTCCCCGGCGGCGTAAAGCCCAGGCACCACGGTGTTGTTCTCGTCCTTGATGACCTGGCCCCAAAGGGTGGTGGGAATCCCCCCCATGGCGTAGTGGGCGGTGGGCATCACCGGCACCGGCTCCTTCAGGGGGTCCACCCCCAGGTAAATACGGCTGAACTCGGTAACGTCGGGCAGCTTCTTCTCAATGACCTCAGGAGGCAGGTGGGTGAGGTCCAGAACCACGTGGTCCTTCTTGGGACCCACCCCCCGGCCCTCCCGCACCTCCAGGTACATGGCCCGGGAAACCAAATCCCTTGGGGCTAGGTCCTTGATGGTGGGGGCGTAGCGCTCCATGAAGCGCTCCCCCAGGGCGTTCCTCAGGATGCCCCCCTCCCCCCTGGCCCCCTCGGTGAGGAGGATGCCCAGGGGGTAAAGCCCCGTGGGGTGGAACTGGTAGAACTCCATGTCCTCGAGGGGAAGCCCCTTGCGGTAGAGGATGGCCTGCAGGTCCCCGGTGAGGGTGTAGGCGTTGGAGGTCACCTTGTAGATGCGGCCAAAGCCCCCTGAGGCAATGACGATGGCCTTGGCCTGGAAGAGGTGAAGCTCCCCCGTGGCCAGCTCGTAGGCCACCAGACCCTTGGCCACCCCGTCCTCAACGATGACATCGGTGACGTGGAACTCGTTGTAGAAGGTGATGTTGTGCTTCACGCACTGCTGGTAAAGGGTCTGGAGGATCATGTGCCCGGTGCGGTCGGCGGCGTGGGCCGCTCGGTGCACCGGGGCCTTGCCCCAGTCCTTGGTGTGGCCGCCAAAGCGGCGCTGGGCGATCTTGCCGTTTGGGAGCCGGTCAAAGGGAAGGCCCATGTGCTCCAGCTCCAGGACCGCCTCGATCACCTCCTTGGCAAAGACCTCGGCGGCATCCTGGTCGGTGAGGTAGTCCCCTCCCTTCACCGTGTCGAACATGTGCCACTCCCAGTGGTCCTCCTCCACGTTGCCCAAGGCCGCCCCTATCCCTCCCTGGGCCGCCCCCGTGTGGCTTCGCGTGGGGTAGAGCTTGGTGACCACCGCCACGTCCGCACCTTCCCTGGCCGCATAGAGGGCCGTAGCCAGGCCCGCTCCACCTGCGCCTACCACGATGACCTCGTGTCTGTGCGCCATACTAGTTCACCCCGAAATCGTGATTGAGAAGGGAAAGGCTCCCCAGGAAGAAAAGAAAGGCGATGAGGCTGTAGAGCACCACCTTGGTCCAGAAGCGCCTGGACGGGTTCCGAATCCAGTCGTCCAGCACATACCTAAGCCCGTTGGCCCCGTGCAAGAGGCCCAAGGCCAGGATCAAAAGGTCGTAGATCTTCCAGGTGGTCTGGGAAAGTCTCTTGGCCACGTACTCGTAGTCAATGCTGTTGAGGTCGGTGATGACGGCGTTCATCCACATGTGGCCGATGAGCAGGAAGACCAACACCACCCCGGAGATGCGCATGAAGACCCACCAGTAAAGCTCCAGGTTGGTGCTGGCCTCGAGGCGGGCTTCCTCATAACGCTTGGACTTAATCGCCATGGCTACCTCCCAGGATGCCCCCTCCGATCTTCAAAAGGAAGGGAAGGTAGAAGATCACGAAAAGAACCCAGACCCCGTACCAAAGCTGCCGCTGGTAGCGCACCCCCCAGGCGGTGAAGTCCATGAGGATGATCCTGAGCCCGTTGAACCCGTGGTAAAGCACCCCGGCGATGAGAAGAAGAAGCCCTATCTGGAAAACCGGCTGGTGGTAGAACTTCATGAGAGCGTTGGACACCTCCGGGCCCCACATGGCGCTTGCGATGTTGGCCACGTGGAGCATGAGGAAGACCAGAATGCCCAGGCCCGAGATCCGGTGCAGGTAAAACGCCCACTGCCCTTCTCTTCCCCTGTACATGGCACCTCCTTGCCGGGGATATCATACCACCTTTCTTAAGGAAACCACCGTCTGGGGCTTATTTCCTCCCCATCCATACCCCATCCCCGTATAAGAGGCGCATGGAAGGGAGCTTCCCTCCACCTCCCCTTCCCCCCTTCCCCGGGGCCACCCCCAGGGGGAGCAAAAGGGGGTTTTCCCGCCAGGGGACAAGGTATTGACAGGGGGGGGAGGGGGGGGCATAATGGGGGGCGTGCCGCGGGGGGATACCCCGGGGGGCACGGGAAGGAGGTGGTCAGGATGGAACTCTTTGGATTCGGACCGCATCTGATGGTGGACGGCTACGACGCCAATCCCGAAAAGCTCCGGGACGCCGAGCTGGTGCGCCGCGTTCTGGACGAGCTCCCCGAGGAGATGGAGATGACCAAGGTGCTTCCCCCCTTCGTCTACAGCTACGGCCCCGAGGGGGAGGACGGGGTGACCGGGGTGGTGATCATCGCCGAAAGCCACATCGCCATCCACACCTTCCCCAAAAAGCGCTTCCTTTCCATCGACATCTTCTCCTGCAAGGCCTTTGACATGGCCCAGGTGCTGAGGAAGCTCACCGCGGTTTTCGAGATCGGCCGCTACGAAACCTACATGATCAACCGGGGCAAGGAGTTTCCCAAGGACCCCGAGCTGGCCCGGAAGATCGTCCTGGGGGAGCGGGAGTACCTCGAGGCCCGGGTGAGCTAGGAAAACTGCCCCCCTTTCCCGGGCTTGCCCCGGGGTTTTCATTTTGGACTCATCCTTCCTCTCTAGCTTATAGGAGGAGGCTTAGGTATGGTGCGCAAGCTACTCACCCTGGTTCTTCTGGGATTCGGCGTGGCCTTAGCCCAAGCCCAGGGCTTTCGCGGTCTTTCCCTAGGCACCTCCTATCCGGAGATCGGGGTGCAACCCGGGGAGAGCGTCAACCTGACCCTCACCCTCAAAAACTATGGCCTTCCCCCCGGGGTGGTGCGGGTCCAGGTGGCCGAGGCCCCGCAAGGCTGGCAGGCCAGCCTCATCGGCGGGGGTCGCCTGGTGCGGGCGGTCTACCTGGCCCCCGACGGGGAGGCTACCCTTACCCTTCGCCTCCAGCCTCCCAAGGAGGTGAAGCCCGGCACCTACCGCTTCCTGGTGCGGGCTGAGGGGCTTGGCCATACCGCCAGCCTTCCCATCGGCCTGGTGGTGGGGCAGGGCCTGCCCCAGAGGCTTAGCCTCGAGGCGGAGCTCCCCATCCTCAAGGGTCCTCCCACCAGCTCCTTCCGCTACCGGGTGACCCTGAAAAACGAGTCCGACCGCGACCTATTGGTCTCCCTGGAGTACGAGGCCCCCAAGGGTTGGCAGGTGACCTTCACCCCCGCCTTCTCCAGCCAGCAGGTGACCAGCCTGCCCATCAAGGCCGGGGAGAGCAAGGACCTGGACGTGGAGGTTTCCCTGCCCAAGGACACCAAGGCGGACACCTACGGCCTCACCTTGAGGGCAGCCGCCGGGGAAGCCAAGGCGGAACTGGCCTTGACCCTCGAGGTCACGGGCCGGCCCGAGGTGCGCTTCACCACCAAGGAGGGGCGGCTTTCCGGACAGGTGGTGGCGGGCCGGGAAAACGCGGTGAAGCTTGTGGTGAAGAATGAGGGTAGCGCCCCGGCCAAGAACCTGTCCTTCAGCGCCATGGAGCCCTCGGGCTGGGAGGTGAAGTTTGAGCCGGATAAGCTGGACGCCCTGGACCCCAGCCAGGAGCAGGAGGTAACCGCCCGCATCAAGCCCTCCCCCAAGGCGGTGACGGGGGACTACATGGTGACCCTCAGCCTTTCCGGGTCCGATGGCCTTTCCGAGAGCCTGGATTACCGGGCCACCGTGGTGCGCTCCAGCCTCTGGGGCCTGGTGGGGGTGGGCATCATGGCCGTGGCCCTTCTGGTCCTGGGCTTCGCCGTGAACCGCTTCGGCCGGAGGTAGCATGGCGGTCATCGAAACCCATGGCCTCACCAAGCGCTACGGGCGGGTGGTGGCCGTGGAGGACCTGAACCTGGAGGTGCAGGAAGGGGAGGTCTTCGGCCTCCTGGGGCCTAACGGCTCGGGGAAGACCACCACCATCCTCATGCTCCTGGGCCTCACCGAACCCACCCGGGGCGAGGCCCGGGTGCTGGGATTGGATCCCATGCGGGAACCCTTGAAGGTGAAGAGCCAGGTGGGCTACCTCCCCGACCAGGTGGGGTTTTACGGGGAGCTCACCGCCTGGGAGAACCTGCGCTACACCACCCGCCTTTTGGGCCTCCCCGAGGCCGAGGCCAGGGCCCGTATAGAGGAGGTGCTCAAGCGCATGGGCCTCTGGGAGGTGCGGGACCGGCGGGTTTCCGCCTTCAGCCGGGGGATGCGGCAGCGCCTCGGGCTTGCGGAGGTGCTTTTGAAGAGGCCTAAGGTGGCCATCCTGGACGAGCCCACCCTGGGCCTGGACCCCGAGGCCGCCCGGGAGTTTCTGGAGCTCATCAAGGGCCTGAAGGCGGAGGGCATCACCATCCTCCTCTCCAGCCACCTCCTGCACCAGGTCCAGGAGGTC
>Ga0101945_1000837_pt1 | contig 40165 bp, 29 predicted proteins | sample DewCreD2012metaG_2_FD_75246 | JGI IMG/M metagenome (GOLD analysis project Ga0101945, IMG submission 75246) | Hot spring sediment bacterial and archeal communities from British Columbia, Canada, to study Microbial Dark Matter (Phase II) - Dewar... ... | reverse complement strand
GTGATCCACCACTCTGGCGCAGGGGAAGGGATCCCTGACCCTTTCTGCCCGCTCTGGGGGTTCTGGCGGTGCCAACCGTCCTCCCCAAGATTCAGAGCGCCAGCGCCGCCTTTCGATATTGGTGCTCTCTGAGGTGGGGGTACCGCTTCTGCACACCAGCTCGGCAGCGCCTGCCCCCGGCCAGCCGTTGCTGCTCTCAGGGGAAAATCTGGAGCGGGTGGAAACGGTTCTCTTTGCCTCGGCAGCCAATCCCGAGCGCGTCCTGAGGGGGGAAATTCGCTCCCGCAGCGGTGACCGTCTAGTGGTGATGCCGCCTTCTTCTCTTTCCGGCTCGGTTTGGGTTGCCGTTGCGGATGGTTCCGGGCAAGGGCTGGGTACACTGGTCTACGATTGGCCTGCAGCTACTCCCTCCCCCAATCCCTCTCCCACCCCCACTGCTCCGGCAGCGTCCGCTTGGGTGGTGGAAACTTTGCTGAATGGTCGCACAGCGCCCGCGGCGGATCTTGTCGGCAACGCCCCTGACAACAGCGGCACCGAGTCCAGGATCTACCTGCAGCAAATCAGCGGCATTGCTGTGGATCCAGAAGGAGCCTTCTATTTAGCCGATAGAGCCCAGCACCGCATCTTCCGGCTTTCTCCAGAGGGGGAATTGGAAGTGTGGGTCGGCACAGGCCAAGCAGGCTACCAAGACGGAGCAGCCGAGCAAGCGCAATTCAACTCCCCGCAGGGGCTGCTCTGGGATCCCAAGGGGGGATTGTGGGTGGCCGACAGTGGCAACCATTGCCTGCGTTACATCAACCTGCAACGGCAGGTGAGCACCTTTGCGGGCACTTGTGTAGCCGGATACCGAGATGGGGGGCTTGCCCGGGCTCAGTTCCGTGAGCCATCGGGGCTGGCTTTGGGTTTAGATGGCAGCCTCTACGTTGCCGACCGCGCCAATCACCGTATCCGCCGCATCACCCCTGCGGGTGAGGTAACCACCGTTGCCGGCACGGGCCAGCCGGGATTCGCCGACGGCCCAGCAGAACAGGCCCAGCTTCTGCAGCCCACCGCCTTGGCGGTGGACAGAAATGGGCACCTTTGGATTGCCGATCAGCATCGCCTGCGCAGGTTATCCCCCGCCGGACAACTGAGTACCCTATCAAACCCCGAGGCAGGCTACCGAGATGGCCCCTTGGCGGAATCCCGCTTTCGCTTCCTCGGTGGGCTGGCCTTCGATGCGGCAGGCAACCTCTGGGTGGCCGACCGAGACAACCATCGCATTCGTCGTCTTCAGCCTGGGGGACAAGTTTCCACCTTGGCCGGACAGAATCAGCCTGGCTGGCAGGATGGCCCCACCTCGGCAGCCCGGTTCGAGCAGCCTGGCGGCTTGGCAGTCTTACCGGATGGCAGTGTAGTGGTGGTGGATGGCGGACTGCCGGGCTTGCGTCGCCTAAGCCGCGTTGCCTCTGGGCCCGCCACCCCAACCCCTGGGGGATCCCTGTAGGCTCTTACCAGGCTGCCGTCTCTCGGGTTTTGCAGGGATCCCCACCTACTCACTCAATCACCACATTCTTCGGGCCAGCGTTTACCCCTGGGCGACCCTGATTGAAGTTGGCCAGGAAGGTATCTGGATCTTTGAGGCTGAAGACCAGCTTTTTGCAGGGCAGTTGCAGCCCCACCGGCCCCAGCAAGGGGATAAAAAGAGGCTTTTCCTGCATCAGTGGAATGGCAATTACCCCTTGGGTGCTGGTTACCGGGCCAACGATCCCCTGAAAATCGGTGCGCACACCCAGTCCGTAGTACCAAGGCCAGGGAAAGCGCTCCCCTTGTCCCAACTCGCTCAGGGAGAATGTCTCGTTGAACAGGCTGCCTGCCCGCACAATGAGCTTGTCCTGCAGCAGATCGACGTAGGCCGACTCACTGCTCACCCCAAACAGAGCCAGCGGCAAACTGGCCAGGGGATTGGAGTCGATGGCCATGTAATAACGCATGAGAAGTCTCCAAGTTCACAGATGGGCGACCAGGTGAGCTGCGGCCCCCAGCCTTGCCAATTATAAAAAATCTTCCCCGTTGCCGGACTGATCAAAAGGGATCCCATCTGCCCACAAGCTAACCGAGTATGATGGGTTGCTTGGAGTGCCCTTTGAGGACTCCGTCCCGCTAACGCGAACAGCAAACCACTGGCCAGCGAGGAAAACAGGATGGATCTGCGAGCCCTCATTCGCTTGGTGCCCGATTTTCCCAGACCCGGCATCCTCTTTCGGGATATGACCCCCCTGCTGCAGGATCCGGCAGGCTTCCGGGCAGCGATTGAACAGTTGGCTGCCGGCACCACCGGCATGGGATCCCTGGATTATGTGGTCGGCATCGAGTCGCGGGGGTTCATTTTGGGGGCTGCTTTGGCACAACATCTAGGCTTGGGGTTTGTCCCGGTTCGCAAGCCGGGCAAACTGCCGCCACCGGTGCTCAGCCAGACCTATAGCCTGGAATACGGCCAAGACCAGCTCCAACTGCACGCCCACGCTCTGCGACCTGGAGAGCGGGTGTTGATCGTGGATGATGTCATTGCTACCGGGGGCACAGCCGCCGCCACTGCCCAATTGGTGGCCCAGAGCGGCGCCGAGGTGGGGGGGTTTGCCTTTCTAATCGAACTGGCCTTTCTGTCCGGCTGCAAGGCTCTTCCCCCTGGGATCCCTGCCCATGTGGTGATGGTGGAGGAATCTAACTAAGGAATCCGCTGGCCACACCTTTAGCCAGAGCAAGCAGGCAAGATGCTCAAGGGAGATGCCTCTGAACCCATGTAACCTCACCAGAGGCGCAGCGGCTGTCGGATGGCGACTTCTGCCTTTTCTTTAACTTTGGGTTCTTTAACTTTGGGCAAAGGTTGGCTCAAGCGGCTGATCTGAGCCTGGGCCTGCAGTTGTTCGTCAATCCAGTCCGCCAGTTCCCGCATGTAGAGCACCACATGGATTGCCTGGTCGCGCTGTACCGGCTCCACACCTTTTTCCGCCAAGCGGGCCACGATGATGGGATCGCTCAGCTCTTCCAGGGCGGCAAAATCTTCCGGTTGGTCGAACCCCAGTTCTGCCATTTTCTCGAACACATACCCCAGCCGTAGGCCCGTGGACTCACAGCGCCCCTCCTGTTGTACGGGAAGGGCCAGGGCAGCAGTTCGGTAGGCGGTTTGGGCAATGGAGCGCCAGGTGCCGCGGTGGATGCGCAGGCTCAATTGGTGCTGGTTCCACCCCAGGGCTTCTCGCACCAGCAGGCCGCAATTGCAGCGGGTGCTGTCCCGCCAGCAATACTCGCGATCCCAGAAGCCCCAGTGTTGGGATTGGATACGATCCGCGGTGCGGCGCAGGAGAGCTGCCAACTCAGGTGTGGGGCGCATGGGGCAACACAGAAGAGCGCCTCCAGTCTAGGCAGGCGAGCAGTGGAGAACAAGCCCGGCTCAATCTTCTTTACATTCCTGGTCGCGACAGCGTTGCGGAGCAACATATTCCTGTTCGGGCCGATCCTCCGAGGGCAAAGCTCGTTGCCGTTGGCGATGCCGTTGCCAAGCCCCCCAGGCCACTCCCCCCAGCACCAGCGAGGCTCCCCCCAGATAGGTGCCTCCTGCGGGCAAGCCTGCCAAGGCCAAGGCTAGGGATCCCCCCCAAAGGGTCATGGCATAGATCAGGAGCACCGAATGCCGCTGGGATAGGCCGGCTTTGAGCAAACGGTGGTGCAGGTGGCCTTTGTCGGGATGGAAAGGTGACTTCCCCCTGGCCAGCCGCTTGAGGATCACGGTGGACATATCCAGGATCGGCACCGCCAAGATAAAGAAAGGCAGGGCTACTGCCAGCGTGGTCACTCCCTTGGCCACCCCGATCACCCCAATCCCAGCTAGGGTAAAGCCCAAAAAATAGGCCCCTCCATCCCCCATGAAGATCTGCGCCGGGTTGAAGTTGTAGCGCAAAAACCCCAGACAAGCCCCTGCCAAGGCTGCCGCCAGCATGGCCGCCGCCGGTCGATCCAGCAGCAGCGTTACGATCAGCATCACCACCGCCGCGATTCCCGACACCCCTGCCGCCAGCCCATCCAGCCCATCCATAAAGTTGATGGCATTGGCCATCCCCACCAGCCAGAACAGGGTAATCAGCAGGCTCAACCACACTGGAAAGGGCCAGATCCCTCTCCCAGGCAGGCTGACAAACTCAATGCGCACCCCTACTCCCCAGGCGGCAGCAGCCACGCCGAATTGCATCAACAAGCGGGAAAAGGGCGACAGGTGGAATAGGTCGTCCGCCAAGCCAATCAAGAAAAACAAAACCCCGCCTATGGTTACCCCCCAAATCTCGTACTCCTGCTCGGTGCGCAAGCCCCCAAAAGCTCCGGCTCCCCAGAGCAAGAGCAGAGCCACCAAGTTCCCAAAAAAGATGGAAACCCCACCCAGGCGTACCATTGGCTGCCGGTGGATCTTGCGCTCATCAGGGAAATCCAACTGGCCACTGCGGATCCCGACTGCCTTCACCATTGGGGTTGCCCACAAAACCACACAGGCAGCAGCAAGGAACGCGACCAAGTAGGGCATGGCAAGCCGCAGAGAGGGTTGAGGACTCCGCCGTGCTACACGTTCGCGTCAGCGTTGCGGAGCAATAACGGTTAGCCCAGGTGGGGGTAAAGGGGGAAACGGCGACAGAGACGCGTCACCCGCTGGCGACACTCTTCCAACACAGCAGGCTCCTCAGGCTGAAACAGACAATCGGCGATGATCTCCCCAATTTCTTCAAATTCTACCGGCCCCAGGCCGCGGGTGGTCAAGGCCGGGGATCCCAGGCGCAGTCCGCTGGCTACGAAGGGCGGCTGTGGGTCGAAGGGAATGGTGTTTTTGTTGGCGGTGATGTGGATCTCGTCCATCAGCCGTTCCGCCCGCTTGCCCGTCATCACCCCTGCTTTTCCCAACACCGCCGTTCGCGTCAGCGGGCCGGAGGCCTTAACCGAGCGCAGATCCAGCAGCACCAGGTGATTGTCTGTGCCCCCAGAAACCAGCCGAAGGCCTCGCCGTTGCAGGGATCCCGCCAGGGCCTGAGCATTGGCGATCACCTGTCCTGAGTACTGGGCGAAGCTGGGCTGCAGGGCTTCCCCAAAGGCCACCGCCTTGCCGGCAATGACATGCTCCAGCGGCCCCCCTTGGCTGCCGGGGAACACCGCCTTATCCAGCTTTTTACCCAGCTCTGGATCGCGGGTGAGAATGAGCCCCCCGCGCGGCCCCCGCAGCGTCTTGTGGGTAGTGGTGGTCACCACATCACAGAGGGGCACCGGGTTGGGGTGGTGTCCGGTGGCCACCAGGCCAGCAATGTGGGCAATATCCGCCAGCAGATAGGCTCCCACCTCGTCAGCAATGGCGCGGAAAGCAGCAAAGTCGATCACCCGCGGGTAGGCGGAGTAGCCACAGATGATCAGTCTGGGCCGGTGCTGCAAGGCCAGCTCCCGCACTTGATGGAAATCAATCTGCTCCGTTTGGGGATCCACGCCGTAGTGCACCACCTGGAACCATTTGCCGGAGACGTTCACAGGTGAGCCATGGGTGAGGTGGCCACCGTGGGACAAATCCATGCCCATAATCGTGTCCCCTGGCTGCAGCAGGGCCAGGAAAACGGCAAAATTGGCCTGCGCCCCGGAGTGGGGTTGCACGTTGGCGTGAGCCGCCCCAAACAGTTGCTTGGCGCGGTCGATGGCCAATTGCTCGATCTCGTCGATAAACTCGCAGCCGCCGTAGTAGCGCTTACCCGGTAACCCTTCCGCATACTTGTTGGTGAGCACCGAGCCTTGGGCAGCCAGTACAGCCGGCGAGGTGAAGTTCTCGCTGGCAATCATCTCCAGGTGATCCCGCTGCCGGTCAAGCTCTTGCTGGATCAGGCGGTAAACCAGGGGATCCGTTTCCGCTAGGATAGCCAAGTTATCGCGTAGGGTGGTCAGACTTTGGGGAGCAGCTACCATGATGACGCCAAGACCGATCGCGATAGCGGCGAAGCAATACTTCGCAGGAAAATGGGCAAGGACCGCTTCGCCGTTGTAAGGCAACATCGTAGCATGACAGGCAAACCAGCAGCGCAGGCTCCAGCCTTTCTGCTTGGGGTCATGGCATCCCCCACCCCTTGGTGTAGCCCAGAAAGCAGGAGTCATCCTGCAACCTGGGAAAGAATCTTTACCCTCTGAGGCAGGGAGAATGTTAAGCAAGATATCCAAGACGGCAGACAGAGAGCCGCCGTCCGCGGTCGCGTCAGCGTTGCGTAGCAATATAGCGGGCCGTAGGCCTTTTGGGGGATGAACCAACCCAGCCCAGGAACCTGGGGACAACTGGGAAGGTGGGGACGGTGGTCTATAATCCTGCCAATTCCCCCGTCGCGTTAGCGTTGCGTAGCAATAATGCGTGTTTCATCGCCATGACCGTTCGCGATAGCGGGCCGGAGGCCTTGGCTGCCTCTGCTGCCAATCCTGCTTTGCTGACCGTACAAGGGTTGCGGGTTTTCTTGCCCAGCCGCACAGTTGGCGTCGGCAAGAGGGAGCCGTCGGGATCCCCAGTAGTGGATGGGCTGTCTTTCCAGATCGGGATCGGCCAGACCTTGGGCCTGGTGGGGGAGTCGGGATCCGGCAAAACCATGACCGCCCTGACGCTGATGGATCTCTTGCCCAGCTCGGCCCGGGTGGAGGGCAAAATCCTCTTCCATGGCCCTGGTCGCGTCAGCGTTGCGGAGCAATATGGAACGGTGGACTGGCTGCAGTTGGATCCCCGGCAACGGCGGCGCTATCGCGGATCCCAAATTGCCATGATCTTCCAGGAGCCGAGCACCGCCCTCAACCCCCTCTACACCTGTGGCCAGCAGTTGCGGGAAACCCTGAGGGCCAACACCCCTCTAACTGCGGCGGAGATCCGTGCCCAAGCCATTCGCCTGTTTGAGGAGGTGCAGCTTTCTCCCCAGATGCTGGAGCGCTACCCCCATCAGCTCTCCGGCGGTCAAATCCAGCGGGCGGCCATTGCCTGTGCCATCGCCTCCAACCCCAAACTGTTGATTGCCGATGAGCCAACCACCGCTCTGGATGTCACAGTGCAAGCGGAAATCCTGTGCCTGCTCCGGGATCTGCAGCAGCAGCGGCAGATGGCCATCCTCTTCATCACCCACGATCTCAATTTGGTGGCTGAATTGGCGGATCAGGTGGTGGTGATGCGCCAGGGCCAAGCTGTCGAACAAGGCTCGGTGGAGCAGATCTTTCGGGATCCCCAGCACCCCTATACTCGCGGTCTGTTGGCCTGTCGCCCAGGGTTGGAGCGGCGGTTGCGACGGTTGCCCACTGTCCAGGATTTTCTGGAAAAAGGGGGATCCCCAGAGGAGCAGTGGCAGCAGGTGGAGATCTCAGCCGCCGAAGAGGAAGAACGGCTGCGCCGGCTCTACAGTCAGCGCCCCCTGTTGCAGGTGCGGGATCTGCGAACCCACTACGCCGTCCGTCGAGGGCCATTTGGCCGCCAGGTGGGCGAGATCCGGGCTGTGGATGGGATCAGCTTTGACCTCTACCCCGGCGAGACCTTGGGGCTAGTGGGAGAGTCCGGCTGCGGCAAGACCACTTTGGGACGAACCCTGCTGCGTCTGATCCGCGCCAGCTCCGGCCAGGTGATCTACGACGGAGAGGAGTGGCTCCGCTTGCCGCCTCAACGCTTACGTCGTCTCCGCCGTGAGATTCAGCTTATCTTTCAGGATCCGGCGGCCTCGTTGGATCCGCGCATGAGTGTGGGAGCCAGCGTCATGGAGCCGATGGCCCTGCACGGGATTGGGAGCCATGCTGCTGAGCGACGAGCACGGGCCCAACGCCTGTTTGAACGGGTAGGGTTGGATCCGGAAGCGCTGGATCGCCTGCCCCACCAGTTTTCGGGAGGACAGCGGCAGCGGATCTGTATTGCCCGCGCCCTGGCCTCGGAGCCACGCCTGATTGTCTGCGATGAGGCGGTGTCTTCCTTGGATGTCTCTGTGCAGGCCCAGGTGCTGAATTTGCTCAAGGATCTGCAGGAGGAACTGGGGTTGGCCTACCTGTTCATCTCCCACGATCTGAGCGTGGTCAAGTTCATGAGCGACCGCATAATGGTCATGAACCGAGGCCGCATCGAAGAGATTGGCCCTGCTTCCCAGATCTACCGGCAGCCGCAGCAGGACTACACCCGCCGCCTCATTGCCGCGTTCGCGCCAGCGGTGCCGAAGCACTTTCCCCAAGGGAGATCCGGGCTGTAGGCCTTAAAAACGCGCCCATTTGCCCCCAACGGGTTGAACAGTTTCCCACGTATCCGGTTCCGGGCTAGACAACCCTACGGGCTAGCTGCGCAGCAAGATTTGCAATGAGGCTAAAATTAAGTAAACTTCGAGTCGTAAAGCTTCGACTCTTTGTTAGCACATTTAACAAAACGTTTTATCCGCAGTTTGGGCTGCAACCAGCTATGGCTCGCATACTCATTATTGAGGACGACCCTTCGATTCTGGATATTCTGCGCATCAATCTGGAGTTGGCGGGCTACGAGGTCGTGAAGGCCACCGACGGAGTACGTGGACAAGCGCTGGCTCTGCAGGTTCTCCCCGATCTCATCATCCTCGACCTGATGCTACCCCAGGTGGACGGCCTAACCGTATGTCAGCGCTTGCGGCGGGAGGAGCGCACCAGTGAGATCCCGATTTTGATGCTCACTGCCCTTGGCCAAACCCAGGATAAGATCGAGGGCTTCAATGCCGGTGCCGACGACTACCTGACCAAGCCTTTTGAAGTGCAGGAGCTGCTGGTGCGGGTGCGGGCCCTGTTGCGTCGCTCAGACCGGATCCCACAGGCGGCCAAACACGGCGAGATCCTCACCTATGGCCCTCTCACGCTGGTGCCGGAGCGCTTTGAAGCCCTGTGGTTCGGCAAAACCATCAAGCTCACCCACCTGGAGTTTGACCTGCTCCACTGCCTGATGCAGCGACACGGGCAGACCGTTTCCCCCAGCGAAATCCTGCAAGAGGTATGGGGCTACGAGCCCGACGACGACATTGAAACCATCCGCGTCCATATCCGCCACCTGCGCACCAAGCTGGAGCCGGATCCGCGCCACCCTCAGTACATCAAAACCGTTTACGGGGCGGGCTACTGTCTGGAGTTGCCCAACATCGCCGATCCCAGCCCACTGCAGCCGGAGCTGGCGAAAGACTCCCACAAGTGATTCTTGAGGATGCCGCTCACATAGCTGCTAATCTAGGGGGTGCCCTGCTGCGGATTGCGGTCTGAGATTGTATGTCTGGTGCCATTCGGTATTTGATGTGCCCACCCGATTACTACGAGGTGGACTATGTGATCAACCCCTGGATGGTGGGGAATGTTCGCCGCTCTTCGCGAGAACGGGCGTTGCAGCAGTGGCAGGCTCTCTATTCGCATCTCTCGCAACGGGCGGAGGTGAAGCTGATCCAGCCGGTGCCGGGGTGGCCGGATATGGTGTTTACGGCAAATGCCGGGCTCATCCTGGGATCCACGGTGGTGCTGAGCCGTTTCTATCACCCAGAGCGGCAGGGGGAACAGCCCCATTTCAAGGCTTGGTTTGAGGAACAGGGCTACACCGTCTATGAGCTGCCGCCGGCCCTGGTTTTCGAGGGGGCAGGAGATGCTCTGTTGGATCGCGCAGGGCGCTGGCTGTGGGCGGGCTACGGCTTTCGCTCCATGCTGGAATCTCATCCCTACTTGGCCAAGTGGTTGGGGATCGAGGTGTTGTCTTTGCGGCTGGTGGACGAGCGGTTTTACCACCTGGACACCTGCTTTTGCCCCCTCTCTGAAGGCTATTTGCTCTACTACCCACCGGCTTTTGATACCTATTCCAACCGCTTAATTGAGATGCGGGTGCCCCCCGAAAAGCGGATCCCGGTTCAGGAGGTGGATGCCATTCACTTTGCCTGCAATGCCGTGGATGTGAACGGCACGATCTTGGTGAATCGGGTCAGCCCAGAGCTGGAGGCCACCCTGCAGGAGCGGGGATTTGTGGTGGTGCAGACGGAGCTGACGGAGTTCCTGAAAGCCGGTGGGGCGGCCAAGTGCCTGACACTGCGCCTCGATGAAACGGTGGCCCCCCAAACCGATCCGGTGGCGACGGTGCTCAGCCGGACGGTGATCCTCCAGGGACACTTGGTGGATAGCGACCTGCTTACCAGGGCTGTCGATTGCATTGTCGACAATGGCGGCAGCTTTCAGATCCTGAAGTTTCAGCTGGGGGAAAAACGGCAGAGCACTTCCACGGTGGAACTGGCTGTTTCCGCTCCCACCGAAGAGACCCTGGACACCATTCTCAGCGCCTTGATTGAGCAGGGGGCTCGTCTCTCGGAAGAAACTCAGCAGGATGCCCGTCTGGAGCGGGTGGAGAAGGCAGGGGTAGCTCCCGACGATTTTTATGTCACCACCATCTACCCCACGCAGGTGCGGGTGGCCGGCCAGTGGATCCCGGTGCAGCGGCAGCGCATGGATGGGGTGATTGTGGTCAAGGGATCCGATTGCAATGGCAAGACGCAGTTTTCCGCCTACTGCACCCTGATTCGAGACCTGCAGGTAGGGGATGCCGTGGTGTGTGGGGTGGAAGGGATCCGCACCGTGCGCCAAGCCAGCAAGGAGCGCTCTTCTCAGGAGTTCACCTTTATGGGATCGGGAGTCTCCAGCGAGCGGCGGGTGGAGATCCTGGTGGAGCAGATTGCCTGGGAGCTGCGGCAAATCAAGGAGCGGGGCGGCAAAACGGTGGTGGTGGCAGGGCCGGTGGTCATCCACACCGGTGGCGGATCCCACTTGGCCACCCTGATTCGGGAAGGCTATGTGCAGGCGCTGTTGGGGGGCAATGCCATTGCCGTTCACGATTTGGAGCAAAATCTCTACGGCACCTCACTGGGGGTGGATCTGTCGCGGGGCACGCCGGTCAAGGGCGGCCACAAGCATCACCTCAAAACCATCAACCTCATCCGCAAGTACGGCAGCATCCAGGCCGCGGTGGAAGCGGGTGTGATTACCGGTGGAGTGTTCTACGAGTGCATTCGCGCTCAGGTGCCCTTCTCCCTGGCGGGATCCATCCGTGACGATGGGCCGCTGCCGGATACGGAGATGGATCTAATCAAGGCCCAGCAGGATTATGCGCGGCTGCTACAGGGAGCCGACATGGTGCTGATGCTCTCCAGCATGTTGCACTCCATTGGGGCCGGGAACATGACACCTGCCGGAGTCAAGCTGATCTGCGTAGACATCAACCCGGCAGTGGTGACCAAGCTAGCCGATCGGGGATCCCTGGAGTCGGTGGGGATCGTGACCGATGTGGGCTTGTTCCTGAGCTTGCTGGTGCAGCAGTTGGCCCGTCTGGGACAGGTGTACAAACGCCCAGAACCCGCTCTTGCCGCCCACTAGCCACCCCATCCACAACTGGTGCTATCCTGCAGGTGTCTTTGTCGAAGTTCCAGCTCAACTCGATTTAAGGAGGGCCTGGGCCGCTGCCGCCCGATGCTGGAGCTTGGTGGTGGGTGTTGTTGCTCTCTGTAGCAGCCTGTATTCCGCTCTTCGGGCCGGGGTTTTGGCTAACCAATTTTTATTCCAGGCTGTTCAAAGCCTGGTTTGGACACGCCTTCGCAGAAGGGCTGGAATTGGGGGGCCTGTTTTTCGCTATAGTTTTGAGTGTCCTCTACCCTCTGGGATTTTTTTGGGGATATTTGGCGATGTTGCCGCTGCGTTTTTTGGGATCCTGGGTGTGGGGAGTGGGGATCCTTGTGGCCGGCCTGTGGACGCTGGTGGCGTTCGCCTTGCTGTACTTTGACGCCTTGGATCAAGCGCGCCGATTGTAGAGTCACTGTAAAAGTTGAAGCTGTAGGACTGCAAAAGAGCGCTTTCCCTCGGGGAAGTGGAACCAATAGAAACAAAGATGGAAATTTTCATCAGCCTACTGACGGATTTTGGCCTGCAGGATCCCTACGTAGGCATCCTGAAGGGGGTGATCCTGGGGATCGCTCCCCAAGCCCGGCTGATTGACCTCAGCCACGGGATCCCGCCCCAGGATGTGGCAGCAGCTCGCTTTGCCCTGATGACGGCCTACCCCTATCTACCGCCGGGCACCATTCACCTGGCAGTTGTGGATCCGGGGGTGGGGAGCAGTCGACGGGCGGTGGCCATCCAAACCGAGACGGGCTTTTTGGTCGGCCCTGACAATGGCCTGTTCAGTGGCGTCTTGGCCCAAACTCCAGCGCTGGCTGCTGTGGAACTCAACCGGCCCCGCTATTGGCGCACCCCCTCTCCTAGCCGCACTTTTCACGGGCGGGATATCTTTGCCCCGGTTGCCGCTCATCTGGCCAACGGGATCCCTTTGGCGGAACTGGGGGATCCCCTGGATGCAGCAGAGCTCACTCAGTGGGACTGGCCCCAGCCCCAGGAGGAGCCGGACGGCTGGCGTGGTGTCATCCAGGCCATCGATCACTTCGGCAATGGCATCAGCAATCTTCCCGGACAGTGGGTGGAGGGTCGAAGCTGGAGTGCCTCGGTCAAAGGGATCCCCGTCCGCTCCGTAACCACTTTTGCCGAGGGAGAAGTTGGCGAAGTGCTGGCCTTGGTGGGCAGCTCCGGCTGGGTGGAGATTGTACAAAACCGGGGCAATGCCAGCCGGGCACTGGATTTTAAGGTGGGAGATGAGGTGCGCGTGCAGTGGGGTAGCTAGATCCTCTCTCCCCAAAAGGGAGGGAGGAGACTGGGGATCCTAGGCAGGTTGGCTTTCTACCGCCACGGCTTCCGCTGCAGTGGTGGGGCTTGAGGCACCCACTTGGACTTTAACCACCCGTGCTGCGTCGGCTTTGGGCAGGGTGAGGGTGAGGATGCCGTCGCGATAGGTGGCCGAGACTTTCTCCGGCTGGATGCGGTGGGCCAGCTTGAGGATGCGTTGAAAAGGTTGGGGCTCTACTTCTTGATGGCGCAATTCGGCACCTTCAGGCCCGTGTACCTGGATCTCGCCGCTGATGGAGAGTTGCTGAGCCGTAGCCTCAATGTTGAAGCGTTCGCGGTCGGCACCGGGCACCCACAACTGGACGGTGTAGGCTGCGCCGCTCTCCCAAACCTGCAGAGGGGTGGGCAGTAAGGAGCGCGAGCGTTCCCGGCGGGGGGAGCTGGGTTCCTGTCGCAGAGCTTGCACCTCGAGCAGAGGGCCAAATTGACATACCCCCCTGCCTTGAGGCAAGGGATTCTGGTTCCTGGTTCTGCGACAGCACTTACTTCGGCAGGTTGCCCTGCCAAAGCAGCGGTGCTCATCTCCCCAGGCGTTTCCCCAAGCGATACGCGCCGACGACGCAAGCATGGAGCGGTTCCCTAACGCCCTTAGGTACCGTTGCGAACAACAACTACAAAGCTTATTGAGGCTGCATCCAGTCGTTAGACTGTTGGGTTTTTAAAGCGGTTGACTACCCTGCCGCTGCAGGCAGAATAGCACAAAGCTGCCCTGAAGGGCGGGGCTTTAGACCCAGTTTTTTGGTGAAGAGTTGTCATGGCGTCTCCTGGGGTAACGATCGAGTGAGTTGAGGGAATTGGAGGAGTCTCACCTGAAGAAGGCTTGGCCTGCACTTTGGATTCAACAAAATCCTGCTCCGTTCGCGTTAGCGGTGCGGAGCACTTTCTGGGATAGGCAGGATCCCCTCACCTTATAAGAAGAGGGATGGAGACAAAGAGGGCACTCTGATGGTTCACTCGAAACATTTTGCTCACAACGGAATGGAGTAAAGGTGAGTGAAGCAAGAAGACTGTTATGGATCCCATTCCCATCCGATTTCAGGTGAACGGCCAACCCTATGTGCAGGCGGTTCCGCCGGGGATCACTCTGCTGAGCTTGTTGCGGGAGCTGGGCTGGGTGGGGGTGCGCCGTGCCTGCGAATCGGGGGATTGCGGGGCTTGCACGGTGTTGTTGGAGGGGGATCCCATCCACAGTTGCCTGTACCCGGCGGCGCGCTTGCAGGGCCAAGCCATCACCACCATCGAGGGGTTGGCCAAAAACGGAGAGTGGGATGCGATGCAGGCCCGCTTTTTAGAGGGGCAGGGGTTCCAGTGTGGCTTTTGTACGCCAGGGATGATCTTGAGTGCTCGTCAGCTCTGTGGGGAAGGGATCCCGTCCGAGGCGGAGCTGCGGGATCAACTGCGGGGCAACCTCTGCCGCTGCACGGGCTATCAAGCCATTTTGGAAAGCATTCAAGGGATCCCCGCCTCGTTCGCCTTAGCGGTGCGGTTCCCGTCAGGGTGCCGTAGGCATAGCACTTTCCCCGAATCGGAGCTGGAGAGTGTGGGGCGCAACGTGCCCAAGCAAGATGGCCCGCAGATTGTCTCCGGTCAGCCTGCCTACACCGGCGATTTTGCTCCTGCCGGGTTGCTTCATTTGCGGCTGTTGCGCTCTCCTCATGCCCATGCCCGCATCCGCCGTATCGACACCAGCCAAGCCCAGGCCCTGCCGGGTGTGGTGGCCGTACTGACCCATCGGGATGTGCCGCGTCGGGCTTACAGCACTGCCGGCCATGCGGAGCCGGTGCCGGATCCCCTGGATCGCTTTGTGCTGGATGAGAAAGTGCGCTTTGTGGGGGATGGAGTGGCAGCGGTGGTGGCCGAGTCGGTGGCCATTGCCGAGCGGGCCTGCCAGCTCATCCAGGTGGAGTATGAGGTTTTGCCCCACGTGCTGGATCCCCTGGAGGCCATGCAGCCGGGATCCCCGGTCATCCATGACGAGCCAGAGGCCCGGCCAATGAACGTTCGCGTTAGCGGCACGGAGGACTTTGCCAGCCGCAACTTGGCGGGATATGTGTGCCTGCAAAGTGGGGATCCGGCGCAGGGCTTTGCCGAGGCAGATCTTATTTTGGAGAACACCTACCATCTCCCTGCCGTGCAGCACGCCCATCTGGAGCCCCACGTTAGCACCAGTTGGCTGGAGGCGGATGGCCGCCTGGTGGTGCGCTCCAGCACACAAGTGCCCTTCCACTGCCAGCGGGTTTTGGCGGAGATCACCGGGATCCCTCGCGAGCGCATTCGGGTGATCAAGGGCAAAATCGGGGGTGGCTTCGGCAACAAGCAAGAAATCCTCACCGAACCCCTCTGTGCCTTGGCAACACTGAAGACGGGCCGACCTGTGCAGTGGGAGCTCACCCGCAGCGAGGAATTCACCGCCACCAACAGCCGCCACGCCATGCAGATTCGCGTCAAGACCGGCGTGAAATCCGACGGATCCCTGGTTGCCCAGGAGATCACCGCCTACGCCAATGCTGGCGCCTATGGCAACCACAGCCAGACGGTGGTGTTTTTGGCGGGCTACATACCCTTGGGGCTGTACCGCTGCCCCCACAAGCGGTTTGAGGGCTTTGCCGTCTACACCAACTCCATGCCGGGGGGAGCCTTCCGCGGCTACGGAGCCACCCAGGGAACCTTCGCCGTGGAATGCCAGATGGACGAAATTGCCCACAAATTAGGGCTGGATCCCATCCAGTTGCGACTGAAAAATGTCATCCAGCCGGGGGATCCCCTCACGCTGGGGTACCGAGAGCAGCAGGATGCCGATTGGAAGGATTCCCACTTCAACCTCATCGGCAGCTACGGCCTCAAGGACTGCTTTGAAAAGATTCAAACGGCTTTCAGCACCCCCCTTCCCCCACCCCAGGGATCCCGCCGCTACGGGCGCGGCATTGCCATTTCCATGCAGGGGAGCGGCCTCTCCAAGATCCACGTGGCAGGTGTCAAGCTCAGCCTCTTGCCTTCCGGGCGCATCCTCATGCGCAGTGGGGCAGTGGATGTGGGCACCGGCTCCGATACCACCCTGCGCCAGATCGTTGCCCAAGTGTTGGGGATCCCCATAAACCAGATCGATCTCATCGCCGCCGATACCCAAGAAACCCCCTTCGACGCCGGATCCTATGCCTCGGCCACCTTGTACATTTCCGGCGAGGCCAGTCGGCGGGCGGCCCTGGCCCTGCGGGACAAACTCATCCAAGCGGCTGCCCTGAGATTGCAGACGGATCCCGACCAAGTTTGTTTTGCGCAGGGGTGTTTTTCGGCTCCCCAGGGATCCCTGACTTTGCCGGAGCTGGCCCAAAGCACTCCGGATCCCATCGAGGTGGAGCTGCACCATGCTGCCGACGAATCTTCCCTCACCTTTGCGGTGGCGGGGGTGGAACTGGCAGTGGACATGGAGACTGGCCAGATTGAGCTGCTGAAAATCGCGCAGGCCATCGATCTGGGCACGGCCATCAACCCGCGCATCTGCTATGGACAAGTTGCTGGGGGCACTGCCATGGGCATCGGCTACGCCCTCTCCGAAGAACTCATCCGAGATGAACAAGGCCAGATCCTCAACGCCGGCTTTCGCTACTACCGCATCCCCACGGCCAAGGAAGTTCCCCCCATCGAAGTCCACCTGGTGCAACAGGCGGATCCCTATGGGCCTTTTGGCGCCAAAGGCGTGGGGGAAATCACCACCAACTGCATCGCTCCTGCCATTGCCAACGCCGTCTTTCAAGCCACCGGCCTTCGCTTGCGTCGGCTGCCCCTCACCCCAGAGCGGGTCTGGCAAGGGATCCAGTCTGGCATTGATCCACCTCAGCCCGTTCGCGCTAGCGGCACGGAGCGCTGACCCTGCTCGGAGTTGAATTGAGCTTACCGAGCATTTCACAAAAGCTTGAATCGAGATGTTTTGTGAGTTTACCAATGGCTGCGCAGATGGTTATGGGCTACGTGGGGATTATGAAAAAAATTAAGACTTTTGGCACAGCAGCAATTTTCGCCAGTGGCCCAGCACTAGGATGGCTTCCAAGTATACCCGGCGGGATCCCATGTATGTATATTGCCCGGAGGAATTTCTGGAAAGCAGAACCCAGTGCAACCTAGAAGCATTGATAGAACGGCTGGAAGAGGGGGATCGCACCCTTTTGAGCCAGTTGTTCGATGTTCGTTATCCTTACTGGAAGCGTAATCTCCGCAACAACATTCGCTTGGTGGGGGAGCTGCGCTATGTAGGCGAGGTACCCATTCTGGTTTTGTTTGGCCTTTGGCCGAGAGGCAGTTACGAATACCAGGAGTTCTTAGCTCGGCGGCGGGATCCGAATTATCAAGAGCGGGTGCGGAGCTGGGTGCCCGATGACCGGCTGCAGGCGTGGCTGGCGCAACGGCAGGAACCAGGGGATCCGCCAAACCATCTCCCCCCTCTGCCTGACGAGCTGTATGAATGGACACAGTTCTTGAATGCTCCCAACCCACAGGAGCGGCTGGTGTTGGAAAGCGGGGAATGGGTTCGGCAAGTACGGGCCCTTTCTCCAGAGCAGCGTTGCCAGGTTTACCCAGCAGTGTCCCGGTTGGTCGATGACATTGAAGGCAGGCTCTATCAGCAGCTCCCGCCGTTCTATTCAGGGGCAGAGGTCAAAGGCTGGCAGGAGGGATCCCTGCATCTGGCCGTCAGCTTGGTGCAAGTTTGGGAGCAGCCGGGGAGATTGTTCCCATTCCTCATCGGGGTCTACGACCATGCTCCGGAGCAAAAGGAACGGTTTGATCTGGGATGCCAAACCTGCCTCTTTGGCATAAAAGCTAAGCAGCCAGACATTCTCCAGCACCCGCAGCCTCTGGAGGTGTGGAAGCGGTACGCCCGTCGCGCCTACCCCGACTACATGGTAGCGGATGAGACCATTTGGCTGGAAATGCAGGAGAGCCCAGAGGGAAATTTGGCCTTGTCCATGGAGGAGGAAGAAATTCTGCAGAGCACATCCATGCCCCTTTTGATCAACGGGCGAGCCGGCAGTGGCAAATCCCTGATGTTGTACTACCGCTTTGCCGACTATTGCAGCCACTACCTCAAAACTTCAAAACAGAGACCTCTTGAGTACCGCCCTCTCTTTTTGACCTACAGCCCAAGCTTGGTGCAGCAAGCCCGCGACAGGGTAAGTTCAATTTTGCACATCAGCCACCGCTATCGGGAGGAGGGGTGCAGCTTCTCCCCAGAGGAAATTCAGCAGTGTCAAACTTTTTTTAGCACTTTTCAGGATTATCTATTGAGCTGCCTTCCCCCTGAGCGGCAAGAACGCTACCAACCAGATCGGTATGTCAATTTTTATCGGTTTCAGAGTTGGTATTGTGGTCGCCGCGATGTAGAGCTGGCTTGGCACACCATTCGCACACTGATCAAAGGCTATGAGGTCAGTGATTATTTGGATCCCGATAGCTACCGAGAATTGCCTGAGGCCGACCGCAGTGTGGATGAAGAAGCCTTCGAGCGGATTTACGAAGAGATTTGGCCGGGTTACCGGGATCGAACCACCCGCGAGGGCTACTGGGATGACCAAGATTTGGCCAGAGATGTGCTGCAAAATGGCACTCTTAACCCGATTCACCCGGTCATTTTTTGCGATGAGGTTCAAGACTTTACTCAACTTGAGCTGAATATCATTTTTTGCTTATCTCCTTGGGGGAAATACAAGTTGGATTGGGCTATTGAGCGCCTGCCCTATGCCTTTGCCGGGGATCCCTTGCAAACCATTAACCCAACGGGATTTCGTTGGGCTGCCCTGAAAAAATATCTCTACGAGCATATCCGCGCCTACTTACTGCCGAGCCATCCCTTTGAGATTACAGGCCCGCAGGAGCTGAGAAACAACTATCGCAGCAATCCACAAGTTACTCGTTTTAGCAATGTAGTCAACCTGTGGCGGCGAGTTCTCAGCAACAGTCGAGAAATCTATCCCCAACAGCCCTGGCGTTCCCATGAGCAGGGCATGCCGGTTCAAAGGTTTGTGCTGGATGGTCAGGAAAGAAACTTAATCGAAGATGAGCTTAGAAAAATGCTTGGTGATCTCACGGGAACAGTCTGTATCTTACCCTGTCCTGTGGGGGAGGAGCTGAACTATGTGAGGCAGGATCCCGAACTCCAGAAGATCTTTGCCGAAGAACTGAAGCAGAATCTTAAACCACCGCTCCTGCAAACTGCTACGTCTGTTAAGGGGATGGAGTTCAAAAAAGTTATCCTCTACAAGTTTGGGAATGCCTATCGACAAAACTTTAACCGGAAGCTTAATTATTACGCCCGCGAAGCTGGGGAGGCGATATCCCTGCAACTCCATTATTTTCTTAACCAATTGTATGTCGGCATTACCCGCCCCATTGAGGCGCTGGCCATTGTGGATACCTCTGCCGGTTGGCGGGAGTTCTGGGATCCAAGCTTAGAATCCAACCTTTGGCTCAATCATCCTTCTCTGCAACCGGATCGATCAGAATGGGAGACCGACCCACCGGTATTGGGTTACCCTGTCAAAGGCATCAATATCCAGTACTGGACAAATACAAGCCTGAAAGATCTGTTGGAGGCAGCTCTTGAACTTCTTAGGCGTGGCATCGAGGAGGGCAACCTCAAACTTCTGGAGGATGTTCAAACTCTGGCGCGGAAGGCAAAAAACCCCCCTCTAGAACAGGAATGTCAGGCCTGGATTCTCAAGCTCCAGAAGAACTATGCTTCCGCAGGGCAAAAGTTCCTAAACCTAGAGCAGTCTGCTTTGCCCAACAAAAATCTCAAACGAGAAGCTTGGGAGTGCTTTTGGAGAGGGAGGGCTTGGTCGGAGCTGCAGCGTAACGCCGCCCACTTTGCTGGATGTCCTGGGATCCCAGACTACAGTCCCTTGGTGGATTTGATGGTGCTGACGCAAAAAAACTCCGCCAAGCCTGCAGAGCGCCTTCGACAACTGGTGCGGGTGCGAGATTGGCTGAGCATTGAAGTCGACCCCAAGGATAGGAACCCCGTCCCGCTGCCGCGAACGGATCCCACTTGGAGAGAAGGTGTACAGCAATTTTTGGCAGAGCTTGAGCAAGTTCTCAACAACTTAGAAACTTTTTGCCCTCAGGCAGAGGCCCGCAGCGGGTTTTTGCAAGAGACCCTTGAGGCTTTGAAGGGACGTTTGGCCTTCCTCGGCCAGCAGCAACCGTTTGCGAAGCAGTACTGCAGGATTTGGGGCACCTGTCACTTCCAGCGGCAGGAATTTGAGCGGGCGATAGAGGTTTGGGATCAGGGGGGCCAAACGGAGCATTCCCCCTACTACCGGGCCAAAATCCACCTGGAGCCCCTTCCCGGTAAGGTGAGGTGGCTATCCAAAGACCGCCAAGACTTGGTGGTGCTGGGCCTATGGCAAGAGGCAGGACGTCCTCTCACAGGCGAGTGGGCAGAGTACCTCAGCGACGTCGTTACCAGTCTGGAGCGCTTGAAAGACTGGCCGCTGATGCTGCGAGTCCTGATCCAGCGCCGAGAGTGGGAGAAGCTCTGGGAAAAGGTGCAGGCCCATCCTCAAGCGTGGCAGCGGGGACACGATTACGAGCTGGTGACCTGTATGGCCCGGGACACCCAGACCAACTGGGAAGAGCTGAGGCGGCAATTGCCTGGCCTGCGAGATTTTCTACACGAGGTGGTCACCAGCGTACAGATGGAGCGGGCTTGGTGGCTACAGCCCCTGGAGGTGGGCTTGGCCTGTGAGCGATTGGGCCACTACCGAGATACGCTCAGGTTTTACGAGCGCTTTACCGAAAGCAGAACCGGCAGACTGACCCGGCAGCAACGCTCTCAAATCCGGCAGCGCTGGCTGATAACCCATAAGAAGTATCAAGACTCTCTCCAAGCAGAAGGACGTCCAACAGACCGCTTGGCAGAGGAGTTTCGACAGGCTCAAGAGCGCTGGGGGGAGCAACTGCCCCAGGTAGAACCTGAGCTGAACGAACGGGATCCCTGGGCGTTTGACTTTGTGGAGTACCCCAGCCCGATCCAAAGTTGGCTGCTGCAGCAGGCCCAAACCGACACCCAGAGCCGACTGAGAGCGGAAATCGCCCAGGCGCTGGAGCATCTGGGCGAACGACAGTTGCAGCAGGTGCACAGCTTGATCCAGCGTTTCTTGACCGCAGGCTTGTCCACCTAGGCTAGCTCCAGGAGCAGATCGGAGCCGGGAGACCTACTGCAGGATTTGGCGCAGGCGCTCCAAGGCCCGTCGGTTCTCTTCAGGGGTGCCCACCGTCAGACGCAGCCCGCCGCCTGTGTAGCGCACACAAGTCCCCAGCTCCTGCCAGGCCCGCTGCAGCTTTTGGGGATCCCAACCGGCTACCCGGAAGTAGAGGAAGTTGGCTTGGCTGGGCCACACCCGCACCCCCGGCAGTTCCTGAAGAGCTTGGTAGAGGGCTTCCCGCTCCTGACCAATCAGTGCCACGTCGGCCAAAAGCTCCTCGGCGTGCTCCAGAGCCATCTGAACCGCCCACTGAGAAAGGGCTGTGAGGTTGTAGGGCAGGCGGATCCCATCCAACACCTGCATAAGCTGCGGATGACCCACAGCATAGCCCACCCGGTAGGCCGCCAGACGAAAAGCTTTGGAAAAGGTGCGCAAGATCACCCAATTGGGATGCTCTGCCAACTTGGGTAGGGCTGTGTGTCGGCTGAACTCAAAGTAGGCCTCATCCAAAATCACCAGGATTGAGTCGGGTAACCCTTCCACCCACTCCCACTCTGCAGCCGTCAGGCCATTCCCCGTCGGCGAGTTGGGATCCACCAGGCACACCACCCGGATGGGGTGCTCCCTCAAAGTCTGTTGACAGCGCTCCAGATCCAAAGCAAACGTCTCGGAATCGCGGGGAACCCGTACCACTGGGATCCCCAGGCTCTGGGCCAAGATGGCGTACATGGAGAAGGTGGGCTCTGCCACCAGAATACTGCCCCGCCCGCCCAAACAGGTGGCAATCAGCAGCGAGCGGATCAGCTCATCCGACCCATTGCCCAAGCTAATCTGCTCTGGCTCCGCTCCGGCATAGGCGGCGATGGCCTGCTTCAGGCCCTGGTGATGGGCATCGGGATAGCGGTTGCTGGGGATCCCCTTTTCCCAGAGGAGGGAGAGCTTTTGCTTGAAGCCCACCGGCCAATCGAGGGGGAATTCATTGGCATCCAGCTTGTCGGCAGCCGGGGCGGGCACGGCGTCGTAGGGCTTGAGGTCAAGCAAATCGGGGCGCAGATACTGCAAGGCACACATCTTCCTGACGGGGAGAAACACTAATCATAACAGGGTCAACCCAGCACCTAGTCTTTGGTCAGGGATCCCTGCTGACGTAGCGCCTCAAAAAGGGCAATTGCTACGGCATTGCTGAGGTTCAGGCTGCGCACCGGCCCCCGCAACGGGATACGCACGCTGGGATAGGTTTCCAAGAACATGGGATCCAACCCCCGGCTTTCACTGCCGAACACCAACCAGTCTCCCGGCTGATAGGTTACTTCCGTGTAAAGGGCTTTGCCGCGCACACTAAAACACCAGAACCGGGCCTCAGGGTGGGCCTGCACCAGAGCAGACCAAGAGGGGTAGCGATACAGTTGGACGTGCTGCCAGTAATCCAGCCCCGCTCGCTTTAGGTAGCGATCCGAAAGGCGAAACCCCAGAGGATCCACCAAATGGAGAGGGGTATCGGTGGCTGCACAGGTGCGGGCGATATTCCCCGTGTTGGCCGGGATCTCTGGGGCAACCAAAACAACGTGGAAGGGCATAGTCCCACCCTACTTGCTCCCAAATCCGCGGTTGCTGCCCCCTTTTTTGCTCCCCCCTTTGCCCGGCTTGGGACTGGGCTGTTGCCGAGAGGGAGAGGCCGCTGAACGTCCGCGCCAACTGGGATCCCTGCCGGGAAGACCCCACCCCCTGCCGGGGAAACCGCCGCCCATGCCCATGTTGCGCATCATGTCGCGCATGCGCTGAAAATCGCTGACCAGTCGGCTGACATCCTCCAGCTTGTGGCCAGATCCACGGGCCACCCGTCGTTTGCGGCTGACGCTGCGGGCCAGCAGATCCGGGTTGCGGCGCTCTTCGGGGGTCATGGAGTTGATCATGGCTTCGGCGCGGGCCAGTTGGTCTTGTCCCTTTTGCAGTTGTTCCTCGCTGATTTTGCCCATCCCCGGCATCAGTCTCAGCAGCCCTGCCAGGGATCCCATGCGTTTAATCAGGCGCATCTGCTTGAGGAAATCGGTGAAATCAAACTGGGCGGTCATCATCTTCTCTGCCATACTGGCGGCATCTCCCAGGTCGATTTCCTCTTGGGCTTTTTCCACCAGGCTGAGGATATCCCCCATCCCCAGAATGCGGGAGGCCATGCGATCCGGGTAAAAGGGATCCAGCGCTTCCACCTTTTCGCCGACGCCGATGAACTTGATGGGCTGGCCGGACACTTGGCGAATGGAAAGGGCGGCTCCACCGCGGGTATCCCCATCTAGCTTGGTGAGGATGGCGCCGGTAATGCCCAGGCGCTCGTGGAAGGCTCGGGTAAGGCTGGCCGCCTCTTGACCGATCATGGCATCCACCACCAGCAGGATCTCGTGGGGCTGCACCGCCGCCTTGATCCGCTCCAGCTCCGCCATCATCTCCAGGTCGATTTGCAGGCGACCGGCAGTGTCCAAAATCACGTAGTCGTAGCCCTGCTGTCGGGCTGTCTCCACCCCTTGCCGGGCGATCTCGACGGGATCTGCTTTGCCCAGGTCGAAAACGGGGATCTGAATTTGCTGGCCCAGCGTCTTGAGCTGGTCAATGGCCGCCGGACGGTAGATGTCTCCGGCCACCATGAGGGACTTCTTGCCCTGCTTGCGCAAATACAAAGCCAACTTGGCGCAGGTGGTGGTTTTGCCGGATCCCTGCAAACCGGCCATGAGAACAATGGTGGGAGACTGCTCCGCTTGGGCGATGGGCACGTTGGCTTCTCCCATCACCTTCACCAGCTCGTCGTGGACGATCTTGATGAACTGCTGATCCGGCGTCACCCCCAGGATGACCTCGGAGCCCAGGGCAGCTTCCCGCACATCCTCGATAAATTGCTTCACCACCTGCAGATTGACATCCGCATCCAGCAGGGCTCGCCGCACCTCCCGCAGAGCTTCTTGAATGTTGGTTTCGGTGATCTTGTCCTGGCCGCGCAGCTTTCTCCAGGCCAATTCCAACTTCTCGGAGAGGGCATCAAACATGGGTGCTGTCTATCCTGTCAGGCGCTTCGGGGGCATTTTCTACCATAGTCCAGTTGGCGGGACTCCATCTTGGGGATCCCCACCAGGGAGGCCGTCCCGGCCCAGAAACATTGGCGACTTTACAAAAGTTTAAGCGACAATAGAAGACGTTGCTTGCAGCTCTCCCATGGTCAGCGTTGCTTCTCTTCCCTACAGCACCACCGACTGGCAATTGGGCTATCGCTCCCTATCCCAGGAGTACGACTATTGGATTACGGAGATCGAAGGACGGATCCCGGCAGGGTTGCGGGGAACCCTGTTTCGCAACGGCCCAGGCAAGCTGGAGGTGGGATCCCAGCGCTACGGGCACCCGTTCGATGGGGATGGCATGGTCTGCGCCATCACCTTTGTGGAGGGGAAGGTTCATTTTCGCAACCGGTTTGTGCGCACCCGCGAGTTTGAAGCGGAGGAAAAAGCCGGTCGGGTGCTCTACCGAGGGGTGTTTGGCACCCAAAAGCCGGGCGGCTGGTGGAGCAATTTTCTCGATTTGCGCTTCAAAAATCCTGCCAACACCAACGTCATCTACCAGGGAGACAAGCTGCTGGCCCTGTGGGAGGCCAGTGCCCCTTACCGGCTGAACCCAGCTACCTTGGCCACTGAAGGGATCGAAACGTTTGCAGGAGCGATCTCGGCCAACCAGCCTTTCACTGCCCATCCTCGGCGGGATCCCCGCACGGGAGATCTCATCGCCTTTGGGGTGCGGGCTGCCCAGAATTCCACGTTGTCGTTCTACCGTCTGGACTCGCGCGGGCGCTTGGTGGAAAAGCGGGATTACCGCCTGCAAGGCTTTGCCTTCCTGCACGATTTTGTCTGGACACCCCGCTACCGCATCTTTTTCCAAAATCCCTTGGCTTTCAACCCCCTGCCGTTTGTGTTGGGCTGGCAGCCGGCGGGCACCTGTCTGACCTTGAAACCGGGAGAGCCGACCCGCATCTGGATCTTTCCCCAGGGCGACGAGCCGCTGCAACTGGAAACAGAGCCGGGGTTTGTTTTCCATTTTGTTAACGGCTACGAAGTTGGGGATCAGGTGGTGGTGGATGCCATCCTCTATGAGAACTACCCCGCCCTAGAGCCGGATGCCGATTACCTGCAGATTGACTTTGCCCAAATTCCAGCCGGCAAGCTGTGGCGGTTTTATCTGCATCCTGAGGCGGGCAGCGTGAAGCGGGAACTGCTGCTGGATCGCTCGGTGGAGTTTCCGGCCATCCATCCAGCTCGCATGGGGGGATCCCACCGCCACATCTACATCGGGGCCACCCATGCTCCTGGATCCAATGCTCCCCTACAGGCCATCCTCAAGCTGGATACCGCCACAGGCCGCACACAGCAGTACAGCTTTGCTCCCCGCGGCTTTGTGGGAGAACCGGTGTTCATCCCCGACCCAGAAGGTCAGGGCGAAGAGGCAGGATGGATTGTGACGGTGGTTTTTGATGCGGCCAGCCAGCGCTCTCAAGTGGTGATCCTGGAAGCAGCCGATCTAACAGCCGGCCCGGTCGCGCGGATCCCGTTACGGCACCACATTCCCTATGGCCTACACGGTAGTTTTACTCCACAGGTATGGGCAACGCCCGCCTAAACGGTGAACCCCAGGAATGGCTAAGGGGATCCCAGAAGTGAGATCCAGCCTTTGTAACAGCCCTGGGGATCGGTCAAGACGCCTCCACTCGGTTCCTTGGGGCAAAGCCTTATTGGACGGGCAGGGCGGAGTCTCAGGCTCTGCTTATTTTGATCTGCTTATTTTGACGACTGTTGCTGGTTGGGTTTTTCACCAAGTTGTAGCGACTGCACCCAGTATGGCCCAGCAAAGTGCAGCGACTCAAATCCCATGAGGGCTTTATCCACTCCCTACTCAAGTACGGGGCTACCAACCTATCCCACTGTGTAGGTACTAAAGTTGACATACTCCCTACCCTAAAGGGCAGGGATTCTTGACGCTTCAACAACCGCTGCTGGCAAGCCAGGCTTACGCAGTCTCCACGTCCGTTTTAGTGCTACGCACCGCTAACGCGAAAGCGTCGGGCGCTCGCCTCGGCGGCGCGGAGCGCTTTGCCCCATCCCGACTGCGGAAGTTTGACTTTAACTTCCTTAGCCAAGCTTAGCACTCCGTGCCGCTTACGCGAAGGCACAAAGCCGCCCTGTCGCGTCAGCGAGCCGTAGGCCTTAAGGGCGGGGTTTTAGACCCAGGTTTCTGATAAACGGGCGAGTGTAGTCCTTTAATCTTCTTGAAGGGATCCCGGACAGATGGCAGGATAGGCGGGGTTGTCTTGCCGGGCTTTGCCCATGTCTTCTGAGCCTTCTCCCGGTCAGTCTCCCAGGCCGGAAAACGCCCCTGACAACTTGCCTCCCCTTTCAACGCGCCTGAAAGAGATTGCCGTGGTATTCCTGCGGCTGGGATCCCTGGGTTTCGGCGGCCCCCAAGCCCACATCGCCATGCAACACGATGAGGCGGTGATCCGGCGGGGCTGGATGAGCCAGGAACAATTTACCGAAGGGGTGGGCCTGTGTGAACTGTTGCCGGGGCCGGCTTCTACCCAGATGGGGATCTATGTCGGCTATGTGCGGGCAGGCTGGTTGGGGGCGGTGCTGGCGGGGGTTTGCTTTATTGCCCCTGCTTTTGTGATCGAGGTGATTTTTTCTTGGCTTTACTTTCGCTTTCAGGGGGTGCCGCAGCTAGAGGGGGTGTTTTTTGGGGTGGCCCCGGTGGTGATCGCCATTATCTTGGCCTTTTGCTGGAAACTGGGTCGTAAGGCCGTGCAGGATTGGAGCCGGGGGCTAATCGCGGTGGCGGCTTTTGCCCTGCTGTGGGTGGGCAAGGTGAATATCCTGTTGCTGTTCGGGCTGGCGGCTCTGGTGGGGCTGCTGCTGTATGGGCCCAAAAAAGGCCCGCTATCAGAGATCCCGATTTTACTCCCTTGGCCAGTATTGACGTTGGCCCAGACGGTAGTGGCCACGGTTCCGCCGGAAACCCTGACCTTGAGTAGCTTTTGGGGCCTGGAGCGGATTGGTGCCTATTTCTGGCCTTTGACCTTATTTTTCCTGAAAGTAGGCAGCGCCATCTTCGGGGGAGGGTTGGTAATTATCCCCTTCATTGCTGATGAGGTGGTGGATCAGTTGGGCTGGTTGACGCCGGCAGAGTTCTTGGATGGGGTGGCCATTGGGCAATTTACCCCTGGGCCGGTGGTGCTGACAGCAGCCTTTATCGGCTACAAGGTGGCAGGGGTGCTGGGGGCCCTGACGGCAACAGTGGCCATCTTTGCTCCTTCTTTTGCCTTTATTTTGCTGGCAGCTCCGGTTTTGTTGCGCATACGGCACAATGCTTGGGTGAAGGGATCCCTGCAGGCGATTACCCCAACGGCCCTGGGGGCTGTTGCTGCAGCTACAGTGCCCTTGGCCCAAAATGCGCTGCTGCAACAAACAACTCTCGCTTCGCTGGTAGCTTTAGGGATCGGGGTAGTGGCCTTCATTGCCTTGATGCGCTTTCGCCAGCCCACTTGGCTGTTGGTGTTGGCGGGAGGGGGGGCGGGTTTGCTGGCCCGAGGTCTGTTGGCCTAAAGGTTTTGCTTCCTGGCTCCGCTCTCTCCCCGGAAGAGAGGCTGTCTCAGACTTGCTTGGAATGCCCCTGATCCAGCCTGATAGCCACGGCACTAACTGGCTTGGGCCAGCCCTTCCTCAGAGGGATCCCTGCCTTCCAACCGACAGAACAGTTGCCGCATCAGCAGCTCCCGTTGGCCAAGAGACAGGTGAGGGGCAAGAGCGCTGGGGAAGTGGGGCATGGCAAGGGTGACACGATCCAACAGGTCGGCACGGCGGTGTCTCTGCTGAATGGCCCAAGCCCGTTCCAGAAGGTTTTGGGCGGCTTCCGGCGCCAATCCTGCTTGCTCCGATAACCACACTGCCAGTTGTTCCAGATCAGGATCAAAGCGCAACCGGTACATGTAGATCAACATGCCGATCCCAATCACCAAGCCCAGGCCACTGGCCACATAGGCGGCTTTGATGGAAGTGCCCGGCAGATAGGCCACCGCCGACACACGCAGGATTTCATAAGGGATGCGAATCAAGCTGTAGCCAACCACATACGTCCAAACCCAAGTGCCATCTTTAAGTTTGGGAGCCCGCCAGAACATCCCCATCAACAGAGCAAAGAGGGCCAGATTGAGGACGCTTTCGTAGAAGAAGATTGGGTGGAAAAACTCAAATTGGCTGTATTCCGGCTCACGGGCTTGGGGAGGAATGTACACCCGCAACGGCCAAGGGCTGTCTGGGGGAATGGGAGCACCGTAAGCCTCGGAATTGAAAAAGTTGCCCCAGCGCCCGATGGCTTGGCCCAAAATTAATCCAGGGGTGAGAACATCGGCATACTTCCAGCCGTTGATCCCAGTGGCGCGGCAATAGAAGTAGAGAGCCAGAGCACCGGCCAGCACCCCGCCATGGATGACAAGGCCCCCCTGCCAAATGGCGAAGGCCGAGAGGGGGTTATCTCTGAACTCTGACCCATGGGTGATGACGTAGTAGAGTCTGGCCCCCAGAAACCCAGACACCACCAGCCACAGGGCCAATAGCTCCACCCGTTCGCTGGCTTTGCCGGGCTCTTTCTCCAGATGACGAGATTCGGCCAGCCATTTGGTCAAGATCAAGCCGACCAGCACGGCCACTGCCATCAATAAGCCGTACCAGCGCAGGCCCAGCCCTCCCACCAACGGGGTGCTGGGGGGAAAACGGAAGACAAATTCTCCAGGTGAGCTGAAGGTAAGGCCCAGCAGCCCTGCCCTCCATAGGTTCATCAACAACACGCTCTGCACCCCAAAATCCCTCCATGCAATCAACCTCACCCGCTCGCGTCAGCGGGATGGGTGCCCGGCAGCCATTCATAGGCTCCCACAGGGATCCATTCTCCCCGATCCTGAAGCAGCGCCAGCTCTCATTCCCGGTTAACCTGATCCTGGAGACAGTTCACAGGTAAGATTCCACCCTGGCGGGTTTTGGATCCCCATACCCCTAGTCACGCAGCACGTAGCCCACCCCACGCACGGTCTGGATGAGGCGCTTTTCCCCCTGGCCTTCGATCTTGAGGCGCAAATAGCGAATGTAGACCTCGATGATGTTGGAGTCGCCCATGTAGTCCAGCCCCCACACATGCTCCAAAATCTGCTGGCGAGTGAGCACCTGTCGAGGGTGTTCCATCAAGTAGCGCAGCAAGTCGTATTCTTTGGCTGTTAACTCCACTTGCCGCTCTCCCCGAGTGACCTCCCGCGTTACGGGATCCAGAGTCAGATCCATGAACACCAACTGGCCATCGCGGGATTGCCTTGGCTGCCGCAAATAGATCCGTATCCGGGCTAGCAGATCCTGAATGCTGAAGGGTTTGACCACATAATCATCCGCCCCGGCATCCAAGCTCGCTGCCCGATCCGACACCCCATCTCTAGCAGTCATCAACACCACCGGTACACGGTTGCCCGTTGAGCGCAGTCGCCGACAAATCTCCAAACCTGAGATACCGGGCAACATCCAGTCCAACAGCACCAGGTCAGGGTTTTGGTCGCAGACTGCCCTCAACCCGGCCATGCCATCGCTGGCCACACTGACTCGATATCCCTCACAGGTCAGCTCTGTTTCCACAAAACGGGCCAGCTTAGCTTCATCTTCGATCACCAGAATGTGGGCAGAAGAGGATTCAGGTTCTGGCATACGCTCTCTTGGCTGAATTGAAGGAAGAGCCCAAAAAACTTGCTCATTGCCCCCAAGCATATCTCAACTGTATGGATTGGCAGTCAAGATAGCTGAATCCGTTCTAGCCTGCGACAGCCTTGTGCAATTGCCTGGGGTTGATATCAGCAAGTGCTTTGAGTTATTCAAAAGGCATCCATGCACCTTATTACCATGAGTATCCTAAACCATGACCCTCTCTCCCGTTCGGCTCACCCCACCCCTACCTCCCATTCGATGGGAAAAACTGCCGGAAGGCTTTCCCTTGCCGGATGAGCCTGTGGAAAGCACCTTACAGCCCCTCTTGGCTGCTGCTCTGCGTGAGGCATTGGAACTTGCTCAGATGATCCCTGCCCAGGCTTTGATCGCTTCCAACTTTGGCCTTTGCAGCACCGTGGGGGATAAGGTGGTGGTGAAAGCCCCCGATTGGGTTTATGTGCCCGCAGTACAGCCGATTCCCGAAGGAGAGATCCGCCGCAGCTATACCCCACACTTGGAAGGGGATCCCCCGGCCATTGTGATGGAATTCGTCTCCGAAACTGAGGGCGGCGAGTACTCCATCAATCCCCACTATCCCTATGGAAAATGGTATTTCTACGAGCGCATTTTGCAGGTGCCTGTCTATGTAATCTTTCATCCCAAAACCGGTGAGCTGGATGTCTACCGCCTGGAGAATGGCCGCTATACCCCTGTATCGGCGGATGAAAACCGTCGCTACTGGATCCCGGAGATTGGCTTGTTTTTGGGGGTGTGGCGGGGACAAAAAGCCGAGACCAAAGCCAACTGGTTGCGGTGGTGGACTGCCGATGGGAGTTTGCTACTGTGGGGGAGTGAACATATAGAGCAGGAGCGGCAGCGGGCCGAACAGGAGCGGCAGCGGGCTGAACAGGAACGGCAGCGAGCTGAACAGGAACGGCAGCGGGCCGAGGCAGCAGAGGCAGCCCTCGAACAAGCCCGCGCTGAGCAACGACGCCTAGCGGCAAAATTGCGGGAATTGGGGCTGGATCCCGATACAGCAATCGTTCGTGACGGCGGGACAGAGCCCACTTGATGTCCCCTCGTTTTCCTAGTAAGTGCGCCCTCGCCAAGACCGGGGTCGGCTGAGAGCAGACAGGATCACCCGCAAGACCGCCAAGGGATCCGCCAGTGGAGAGATCCAAAACGTCCAGGGGGGGTCTTGATAGGAGCCGCGAATGCCCACGAGCACACCCAGCCGCAGGGCAAGCAACCCCAAGTTCAGCCCCAGCAGCAATTGCTCCGTCAGGCAGAGGGGAAACCCCAGCCCGGCCATGCCCAGCAACCCCACTACTGCCAACCCAGGGATCCCTTGGGTTAGGACAAGAAGGGCCATGTCTCCCCACAACTGAGCCGTAGGGGTGGCATCTTTCAAATCCAAAGACCGCCCCCACTCTCGCCAAGTTTCGCCAAAGGAAGTGTACATGCGCACCTTGAGCAGATGCCGACCATCCTCAAAGGCCACGTTGAAGCCCGCCGCCGCAATTTGCCGCACCAGGGTCACATCATCACAAAATGAGGCCCGTGCCAGCGTGTAGCCATTCATCGCTTCTAGCACCGACCGGCGCACCAGCATACATTGCCCATTGGCCATCGTCCGTTCCGGCAGAGGGGTTCTGTCTCCGGCTGCCCCATAGCGATAGATCAGGGTTACCAAAAGAGCTGGTTGCAGCCAGCCTTCCCCCCAGTGCTGCAAGATAAACTGTGGCGCCAGGGTGATTAGGTCGAGCCCTTGGGCCTGGGCAGTTTCCAGCAAGCGCTCCACCAATCCTGGCTGGGGGCGGGTATCGGCGTCGATGCCCAGGATCCACTCAGAGGCCGGATCCGACTGGAGAAATCCGTAGTGCAAAGCCCAGGGACGCCCCACCCATCCATTGGGCAAAGGATCGTCGGTTACCAGACGGAAGCGCGGATCCCGCTGGGCCATCTTCAACACCTTTTCGGGGGTGCCATCTTGGGAGCGGCTGTCCACCACCAGCACCTCCCGCAGGACGGATCCCTGTTGGTGCAACCCTTCCAGGCAAGGATCGATGCGTTCCGCTTCGTTGAGAGTAGGCAGCAACACGCTGACCAAGCCCGGCTGCAAAGGGATCCCCGGCTGACCGGGGGGCAGGGGGGAAGGGCGACGCAGAGAGGGCAAAAGACGAGCCAGCAACACCCCCAGCATCGGCACTTGCATAACCAATAGGCCCAGGGCAGCGGCATCTCCGGCCCAAGCAGGGATCCCGTTCATGCCAGTCCTAACCTGCAAGAGAAAAATATCCGAGAATGCTTGCAAGACAAGCCCAGGGAAGACAAACTCATAGTCATATTCATATTGAGTCTAGGTGATTCAAAATCAGTGCGGTCAGTGCGGTTGCATCGTGCCTGTGCCCATTCCCCCTCAAACCTGCCGGGCTCCTCATGGATGTCTTCATCCGGCTCAGCCACAAGGGATCCCCTGTTACGGTTGTGAGATTGCCCAGTGAAAAGCTCAACGCCGCCATTGCCCGCGATGTGCGGAAAGAGCTCAGCCAAATTCTCACCGAGAAACCAGGACATTTCTTGTTGGATCTCAGTCAGGTTAGCCTGATCGACAGCATGGGGTTGTCGGTTCTGGTCTGGGCGCATCGCCATTGCCGCACTTCAGGCCATCAACTCAAGTTCTGCGGCTTGCAGGAGCAGGTCAAGCTGCTCTTCTCCATCACCAGTCTGGATACCATTTACGAAATCTACCCCTCTGTAGAAGAGGCACTTGAGTCTCTTCCGTAGCTCTCCCTATCGGGTCAACTGAGAACCGTCAGGGATCGGCTTCTCAGCACCTGGATTAGCCTAGCGGTTGAAAACCTGCTCAGGGAGTGGGGTTGTTGTTTGAGTTCTCGACCGTCTGGGGCCGGTTCACTTGGGCATAAACTTCTGCCTGTTGGCGGATTTGCTCCCGGACTTGGGGTGGGGCCAACCGCGCTGCTTGCTCAAACAACTCAGGTGCTTTTGCCCGTAGGTTTTCATCGGTGGCAGAGCTGAGGGCTATGGCTTTGCCGAGTACGGGAGTGAAATCACTGGGATCCGCCGCGATCAACTCGTCGTAGAGGGCTATGGCTTTTTCGGTCTGGTTGTGGCGGGCATAGACAAAAGCCAAGCGCAAACGCACATCATTATTTTCTGGGGTTTCTTCAAGATGCTTCTCCAGTAGAGCAATGGCCTCAGAGGTGCGGCCCAGGGTTAGTTGCACATCCACCAACTGCTGCAGCACTTGCCCATCTTTGGGATCCCTGTCGTGAAGGATCTGGAGCTGCTCCAATGCCCCTTCAAAATCCCCCGTATCCTGTTGGATTTGGGCCAAAAAAGCTCGCAATTGCCGATTTTCGGGCTCCAGTTGTACCAGCTTCTTCAGGGGCTCAATGGCCCCTTGCGGCTCGTTCAATTGCAGTTGGGTGTCGATCAGCCCCCGCAGAGCAATAGGGTTATCCGGTTCCCGTTCCAGCACGGCACGGTAGCCATCCGCCTGGGCTTGCAGTTGCTCGGTCGCCAAGCTGGCCTCTGGCGATTCAGAAGGCCCCAGGGCCTGGAACAACGGGCCAAAGGAGAAGCCCAGGAAAGTTGCCGCGCCCACCACCAGCAGCAGGATGTTGAGGAGCTTGCGGGCTAGGGACTCTTTGGGTTTGGACTGAGGCATGAAGGGGCTCCCGCAGAAGACTCCTCTGTACTCTATCATCCGCGCCGAGGCAGACTGTGGGGTGAGGCCGTATCCCAATGCCCAAAACTTCTGAAAACAGCATCCAAATTGAGGGCAATGCCGTACCCAGTTTAGGTATTGCTGAACGTTTTTGCCACCCCTCACTCCCCCTCTAGCCATGCGGATCACCTGTCAACCGGATAACCTCACCTTTGAAGCCAATCCCCTGCTCACAGTTCTGGAAAATCTGCTCAAGGCGGGGGTGCGCCATGTTCATGCCTGTGGGGGCAATGCCGCCTGTTCCACCTGTCGCATCCTGATTTTGGAAGGCAGCCAAAACTGCCGCAGCATGACTCCAGCCGAAAAGAGGTTGGCCCAACGGCTGGATCTTCCCGTGCATATTCGCCTGGCCTGTCAAACCCGCATCACCGGAGATGTCACCCTACAGCGGCTGGTTATCGACAAAGCAGATGTGGAAGTGGCCCAACATCAATTGCAGACCCACTCGGTCGGCAGCCAAGTCACCGCCGCCATTCTCAGCGCTTCGCTGCGGGGGACAGCCAACTTCGACGAGGAGAACTTTCCCTACGATGTTGTCTACACCTTGGGTCGCTACTTCACCCAGATGGGAGCATTGGTGCAGCAACATGGGGGGATACTGGCCAACCAGAGTGGGCTGAGAAGTTTGGCCTTGTTTGGCCTAAAACAACCGGAGCTGGCCGTACAGCAGGCACTGCAGGCAGGATTGGCGCTTGGGCAGTCGGTGGCAGAGTTGAATAGGTCTCTGCGGCAACTCTCCTACCCCCAGGTCAAGCTCACTATTGGGATCCACCATGGCCGCGTTCTCTTGCTCCCCATTGCTCCCCAAGATCCGCAGCGGCTGTCTGCCTTCGGCAAAGCGGTCAATGTTGCCACCTGGCTGGAGTCGGTTGAGGATTTTTCGGAAGGGGGGGAACAGACTGAGGAACAAAGCTCTCGGTTGCTCATCTCGGCAGCCGTGTATCAAGCGGTGGAAGGGCAACTCCTGCAGGTGGAGCCTTTTTCAGTGAAGCCCTTTCCCAGCGCCAAACTCATCCGAGTTTACCGGGTGCACTCTGACCAAGTTAGCTTGCCGGCTGGCGAGGAGCAAGCTCCAGAAGCAGCCAAGCCCGAACCGATTGGATGGCTGGAAGCGCTCCGGGAATGGCTACAGGCTTGGTCTCGTTTTTGAGGGATCCCTTCAGGCAAAAACGCCATCCCTTTGCTGAACCTGGGCCTGCAAGTAGGGGATCCCCACCCGATGGCAATAGTCTCCAAAGCTCTCTCCAGAATGGCGCTCCTGCTTGTAGACCTGCAGGAGAACTCTCATAAGTGGCACGATCTGGCTGATGTGTACCCGATCCCGAAACACTTGCGCTAGGCGATCCCCGCGGGGGCTGGCTCCCAGCCAAATCTGGTAATAGCCATCGGGGGCGGATCCCACCAATCCCAGTTCGGCTAAGTAGGGTCGGGCACAGCCGTTGGGGCAGCCGGTCATGCGCACCAAGAAGGGTGAGTCCTGGAGATCTAGCTCTTGCAACAGCCGATCCAACTGGCGAACCAGCCCCGGCAAAGCCCGCTCCGACTCGGTAATCGCCAACCCACAGGTGGGCAGGGCAGGGCAGGCCATCGACAGCCGCACCAGTTGGGGGATCTCTTCCTTGGAAAGCACCCCGTGGGATTTGAGGATCTGGTTGATGGCATCCCGCTGCTGCTCCGCAATGTCGATGAACAGTAAATCCTGAGTGGGGGTCAGCCGCACATGTAGGGAAAAGGCTTCCACAATCCGGCGCAGCGCCGTTTTGAGCTGCCGCTCTGGGGTGTCCTGGATACGGCCATTTTCAATAGAGATGCCCAAAAACCAACGGCCATCCCCCTGCTCGTGCCAGCCCAGGTAGTCGTCGCTATTGGGAACAAACTGGGGTAGGGGGCGGAACCGGGGCAATTTTTCCCCCACGTACTCCTCAACAACGCGGCGAAACTTGCGGATCCCCCAGTCTCTCACCAGGTACTTCAGCCGTGCCTGCTTGCGGTCGTGCCGGTTGCCGTAGTCCCGCTGCACGGCCAAAACGGCTTGGCAAACCCGATACACCGATTCCGGCGGGGCAAAGCAGAGCTTTTGGGCCAAAAGGGGCTGGGTTTCTTCCTTGCCGTGGGTACGCCCCATGCCCCCACCCACCACAATGTTGAAGCCTTTCAGGTTGCCCTTGCGGTCGGTGAGGACAATCAAGCCCAAGTCCTGGGCGTACACATCTACCGTGTTTTCCCCGGCTACGGCGATGGCGGTTTTAAACTTGCGGGGCAAATATACGGGGCCGTATAGGGGCTCTGGGCCCTCTAACCTCACCCCATTGCCGACAAACTTCTCGGCTTCCACCACTTCCTCATCCACCGGCGGGATGGGAATGGGCTCACCATCCACCCAGATCTCGTAGTAGGCAGAGGTTTTTGGAGCCAACAGATCCGCCAGCTTGCGCGCATACTCTTGGGCATAGCGATAGGCAGGGCGATTTTTGTAGGGGGCCACCGGTGCCATCACGTTGCGGTTGACATCGCCGCAGGCGGCCAGGGTGGATCCCATCTGCTTGAGAATGCTGGCTATGGTGGCCTTGAGGTTTTTCTTGAGGATCCCGTGCAACTGAAAGGTTTGCCGCGTCGTGGCTCGCAGGGTGCCATTGCCGTACTCATCGGCCAGCCGATCCAAGGTCAAATAAAGCTGCGGGGGCACATGTCCCCCGGGAATGCGGGTGCGCAACATGATGGAATAGGCCCGCTCCAACCCCTCCTGCTTCCGCTGCTGCCGCAGATCCCGGTCATCCTGCTGGTAGGCGCCGTGGAACTTGAGCACCTGCACCGCCGCTTCGCTGAAATGGGTGGTGTCTTGGGCCAGCTCCTGCTGAAGGGGATCCCGTAGAAAATGGCTGTCTGCCTTGATCTGCTCCACCTTGGAGCGCTTGGCCTCAGATGGGATCATGGGGGGCATTGATGATCTCCGGTAAACCGGTCGGAATACTTGTGAATAACAGACTATCACCTCCCTTGAGGAGCGTCCAGTTGGAGATAAGATAAAAAGTCAGCCTCCTATCCGGGTTTTGTCCCAAACCCGCAAAACTTGTTATTTGAGTCAGTTTGAGATTGTCGGCGCTGCTAGCTGGCCAGGGCTAGGCGGGCACCGTACTCCTGCACCGACCACAGTTGCCAGGCACAATTCCCCTGCAGCTCCAAGACCAGGTCGTGGTAGGCCAAGAGGGTGGGACGATGCCCGACGCTGATGTAGGTGGTGTTCAGGTGTTGCAGTTGCAGGTAGAGCAGTTTTTCGTTGGCCACATCCAGGGCGCTGGTGGCCTCGTCCAAAATGGCGTAGCGGGGCTGGGTGATCAAAATGCGGGCGAAGGCGAGGCGCTGCTGTTCCCCCAGGGAGAGGGTGCTGGCCCAATCTTTCTCCACATCAAAGCCGCCCACCCGCTCCGGCAAGTCCCCCAAGTTCACCTGGGCCAAGACTCGGATGAGATCCTCATCGGTGAGGTCTCGGCGGCGTTTGGGGTAGAGCAGTTGATCCCGCAGGGATCCCAGCAGCATATAGGGTTTTTGGGGCAGAAAAAGCATCTCCTGGGTATCTGGGCGGACGATGGATCCCTGGCCGTTGGTCCACAGACCGGCAATGGCCCGCAGCAGAGAGCTTTTGCCGCTGCCACTAACACCAACAATCAGCAGCCGTTGGCCGGCTTCCAAGGCAAAGGAGAGATTCCGCACCAGGGTTCGTTCTGAATTTGGGGTGAGCAAAGTAACATGATGCAGCGCCAGTTGCTGGGCAATGCGAGTTTGAATGTTGCTTTCCCGAGCGCTGGTGTAGCGCAGAGCCGGATCTTCCAGAGACTCGTGAAAGGAGCCTAAGCGGTTGATCCCAGCAGCGAAACTGGAAATGCTCTGGATCTGGTTGGCCACAATGGAGAGGGCGCTCAACACCTGGCTGAAGGCAATGGTGGCTTGGGTAATGGTGCCAAAGTCTCGCACACCGCTGAAATAAAGGGGGGCCACGATGACGTAGGGCACAATACGGGTGAAATAGTTGTAGGCGTACTGGAAAATATCGATGATGGCCTGCCAGATGATCAGCAAGTTAAAGTTGCGCAAGGCAGCACCAAAGCGATGCAAAATCTGCCTGAGTTCTTGATCCTCTCCCTGGTAAAAGGCAATGGACTCTGCGTTGTCGCGCACATGCACCAAGCTGTAGCGAAAATCGGCTTCGTAGCGCAGTTGATCGAAGTTAATCTTAATCAGTTTACGACCGGCCAAAATGGCGATGGCAGTACCGATGGTGGCATAAACCACCAGCCCCAACGCCAATGGACGAGAAATGCCATAGAGAATGCCGGTAAAAGCATAGAGGGTGAGAATCGAGTCAAGAATGTCCAGCAGGAAGGAAAGGGTGGTGCCAGTAAAGGAGCGGACATCCTCTGATATGCGCTGGTCAGGGTTGTCGATTTCGGTGTTGGCAGCGTTGGAATCCAGCTCGTAGTAAGCCCGCTGATTGAAATAGCGATCCAGAAAATGATCGGTCAGCCATTCTCGCCAAAACAGCCCTAGCTTGAGGCGGGTGTAGCGGTAGATCACCAAAATGGGAATGGCTGAGATAATCAACACTCCATAAATGATTAAAAATTGCCAGAAGGTGGGCTCTTCTTTTTGCTGCAGAGCTGTGTCGATAAACCGAAAGATAAAACTGATCATCACGTTCAGCCGGTTGACCGTCAGCGACAGAAACAGCAAAAAGGTGAGCAGGATCCACTGCAACCAGCGCTGGCGAAGCTGCCGCCACACCGCCCCAAAACAAAGGCTGCTCAAAGCCAAGCTAACCGAGGCCACCCACAGCACCGGCGAGGACAAGTTTCTCTCCGTTTGGGCCACCAACCCGGCTGCCACACGGGTAAAAAACTCCGGGAACAGGGCCCGACCGACCAAAGTCACCCCAATCTCCACAAAGAACATCAGGGCAACCACAAACACCATGGCCGCTGCCAGCAAGCCCAAAAAGATCCAGCCCCCGTAGCGCACTCTGGGGTAAAAGTAGGGCTGGGCCACGGTGATAAACCGATCCCACAGTTTGCGGTCGAAGTTAAACTGAGAGGCCTGGGATTCCATTTCGGCGGTCGGCGGAGAGAGCAAGATCGACATCTCTCAGGCTAGCAGGCCACGGATGCCAATCTGTGTTCAACAGGAGCAAATTCTAGTGGGGGTAAAACGAGGATCCCAGTTCCCCCATCCAATCCATCTCAGATCTGGGTCTACAGGGCCTTGCTTCTAGGTCTTGCTCCCCCGCACACCCCTTGTCTAAACCGGTATCTCTTCAACCTTGCAACCGGTTTTGCCAAGCCGATTGGGCCGCCAGCCACACCGTCTGAACCGGCACGTGAAACTCCTGGGCACGGGCCACACAGTCGCGAAACTCCGGCTGAGCGTTGACGATGCGGCCATGGTGGCGAGCTACCTTGATGTCCACCAAGCCGTAAGGGGTTTCCACTCGCTCGACGACCCGCTCCAGCAGGGTACGCTGCTGTTGGAAGTGGCGAATGCCCAGGGTGGTGGTCTCCCGGAAGATGAGATCTTGACACTCCGGCACCCGATCCGGCGGACAGATGACGGTGAGCAGGATCCCCGGTCGTCCCTGTTTCATGGTGATCGGCTGGGTAAACACGTCCCAGGCCCCAAGGGCCAACAACTGCTCGCAGGTGTAGGCAATTACTTGGGGGTTGAGATCGTCAATTTGGGTTTGCAACACCGACACCGTTTCCGTTAGCTCTCCTCCATTGGCTTCCCCAATCCACAGACGAAGCACATTGGGAATGGGCAGCTCTTGGGCGCCGGCCCCACGCCCCACTTTTTCCACCCGCATCGGCGGACAGGGACCAAACGCTTCCGCCAACGCCACGGCCAAGGCTGCTCCTGTGGGGGTCACCAGCTCAGCTTCCACGCCGTTGCTGAACACCGGCACGCGGCCCATTTCCCACAGCTCGATCACCGCCGGCACCGGCACGGCCAATTTGCCATGTTCTGTACTCACCCAGCCGCCCCCAACAGGATGGGGGGATGACAACACCCGCTCCACCTGCAGCCAATCCAGGCCAATGCAAGTGCCGACAATATCCACCAAAGCATCCACAGCCCCCACTTCGTGAAAATGCACTTTTTCCACGGACATTTGATGGACTTTTGCTTCCGCCTGCGCCAACTTTTCAAACACCGCCAGGCTGCGGGTCTTGATGGCTGGGGAAAGCTGGGATCCAGCAATCAAAGCCTGAATCTCCATCCAATGCCGGGCAGGGGATCCCCCACTCTGGGATCCCAGCACCTCCACCACGGCTTGCAGAGCGGGCTGCCCACACCGCTGCACTCGGCTCACCTGCAGGCCATATTCCCCCTCAATGCCCAATGCCTGGAGCTGACGGTTGAGGTACTCCAAAGGCACCCCGCAATCCAGCAGGGCTCCCAGACACATATCGCCTGCAATGCCCGACGCACAGTCGAAGTAGGCTATTTTCATGCTCGATGAGCTAGAGGTAACGGCTGCTGCTGGGATGGATGGGATCCCTCTTGATTGTAGGCAGCAACCGGCCTGGAAAAGGCAATGGGAGAAGCATTAAGCTTCTCCTTCTCCAGAGTCCTCTCGCGTCAGCGGGACGGAGTCCTCTCGCGTCAGCGGGACGGAGTCCTTAGATTCCGAAGATCGGGCAGCA
>Ga0101945_1000427_pt1 | contig 40198 bp, 33 predicted proteins | sample DewCreD2012metaG_2_FD_75246 | JGI IMG/M metagenome (GOLD analysis project Ga0101945, IMG submission 75246) | Hot spring sediment bacterial and archeal communities from British Columbia, Canada, to study Microbial Dark Matter (Phase II) - Dewar... ... | reverse complement strand
AAGGCGAGGAGTGAAGAATGGCAGTCATTTACAAGCGGAAAGGAAATTTCCTCGAAGACTTCCGGGTTGGCCACGTGTTTCGTCACAAGGTGGGCAAGACGATCACGGAGGGGCTGTTCAACGCTTTTACCGAGTACGACATGACCACCAACCCTCTTAGTAAAAATCGTCGCTACGCGCAGCGTTATGGCTTTCACGACATGATTCTCCCGCCGGGGTTGGTGATGGCGGTCGTTTTCAGCCAAAGCGTCGAAGACATCTCCGAAAATGCACGCGCGAACCTGGAGTACATCAACATGCGCTTTGGTGTGCCGGTGTACATTGGAGACACCATCGAGGTCGAGTCGCTCGTCCTCGGCGTGCGGCCCTCATCCCGAGAGCCCGATCTGGGTGTGGTGCACGTACAAACCACGGGCCGTAACCAGCACGGAGAGGTGGTCCTGACCTACGAGCGTAAGGTACAGGTGTGGAAGAGTCGCCCCGATGCCGTGGTCCAGGAAGCCTCCCTAGCCGAAGCTCCCGTGGTTCCCTGTGAGCTTCGGCTCCCACCTTATGATCCTTCGCGCGGGTACAAAGAGCTTGCCCACTTAACGAGCCCCGACACGTACTTCGAAGATTTCACTCCCGGTGACATCCTCGAACACTCCCGAGGGAGAGTCATCACAACGGAACACATCGCTTGGACGGCAATGCTCGACAACACCTCCCAGGTGCATTGCAACCAGTTCATGATCGACCAAAACCCCGAACGTTACCTGGGAGGCCAGCTCATCGTGTACGGTGGGATTCCCTTCAACTTGTGCCTCGGGTTGTCCTGCCCAGACGTAGCCGACAACGCGCTGTACGACATCGTGTACAAGTCTGGCAAGCACACCGCACCCGTTTTTGCCGGCGACACTGTGTTCGCATCCACGGAAATCAAGGCTAAGCGAGATTTTCCGGGCCGGCCCGACCTCGGAATCGTCGATACGATTCTACGCGGGCACAAATTCGTGCGAGAGGGAGGCGAAACGAAACGCGTCGAGATCTTTTACCTGGAGCGAGAAATCGCGGTGAAACGACGCAGCCACTACTGCTGAGCCACAGCTAGGACCGGCCCGCCGCTGCTCGCCGCGACCGTCTCGTGGGACTTTCGCCACCGGGCCGGACATCTTTGAGCGCCTTCGACGCAACCTCGAGACCATGGTTCAGTAGTGCAATGACTACTTCTGTTTTGGTCACTCCCAACGCAGCCGCTAACTCCTGCACCGCATCGCCTATTTCTGCAGGAACCTTCACGTTCATCAGTCGCGCAGCGCTTTGATGGCGGCGCTTGAGGTCGGCAACTCGCAGGTCAGGATGGATCCGCAACGCTCTTTCCCTCGGCATCGTCCCCTCCTTGGCCTAGACATCATCTCCGATGTCGTGGAACGTTCATAACCCGCTTCGTTGCTCTAGCTCAAGCTGAAAATTCCGGCTACGCCGTTCTCAAGCAGCGGCGTCGAGGTCCGACGCGAACAAATGAGCGTGCAGCAACTCGAGTCCCTGCAAACTGTGGATGTCTGTGGCCAAATTGGGCACCAACACGACAGCCGTTTCTGCCGGAACCAAACGTTGAAACGCTTCCAGTCGAAGCACATCACCGCGGCCGAGCGCTTGGTACAGCTCGAAGTTCTCCGCCAGGGCTTCAGCCAAGTTCGGGTCGGCACCTAACTTGCGCATGATCCGAATGACCGCCTGACGCGAGGGCGCTTTCTCCCGCACTAAGAACTCGCGATGCACGCGATTGACCACGATCGCTCTCAGGTGCACACCGAGGCGATGAATTTGCTGCAGGAAAAATTCGGCCTCCTGCAAAACCTGCTCTTCGGAAGACGTGACGAGCAAGAAACCCGTGTCCGGTGCGCGCAGGAGCTCGTACACGCGGCGCACGCGAGGCTCGAAATTCTCGAACAAACCGGCCATCGCAGTGAAGAACTCCGACACTTCTGCCAATGCAGAAACACCCGTGGCCTCTTCGAGTCGCCGGAAGAGAAAACCGACGGTACGGTTGACCAGGCGCACAGTAGCCCAACTGGCGGAAAAGTACGGTTTGACGAACCAGCGCACGATGTTTCGATCGAGAAAATCCGCAAGCCGCTGCGGAGCTTCTAGAAAGTCGAGGGCATGGCGTGTCGGTGGGGTGTCGACAACGATCAGGTCGTACTGGCCGCTTTCGTGCAACGCACGCAACTGCTCGATGGCCATGTACTCCTGCGACCCTGCAAAACTCTGTGAAAGGTGCTGATAAAACCGATTGTTCAAAATGCGCTGCCGGATTTCGTCGCTTGGGGCATGCCGTTCCACCAACCGATCCCACGCCCCTTTTTGGTCGAGCATCATGGCTGCCAGGGTCCCTCGAGCCGTACGGGGTAACCGCACCTCCACGGGCTCGTCACCGATGGCGCTCACGCCAAGCGCATCGGCGAGGCGTTTCGCTGGGTCGATGGTCATCACGATCGTCCGCTGCCCCCGCTGAGCAGCGCGTAGGGCAACCGCGGCTGCAGTTGTGGTTTTCCCCACACCACCAGAACCAGCGCACACTAAAATCCGGTGGTGTTCCAACACATTATCCAACGGGGAATCCATGGCTTTGCAAACGGCGCGGGCCACGAACAATTTGCGCGTCCATGGCACGCAGTAAGGTTTGAAGGTGGGAAGGGCCGAACTCCTCCGCAAAGATGAACGGGAGTTCCAAGCGAGGCAGTGGAATCCTCTCGCTCAGCCTTTGAAGGTTCTCGGCATGGATGGCGCTCCAACCCTCCTCTTCCAATGCACGATCGAGTACGGCTGCCGCGAGATCGCGTTCGCGCTCCGACATCCCGGAGCTGCGTTGTCGCAGCTCCGCCAGCTTGGTACGGTCGAACCTCCGTCGGTGCAAGCGGTTCACCACCAAGTACCCCAAGGGCATCGAGAGTTCGTTGCGTAAGCGGTCGTACATTTCGAAGCTCTCGTTGACCGGCATCTCCTCCGCCGTGGTCACAAGGTGCACCGCGGTTTTTCTCGCATCCGTCAACAGGTCCATTAGCCGCTGACTCTCCCGCCCCACCAAGCCTGCTCGAAAAACTTCGTGAGCCGCTTTCGGCATGCCGAGATACTGTAAGCTGTGGCCAGTTGCAGGAGCATCCATGATCACCAGGTCCCACGCCCGTTCGCCTGTGGTCGGATCTGTCTTCTCGGCTTCGTACCAAATTTTCCCGACTGTCATGAGTTCCTTGAGACCCGGAGCCGCGGCAACAAAGTACTGGTAGATCCGACTGGCGAATACCACGTCCAGCAATCGGCGCACGGGAAGGATCAAGCGAAGGTACTCGGCCAGCGCCGCGCTTCCTTCCACGGACATCACTGCCAAGTTCGGTTGGGCGAGCTTGGCTTCCCCGACTGGAGCCGGTTGTAATCCGAGGAGCCAGGCTGCGCGCCCAGCTCCGTCTACTTCTGCAATGAGAGCACGCTTCCCTTGTGCCGCCGCCCAGATGCCGAGCAAAACGCTGAGGGTCGTTTTTCCTACCCCGCCTTTTCCCACGACGATCCAGAGTCGCCGGTCGATAAACGGTACGGGATTCTCGCTCTCCATCGAACCCTCAGCATTCTCCTTGGGACAACTTAACTTTGTGTTCCTGGATCGAAGCGCCGGAACACCAGAGTCGAGTTCGTTCCACCGAATCCAAATGCATTCGAAAGAGCGACCTCTACTTGTGCTGGCCGGGAGCGGTTGGGAACATAGTCCAGATCGCACTCCGGATCCGGCTCTTCGTAGTTGATCGTCGGGGGCAAAATTTGGCGCTGCAAGGTCAGCGCAGTGTACACTGCTTCCACTGCGCCTGCAGCGCCCAGCGTGTGGCCGGTCATCGACTTTGTCGAACTCACCGCCAGACGGTATGCATGACCACCGAAGACTCTCTTGATGGCCAACGTTTCCGTAGCGTCGTTCAGCGGCGTAGAGGTCCCGTGCGCGTTGATGTAGCCAACCGCGGTGGGTTCGATGCCGGCGTCCTCAAGTGCTCGGCGCATGCACTCCGCTGCGCCCCGGCCATCAGGGGCTGGACTCGTCATGTGGTGCGCATCGTCATTCGCCCCATAACCAATCACTTCCGCGTAAATTCGAGCTCCACGCGCACGTGCCGCCTCTAGAGTCTCGAGAACCAGCATGCCCGCCCCTTCCGCGATCACGAAGCCATCCCGTTGCCGGTCGAAAGGACGGCTAGCCCGTTCAGGCTCGTCGTTACGAGTCGACAAGGCTTTCATCGACGCAAAACCGGCTAGCCCTAAAGGCGTAATGGGTGCCTCCACACCGCCTGCAACGGCGGCATCCTGAAACCCCGCACGGATGCGCCGAAAGGCCTCCCCTACTGCGTGCCCGCCGGAAGCACAGGCGCTGGCAATGGCGAAGTTTTCCCCACGAAGCCCAAACCTCAACGCGATGTGAGCCGGAGCCATGTTGGCGATCAAGCGCGGAATAAAGAAAGCGCTCACGCGCTTCATGCCGCCTTGGTAGAAGTCTCGGACCCCCTCCTCCATCGAGGCGATTCCCCCCATGCCGACACCGATAATAACAGCGGTGCGCTCAGGATCGGCCAGGGGCGACGACCAACCGGCATCGGTCAATGCTTGATGCGCACACACCACCGCGTACTGCGAAAACAAGTCGAGTTTTTTCAACTCGCGTCGTTCCATGACCACGGAGGGATCGAAGCCACGCACTTCGCCAGCGATCCGTACTGGCAGCGACGAGGCATCGAATTTTTCGATCACCCCGATGCCCGACTCGCCTGCACACAGGCGCTGCCAGTTTTCCTCCACATTGCAGCCAAGAGGGGTCAACAGGCCTACGCCTGTAATGACCACGCGGCGTCTACTCCGCTCCATGTGTTCTCTGTGGCTAGAAGAGCCTCGGAAGTGAATCAAGGGAATCCGGTACGGTGCTCGTGTCGTGGTCCGCCAGCGCGTTCCTCTGAACCAGTGCTGAGCGCCGAACGACGCACGCGCTCGACCGGGACCCTTTGACCCCCTGCCTGTGCCTTTCGTTGCGCCCGACACGGGAAAGAGCGCGTTTTCCGCACGCCCGCAAAACGTTCCACCGTCGTGGCTGGCGCTCGTTCAGAGGGTGTACCGCTCCCATGATCCCGTGATCAGCATCCTCTGGACGAAGGTGCCCGTTGGTTACAATCGCCTCTCGCCACCGCCTTCGAAGCCCAGACGATTATCGCCACAGAACAGCTCTCGACCAGTCTGGCTTATGCATATCCGATGCGTTCGGTCGCGCAGGTTCGACCCAGCAAACGTCAAGGAGATTCTGCATATTCACAGCAAAGAAAAAGCGGGGTGCCCCACGAAAGAGGCACCCCGCTTCGGCCGCCTTCGGCTGCCGAGTCGCTTTACCGCCGTGCGCGCCGCCGGAGCAACGCCAACCCCAACGGTGCCAACAGCCATAGCGGCAAGCTGCTGGTGCCAGCCGGCGCAACGTGGCAACCGCCCTCGTCCTCGATCACCGCCGGTGTCAACGTCGGGCTAGGCGTAGCCGTCGCTCGCGTGGTCGGCGTGTTTGTCGGAGGTGGAGGGCTGGTAAACGTCGCCGTGGGCGGAGCGACCGTGTTGGTCGGCGTTGCCGTAGGTTGCGGAGGAGTCGTCGGCGTCGGAGTGGGTGGCTGGGCACCGCCAACACAGATGTTCCCTTCGCGGCCACCAAAGCCCGTAATCGCACCACCATTCGGATCGCTGCCACGGGCGTTCGCTACCGCCAACGTGCCGCTGCCAGACACCGTCACATTGCACGTGTACAACACCGACCCGTCAGGAATCGCTGCAACGTCCTCCGTCGAGAACACAATCGCCCGCAGCCCCGTGCACGCCTCCCCACTGCACCCAGGCGGCTGGAACGCAAACGAGGTCGAACCCTTGTTGATGTCCGGATTCACCGCACAGTCCGGACGCCCGTTCGCCTTCGCCTTCACCCGCACATTGGCATCGAACACAATGTCGTTCTGCGTCCCGGCAACCTGTTGCCCACCAGCAGCCAACTTCACCGTGATCACTGCATCGCCAGGCGCATCCAAATTCAAATCCTCGATGTACAACCCTGGCCCCGGTGGCGCAGGCCGCGGCTCCGGACACGTCGTCGGCCCACCCGTCGGGATACACACGTTCCCTTCGCGGCCACCAAAGCCCGTAATCGCACCACCATTCGGATCGCTGCCACGGGCGTTCGCTACCGCCAACGTGCCGCTGCCAGACACCGTCACATTGCACGTGTACAACACCGACCCGTCAGGAATCGCTGCAACGTCCTCCGTCGAGAACACAATCGCCCGCAGCCCCGTGCACGCCTCCCCACTGCACCCAGGCGGCTGGAACGCAAACGAGGTCGAACCCTTGTTGATGTCCGGATTCACCGCACAGTCCGGACGCCCGTTCGCCTTCGCCTTCACCCGCACATTGGCATCGAACACAATGTCGTTCTGCGTCCCGGCAACCTGTTGCCCACCAGCAGCCAACTTCACCGTGATCACTGCATCGCCAGGCGCATCCAAATTCAAATCCTCGATGTACAACCCTGGCCCCGCTGGCGCAGGCCGCGGCTCCGGACAGCCTTGTCCAGCCGCTGAGTATGGGACCGCCCACGTCGCCGCGAGCGTTCCCACAGCCACCAACACATCGAGAAGCCCGATTCGTCTCCGCATGTCTACTCCTCCCTCACAATGGCGCTACAAAACGCGACTCGTCTACCGCAAAACGCACTCTGTCGTCTAGACCTAATCAGAATTTTCTTCCCCCAAGGTCACCACGTTGCTCTCTCCGGCTGATTCCCTCACCTCAACAAACAACATCGACTCTATCGACAACCGGCTAGCGCATTGTTGACCGCTTTGATGATTTCGTCGATGGTAATCTCCCCATCGCCGTTCTCGTCCCCAGCCAAACAATCCGCCACCGGCCGCGAACCAAGGGCAATGTTCACCATGCTAACAAGTTCGTCGATTGTGACGTCGTTGTCGCCGCTGCAGTCCCCCACGCACCCGCCTCCGGCTACGTCTACAGCGCCATCTTCGATCACGATCTGGCTGACCGGGTTTGCCGACTGGCACGGCGGCTGCCCGCTAACCGGGATGCAGGTTTGATCCACCGCAAGTCGGTCTCCGATGGACAAGAACGCGGTGTACTGTGGCCGCGTGGAGTCTCGCACTTCGGTGTAAACGTGCAGCGGCTGGGAACCACGAGCCCCAGCGGTCACGCGCAAATCGATGGCAAATAATTCTTGAGGGCCCGCTGGCAGCGTGGGGATTTCAATTGGGTTCGGTCCTGGAGTTGGCAAAGGATCCGGGCCGTACACGACCACGTTGATAAACGGGTCCGGCGTCCCGCCGTTCTCCGGGCACAAACAATGGGTGCGCCCACCCGTGCACCGGTAGTTTTCGACCACCACGCGAAAGTTCGAAATGGCCGAATTCCGCCGAACAGCTGCCGGCAAGCCATTCTCCCCTTCGCTGCAGTCTGCCAACACCAAGTTTGGCCCGATATCCAACGTAAAAGCGATGGCTGCAATTTCATCGATTCCTCCAGGCGCAGAGTTGGCCGGGCCTTGCTGGAATTCCACAGGAACGGTCACCACTCCGCCCACGGCACCACTTACGCGCCCCACGGTCAGCCGAGCACAGCTTGGCGGGTCGGGACAGGCAGCAACGGTTTGCCCGACGCCGGTCCCCGGCGCAGTCGCCACCCAGAGAAGGGCTGCCACCACCCACTGACCGCCACGAACGGCCCTTTTTGGTCGCTTCGCCATCATCCTCACGCTTCCTTTGCCTACGGATTTTCCCTTCTACAGCCAAATCACCTGTTTGGGCAACCACCCAACGCACGATTCACCGCTTTAATAATTTCATCGATGGTGATCGATTCGTCGCCGTTCTCGTCGCCGGCCAAACACTCCGTCACTGGCCGTAGCCCCAACGCAATGTTCACCATCCGCACGAGTTCATCGATCGTGACCGACCCGTCGCCGTTACAGTCACCCGAGCAGCTGGGCACCTGCGGCGTAGGGGTCGGCGTCGGTGTGGGGGGCGGGGCACCGCCGGTGCGGTTCAATAGCACCGAAATCGTTTCTGCGTCCTGGCTCGTCGCCGCGATGTCCAGCCAACCATCCCTGTCGAAATCCGCTGCGACGATTGCAGCCGGGGCCGGCCCGACATCGAACAGCGTCGGCGCCCCAAACGAGCCGTCTCCCTGCCCACGAATGATCCCGACCTTGTCCTCGAACTCGCCCGTGCAGGCAATATCGGCGTGCCCATCGCGATCGAAGTCTCCGAGAACGCCGCCGTTCAATTGCGAGGCGACGGGAAAGTTGCCCACCAACTCGAATGCGAAGCCGCCGGCATTTCGGAGCACAGCCACATCGTCCAAGTCTTGATTGACCACAGCGATGTCGACGTCACCGTCGCCGTCGAAGTCTGCGACCAAGCTCGCAACCGGTGTGTCGATGTACTCACCCTGAAGTTCTCGAGCAAATGCAAATTGCCCGGTACCCAACCCTCGCAGCAAAAAGAGCGACCCTACGCTCAACTCACCGCTCGTGGCGCTGGTGGCCACGAGGTCCAAAATACCGTCGCCGTCCAAATCTGCCGAGGTTAAAGCGACGGGCCCCGATCCGACCGGGACGGGAGTGGCAGTTGGATTAAAGTTTCCGGTGCCATCTCCGAGCAAAATCGTCACGTTGTCGTCGAGGTCGTTGGCAACCGCTAGATCGAGGGCTCCGTCTCGATTCCAATCCCCTACGGCGACAGCGACCGGTCCGCCACCAACTGGAAAGTCGCGCTCGCGCCCAAACACGCCTGCCCCTTGGTTCAGCATCACGAGCACTACGTTCGAGACTTCGCTCACCACGACTAAATCCAAATTTCCATCGCGGTTGACGTCCGCCAGCTCTAGCGCTCGGAGGCCGGCAAAGTCTGTCAGCTCGTACGACGATGCGGGTTCGAGGAACGTGCCATCGCCGTTACCGAAAAAAACCCCCACCATGTCTCCGTCGCCATCCGCAACCACCAAATCCACCTTGCCGTCGCGATCCACATCGCCAGCAGCGAGCGCTTGGAGAGCAGCTCCGGGAAACGCAAGCTCCTGGGAGCTGGGCTCGAACACGAGCTCCGCATGGGCCTGCGTCGACGCAACACAGGAAACCGTTCCAAGAACCATCACCCCGATCACCCAAGCAACCGATGCGACCCCCGTGTTGCGGTCCGCCAAAATATTCCTCCGCCAGCGCTCCATCCTGAAAGTTCGAGCCATGCACTATGCGCGGAAGCAACAGGCGCTGTCAAGATCCGTTGCAGGCAGAGCGGAAAAATTCTTGTCGGGTTGCTGGATGCAGAGAACCCTTGACCAAAGCGGGGCAACATAGAAACTGCGGCTTGCCCAAAAAGGAAGGAATCCAATGATCACGCGAGCAGACGACTTTCCAGTGCATCAAACTGCCGACCCCGTGGCGTATCCAGCGACGAGCGACCGCAACTTCTATGACCGCTACTTCTTCCACGGCTACGACAAGAGTGGAAACTGCTTTTTTGCCGTGGCACTTGGCTTCTACCCCAACCGGCTGGTTGCTGACGCCGCGTTGAACGTCGTCTGGAATGGTCAGCAGCACATCTTGCATGCATCTCAGAGCTACGGCGGCGAGCGCTGGGACGTGTGTGTCGGCCCGATCAACGTGCAAGTTCTCGAGCCGCTGCAAAATCTTCGTGTCACGATCGACAAAAATCCTTCGGGCCTCACGGCCGACCTGCGCTTCAATGCCCGCACGATTGCCCTCGAGGAGCCGCGGTTTCAGCAACGAAGCGGCCCTCGGCTTTGGATGGATTACACACGCATGACCCAACTTGGTCGCTGGTCGGGCTGGCTTCAGATTGGTGACCGGCGCCTGGAGCTCGCGCCGGACAGTTGGCTTGGAGCGCGCGACCGCTCTTGGGGAATCCGCCCGCTCGGCGAGCCCGAGGGCGGTGCCCCAGCTGTACCGTGGCAATTCTTTTGGCTTTGGGCCCCGATTCACTTCCCGGAGTACTGTGTTCACTTCGATGTGAACGAGTACTCCGACGGGACCCGCTGGCACGAGTTCGGTGCCATTGTGCACTCCGAGCCTACGGCACCTGCCCCCTCGGTGCGCGCAGCTCAGGTGTCATACAACCTCCGCCTACGCAAGGGAACCAGACAGGTAGAAGCCGCCACGTTTACTCTACGCGAGCCGTCGGGAGAGCCCTTGGTAATCACCCTCGAACCGCAAGTTCACTTGTACATGGCCGGCCTTGGCTATGGACATCCGGAGTGGGGACACGGCCGCTTTTTGGGAGACCACGTTGTCGCCAGCGAAACCTGGGATCTCTCGACCCTCGACCCCAGCGTTCCCATGCACTTCCACGTTCAAAGCCTCTGCCGGGTGCGTGCTGGGCGTGAGGAGGGGATTGGCGTGCTCGAGCAATTATTTATCGGGCCACACCGCCCAACCGGGCTTACGGGCTTGTTTGATCCCGCTTCGTGATTTCTCAGCGGGGCGCACGATTTTCCGCGCCCCGATTTTCGGCTGCCGCCGATGGCTCGGCCCCACGCGCCAACCGCAAAGTTTCGGGAATTGCCCGCAACCACACAGAGAGCAACGCCAGCGTGCACACCATGTCGGCAAGGTGAACCATCGCTGGTGTCGGCGCCAAGGTTAGAGCGCCGTAAAAATCCACGACCGCCCTTCCAACCAGTACCACTAAGGCGCTCCACACGACGCCCAGGTGCGCCTCTGGACAAGCTGCAGCCGCGATGAACACAACGGCAAGCCCGGCCTCGGCCACGGCCAGCGACGCACCCAGGGGCTCGAACTGCGGTGCGCAGGGAACATCCGGACCGCACTCGGCCAAACAGCAACCAAACAGCAGCCACACCGAGCGTAAAAACCCGACGACCACCAACCCGTACAGCACTCCGCGCATGTTCTTGCCGGCCGGCTTAGCCCGTAGGTTGCGAAGAAAGCAAGCCTCAGTAGCCCTCCGCCGAATTCCGAGCGCATTCCAGCGTCGGTCTTGCAATCCGCCGCTTTCGGTAGGCATTAGGAGTTGCTATGAATCCCACCGTGTCTGGTCGCGACAGCGCAAACGCACCCCGTTCAGGAGTCCCCTTGTGGCTACCTGTTGCGCTGATCGCCGTGTGTTTGGCGGCTGGAGTTTGGTACTTGAGTTCTGGCAATCCTCCGGCTCCAGAGTCGCCAGCGCAAATATCGGACGGTCCGGACTCCACGGAAGGCGATGCGCGTGCGCGAGCAGAGCGGCGTTTGCGAGAACTTCGCGCCGCCCATGAACAAGCTTCCGGCAGTGCCCGCGAGCAGAAGGCGCCCGGACGCGAGCACCCAGGTGAGGGGGGAGCTTTCCGCGTTCCTGGCGGAAGTTCCGCTGGCGGTGCCGCCAAGGTCCGCCCGAAGATGGGAGCATCGGCGGCAGGAAGCGACGCTGGCGAGGTTGCTCCTGTCGAGCAAGACGAGCCAGACCCTGACGACATCCCCGCACTGAAACGAATGGCTCTCGAAGACCCAGACCCTGATCGCCGCTTGGCTGCAGTGACTCTGCTCGGCGCGTCCGACGATCCGCAAGCAATCCCCATTTTGGCCGAGGTGTTGAAAGATCAAGACGAGGAAGTGCGCCTAGCTGCCATCCAATCGCTTGCCGACATGACCGGAGACGTGCCCGTCGAAGTCCTGGGAAATGCAGCACTCAGCGATCCATCGCCAGATAACCGTTACGAGGCACTCGAGGCCCTTGCGGATTTAGGGGGCCCGGCGGCACGTTCATACATCGAGAAGGCGTTGCACGACCCGGATGAAGACGTGGCTTCCCTTGCTGAGAGCTTACTGGAGTTGGGGCAGGACTCCGGTACGGAAATCGACCAGGGCGCACCGGGCATGGCAGACCAGGGGCGCTGAGCCGAGCGACGCAGCACAAAAGTCCTGGCAACCGGAAGTATCAGGGCTTTACCTCCGGGTGCTCCGCATCTGGAAAAAAAACGCCCAAGGCTCGGGACGCGGGGCCCTTGGTCGGAAGGCAGAACGCTACCAGTTTCGGCAAACGCTGAATCGTTCCTGTGTACTTTCGCTGGCCGCGCTCAACTTCACGCTGGCAGCGATCCGCTACTGCACCCCGACGCCCGCGCGCTTGGGCAGTTGAACTTCCGCAGAGCGAACTCCACGACTGCCAACGGTCTTCGGACTCACTGCTGGTACGACAGCAACAACGCGACCACCCAATCGTACGACGACTTCTCCAAGTTGTTCTCCGCGAGCGACCGGGGCGGTTACGACAGAGGGGACCTGCATCAGCAATTCCACCTGGGTCTCCGTGCCTTTTGGCACCGGAATCCGCACATCTTCTGCAGCGATGGGCACAATGGCTGGTTCGGTTCCTCCTTCGACTGTTACCGCAATCTTCAACGGGTCGCCCGCCCGAACCATCGAAACCGGCTCGTATCGAGCGAGCGTGTCCTGCAAGACGCCCACGAGTTCGCTTAACGCTGCTGCAACTTCATCCTCGCCTAACCACACGCCGAGAAGTTCCAGGCCGTTTTCTTCGCGCAGCAGGATGCCCGCCCGTTGGAACACCTTCTTCTTTTTCGGTTCCACGAAACGATCAAAAAACGCCCACGTACCGGGCGCCGGGGGCGCAAGATGCTGATTGCCCAATACCAACCTTCCGTCGTCAAATGGGATCCCGCGCAATTGCCCCCAGCCACGCACCTCCGCGCAATCCTGCAAGAGCACGTGCCCCAAGCGCGCGAGATCGTGCGGACTGGTGGTGTTGTTCGGGTCGTCACGGAAAAGCGTGACCACACGGGTCGCGTGCAGCCCAAGACGCGCAGCCCGCTCGTTCAGTGCTTCGATCGCCGTCTCCCGGCTACCCCACATGGCCTCGGCCGCAGCCACTGCTGCTAAATCGCTTCGCGCGAGAAAGACAGCCTTCAGTAAGTCAGAGAGAAGGTAGGTCCGCTGCCCGGACAAACGCACGGGCTCGGTCCGCCGCCCTGCAAGTTCCGAGAGCGATCGAGGATCGACGCTTACCGGCACATCGAGCGGGAGAATTCCGAGTTTGGCTTGCTCGAACGCGGACAGCAGAATCAGCAGATGAACGGCGGCTCCGCCCCCAGCAACTCGATCCCCATCGGCTTCCGCCAAGATCGCCCCGGTACGTGCGTCGGCAACTACCCAACTGGCCGCAAGGGCCCGTACAGCCGGGCACGAGCACATCAGGAACCCAGCCAACCCAACCAACCCGCGCCGCCAACCTCGCATAGCGGGCAGCGCATATCATGGTTTTGCGGCAGTGTCACCGCCCTCTTCGGTTCGTATTTTCAGCGAAGCCCGCGGGCGTCCAGTTCCACCCAACCTTTTGGCTAAACTGCAGTAGCCCACCCCCTGGGCGACGGAATTGCGTGCCACTCGGTGTTCACGAGACGCCTCCCGGTGCACGTCCCCACGGCCGGCTGCTCTGGTGGGTGTGGTCCTCTCGCCCGGCGCGCGGCCTCAGCCGCAGCGGGGCCCGTGCCGAAGCCAATGATCTCGAGAACTGCGACGTGGACCTCTGTTCTATCGGGCAGCGCGGCGCTGGATCTTTTGCTTGTTCGCGGGACGCGAAGCGAGCTCGACGTCCTTTTTCAGGCGTGCAACTTGTCGTTCCAACAATGCGTCGGCGCGCGCGAGCAACTCGGGGTCATCGGCGTACTTTTCCACCATGTACGCGAGATCGCCCAAGTCGTGGAGCAACAGGTGCACGGCCCGTTCTCGCTCGGTATCGCCGCGCAGCTCGTGAATCAGATCCAATACGACATCCTCGATTTCCGAACTCTCGATTTCGAGCGCCAGCGCAAAGGCACGGGAAAGCGTGACCCCCTGGTCGGCTTCGCGGTGGGCTCGTCGCAAGCATCGGCGCAAGTGGTTCAACCGAGCCGTGTCCAGGTGGCGCGCGACGCGCAGGGTTCGGCCACTTCGCCCCTGCAACAGTCCGGCAACCAAGGCGAGGGCGCCAAAATGGCGCGACTCATGTTGGGCCATGTCGAACCAAAACGACCGTACTTCCTCGGGCTCCGCAAACGCGCTCTCGAACTTACAGTACAGCTCCATGGTTTGGCGCTCTAAGTCCATTGCCATGCGGACCCGCGCCGCCAACTCTTCACGTGAAGCTCGTTGGACTTTAGCCGCCATAGCGTGCTCGCTACCACGCCGTTCCTTGAGAAGCTAGCTCGTGGTGGCCGCTCCCGGCAGTTGTATTCTTCCCGACAGAAGCGCAAATTCTCGCACCCAGGTTCTCCCGACAGTGTAAGGAGGGTTTCATGACGCTACGCGAACGACACTGCGTTCCCTGTACCGCGACCACGCCGCGCATCTCTGTTGCAGAGTATGGACGCTGGCTTCAGGAACTACCTGGGTGGCACGTAGTGGACGACCACCACTTGTACCGGCGCTACCCATTTCCAGACTTTGCTACCGCACTGGCTGCGGTGGAAAAAATCGCCGCCGTTGCGGAAGCGGAAGGCCATCATCCCGAGATCACGCTTCGTTGGGGAGAGGTGGAAGTCCGAATTTGGACCCACGCCATTGACGGCCTCACCGAGAACGATTTTATCCTGGCCGCGAAGTGCGATGCCGCTATTGCCCCGAGCGGCACGTAACCGAATGTGACACTTTTCGAGCGAACCTCAGTGGGCCACGCTGATCAAGTGCGAGATGGTGAACACATCCTCCACGTTTCCTGGAGCGTACGGCGACCGCGCATTCGGGCCCTGATTAAAGTACCAGGTGTTCGGATCCGGCGAAGCTGGCCCTGGGATCATGATGACCGTCGCATGATTCATCTGCGTATCGATCATGGTTGCCGAGGTGAACCCCATTTCGTCCTCGTAAACGAGGTCCGACCCAGGAGCTTGCTTGCGGAAGGAGAAATACTCGATCCACACCTTCCATAGTTCCCCGCGCTTGTCGTAGATGTCGGAGGCGAGCACGACCCACGCTTCCGCATCGATATACAGTACCCGCTTTCCGTAGGCGTACTGCGGCAGCTTGGTAGTCCCCTCGACAACGTATACCTTGCGTTTCTCCCAGTTGTCGCAGAAGGCGAAATCCGCGCCCCCCTCGCAGCGCTGGGGGCGAAAGTGCTCGCGGTGCAAGACACCCAGCATCTCCTTGACGCCCAGCAGCTTCCACTCGCTCCACGCGATATGGCCGCTGTAACCCCAGAACGAGTCTTGGTCGGCATCCTGGCCAAACAAGGCGTCGCTGCGCTGCGCGGTAGACATCCGCCGCACTCGGCGCACAGCCGGAACGTACAGCCAACTATCGTCCTGACGCGAGGCATCGATGTAACGGAAGTAGAGGGCACCCACTCCCTTCATATCGTACGGCGAAACAACGGGCGCGAGGAGTTCCTTGTAGCGGACCCCTTCTGGGTTCGGCATTTCCGGTTTCGGATCCACAAACAAGCGCCCATTGTAATACAGGCGGCGCATGTCCCCGATGGTAAATTCGCGATCCGGGACCATGGGCGCGGTGTAGGTCAGTGGCCCACTCGGAACCTGAAAATCTCGCATCAACACGTCGTCGGTGATCAGTGGTTTGTACTGGTAGTTCCACATGATCTTGATCGCAGCGTCGGGGTCGTTCACGTCGATATTCGGAAAGGGCATACCCGCCACATAGTTCTCCAAGCGGTTGCGATCCGCCGAGAGGCGCACTTGCGCCGAATATTTCTCGGTCGCCTCGCGGTAGCGACGCGGCCACTCCACCCGTCGAGGCGCCACAATGTGGAGCTTCATGCCATGATCCACACACCAGCGGAGACCGGGTCCGATGAGTTCCCCCGCTTTCGCAACGTTCTCCTTCGTGATGGTGTCCCCGGGTTGCACGTCGGCAAACGTTGCCGCAGCGATGAACAGCGCAGCGAATATGAGCGCGGTGATCATGATGCCTCCTTCGACCGAGGTCAGAATTGAAAAGTGAGTTTCACACCCGTTTCGGTGCGGCCGCGGTTGAGCCCGCCGACACCCCACGCCTCGAACACCGGGCGGTCGGTAGTGTTGACAAAGAATCGTTGCGACAAACTCAGGATCGCGTGGTTGGTGATGAAGTAATCGAGCAAGAACATCACCTCTTGGTTGTAACTGTTCACCGGATCCAGGATGTACACCAAGAACGGCACGATTTTGCCCCCCTTGTAAAAGGTGGTAGCGGTCAGTGTCATCAAAAGCTCCCAGTCGCGCACCTTGTCGATGTATGCGAGCTGCCCAGGGCTCCCAGTGGTGGCCACACCGCTAGTGGAGAACTGCCCCCGGAATCCCTTCCCTTGACCACTCTGTGGACATGGTGGCCGCTCGTTCGGATCGCGGCACGCGATCGATGGATTGTCGATCAAATAGTGCCAGAAGAACTGCCCGAGAATCAGGAATGTTGCCTTCCGGTTGAGGGGACGAATCCAAGTCGGCCGGTCGAACCCAATCATCCCCTTCCACATGTCTCGCTTGCTCACGCCGTACACATCGTTGGCCAAGATGGCGAAGGGAGAACGGAGGCTGTAGCTCTTGGCGGCATCCAGAAATGGAACGCCGAATTCGTAAATGGTCTCCAAGCGGTACACCGTCTGCGTATACTGCTCTTCGGCATAGTTCGCTGACACGCCAACGGCGTGCACATACGGAGCGATGAACTCGATCGGAGCTTCTCCGCGCTGCACGGCAGCCCGCGCTTCTCGCGGGTCGAGCACAGCACGAAAAGAAGCACTGTTGGTGCCATCGTCGCCGGGCCAACGCTGGTAAAAATAATTCAACGTAAACTGCAGGCCCTCAGGCAGCAGGGGGGTTTCTGCTCCCGTAACCGCGCTGAACCGCACCCCGACCTGGCTGTTGTCTCCGGGGTCTCGGACGTAATCGCCCCGCTGGAACAAGCGGGTCCCGCGGTAGAGCTTGGTAATGGGTCGTTGATAAAAGCGGCTCAGGATCTGGAACAAGCCGCGTCCACCATCTGGTGGCGAGCGTGGATCGTCGAGCGGGTTCACGATGGGTGCGCTCCACGGCCGAGGGAGGAAGGCTTTCTTGGCAGGATACCAATCGCCCGGATTCCAATAGAATTCGACAAACGCGTTGTTGAGTGTCGCAAGCCGATCGATGTCCCACAGCCCCTTGATGATCCACAACGGAACGCGGAGTTCGTCCCACGTTTCCTGCTGGAGATGCCAAGTGAAATCCAAAGGGTTCACCCGGTCGAGCATGCGAAAATTGTCTGTCTCCCCCCAAACGATTTGCTGACGACCCAGCCGAAAACTCAATGGAAGGTGCTTGAGCTTGAGATCCAAATACGCTTCGCGCAACCGGTTTTCGAAGCGCACCGCTTCCCGCTGCTTCCTCGGGATGTCGCTCAACCGCAACCCGATCGGCAACCCGTAGATGTCGTTTTGCTCGAAGCCCGGGGTAAGGTCGTACACGCTGTCGTAAACACCGCGGTAAAAGAGATAGAGCTTTGCGCGCTCGATGCCGGGGATCTCTAGGAGGTTGGCAAGCTGGCCACGTTCGAGAAGGTTGTAGTCCACTCGCAGCTTCACCGTGTTGCGCTGCTGGATGAGCCCCCAGGTTTCGATGTCGGGGGTGCGGAATAGTTGTTGCGCACTCACGTTCCCGCTGATTTCCAGAGGCCCATAACGGGGAAGCGCCGCACTTCCACGTGCGCACACGCAGCCAACGAGCGAGAGCAACAACCACCTCCGGATCGAGCTCATACGCCACCTCCTTGCCTAGCCTGGACAATGCACCATTCGTGCCGTGCTGAGCGCGTTCTATGGAACACACTGAACCACCCGGGGCTTTGCCGTGTTTGTTTCGTTTTGCCCTCGGCCTTGGCAGTTTTTGGAATGCAAGGCCAACCGGATCGAAACTGCCCCCGTTGCTCCACGCCTCTGCTTGTGGGTATCCACCGAGGGCATGGGAACCCAGGTGACTGGAGGCGCGATTGTGGCCCGGATGCTGCGGGCCGAGGGTGTGGATACGTTTTTCGGGATCGTAGATGGGACGTACACGCAGCTCTTCGCTCACTGCGTCGAGTTGGGGATGCGGATGTACTCGCCCCGCCACGAAGCAATCGCGGCCCACATGGCGGGAGCCTACAGTCGGCTTACCGGCAAACTCGGCGTTTGCATTGCGAGCAATGGCCCGGGGGTCGCGAACATGCTCCCCGGTGTGGCCGTGGAAAACGCCGAAGGGAACCGCGTTCTCCTGCTAACCAGTTGTCGCCGAACTGGCATCGCGTACCCCGACCGCGGCGGCACCTACCAATGTTTCGACCACGTTCGCGTAATCAGCGGAATGTCCAAGTGGTCGCAAACGGTGCCCTCGGCCGAGCGTTTGGCGGAACTCCTGCGACAAGCCTTGCGCCAGTGCTTCACGGGGCGACCAGGTGTGGTGCACCTGGACATTCCTGAGAACATCATCAACGGACCGTGTACGGACGAGCCGGTGTGGCCCCCAGACGCCTACCGCCGCACAGCCCCGATCGAGCCCTCGCCGCAGTTGCTGGACACGGCCGCGTCGTGGTTGGCAGCCGCGCGGCTTCCCCTGGTGCACGCGGGCAGTGGCGTCATTCACGCGCGCGCGTGGGCCGAGCTTGTGCAGCTTCTCGAGCTTCTCCAAGCCCCGCTGACCACTTCATGGAGTGCTCGCGGGGTCGTGTCGGAAGAAAATGTCCTAGTCTGGCCGATGATCCACATCGACGCGTGCACGGAGGTGCGGAATCTGGCGGACTTGGTCCTTTGTATCGGTTCAGAAGTTGGCGAAACCGATTGGTGGGGGAAGCCCCCGTACTGGGCACCGCGCAGCCGCCAGCGTTGGATCCAAATCGACATCGATGACAGCCGTTTGGGACGCAACCGGCCGGTCGATCTTGCCATTCTCGGTGATGCCCGCCTTGCCCTCGCCGGGTTGATCGAGCGGCTGCAACCGCGCGTGTCGCAGATGAACCGCGAGGAACGTTCCGCGACGATCCATCGCTTGGCGGACCGTAAGCGTGCGGAACGGAACCAATTGGATCTCGCATTGGAGAACCGCGCTTCACCGATGGTAACGGCACACGTGCCAGCAGTGTGTCAGCGTGTGTTTAGTCCGGACGCCATTGCGGTGTTTGACGGTGGAAACACAGCCGTGTGGGGCCACTTTTTTACGACGCTGCGAAGCCCCAACAGCCAGCTCAGCACGGCTCATTTCGGCCACCTCGGCGCTGGAGTGGGTCAAGCCTTGGGAGCTGCAATCGCGGCTCCCGACCGCCCCGTGTACTGCATCATCGGCGACGGTGCCATGGGATACAGCGTGCAAGAGGTCGAAACCGCAGTGCGCTATGGGCTGCGTCCGATTTTTCTCGTCTGTAGCGACCAGCAGTGGGGGATGGTGAAGATCAATCAAATGATCGCGTTGCAGCCTTTCCGCGAACAACTCCCCAACGCTCTGGGACCAGACGGCTCGCGCACGATCGAGACCGATTTTGTCGAGACCGACTGGGCGCAAGTGGCCCAAGCCATGGGCGCGTATGGCGAGCGCGTCTCGCACCCCGCGGAGCTCGAACCCGCGCTCCGGCGTGCAATCGACAGCGGTCGCTGTGCCGTACTGCACGTGGACGTGGACCCTACCGCTCACCTGTTCGCGCCTGGATTGCAAGCGTTCAAGGACATGCATCAAGAACCCCCTGGCCGCTACGACGATTGATCCTGCGCGTAGAGAGGTTGGGGACCGATGACCGAACCAAAGACGGCCCGCCGTGTTCTTGTTACAGGCGCCGCGGGATACATTGGCACTCAACTCGTGCGGCGGCTCGTTTCCGAGGCCGACGTGGAATTCGTCGTGGCCACGGACATCCGCAAACCGTCGGTGCCGCAGCATTCAAAACTGCTCGTCGATGTTCGCGACATCCGCGATCCTGGGTTGCGTGACGTGTTGACTGCGAACCGAGTCGACACGGTGGTGCACTTGGCATCCGTCGTCACGCCTCCGCCGGGAATGTCGCGGGAAGAAATGTACTCCATCGACGTCGGCGGCACCAAAAACGTCCTCGATGCAGCACTGTCGGCTGCCGCTCGGCGGCTGGTCGTGAGTAGCAGTGGCGCTGCTTACGGGTATCATCCCGACAATCCGGAATGGATCGACGAGGATGCACCACTGCGGGGGAACGAGTCGTTCGCGTACTCCCATCACAAGCGTCTGGTGGAAGAAATGCTGGCCGAAGCGCGCCGCCAATACCCTGAGCTTGTTCAGCTTATCTTTCGTTTTTGCACCATCCTCGGCCCGTCCGTGAACAACCAAATCTCTGCCTTGTTCGAAGGACGGTTCGTGCTGGGTGTGGCGGGCTCCGCGGCTCCGTTCGTGTTCATCTGGGACGAAGATGTTGTCGAGGTGCTTGTACGTGCCTTGTGGTGGCCGCGCAGTGGCATTTTCAATGTCGCTGGCGACGGTGCCCTGCCCCTTCCCGCCATTGCACGGCGCATCGGGAAGCCGTACGTAGCGGTCCCACGGTGGCTACTCGAAGCGACGCTTGCCGTCCTCCACAAGCTGCGATTGTCGCAGTATGGTCCCGAGCAAGTGGACTTCCTGGCCTACCGGCCCGTACTGGCCAACCGCCGGCTGAAAGAGGAGTTCGGCTACACTCCACGGTTTACTTCCGAGCAAGCATTCGACCTCTATTGGCAAGCACGCCAACGCCAACGGTCGTGAGCGCATCCCTCCTCACCGTTCGGCAACCTCCATGGCCAGCGCCGACAAAACGTCGACGAGTACGGTGCTGATGCGCCAAGCCGTCGGAAGATGCAGAAACTCGTTCGGCCCGTGTGCGTTCGAGTTGGGGCCAAGCACGCCGGTGACCACGAATTGAGCGCGCGGGAACATTTGTCCCAGCATCGCCATGAACGGAATGGTCCCACCCTCCCCCATAAAGCACGGCGGCGCGCCAAAGTAGTTCTCGGATGCGCGGCGAAGACACTCCTCGAGCCATGGCTCGGAAGGCGGAGCACTCCAACCAGTTGCGGCCTCCGAACACTGGAAAGAAACCCGTGCGCCGTAGGGTGGCTCGCACTCCAGCGCCTGCTTCAATGCTGATGCTGCGGCCGTTGCGTTCACTGAAGGAGGCAAGCGCACAGAGAGCTTGAGCTGGGTCATCGGCCGCAACACGTTCCCTGCACTTTGGGGCAAAGGAATACCCGCGGCACCGGTGATTTCCATTTGAGGCCGCCAAGTGCGGTTGAGCAGCAGTTCGACCAAGTTGCTGCTTACCGGCTGCACCCCAGGCAAAAACGGGATTCCAGCCAAGAACTGCTCTCCAACCACATCCGCCATTGCTCTGGCCTCGCGCTCTCGTTCCGGCGGAATTGGAGCCCAAAGTTCTGGAACCAGCATTTGCCCGGTGGCCGCATCTTCGATCCGTGCCAGAACATGTCTCGCAATCCGAAACGATGACGGCACCACGCCGCTGCCGGCTCCGGAGTGGATCCCCTCGCGCAGCACCTCCACGGAGAGAAGCCCGTTGACAAGCCCCCGAAGGGATACGGTGACCCAAAGCCGCTCGTAATCCCCGCAACCGGAATCGAGCGCCACGACGAGATTCGGACTGCCAATCCGCTCGCGCAGCAAGTCGAGATACGCAGGCAAATCTCCGCTACCGCTTTCTTCGCTCGTTTCGATCAGTGCTACGCAGCGCGGGCGCGGCAAGCGGTGCTCCGCTAAGCACGCGAGCGCTGCAACGATAGCAAATGCCGAGTACCCGTCGTCTGCGCCGCCCCTGCCGTACAACCGGTCGTCGCGGATCACAGGCGAGTAAGGGCCCAGCCCTTCCTCCCATCCTTCGAAGGGGGGCTGTTTATCCAAGTGTCCGTACAACAGCGCTGTACGATCGACGTCCCCAGGGGCTTCGAAAACCAACACGGGCGAGCGCCCCGGAAGCTGCACCACTTCCACACGCACACCACTGACCCCCTGGCGCTGTGCCCAATCAGCCACCAACTGCACTGCTTGATCCAGCAAACGGTTCTCCTGCCAAGCTGGGTCGAATCCCGGCGACTGGTTGGGAATTCGAATGTAGTCGCACAATGCCGACACAATGTGCCCACGCCAAAAATCCTCCATCCACTGCGCGATCCGCCTAGCCTCCATCACTCGCTCCTTGCTGGACCAGATCCAGCTATGTTGCTCCAGCCTTCTAGTGCACCGAGAGATTGTCTAGAAGGCCCACCCATGTCCTGGTCGCGGCGGCAATTCCTCAGACTCTCCGCGCTGGCAGCCCTCGCAAGCTGCACCCCCAGCTCGGACGACTACACCGACGAAGACAAGGAGCGCTTGCGTAAGCAACAGCTCGCGGAGGGGCTGGCTTCGGGCAGCGGGCCGTTTGGCCCAATGGTGTTCCTGGGCTACCGCGATCTCGTCCGCCTGGGGTACTTCCAGCTTGGCAGGGACGGCCTCTTGGAAACCACGATCGACCTCCCGCCCGTCGTCGATTTCCACGCCCATTTGGGTTGGTCGTACTTGTTTGCACCAAAGGTCGATCTTCTGCGCCGCACTCCGCGCACGCAGTACCTTATGGACTGTGACGGACACGAGCCGCCGTGCGAGCTCGATCTAGACGTTTACGTCAACAGCAATTTCACCGACTCGATGCTTCGTGACTTGCGTTGGGAAACCATCGCGAGTTTGCTGTTTGGCAGCCGGGCAGCATCCACGCATACGATTCCCAACCTGCTTGCTGAAATGGATGCGCTCAAAGTACGGCAAACCGCCGTGCTCCCGATCGCGGTACCCCTGCCGTTCAGCGGGGACCCAACGTGGTATCAATTGGATGCGATCGAGCGCGCTCATGCCCGTGCGCGACTGATTCCGTTTGCTTCCGTGCATCCGCAAGACTCCCGCGCGATCGAAAAACTTCGATCTTATCACGCAAGAGGGGTTCGCGGGGTGAAACTCCATCCTGAAATGCAGCGCTTTTACCCCGATGCAGAGGAAGCCATGGGGATCTACGCGGAATGCGAGAAACTGGGCCTGCCGGTCATCTTTCACGCCGGCCGGTCGGGCATCGAACCGGAATTCTTGCGCCCTTATGCGCTCATCCGGCGATTACGGCGCCCAGTACGGGAGTTCCCTGGCGTGAAGTTCGTGCTCGGCCATGCCGGGGCGCGTGACAGCGCAGAAGCCGCCGAACTTGCCCGGCAGCATGAGAACGTTTGGCTCGAGCTTTCGAGCCAAGGCCTCACCCGTATCTACGAGCTCTATCGTGAGCTAGGCAGCACCAAATTGATCTACGGCAGCGACTGGCCCTTTTACCCGCAGGCAGTCGCGCTGGCAAAGGTCCTGCTGGTAACCGAAGAAGATCCTGCCGGGCGCGAGCGGATCCTCTCAGGCAACGCTCTCGCGTTGCTCCGTCTCCAACCTGAAGGGCCAAGCTGAGCATTCGAAACAGCGGCAGTCTGTCTCTCCCTGAGGACAGGGGTGTCGCACGCATGCAACGCATTTCGTCCGTCGTAGGTGCGCTATTGGTTGGCATGGCTTAGCGACGTGGAAAAACCAGCCGCGGCGCAATCGTTGCTACGCACTCGTGCGTATGCGGCTGTTGCTTCTCGAATCCAGCTCTTCCTTTTCCAGAGCCTTGGGGGCTGTGGCGGCTTTCGTGCTTTCACAACCGACTCTTACTCAAGCGCTACCGGCCGAGAGCACCGCGAAGGCGTCCAGCGGTATCACACTGATGACTGGTACATTATGCGTTGTGGCATGGATCGTCGTGGCTATTTGGCTCCACCGCCGAGTCGCAAACCGCGCTCTCGTTCGCGAGAGGCAGCTCCGAGAGTTTCTTGCAATCGTCAGTCACGACCTGCGTGCACCGCTCGCCAATGTGCAGGGATTCCTCGAGATCGCGCTGCATTCCCGCCTCGATGACGAGCAGCGCGAATCCATCTTGCGCGCCCTTGCAAATGCGCGTCGAGCGGGCAGCCTGGTGGCAAACCTGCTCCAAGATGCGGCGCTCGAAGCAAAGGCGAGCGCGTTAAAGAAATCCAGCGTGCAGGTAAACGACGTTGTCACTGCAGTGGCCGAGTGGGCCGGTGCGGCCGCAGAGCTCAAGAAGATCCGTCTTGCGGTGCATCTCGGCAACGGCTTGCCCGCCGTCTTCGCCGATTCGCTTGGGCTAAGTCGCGTTCTTGCGAATTTGATCGACAATGCCGTCAAATTCAGCCCGGAGGGGACCGTGGTCAAGGTAGCCACTGGCCTCCGCGAAGAGCTGGTATGGATAGCGGTGGAAGACAGCGGCCCAGGCCTACCGCACGCCAGCTCGCAGAACCTTTTTCAACCCTTCTATCGCTCTTCGACCCACCCGCAACACGGCGGTACGGGTCTCGGCCTCTACATTGTGCAACGACTGGTCGAAGAAATGGACGGACGCATCCATGTCGAGAGACTTCCCGGACGCGGCTGCCGGTTTACCGTGCTCCTTCCCGCGGTTCGAGACGCGCTTGCCGCGCAAGCTTCTGGCGATTCCCAGAGCCGATGCATCGGTACCAAAGTTCCCAGTGCGCAAGTTGCGTGAGCAGCGCAGCCGACACCGACGAACAACAGCGGCTAGATTTTGTATCGCTCCAACAATTGGCGGGCGATGACCAGGCGTTGGATTTCGTTCGTCCCTTCCCCAATGATCATCAAGGGCGCATCGCGAAAGTACCGCTCCACAGGGAACTCCGCCGTGTACCCGTAGCCCCCCAAGATGCGCATGGCTTCCGTAGCCACCTCGAGGCACGCTTCGGAAGCGAAGAGCTTTGCCATGCCGGCTTCCAGATCGGCGCGCTCTCCGCGGTCTTTCTTTTCCGCCGCCTGGTACGTGAGCAAACGGGCTGCTTCGATCTTGGTCGCCATATCCGCCAGTTTGAGCTGAATCGCTTGGTGTTGGGCAATCGGCTTGCCAAACGTCTCCCGTTGTTGCGCGTAACGAATCGCTTGCTCGAAGGCCGCGGTCGCTACCCCCACCGCTCGTGCGGCGATGTTCACGCGCCCCACTTCCAAGCCGCTCATGACCTGGAAAAACCCTTTGCCCTCCGTGCCGCCCAGCAGGTTTGCCGCCGGGACCTCGTAATTCTCTAGGTGGACCTCACACGTCTCGATTCCCTTGTATCCGAGCTTCTCGAGGTCGCGACTGACGCTCAACCCAGGACCCTTCTCGCCGAGAAACAAGCTCATTCCACGATACGGCGGTTCGGCTCGTGGATCGGTTTTCGCCACGATGGCATACACAGTGGCTGTACGGGCGTTGGTAATGAACATCTTGCTGCCGTTCAGCACGTATACGTCTCCACGGCGAACAGCGGTGGTACGAATTCGTTGTACATCGCTGCCTGCGTGAGGTTCCGTGAGGCACAACGCTCCGCGGTGTTCGCCCCGAGCCATTGCAGGCAGGTAACGCTCCCGCTGCTCTGGGGTGCCATGCTCGCGCAGAAGGTAAGCCACCATCAAGTGGGTATTCAGCACGCCGCTCAAACTCATCCAGCCGCGTGAAAGTTCCTCCACGATGCGAGCGTAGGTAGCGACATCGAGCCCGAGCCCACCGAACTCCGAAGGAATCGTCGCCCCGAACAATCCTAGTTCCTTCATCCGAGCCACCAGAGCATGCGGATACTCGTTCCGATGCTCGAGCTCGCTAGCGACAGGCATGACCTCGCGCTCGACGAAGCGGCGCACAACAGCAACGATCTCTTCCCTTAGTTCGGCGGTGCTCATCGGGTTAACTCCTTCCAGTGCGAAACTGTCTGCAGCCAGCGGATAAAGCAAGAGGACGACGAATTCCGCCGCGTGCGACGCCGGTTGCAACTGGCCGCTTGGTTCTGCGCACCCGTTTTCCTTGCAGCAAAGTCGTCTCGCTGGTAGTCACGATCGACGTTCGATGATCGCTCGCCTCCTGCCGCTTCTCGCGCTCTGCTGGGCAACTCTTGGCGCCGCGACGCCGACACCGACCGCTGCTCCGACTGCGGAGTTGTACCCGGCCACACAAGATGCGCTTACGCAGCGCGAGCGCCCATTGGCGCCAACGAGCACATTTTGGCGCCTGAAATTTTTTGTCCGCATCCAGAATCTCACCGAAGGCGCTGGGATCCGGATCCTGTTGCCCGTGTCGGACACCAGCCAAGAAGTGCAGCAGCGTACGGTCCATGCTCCGGGCTTTCGCTTCTCCGAGGAACCGAGCAATCCGAACCTGGTCGGGATCTGGACGAGAACCAACGGCTCCGAAAGCGGAGAGATCGAGCTGGAGTACGAGTTTCGTGTGAGCGACCGCATCGTCGACATCCCTGCAGCCCCTCTACCAAGGAGTGCGCCTTCCGATCCCGCATTGCGCCGTTGGCTCGAACCTACCGCACTCATCCAAAGCAACGAACCTGCGCTGCGCCAGCGGGCGCGAGAGGTCGCTGGTAACGTACAAACTGCGGAAGAACTTCTCTGGAACCTGTTTCAGTTTACCGCAACCGCCATCCGCGGAAGTTCCGGTGGCTCGCGGGAAGATGCGTTGACCGTGCTCTCACGTGGCCGCGGCACGGTCACCGGTAAAGCCCGCCTTCTCGCGGCTTTGCTTCAGGCAAGCGGCGTTCCGGCGCGGGTTGTAGGGGGACTCAGTTTGGACGACGCCGCAAAAAAGCGTGCCACCATCGCGTGGGTAGAGGCGCATGTTGCGGGCACGTGGGTGCCGCTCGATCCCAGTGGTGGCCACTTTGGCTGGCTACCCAATCGGTATTTGGCGCTGTATCGGGGCGACCTACCTCTCATTGTGCATCCGGCAGGGGCAAGCGTGGACTATGGTTTTCTCGTGCACCGGATGCGCAAAGAATCCGCCGAAGCAAACCAAGCTGCGAAAGCACGGGTGGTCGTGCCCATGCAGCCATTGGCCCGCACCGTTTCTGCGTACGTAGACAAACCTCTCGCAACCGTTGTGATCCTCACGGATGAAAACCCACCGGCGGCTACGAGCGAACGCATCCTGCGCGAGGCAAGCGAGTCGCAAATTGACGTCGTCCTTTTAACCGTTCCCGCTGCTCCGCGTTATTTCCGGCAACAGTATCTGCAACGTTTGCTGGCCAACAACCTGGCTCTGGTGCACAGCGCGCACGTTCTCGTCTTGCACACGAGCGACGACACGGGCCTCTACGCAGCGTTAGTTTTGGGCGAAGCAAGTCTCAAACTTGCTGACAGCCGCATCCTGGTGGTTGGCCGCTTCCCGCAGGGCGTCGGGAGAATCCTTGGAGCCGTGTTGTACCGGCTGCTTGACGCCGGGGAAGTGGTGTTGTTTCCAACTCCGCTGAAGCTCTCGGCGGTTTGGGCCATGGCGCGAGCCAACGTGCTCGACGGCGTGCCGCTCGACGAGGAAGCCCGAAAGTGGGCAGCAAAACCCATCGTGCTCAACTACCTGACCTACGAACGGCTAAGCGAGTGGCGGCGCACGATCGTCGCCGCGTGGGCACGCGCGGTTACCGCTCAGGTGCCGTTGCAAGCCCTGACGTTCATTCTGGTGCTGCCGGTGATCGCCGCGCTGGTGGTGGTCATTCGCACCGTCGTCGGCGTGGAGACATTTGGCACGTTTGCCCCGGTCATCGTCTCCCTGGCCTTTCTCACCACGGGCCTCAAGTGGGGTTTAGTCATTTTCATCAGCATCGTTGGCACCGGTACGCTCGTACGTGCGGCGCTTCAGCGGGTGCGCTTACAGCTTGTGTCCCGACTCGCAATTTTGATTACGATTGTCGCTGGAATCATGGCGGGGCTGGCCGTGCTCGGAGCTTCGTTCGGGATCGGAGCCCTGCTGAACGTCAGCATTTTCCCGATGGTGATCATGTCGAACATGATCGAGAACTTCGCTTCATCGCGTGCCCAGTTCGGCACGCGAGAAGCCGTTCGCCTTACGGCGAATACCTTGCTGGTCTCCTCCATTTGCTACGCGGCCGTCGAGTGGGGTGGCTTGCAGTCGCTGTTGCTGAGTTTCCCCGAGATTCTGGTGGCGGCCATCGCGCTGGACATCGTACTCGGAAAGTGGCGGGGACTTCGGTTGGTGGAGTACAAGCGGTTCTGGTCGCTAGGGAGCGAGCGTCAAGCATGGCCTTAACGTTGGCGGCGCGCCTGCGGCAAATTCGCAAGGAAGTTCTCGGGCTCAATCGGCGCAACCACGAGCACGGGATTGCTTCCAATCCCGCCACGCTCGTTGCCTTGGTCGACAACAAGTTGGCTACAAAGGAGACCCTCGCCCGGCACGACATCCCCACGCCAGCGACCTTTGCCACGTTCACCTCGTTAGGCGAGCTGAGCGGCTTGGAGCAAGCGCTGGAAGGCCGAGAGAGTTTCGCACTCAAGCCCACGCGTGGGGCGGGCGGCGAGGGGATTCTCCTCATCGTAAGGCGAAACGGCCCGCGGTACTACAAAGCAAGTGGCGAGGCTTTGCTCCTGCGAGACCTGCGGAACCATGCCGCAGAGATTCTGGCCGGCGCGTACGCGCTCGACCAGTCGCGGGACAGTGTGCTCATCGAGCAACGGCTATCGCTGCATCCGGCATTCGAGCCGTTTAGCTTTCGCGGCATCCCCGACGTGCGGGTCCTGGTGGCGCGGGGGGTGCCGATCCTGGCGATGCTCCGGTTGCCGACGCGACAGTCGGATGGCCGCGCCAACTTGCACTTGGGCGGCGTCGGAGTGGGGGTGCATCTCGCTTCTGGCCAAGCGGTGTACGCGATCTGGAGAGAGCAAATCGTGAGGGCACATCCGGACACGGGAAGTCCGCTCGTGCGCCTTCTGGTACCCGAGTGGCCTCGCATCCTGCACATTGCCGCGGCGTGTCACGATGCGGTACCGCTTGGGTACTTCGGTGTCGATGTTGTGGTGGACCCTGAACTGGGCCCCTGCGTGCTCGAGCTCAATGCCCGGCCTGGACTTGCCATTCAGCTTGCCAACCATCTGGGCTTGCGTCCCATTCTCGATGCGCTTTCCACTCGCGCGGCGAATTTGCCCAGGGCCACTGCGGACCGCGTTGCCCTGGGTATCGAACTTTACGAGTGGGCTTCGCGCCGAAACTGACTCGGTGCGCTTCCCGCCCTGGCAGATACGCCATGGTGGTAGCGCCTAGTACGGGCTTCGTGCGGAAGCTGACTCGGTGCGCTTCCCGCTGCGGGCTCCTCGAGTCGGACCCGTCTCTTGGCTGTTCCAAAGCAGCGTCGTCTCCCGCTCAAATGCCACTCGGGGACCACGGCCGCGTGTTGAAGTCTTGCGGCTCTCGGTTCGCGCGTCAGAGCCCGGCGCTACCAGCTTCCTATCGCTCCCATGCCAACGCGCACCTGCATACCAAGGACTCCGAGCCAACCCCCGCGTTCCATCCCACCCCGCCTCGAACCCACCCCCACGGCCCCAATCACTCAATCTCTCAATCACTCAATCTCTCAATCTCTCAATCTCTCAATCACTCAATCGCTCAATCCCGAGAACGTGTGCCTTCGGCCCGAACCCGGGATCGCAACGGCAACCCCAGCCTCCCGTTCCCCCTCTCCTCGAACCCGCCCCCACGACTCCAATCTCTCAATCACTCAATCTCTCAATCTCTCAATCACTCAATCACTCAATCCCCGGACCGTGTGCCTTCGGCTCGAACCCGGGACCGCAACGCCAACCCCAGCCTCCCATCCCACCCCTGTACCATTTCTGACGATGATCAGAATCAAGCGTAGCTTGCTGCGAGCAGTCGCGTTACGAACACGGCCGCTTGGGTTCGGCTTGCCGGGAGTGCCAACCCTTCCCCCGCGCCGTTGCGAGGGCCTGGAGAGGACTTGCGCCCCGGCAAGTCCCCCATCGTAGAGTTCCAGTGGGAAGTTGCGCCAGCGTTGCTTGCACTGGTGGGCAGCGCGTGAGTGCCAGTACAGGGAAGATCGAAGCGATGGGGCGAACGAGGCAGAGAAGGAAGCAGGAAGGAGGAGAGCAGGATGGAACAGGAGCTTAAGGTGTTTGTCGGCATCGACTGGGGTTGGGAGGAGCACCAGCTCTGCGTGCTCGATGCAGAGGGCAAACTGCTGCTTAAGCGCAAGATTGCTCACGAGGTGCGTGCGCTTTGAGGGAGTGATCGAGGAGGTCCTGGCGCTGGCGGCGGGCAATGCTGCCAGCGTTGGGGTGGCCATCGAGATTCCCCATGGGCCCGTGGTCCAGACGCTGGTGGACGCAGGGGTCAAGGTGTTTGCGCTCAACCCCAAGCAGCTCGACCGCTTCCGCGACCGCTTTACAGTGGCGGGGGCGAAGGACGACCGGCGCGACGCCCACGTGCTTGCCAGTGCGCTTCGCACCGACCGGCATGCGTTTTGGCCCGTAAGCCTCGACAGTGCCGAGTGGGCACAGCTGAGGGAGGAGAGTCGCCGTTACGAGGAGCTGCGCGGAGACTTCACTCGGCTCACCAACCGCTTGCGGTAGCTGGTTGAGCGTTGCTTTGCCCCACTGCTCAGCATTGGGGATGTGACCGAGCCGTGGATGTGGGACATCCTCAAGCGCTAAGGGCATGCGTAAGCTTGGGCAGAGCACCATCGAGCGCATCCTCGCCCGCCACCGCATCCGCCGCATCAGCGCCAACGAGCTTCAGGGCACCCTTTGTGCCCGCCCGTTCCCCCCTGGCGCCTGGAGTGCGGGGGGTGGTGCGGCACATCCTTGCGCTACTGCCCCAACTGAAGCTGCTGCTGGAGCAACTGAAACAGAGCGAGCGCAGGCTGGACCGATTGCTGCAACGCTGCGCCCAGAAGAGCCGTGATGCTTGCCAGTCGTCTCTCTCGGCGCGGCCCCAGAACGAACACAGTGACGTGGAGATCCTGCGCTCCTTACCAGGGGTGGGCAGAATCGTATGCGCCACTGTGCTCGCTGAGGCCCATGGAGTGTTGCTCCAGGACAACCGTAGCACGTTGCGGGCCCTTGGGGGAATCGCCCCGGTGACCAGACGCAGCGGCAAGGCGTATCCTGTGGTTGAGCGGCGTAGAGCGTGCAACCGGCGTGTGGCCAATGCCTTTTCCCACTGCGGGCGCACCGCAGTGCAGCACGATCTGGTGTGCCGCCAGCACTACGCGCGTTTGCGCCGACGTGGACATGGGCACGCGCGGGCTGTGCGCGGGGTGGTGGACCGACTACTCGACGTGGCTTTGCAGATGCTGAAGCATCGCACACTCTACGACCCTGCTCGCCGTAGGCCGCTCCACACCGTAAAGTTGCTCAAGGAGGAACAACCTCCCGTCTGTGCCGACGCTGGCTCTGGTATTGGAAACGAAGCTTCTACGTCATGCGCTCCGGGGACGCAGAAGCAGACCACTCAAGGCGACGTACTCGCTCGCCAACTAACCCTTGACTAACGGTGGGAAGTCCTCTCCTCGAACCCGCCCCCACGACTCCAATCTCTCAGTCACTCAATCTCTCAATCGCTCAATCCCGAGAACGTGTGCCTTCCGCCCAAACCCGGGACCGCAACGGCAACCCCAGCCTCTCCTCCCACCCCTGTACCATTTCTGACGATGATCAGAATCAAGCGTAGCTTGGTGCGAGCAGTTGCCTTACGAACACAACCGCTTGGGTTCGGCTTGCCGGGAGTGCCAACCCTTCCCCCTCTCCTCGAACCCGCCCCCACGACTTCAATCGCTCAATCTCTCAATCACTCAATCACTCAATCCCGAGAACGTGTGCCTTCGGCCCAAACCCGGGACCGCAACGGCAAGCCCGGCCTCTCCTCCCACCCCTCTCCTTGAACCCGCCCCCACGACTTCAATCTCTCAATCTCTCAATCTCTCAATCTCTCAATCTCTCAATCGCTCAATCACTCAATCCCGGGAACGTGTGCCTTCGGCCCTATGGCAAGGAAAAAGCAAGGCGTGTCCGATGGCGGTGTCTCAAACCCCTCTCGGGGAACGTGTGCCTTCGGCCGTTAATGATGTTCCCTGGGATCTAGTCGGGGTTAAGCAGTCTCAAACCCCTCTCGGGGAACGTGTGCCTTCGGCCGTGTTGCTAGGCAAGGGGGAGCCGTTGCTACAATAGCGTCTCAAACCCCTCTCGGGGAACGTGTGCCTTCGGCCATGACCTTGGCAAAGCGCCGATTGACGTGCAAGGGTCAAGTCTCAAACCCCTCTCGGGGAACGTGTGCCTTCGGCCGAGGCTCTCCGGGCCTCCGGGGCCCCCACGTCCGGGGGTCTCAAACCCCTCTCGGGGAACGTGTGCCTTCGGCCTCAAATCATCACCCCGGAGGGCACCATCACCCTCCCGCGTCTCAAACCCCTCTCGGGGAACGTGTGCCTTCGGCCTAGGAGAATGGTATGGCGCAACGCCATCATTGGAAAGTCTCAAACCCCTCTCGGGGAACGTGTGCCTTCGGCCAACAAAAGGAAGCCCGCCGGAAGTTAGTTTTGAAGAAAGTCTCAAACCCCTCTCGGGGAACGTGTGCCTTCGGCCACGCAAAATAAACTGCGTCGTTTGTTAGGTCGACTAAGAGTCTCAAACCCCTCTCGGGGAACGTGTGCCTTCGGCCACGAAGAAAACTTGTTCGAGAGGGTGTGGTTCGTTTCGTCTCAAACCCCTCTCGGGGAACGTGTGCCTTCGGCCGATATGGCAAAGAAAAAAAGCGGCGACGTCATTAACTGTCTCAAACCCCTCTCGGGGAACGTGTGCCTTCGGCCCCGCTTTTGGGCAATCCGCGAAGGGCACTACGCAACGGTCTCAAACCCCTCTCGGGGAACGTGTGCCTTCGGCCCAGCCTAGCAGACGCGGTCCGCGCGGCTGCGTCGGATGAGTCTCAAACCCCTCTCGGGGAACGTGTGCCTTCGGCCACCGCTCCCCTCTTGGGGAAAACCGCGGTCCGGCTCCCCGTCTCAAACCCCTCTCGGGGAACGTGTGCCTTCGGCCAACAGCGCGCTAGGGATTGCGGTTATGCGGTACAATTGTCTCAAACCCCTCTCGGGGAACGTGTGCCTTCGGCCTTGCGGGCGGCAAATTTTTCCCGAAGACGTCACAGGTCTCAAACCCCTCTCGGGGAACGTGTGCCTTCGGCCGTCATTCCCGAAAAGGGGCTGACCGCTCCCCTCTTGGGGTCTCAAACCCCTCTCGGGGAACGTGTGCCTTCGGCGATTGGCATTCGAAAGCTGTTGAATTCACGCCAATGGTCTCAAACCCCTCTCGGGGAACGTGTGCCTTCGGCGGGACTCTCCACCTGGCGGTCCAGGTGGGCAATGAGGTCTCAAACCCCTCTCGGGGAACGTGTGCCTTCGGCATTGCACGCCGCCCGAACGAGGCGAGATCGTGGTGCGGTCTCAAACCCCTCTCGGGGAACGTGTGCCTTCGGCCCAAAGCGGGTCGGCGCGCGCCTGTACCAACGGGTGTGTCTCAAACCCCTCTCGGGGAACGTGTGCCTTCGGCAGCGTCGATGCGGCCGATCGTGCATGCGCTGCGCCGCGTCTCAAACCCCTCTCGGGGAACGTGTGCCTTCGGCAGCACGCAGTCGAGTGGGCAGCAGGGCTGCCGGTGCGTCTCAAACCCCTCTCGGGGAACGTGTGCCTTCGGCCGCGAACACTGGGCCGCGGAGGCCAAGTTACTCGAACGCCTGTCTCAAACCCCTCTCGGGGAACGTGTGCCTTCGGCCCTCCCGCGGCCACGTGCTCGCCCGCGCGTCGGCGGAGTCTCAAACCCCTCTCGGGGAACGTGTGCCTTCGGCAAGGGGCACGGCGGCCTTCGCCGGTTGATTGCGGCGTCTCAAACCCCTCTCGGGGAACGTGTGCCTTCGGCCCTGTGGTCGCCTCAAGGTTCTAGTATTGCGGTTCGTCTCAAACCCCTCTCGGGGAACGTGTGCCTTCGGCCCTCCAGGTCGTGGTCGGCCCAGCGGTTGGGGCTTAAGTCTCAAACCCCTCTCGGGGAACGTGTGCCTTCGGCCGTACCACTTGGCCAAGTGCGCCATCGTTGCGGCGCGTCTCAAACCCCTCTCGGGGAACGTGTGCCTTCGGCAATCTTTGGCAGTATGATCGAAAGGGGGGCGGAGCCGTCTCAAACCCCTCTCGGGGAACGTGTGCCTTCGGCCTGAACATGTCAGCCAGACGATCGACCTCGTCGAGCGGTCTCAAACCCCTCTCGGGGAACGTGTGCCTTCGGCCTGGACTAAGTAACCGGCCAGAGAATGCACGAGGCAAGTCTCAAACCCCTCTCGGGGAACGTGTGCCTTCGGCATCGCCTCGTGCGCGAATTCGGCCGACTTCCCGTCGAGTCTCAAACCCCTCTCGGGGAACGTGTGCCTTCGGCACACTGGGCCGCGGCCGCTTGCGCAATCGCGCAAGCGTCTCAAACCCCTCTCGGGGAACGTGTGCCTTCGGCCAGGCGACGACGGAGGCTGGAGACGGCCTCCGTCGGGTCTCAAACCCCTCTCGGGGAACGTGTGCCTTCGGCCCCTTGCCAACGCTCGCTTAAATTTAGGCCCGGTCGGGCGTCTCAAACCCCTCTCGGGGAACGTGTGCCTTCGGCCCTTAAGTTTGAAGTTCCAACCGCTGTCGCGGAGTTCGGTCTCAAACCCCTCTCGGGGAACGTGTGCCTTCGGCCTTATCTCGCCCGCCTTCCACGGGAACCTCTGGACCTGTCTCAAACCCCTCTCGGGGAACGTGTGCCTTCGGCCATCAATTGGGCGCAGGAATTTCCTAAAGGCGACATACGAGTCTCAAACCCCTCTCGGGGAACGTGTGCCTTCGGCCGGGTGAAGGTCTTTCGGTACGGCGAATGGAGGATCCGGTCTCAAACCCCTCTCGGGGAACGTGTGCCTTCGGCCTCTTTCGGTACGGCGAATGGAGGATCCGGGCCGCATGTCTCAAACCCCTCTCGGGGAACGTGTGCCTTCGGCCAGGAAAGCCTATGGCAAGGAAGAGAGGCGACGACGGAGTCTCAAACCCCTCTCGGGGAACGTGTGCCTTCGGCCGGCTTAAGTTTGAAGTTCCAACCGCTGTCGCGGAGTTGTCTCAAACCCCTCTCGGGGAACGTGTGCCTTCGGCCCTCGTTGAGGTCTGCTGCGGCTGCGGCCGTGTCCAGGTGAAGTCTCAAACCCCTCTCGGGGAACGTGTGCCTTCGGCCACGGATCCGCACGGGCCGCACGGGGCCCGTGCATTGGAGGTCTCAAACCCCTCTCGGGGAACGTGTGCCTTCGGCCAATACCAAGCAGCAACGGGCAAAGCTTTTAGGCATGTCTCAAACCCCTCTCGGGGAACGTGTGCCTTCGGCCTTGGGGGGGGTGTGCGATGCAAATGGTAGTTTTGAACAGTCTCAAACCCCTCTCGGGGAACGTGTGCCTTCGGCCGATATGCGGTTTACGGTATTTCGGGTTACTCGTGACTAGTCTCAAACCCCTCTCGGGGAACGTGTGCCTTCGGCCGAAAAGCCCGATGTTCCCGTGCTTGTGGTAGGGGTGGCGGTCTCAAACCCCTCTCGGGGAACGTGTGCCTTCGGCCCAATTCAGAGGGCAATGCGCCGAACAGATTGCGGCGGCGTCTCAAACCCCTCTCGGGGAACGTGTGCCTTCGGCCAAGCATTGAACCGATTCATGACGTCCTGGAAGTGCCGTGGTCTCAAACCCCTCTCGGGGAACGTGTGCCTTCGGCCCTTTTATCAACGAACTTCAGCTTGAATTGCGAGCCGTACTAGGTCTCAAACCCCTCTCGGGGAACGTGTGCCTTCGGCCACGACATGCACCCGGTGCGAGGACGTTCTGTGGCCGGTCTCAAACCCCTCTCGGGGAACGTGTGCCTTCGGCCGGCATATCGCCGCAGCGTCGGTGTAGCAGGCCCTGGAGGTCTCAAACCCCTCTCGGGGAACGTGTGCCTTCGGCCTCCGGGCGGCTGTCACGGACGGCCGCCGGGTGGAGGAGTCTCAAACCCCTCTCGGGGAACGTGTGCCTTCGGCCGATCAGGAGCATCGCCAACGAGCACGCGCGGCACCTGGCGTCTCAAACCCCTCTCGGGGAACGTGTGCCTTCGGCCATGCCATGGCGCACACAGCTCTCCTCGATGCGGCGCTGTCTCAAACCCCTCTCGGGGAACGTGTGCCTTCGGCCACAAGACCTTGGGCCCAGCGTAGCGCCAACGCTGGGCGTCTCAAACCCCTCTCGGGGAACGTGTGCCTTCGGCCATCACAATACTGTTTTTGTCCACGGCCACTTCAGCATGGGTCTCAAACCCCTCTCGGGGAACGTGTGCCTTCGGCCGTACTATGGTTGATTGATGATTTGGGCAAAGCACCCATAGTCTCAAACCCCTCTCGGGGAACGTGTGCCTTCGGCCCAAACACTGGAACAGAACCGAAAGCTATAACCAACACGTCTCAAACCCCTCTCGGGGAACGTGTGCCTTCGGCCTACGAAGAAAGCTAGTGCGCGAAGGCGTGGTACGTTTCGTCTCAAACCCCTCTCGGGGAACGTGTGCCTTCGGCCGAGGAAGCCTTAGGTCGGAGCGTAGCGCCAACGCTTTGGTCTCAAACCCCTCTCGGGGAACGTGTGCCTTCGGCCAAAGCAGCTTTGAACCCAAACGACTCGGGGGCGGGTTGTCTCAAACCCCTCTCGGGGAACGTGTGCCTTCGGCCAGGCTAGACCCAGTTTCCAGTAAAAACCCCGATTGGTCTCAAACCCCTCTCGGGGAACGTGTGCCTTCGGCCCCTCGTGCAAGAGTTTGGCAATCTCCCTGCGGATGACGTCTCAAACCCCTCTCGGGGAACGTGTGCCTTCGGCCAAGGGAAATGGTTCATTCTGGACGGGGTTCTCCACCTGTCTCAAACCCCTCTCGGGGAACGTGTGCCTTCGGCCGCCAAACACCGCTACACGAACAGATTGTTTGCGATAGGTCTCAAACCCCTCTCGGGGAACGTGTGCCTTCGGCCGCTCTCGGGGACCGTCGAGTCTCCGGTCCTCGTTTACCGTCTCAAACCCCTCTCGGGGAACGTGTGCCTTCGGCCCCGTGCACGTTATCGGTTCGCGCGTGCAACACGGATCCGTCTCAAACCCCTCTCGGGGAACGTGTGCCTTCGGCCCCATTCGCTTGAAGCCGCGATCCGGGCGGCCACATCGTCTCAAACCCCTCTCGGGGAACGTGTGCCTTCGGCCCAAAACAAGCAATCCCCAAGAATCGTTTCTGCGCGAGTCTCAAACCCCTCTCGGGGAACGTGTGCCTTCGGCCGCAAAAGCATTCTTGGAGGGCCGAGCTTACCGTCGAGGTCTCAAACCCCTCTCGGGGAACGTGTGCCTTCGGCCTTAAATTGGAAGTTCCAGCCGCTGTCGCGGAGTTCGGTCTCAAACCCCTCTCGGGGAACGTGTGCCTTCGGCCAAACATGTTTGGCTTTATGGTATCACCCTGGGGCCCGTCTCAAACCCCTCTCGGGGAACGTGTGCCTTCGGCCGAGTTTGGCAACCTCCCTGCGGATGACTTCCGCAGGGAGTCTCAAACCCCTCTCGGGGAACGTGTGCCTTCGGCCAAGTTGTCACGATCGGAGTTCGCAAAATGTTGAACTCAGTCTCAAACCCCTCTCGGGGAACGTGTGCCTTCGGCCCCGACAAGGAACCGCGAAGAGGAACCGCTTGCCGGTGTGTCTCAAACCCCTCTCGGGGAACGTGTGCCTTCGGCCTTGGGATACGTTTAACGGCCTTTTGTGCTTGCCGTGTGTCTCAAACCCCTCTCGGGGAACGTGTGCCTTCGGCCCGCAATGGCGCAAAAGCATTCTTGGAAGTCTGAGCTGGTCTCAAACCCCTCTCGGGGAACGTGTGCCTTCGGCCCTTGAACGCGACGACTTCAGACGTGAAGTTATCGAAGGTCTCAAACCCCTCTCGGGGAACGTGTGCCTTCGGCCCACACTGGGCCGCGGCCGCTTGCGCAATCGCGCAAGCGTCTCAAACCCCTCTCGGGGAACGTGTGCCTTCGGCCCTCTCTCGAGGAGGCGGCTCGGTTTCTCCGGAGCCGCGTCTCAAACCCCTCTCGGGGAACGTGTGCCTTCGGCCGGAGAGCGCGATCCGTGGCGCTCTGTCCGAGGGGTCTCAAACCCCTCTCGGGGAACGTGTGCCTTCGGCCGTGCATGAGCCGGCACCACCACCGGCTCCCCCACCACGTCTCAAACCCCTCTCGGGGAACGTGTGCCTTCGGCCGAAAGGCCTATGGCAAGGAATCAGCGAGGCGACGACGGGTCTCAAACCCCTCTCGGGGAACGTGTGCCTTCGGCCTGAATTCACGCCAGTGGTCGGCCCAGCGGCTGGGGCAGTCTCAAACCCCTCTCGGGGAACGTGTGCCTTCGGCCGCAATGGCGCAGAAACATGTGTGGAACAGCGAGCTGGTCTCAAACCCCTCTCGGGGAACGTGTGCCTTCGGCCATAAGCGGTTCATAATCGAGGTGTGCACTGCCTGGTCTCAAACCCCTCTCGGGGAACGTGTGCCTTCGGCCGAGGCTGGGGCTTAAATTGGAAGTCCCAGCCTCTGGTCTCAAACCCCTCTCGGGGAACGTGTGCCTTCGGCCTGTGCGGAGTGCTCCGCGCTTCGCGCACTCGAAAAGTCTCAAACCCCTCTCGGGGAACGTGTGCCTTCGGCCTCGAAAAAAACTTCGAGGCACTCGGAGCCGTTGCGGCAGTCTCAAACCCCTCTCGGGGAACGTGTGCCTTCGGCCATTAGACGTCGCCTCATCAAAGACGGCATCGTGCGACGTCTCAAACCCCTCTCGGGGAACGTGTGCCTTCGGCCGACTTCTCAACACACGTCAACAACGTGCGCGTATGCGTCTCAAACCCCTCTCGGGGAACGTGTGCCTTCGGCCGAACGGGTAGACTTCGCGGGCGCCATTGCGCCGGATGTCTCAAACCCCTCTCGGGGAACGTGTGCCTTCGGCCCAAAAGGGCCTACGGGCCAAACGGCTGGGAAATCGCGTCTCAAACCCCTCTCGGGGAACGTGTGCCTTCGGCCAAAGCACAAATGCAACAAGGGCCACGGCGGGAACGTCTCAAACCCCTCTCGGGGAACGTGTGCCTTCGGCCTCGCGCGCTAGCGGACGCCTTGGGCCTTCCGTGTGGTCTCAAACCCCTCTCGGGGAACGTGTGCCTTCGGCCGTTCGACGCGCTACTTTGCTTGCCGTGTTCGTTCGGTCTCAAACCCCTCTCGGGGAACGTGTGCCTTCGGCCCTACCGGCGGGCCTTACGCCGTGCGGGTACGGTTAGTCTCAAACCCCTCTCGGGGAACGTGTGCCTTCGGCCCTTGCCCTAGTGGGCAAGGTGGTAGAAGTGTGGGCGTCTCAAACCCCTCTCGGGGAACGTGTGCCTTCGGCCTGAAGTCTGGGCGTCGCAAGACACTTTGACGGGGGTCTCAAACCCCTCTCGGGGAACGTGTGCCTTCGGCCGGAACGCGAGCTGCTAACCCGCCTCGCGCAAGAGTAGTCTCAAACCCCTCTCGGGGAACGTGTGCCTTCGGCCAGACACTTTGACGGGGACAGAGAGGCGCCTGGTTGGGTCTCAAACCCCTCTCGGGGAACGTGTGCCTTCGGCCATGTTGCCGTGCGCGTTAATCCGCGAACACTCAAGTCTCAAACCCCTCTCGGGGAACGTGTGCCTTCGGCCTGACTGAAAAGGGCCCTAGCGCCTAGTGCGCTAGGGGTCTCAAACCCCTCTCGGGGAACGTGTGCCTTCGGCCCTACGCCGTCAAAGACTTTCCGCGTTCGCGGAAAAGTCTCAAACCCCTCTCGGGGAACGTGTGCCTTCGGCCATGCGACCTTTTGCACAACAAACTCCTGGTATGCTGTCTCAAACCCCTCTCGGGGAACGTGTGCCTTCGGCCACAACGCTCACCTACGATACAGACTACCTTGACTGAGTCTCAAACCCCTCTCGGGGAACGTGTGCCTTCGGCCTCCGCTCTTCGCCTTGGATTGCAGCGATGCTGATGAGTCTCAAACCCCTCTCGGGGAACGTGTGCCTTCGGCCATCAGCGCGCCAGGAGTAGTTATAATGAGGTTCGGGTCTCAAACCCCTCTCGGGGAACGTGTGCCTTCGGCCTGCCCGGCATGCGCGGAGGACTGGGCAGGCCGGTCCGTCTCAAACCCCTCTCGGGGAACGTGTGCCTTCGGCCCGGTCCCGCGTAGACCTAGACGATCCTGACGCGTGCGGTCTCAAACC
>Ga0101945_1000835_pt1 | contig 40229 bp, 38 predicted proteins | sample DewCreD2012metaG_2_FD_75246 | JGI IMG/M metagenome (GOLD analysis project Ga0101945, IMG submission 75246) | Hot spring sediment bacterial and archeal communities from British Columbia, Canada, to study Microbial Dark Matter (Phase II) - Dewar... ... | reverse complement strand
ACCTTGTTGGACTGCTGGCACAGGTACTGCAGTATGGGTATTACCTCTTTGTCTTTGATTAGGGTTTGTTGGCACCCGTATTCCATGCTTGTTGACAAGTGGTAAGAACTACAGCTTAGCAGAAAGTCATTGGTGGGCGACTCAAGTCGCTTGCGGGCTTTTCCACCCCGTACTGAAGTACGGGGCTACCAAGCTATCCGAATGTGTCAGCAGTGTGGAGTGCTATTGGGTTCCAAAAGTGGACAGAGCCCGTTCGCGCTACTCAGACGGAGTCCTCTCAGGGGTACTCCGCTTCGCCTCTAACCTGATCCTGCCGAGCCTGTTCCCGTTCTCGGTTGAGGCGAGCCACCTGGGCTTCCAGATCTTGAATACGGTGCAGCAACTGCTCGATGGCTCGTCCCACCGGGTCAGGCATGAGATGGTGATCCAGGTCAATACCATGGGCGGGGATGCGGCGCTGATGGGGGGGGATGACTGCACGGCCTGGGATCCCAACCACCGTCATGCCGGGAGCCACATCCTGAATCACGACCGCGTTAGCCCCAATCCGCGCTTTTTCCCCAATGCGAACCGGCCCCAGAATCTTTGCCCCCGTGCCGACAATCACCCCATTTTCCAGGGTGGGATGACGTTTGCCCTTGCTCCAAGAGGTACCCCCCAAGGTAACCCCGTGGTAGAGGGTAACATCGTCGCCAATTTCCGCCGTCTCGCCAATCACCACCCCACAGCCGTGGTCGATGAAAAAGCGCCGTCCAATCTTGGCTGCCGGGTGGATTTCAATTAACGTGAAAGAACGAGCCAAGAAGCTGAGCAGCCGTGCCAGGAAAAACCAGCGCCGTTTCCACAGGCAGTGGGCGATGCGGTGCAAGAACAGAGCATGTACGCCGGGATAAGTGAAAATCACCTCCCAGCGATTCCGCGCTGCCGGATCCCGCTCGAAGACACAATCAACATCCTCCCAAAATTGCTGCCAGAACCGCAGTTTTGGCTCCGGCCTGCCAGGAGGGAGAGAGTCCCCCTCCCCCGTTTTGGTGCTTTCTGCCGCCGACTGCTGGGCCTCCGTCAGCATGAATGGTCTCCGTTCAGGAACCTCCACTTTCCTTCTAGCACTTTTTGCCGGCAGCCAGGAGGGATCCTCAGGTCGCGTCAAGGGAACTCCTTGTGTAACCCTCTACCAGATTGAGCTCAAGCACATTGCCTTCTGCTCTGGCCTTTACCCAACTGCTGAGCCACCAGTTGCCCAATGGCTTGGGCAGCTCCCGGCTTTCCCCCCAGCCGCTGCAACTCTGCCTGCATTTGCTGACGGCGTTGGGGATCTTCCAACAGAACTCGCATTTGTTCGGCCACGGCCACCGGGCGCAAGCGGCCCCGCAACTCCGGCACCACCTCCCGTCCTGCCCAGATGTTCGGCCAAGCCAAGTGGCCCAGCCAACGCAGAGCAATCCAATTGACGGCGCGGGCCAGCCAAGTGCCCAGTCCAGGGAGGCGGGTCAACAGGCCGAGGATCCCATCCCAGGCGCGCATTGCCTCCAGCTTGTTGGTGGGGATCACCACGACCATCGGCACCCCCAAATAGGCCAGCTCGGCAGTATTGGCGCCAATAGTGGTCAGACAGAGGTCGCAGTTGGCCAGCACAGAGTAGGCGGGGAAGCTCGTCCACAACTGTACAGTGCTGCCAAAGGGGGTGACGAACTGGGAGCCCAGATTGGTCTGCTCTAGGAGAGCTGAGGTGCCATAGATCAAAGCCATATCGGGATTGAGCTTGGGATGGGCATACGCTGCCAACGACTGGGGAGTTTGTCCTGGGGCCACCGGGATCACAAAGCGGACATTCGGCAGCATCTGCCGCAGCTCATCGGCCACGGCCAGCACCAGCGGCACCCCCAAGGAGAGCTTGGCCGGTTTGGATCCGGGGAGCAGTCCCACCTGATAGTGGGTGCGGTTTCCATCGCTCAGACGCTGCCAGCCGCGCGGTAGCCATTCTTCATCGGTGAAGCGGTTCCCCACCCTTTCCGGCGCAGTTCTGACAGGCTCCACTTCACCGTTCGCGACAGCAGGACGGGGTTCTTCTGAACCGGGAGATGCATCTTCTTGGAGCGGGCCAAAAACTGGGGTTGGGGAGGAAAAGCCTGCCGTGGGTTTGGAGGCAGCGGCAAGGGGCTCTGGGGATCTGCTGCCAAGCCAGCCGGAAAGGGGCACCCCCGGCAAATAGACAGCGCTGGCCACACCATCCGCCATTAAGTCCCCGACAACGTGCATTTTGTGGGCCCAAGGGTGACCCAGCAGCCGCCCGCCATCGTAGCGGCGTTTGATGGCCTCGGTTCGCAGGGCGAAAGCATGTACCCAAGGCTGCCAACGAGGCTGATGCTCAGCATAGACCACCAGCCGATAGCGCAAGCGGCGAGCAATCCAGACGGCAAAAAACTGATCCCCCCCCAGAAACAGCACCACCCCTCGCTTGGCCCAATCCCAGGCTTCTTCGGTTTGGCCAGTCAGCAAAAAAGCCAGAAAAAAATCGGGATCCTGCACCCGATCCACATCGATGAACGCTTGGGCTATCTTCATCTCCTGCCCGGAAGCATGAGGGCAGGGGGAAAGGACTAGAGAAAGGCGCGCCTGAGGCAGTTGCTGGCGCAATTCCATCACCACCGGACGCACCCAGGTGGTCAGCTCTCCAGGGCCGTTTGAGAGGATAAGAATGTCATAGGGAGGCTCACCGCCGCTTAGTGGGGCCATCGGAGGCTAGGATTCTTTAATTTCCTTTAATTATCGACTAATTATCGACCCATTCTACCGTCTGCCTTTGGTTCTGGGCTGACCCCTGCTAGTCGGGATCCCTTCCCAAAGACGCAGCTCTGACACAGGTCGAGGGGCAAGGCCCCCTCTAGAGAAACCTCTGGCCCTGCCAAGGGATCCTTTAGGCCAGCAGGGATCCGCCGATCATCCCCGCCAGCAGAATAAATCCCTGCACCACGTTTTGGCCGAAGATGGCCAGGTACAGGGTGGGAGAGGCATTTCTTTGGTGAAGCTGCCAGGTTTGCCGGCCCCAGAGGACGCTGGCGATGGCCCAACTGACAAAATAAACCCCATGGAGCTGCAGGCTAATCCCCACCCCCAACAGCGCGATGGCAGTGCCCAAAAAAAACAGCCCCACCGCCGTCGGCGTCCGCTGCCCGAAAAAACGGGCACTGGAATGGATCCCGGCCCGCTCATCATCTTCTCGATCCGAAAGGGCATAGACAGTATCAAATCCCAGGGTCCACAACACCGTGGCTAGCCACAGCCAGCCCAGCCCCTCTTCCCACAGGGGGGTGTTGGCATCTTGGCCGCTCACCGCCGTCCAACTGATGAGCACGGCAAATCCCCAGGCCAGAGCCAGCACCAACTGCGGCACCGGAAACACCCGCTTGGCCCCCGGATAGAGCAGAATCACCGGCACCGCCGCCACACAGAGGGCAAAGCTGACCGGGTTGAGAAAAAGCGCCAGCCCTGCCGCACAGGCCAAACTCACCAGCGCCATCAGGATCCCAACGCCAACGGTCAACTCCCGGCTGGCCAATGGGCGATGGCGGGTGCGCTCCACCAAGGGATCTAAGTCCCGATCCCAAAGATCGTTGATGACACAGCCCGCTCCGCTGGCGGCCAAACTGCCCAGAATCAGGATCCCGACCAACGGCCAAGGGGGCGTTCCCCGTCCGGCCAAAAAAGCTCCCCACAGTGCCGGGATCATCAAAATCAGTCGCCCTGCTGGCTTGTGCCAGCGCAACAGCCGCAGAATGGCTCCGCCAGTGGCCCAGAGTGCAGAAGGGGAAGCAGACATAACCGGTTTCCGGCCAATCGCGACAGCGGGACGGAGTCCTTAAAGCGTGAGTTGCCGTTCGCGGGAGGGGTGCAGAGCACCATGAGGCGTGGGTAGGGGCAGCTCCATATTAGAGATCCTAAATCATCCTGAATTGCAGGTTTTTGGAATCCTTGCGGTTCCGTTCGCCGTCTCAAGACCCTGTGCAAGTCAGTCCGCCCCTGTTCTCTTTATTGGCCTGCCCTGGAAGTTTGATATCCTATCGGGGGGCTGCTGTTGACGGTGGCGGCACTTGCCCTTCTCACCCTGTGAGGCTGTTATCGCTACGTGACGCTTCCGCGTTCGTGACGGCGGTGCGGAGCACTTACGTGCAGGCGCAACGGAGTTCTGTATGGAAGCAACCCTCTCCATGACCGGTCAACTTCCTCAAGCCAAGGAAGCTGCTTCCCATCTGGAGACCCTGCTGGTGGTGGATGACGAGGATGCCATTCGGGAAACGGTTGCCCTGGCTTTAGAAGAACAGGGATATCAAGTTTTACAGGCCGCCGATGGTCGGCAAGCCCTTGAGGTGGTACATACGGCTGAGCGGCTGGATTTGATGATCTTGGATTTGATGTTGCCCAGCTTGAACGGTTTGGATCTGTGCAGGCTGCTGCGCAGGGAGGGCAACACGATTCCCATCTTGATGTTGACGGCCAAAAGTAGCGAAACCGACCGCGTGGTGGGCTTAGAGCTGGGGGCTGATGATTATCTGACCAAGCCCTTCGGTATGCGGGAGCTGATCGCCCGCTGTCGTTCGGTGTTGCGTCGGCAACAACTGGCCCAAGCCAGCGATGTCACGGTGCTCCGCTACGGGGATCTGTGCATGTTTACTCAGGAGTGCCGCGTATTGGTGCGGGGCGTTGAGGTGAGTTTTTCCCCCAAGGAATTTCGCCTGTTGGAGCTGTTTATGTCTAACCCCCGCCGCGTTTGGACGCGGGAGCAGCTTCTGGAGCGCGTCTGGGGATCCGACTTCATGGGCGACAGCAAGACCGTTGATGTGCATATCCGCTGGCTGCGGGAAAAATTGGAGCTGGATCCCAGTAACCCGGAGTATTTGGTGACGGTGCGCGGCTTCGGCTATCGCTTTGGCTAGTCTTCTTGCTGGCCACGCCACCGGTGGGCAAAAGAGAGCGCCTCAGCACGGGTTTGAATCTGCCCCCAAGCCTGCGCTTCTTGAAGGGCTTGCAGCAACTGACCCACCCAGGGGCCGGGCTTGGCTCCCAAGCTGTGCAGCAGATCGTGGCCATCCAGCAGGGGCACCAGATGGGCCAGGGGATCCTGGGGATCTTCATAGCGTTGCAGCCAAGACTCTAGCTTTTGAGGGTCGCTACCCGTAGCCACTGCCAACAGCGCCAAGCCGCCAAACAGGGATTCCGCCTGTTGATAAAGCCGCCACTGTTGCGCAGGGGTGGGGGAGTCCGTCAGGAGAAGCTGAAACTGAGGTAGAAGATGGTGCAGCTTTTGGATGGCCCGCATTTCTGCCCGGCTGAAGCGCAGCCGTTCCAGCTCGGTTTCCACCCCTTCTGCCGTTCGCGCGACTCGGACGGAGTCCTTGGTACCTGCCGGATCCCACAACAGGGCCGCCAGCACCACCGCCAACAGCCTGCCGCGCCGTTCCCGTGAGGACACCAAAGGTTGGGCCAGCTCTGCCAGCGTGCGGGGATACCGCGGTTGCCAGCGTTCGGCCCACTCCCACATCGCCTGAGCTTGAGGGAAGCCCGGACTTTCCGGTTTCAGGCGGGGCAGCCAAGCCTGCAGCAACCCCGCCGCCACCGCCGCTTGTAGGTGAGCCAGCCCGGGGATCCCTGCCTCCAACAGGGCCACTACCTCTGCCCGCACCCGTTCTGCCGCCACATTGGCCAGAAGGGGAGCTCGCTCTCGGATTGCCTCTTGCGTAGCCGGATCCAGCGCAAACCCCAGTTGAGCCGCCTGTCGATAACCCCGCAGCAGCCGCACCGGATCGGCACTAAGGTTGTCGGGGTGTACCATGCGCATCCGGCCCTGGCGGATATCGGCTTGTCCGCCCGTGGGATCCAGCAGTTGCTCCCTTTGCAGATCCAAGGCTAGGGCGTTGCAGGTGAAGTCCCGCTGCCTCAGATCCGCCTCAGGGGTGGATCCCGCCTGCAGACCCACGTCCACGGTTAACTTCGCCAACACCATGCGAGCAATCTGCCGTTCAGGATCCAATACCACAAAGCCCGCCCCCAGCCGCCGCGCCACTCCCGCCGCCCAGCCCACGGGATCCACAGCGCACATCAGATCCAAATCCACCGGTGCTGAGGACTCCATCCCGTTGTCACGGACAGGATCCCCAGCAGCACAGCTCCGCAGCCAAGCCAGGTAAGCATCTCGCAGGGATCCCCCTACCCAATAGCTTTCCTGCGGCAGCCAGTCGCGGGGGAAAGGCAGCCGTTGGTAGAAATAGGTCAGCAGCCACTTCGTCAGCAAGGCTTCCCTCAGGCTTAGGGTCATTCCCAATCAAGACTTCCTGTTCGCGTCAGCAGTGCGGAGCAACGAGAGGAGTGAGAAGTGAGGATACGCTCTCTTTGCTCTCTTCTCTTTTCTCTCTTGAGGTCTCTCTTGAGGGGGGATTGCTTATGGATGTGCAGGCAGCGCCCTCGTCTGGTCGCGTCAGCGTTCATAAAATGCCCGGAGTTTTTCCCTACCGCTCCAGCAGCAAGCCGCCCACAGCAGCAGGAACAAAGGCAGGAGCTGCCAAGCCTGGAGTGAACAGATGAGGCCGCACCAGCGCCGCCAAGCCGGCAATGAACAGAGGGTCGGTATTTAAGGCGGGCACACGGCGAAAATCGGCAATCCCAGCTCGATGGGCCAGTTCCCGATACTCGATGTCGATCTCCTGCAGGGTCTCGATGTGCTCCGACACAAAGCTAATCGGCACCACCAGCAACTGCTTCACGCCTCGGGATCCCAACTCCGGGATGACCCGTTCGGTATAGGGCTGAAGCCACCGCACCGAACCCACCCGGCTTTGATAGGAGAGGGTGTGGTCATTGGGGCGTCCCACCTGCTGCCAGATCAGCCGCACGCAGGCTTCCATTTCCTGTTGGTAGGGATCCCCGGCCTGGGTGACATAGCTTTCGGGAATGCCATGGGCGCTGAACAGCACATGCACCCCTTCCGGAGAGGACTCCGTCCCGCTGTCGCGACCGGCAAACCCATCCAACTGTTCCCGAATTGCTCTGGCCATTGCCTGCACGTACTGCGGCTGATCGTACCAGGAGTAGATCTGGCAGCGCTCAATGCGGGCCAACTCCGGATCCTCAGCCCAGAGCCGATCCAAAAGCTTAAAGCTGGATCCCGTCGTGCTGATGGAATACTGCGGGTAAAGCGGCAGCACGACCAAGCGGGAGATCCCATCCGACTTGATCTGCTGCACCACCGACTCGATCAGCGGATGCCAGTAGCGCATGGCCACATACACCGGCACATCGTAGCCCTCGGCCACCAGGTGGGCCTGCAGTTCTCGCGCTTGCTCAGCAGTAATGCGCCGCAAGGGGGATCCCCCCCCAATGGCCGCGTAGTTGCGACGGGATTTTTCGGCCCGCAGCGTGGAGATGGCCCAGGCAAAGACCCGCTGCAAGAAGGGAAATGGCAGGCGGATCAGCTCAGGATCGGCAAACAGATTGTAAAGAAAGGGCTGTACATCGGCCTGGGTCTCTGGTCCCCCCAAGTTCAGCAGGAGCACGCCGCTTTTGGACATAACAAAGCTCACTCGCGTTGGCGGTGCGGAGCACCATGTTCTTCTTTATCCACTGTAGGGGCTCTTACCCCCCAGCGGGAAAGTGACCTTAAGTTTTTTTGCAGTCTTTCTCAGCTTTCCCCTAACCTCAGGAGAAACCACCCGCACCCAAGCCCCCAAGTCCAACCTGAGGACTCCGTCCTGCCATTGCAAACAGAGTCCAAAAAGGGATCCCCAGCATCCACATCCTGATTCCTGCGCAGGGTGCAGAGCGCTGTTAGAACTCGTGACCGCGGTAAACCCGCTGCAGGGCCGGAGTGACCGGATAGCGATCAATGTCTGCCAGGCTCAACTTCAAGCGCAGTGTATCAAGGAGTTTCCAGTAGGGGGGCACAAAAGCTTTTTCGGTGATGGGTTGGAGGGCAGGAGAGGGATCCCCAGAGCGGGCAACTGTCTCCATGGGGCAGCCGCGGTAGCGGAGCGAACGGAATCCAAGGCGAACCGAGCGCAGCTCTCGGCTAGGATCCACCGTCAAGCCGCGAAACTGGATCGCCCCCGGACGAGAGGCTTCCCGATAGCGCAGATAGCCAGCCCACACCTGGGCAATCCACTCTGGCAAAGCTTCGGGCCGAATGTGATAGCGCTCCGGCAACAGACGGTCGTTGAGAAAACCAATGAGCCCAGACCAAATTTGCCAGAGAAAAGCTCCGACGACGCGAGCAGCGGGAGACGATGAAATCTTCATGGTGGAAGCTGAAAAATGTAGAGAACCTAGAAAACCGGTGATGCAGCCAGGATTTGCCGTTGATTATACCAGCCTGGATTCATCGGAGCGCTCACTCTGAACGTTTTGGCCTCGAGTTTTTCTGCTCACTGGAAAACAGAAGCCAGCTTGCGGCCAAGCGCGTTGAGCCACCCAAATCCATCGACTACAATAGGCCCAAGGCTTGGGTGTTGCTTTCCTTTTCCGAATCGGTAGCTTGCAGGGATCCCGAAAGCACACCGACAAGCAGACTTTGCTTAAATCACCACTGCTCAATAACCATTGCACCTATGGGGATGACAGATTATGACCTGGCGCGGTGACATCACTCCCATCAATCGGCTGTGGGGATCCCTTCCCTACCTTTTGCCTTTGGTATCGGCTCTGCCCTTGGGCTTTTTGCCCTCTGGGTTGTTTCAATCTCTGCCAGGGCTGATCCCCATTTTTGCGCCTTTATTTCGTCTGGTGCCCCTGGCCACGGGTTGGCTGGGAATGGGGGTGTTTTTGGCTCTGCTGTTCCTGGTGATCCGCAACACTCGCGTAGCCCATTTTGTTCGCTTCAACACCATCCAGGCGCTGTTGCTCAACATTGCCTTGTTCTTGGTGCAGGTGCTGATGCAGGTGTTCGGTATGCTTTTCGGCAACCTTGGTCTGGCGGCGATGGTTAGTATTTTGGCCACCACGGCCCTTTTAGGGGTGATTGCCATCACCGTTTACGCCTGGGTGCAAAACGTTCGCGGCCACTACGCCGAGGTGCCAGTGCTCTCCGATGCTGCCTATGCCTGGATTCGTTACTAGTTGTCAAGTCCCTGCGGGTCTGGTTGCTGAGTTGCGGACCTCATCGGAGCCTGAGCCAACTCTTCAGCTCTCAAGGATTGCGGGAGGCCAGGGTGCCATCGGATTCGAGTTCTAGTCGCGTTCTTGGGACGGAGTCCTTTGTTGGGCAAGCCCTCACCCACCTGGACGCCTCTGGCCGAGCACAGATGGTGGAGGTGGGACATAAGCCCATGGTTGCCCGTTTGGCCACTGCCCAAGGGCAGGTACGCATGTCAGAAACGACTTTGCAGGCCATCTTGGCCGGTCAAGGGCCCAAAGGGAATGTGGTGGAAACAGCCCGGCTGGCTGGGATCATGGCTGCCAAGCGCACCGCCGATCTGATCCCGCTGTGTCATCCTCTCCCCTTGAGCAGCGTCACTGTGGATCTGGATCCGGATCCCCATCTGCCCGGCTTTCTGATCACCGCTACAGTAAAAACCAACGCCCAAACAGGGGTGGAGATGGAGGCTCTGACGGCTGTTTCCGTGGCCGCCCTCACCCTGTACGACATGGCCAAGGCCCTGGAAAAGACGATGGTGATCGAAAACATCCGGCTGTTGCGCAAGTATGGGGGGAAGTCTGGGCCCTTCGAGGCAGAGGATCGGGACAAGGCCGAGGAATGCTGAAAGCGTTGCGCCAACTGGAGGGGGGTGTTGGGATAGGGTTGCTGGTGGGAGTCCTGGTGCTGCTCTGGCCCATGCTGCACCAGGACTATCCCATGACTCATTCCACCCACTTCAACCTCAGTTGGGCCTTTCAGTACCAGCGCCAGTTTTTCAGTGGGCAGTTTTACCCCCGTTGGTTGGAGTATTCCAACTTCGGCTACGGCAATCCCACCTTTGCCTTTTACCCCCCTTTGTGCATGGTGGCCCCTTTGCCATTTCGCCTGCTGGGGCTGGACATGCCCACCTCTTTGGTGGCCAGCATGGGCTTAGCGATGGCGGTCTTCGGGACAGGGCTGTATGCCCTTCTCCGGCAGCTCATCCCCTGGGCTCTGGCCCTGGTTTTGGCTCTGGCGAGTATGGCCGGCCCCTACTGGCTGGTGGATATCTACCAACGGGGGGCAATTGGGGAAGTGTGGGCTATTGCCGTCTCCCCCTGGATTTTCTGGGCCTCGGTTCAGGTGATCTGCTGGCCCCAGTCCCTTTGGCCGATTGTCGCTTTAGCCATCAGCTACGGCCTGTTGGTGCTGTCTCATCTGCCAACTCTGCTGCTGTTTACGCTGGTTTGGCTGCCCCTACCCTGGGTGCTAGGGCGAAAAGAGGCTTTTGAGCAGAGATGGGGGCGCTGCTACCTGGGGTTTGGGCTGGGGTTGGGATGGGCGGCGTTTTATCTGCTGCCCGCCTTTTGGGATCAGCGCCTCATCCAGGTGGACTTCGTCAATTTTGTCGAAGAGTACATGCCCCAACATCGTTTGATGGTGAGTGGGCTAACCCGGCTCCAGCCACAACTGACGCAGCACTGGTTTGAGAGCGGCCTGGTGGGGTACTGGATCTGGATGGTGGCCGTTGTCTTGGGTGCTGGGATCCTGGTTTTCTGGGAATGGCTGGCCCGCAGGACGGGGAGGATGACCCCGATCTATTCCGTTCGTGCTAGCGGAGGGGAGTCTTCTGATGTCTTGGGATCCCGTGCTCTGGACAAAGCAATCCTGCTCTACAGCTTGGGAGCCAGCTTGGTGGCGCTGCTAATGATGACGGATCTGCTGGGTTGGCTCTACGAGTGGGTTTTGCCCCTGCGCCGCATCCAGTTTTCTTGGCGCTGGATGGGGATTACAGCGGTGACGCTGCCCTGGCTTTTGGGATCCCTGGTCGCCTGGGGGTGGGAGCAAAAGCGCTTGCGACTCTTCTTGATGGTGGGGATAGGTCTGGCGATGGGGATACAAAGCTGGCAGGGCTGGCAGGTCTTGTCCAGAGCCTGGTTTGACTCGCAGACCATCCAGACCTTTCAAGAGCTGTCTGCGGCCAAGCAATTTCCCAACGAGCCCCAGGAGCGACCGGGCATTGCTTTTCTCCACATGCACTGGCACTTTCCCGATGGGTTGGCGCTGGTGGACGCTCTAGAATACCGGCCTCGTCAGGCAACGCTGCCCATGCCACCCCCAGAAGTGGATCCGCTGCTGCAGTGGCAAGGCGAGCTAGCGGATTCTGGACGAGAACAAAGCAATCCAGAGCCACTGTTAGAAGTGGAGCAGTGGCGCTACGGGTATCGTCGTTTTCGGGCCGTTAACCCCACCGATCAGGATCAATGGGTAGTCCTGCGCACTTTTTACTACCCTGCTTGGTGGGTACAGGTGGATGGGCACTTCACGTCTGCTGAGTCCAACGGAGTGGGGCTGTTGCAGGTGCGGATCCCGCCAGGGGATCATCGTGTGCAGGTGCGCTATCTGGGCACTTCAGCCGACTGGATGGGAGGGATCCTGACTGGCATAACGGGGGTGCTGCTGGTGAAGGTGCGGCGGCTGCTTCGCCTGTTGGGTTTAAACGGAGCGCGGAGACAAGAAACTCCAAAGGAGGCAACAGCATGCTAAGTCGGGTGGCCGATTCCATCTACTGGCTCAACCGCTACGTGGAGCGCGCCGAGAACATCGCTCGCTTCATCGATGTCAACCTAAACCTTATCCTCGACTCGCCCAGCGGCACCACCCAACAGTGGGATCCCATTGTCTACACCACGGGGGATCAGGAGCTGTTTTACCAGCGCTATGGCCAGGCGACCCAAGAAACGGTCATCCAGTTTCTGGCTTTCGACAGGGATTACCCCAACTCCATCCTTTCCTGTTTGCGGCTAGCACGGGAAAATGCCCGTTCTGTGCGGGAGGTCATTTCTTCAGAAATGTGGGAGCGGGTCAACCGCTTTTATTTAATGGTCAAAGAGGCGGCTCAGCAAGGCCCCCACCTGAGTCAGCTCCATGATTTTTTCACGGAAGTGAAGCTGGCCAGTCATCTCTTTGCTGGGGTGATGGATGCCACCATGACCCATGGGGAAGGATGGCACTTTGGTCAGATTGGCCGTCTTTTGGAGCGGGCGGACAAAACGGCGCGCATTTTGGATGTTAAGTATTTTATTTTGCTGCCCTCTCTGCAGTATGTGGGCACGGCTTTGGATGAGTTGCAGTGGATTGCTTTGCTGAAGTCGGCCAGTGCTTATGAAATGTATCGGAAATACAGCCGCCAGCACCGCATCAATCCCAGAGAGGTGGCCTCTTTCCTGATTCTGGATCGGCAATTTCCCCGCTCCATTCAGTTTTGTCTCATCCACGCCGATCGATCCCTGCACCAGATCACCGGTACCCCAGCCGATACTTGGCGGGATCCCAGTGAGCGAGCTTTGGGCCGCCTGCGCTCTGAGCTGGACTACCTGACCATCGATGACATTATGGAACAGGGCTTACATGAGTTTCTCGACAAATTGCAGCTACAAATGAACCGCGTTGGCGATTGTATCTACGAAACTTTCTTTGCCATTCGCCCCTTGCAACCCTCTGAATCCCCTCTACTCTCTCAACGTCAAGCCCAACTGACATGAACGGTCTCGACTCTAAATGCAGCAAGAAAAACAGGACACCTGGCCAATTGGGCTGGATCGGCAGCCGACGGGAGTAGATGAGGCAGCCTTTGTTGCCGCCAATGCCACACTGATTGGCGATGTCCAACTTTCGGAAGCGGTGAGCATTTGGTACGGGGCCATCTTGCGGGGGGATCTCTCGCCCATTGTCATTGGCCGCCGCAGCAACATCCAAGATGGAGCCATTCTGCACGGAGATCCCGGACAGCCGACCCTGGTTGGCGAGGAAGTGACCATAGGCCATCGAGCGGTCATCCACAGTGCCCACATCGAGGGGGGATGTCTGATTGGGATTGGGGCCATTATCTTGAACCGGGGTCACCATCAGGGCAGGCAGCAGGGTGGGAGCCGGAGCAGTGGTCACCCGGTCTGTGCCACCCCGCTCTTTGGCGGTAGGGATCCCGGCCAAGGTTATCCGCACCCTCACCGAGGAAGAGATCGAGCAACTGCGCCTTCACGCTCAGCACTACGTGGATCTGGCGCTTCAGCATGCCAGCCGCTTTGGCCAGTGGAGCAGAGGTTCGGGCGAGCGACTTTGAGCCTATTTTGCCAGCCGTCTCTCAACAGCCGGGATCCGCGCAGAGCACCCAGGTATCTTTGCTGCCGCCCCCCTGGGAGGAGTTCACCACCAGGGATCCCTTCTTGAGGGCGACGCGGGTCAGCCCCCCTGGGTGAACATAAATGTCCTTGCCGTAGAGAATATAGGGCCGCAGATCCACATGACAGGGTTCTAGACGGGGGCCTTCTCCCCGATCCACCAAGGTGGGCACGCGGGAAAGGCACAGGGTGGGTTGGGCGATGTAGTTGCGCGGTTGGGCGCGGATTTTCTCGGCAAAAGCAGCCCGCTCTTCCGGTGTGGCCTGGGATCCCATCAACATGCCGTAGCCACCCGACTCGTTGGCTGCCTTCACCACCAGCTTGTCGAGGTTCTCCAGCACATACGCCTGATCCTTGGGATCCCAGCAGAGGTAGGTGGGCACGTTGGGCAAAATGGCCTCTTCTCCCAGGTAGTAGCGGATCATCTGCGGCACATAGGCGTAGATCGCCTTGTCATCTGCTACCCCTGTTCCCAAAGCGTTGGCAATCGCCAGCCGCCCTGACCGATAGACCTCAAACAGGCCGGGTACCCCCAGTAGAGAATCGGGGCGAAAGGCAAGCGGATCAATGAAGTCGTCGTCGATACGGCGGTAGATCACATCCACCCGCTGCAGCCCTTTGGTGGTGCGCATTTGCAAATAGCCATCTGCCACCACCAGATCCCGTCCTTCCACCAGCTCCACCCCCATCTGCTGGGCGAGGAAAGAATGCTCGAAATAGGCGGAGTTGTAGATGCCGGGGGTGAGCACCACCACCGTTGGATTGGCCAGTTGCGGCGGCGCCAGGTAGAGCAGGGTATCCAACAAGTGGCTGGGGTAATCGTCCACCGGGCGGATCCCCATTGTGTTGAACAAGGAGGGAAAGGTGCTTTTCATCACCCGCCGATTTTCCAGCACGTAGGAGATTCCTGACGGACAGCGCAGGTTGTCTTCCAACACGTACCAAGTTCCGTCCCGATCCCGCACCAAGTCGGTGCCGGTAACGTGGCACCAAATTCTCCCCGGTGGGTTAAGCCCTACACAGGGCCGCAGAAATCCCTTGGCCGTCTCGATCAGCTCGGCAGGGATCACCCTATCCTTGAGGATTTTCTGGTCGTGATAAACATCGTCGATGAACAGGTTGAGGGCGTGGATGCGCTGCTTAAGGCCCTTCTCCAGCCGCTGCCACTCGGAAGCTGAGACAATGCGGGGAATAATGTCAAAGGGGAAAATTCGCTCTGTGCCCTGGCTGTCGCCATAGACGTTGAAGGTCACCCCCATCTGAAAGAGGGCCGCCTGTGCTGCTGCTTGCCGCTGCTGCAGTTCCCCTTCTTCCAGAGAATGAATGCGCTCAATCAGCGGGATCGCCTCAGGACGGGGCTGGTTACGCCCCAAAAACAGCTCGTCGTAAAACCCCTCGCCCGGGTCGTAGGCATCAAAACGCACGTCTGGGATCCCTAGAACGCTATCTTCTTCTACTGTTGGCGGCTCTGGATCTGCATAATGTGCTTTCAGCTACCTTTAGTAGTTTGGCAAAAAGAAAGGACTCCGTCCCGCGAACGGTGGGTTAGCCAAACAAGGGGGGAGCCCTAGGGATCCACCACCTCAAAGGCCCACAGACCTCGCTCAGCAGGGATCCGGTGCAACCGTCCCTTGGAAAAGCGCCGTTGCAGCTCTGCCCCTTGCTGATCCCACACCCCCTCGTTCATGAACAGGGTAAACGGTGGCTGTAGCACCTGGGTGGGCAACACCTCAGGGGAAAACACCGTTACCTCTTGTTCCCGCCCGGCAAAAAATTGGATCCAGCTTTGCCAATAGTAGGGCTCTCCCCAACTGAAATAGGGGTAAGCAGCACTGGCGGCCAGATAGAAGCGGTAGTCGGGATCCCCTTGGCGAGCTGCCACATAGCGCCCGGTAGCTCCTACATCGTTGCCTTGGATCCAGCCCTTGAAAACAAAATCTCCAAAGATTGCCAAGTTCCATCCCCCAATCACCAGGATCGCGCCCCCCATCGCCACCGCCGGCAACCAACCTCTTGCCTGGGATCCCGCTCGCTCCCAAAGACCGCTCAGCACCTGCAGGAGCACCTGGATCCCTTCTAGGGTGAGGTAGGCCACAAAGGGCAGAATGACCAGCAGGCGGGTGTAGTTGGGGGCTTTGGTGATGGCAAAGCTAAAGAGGAGGTAGAGAAACAGGAAACTGCCGATACACAGCCAGTCGTGGGGTTGGCTACGCCTCTTGAAAAGGCGGTAGAGGCCGGATCCCAGCCCCAGCCAGATCAAAATCCCCGTCAAGGGATCCACAAAAGCGTGGCCATAGTTGGGATAGATGTAGCCCCGGTCGTGTTGGCTGCGGTCGTTGAACATGCTGAGGCCGTTGAAGATGTTGCGCCAGACCGCCTCCTCCGGGGTGGCCGCATTCACCCACATCTGCTGTAGAGCCCGACCTTCCGGGAAAAAGAGAAATTGTTGGCGAGAGTACTCCGCGCTCACCGCGGGTGCTGTAACCGTAGCCACCAGAATGGGGCCAGCCACCAGAAAAAAACCCAACGCTGCCGGCACCGTCAGCTTGGCCAATGCCCAAACCGGATGGGATCCCCCCTCTTCCCCTTTGAGATCCGCCTGTCCCAAGAGCAAGTACAGAACTCCAAACAACAGCCCCAATAGGATCACCACCCGCCCCGGCAAATAGCCGTATAGAGAGAAGCCCGCCGCCCCTCCCCCCAGATAGAGCAGCAAGGGGTTCTTCTCCCGCACCCCCTTCAAGATCAAGGCCAAGGCTGCACACTCTACCAAGACAATCAGGTTTTCCCGCATCGCCATACGGCTAATAGCCAGCAGGGCATGGTTGGATCCCAAGAGGGCTGCCCCGGCCAAGGCCAGACGGGATCCCCAGAAAGCGCGAAAGAACCCATAGGCTACCAGAATGGTGATCACCCCGAAGGCAGCGTGTACGGTGCGCACATTCACCAGCGTGACCCCCCCCATCAGTCGGGTTAGCCCGCCCCACAGGCTAAACATAAAGCGGGGGAAATAAAAGTACTCCGGCATCAGCCCAAAGATGTCGGGGTAGCGCACCGCCGAGGCGTTGCGGGCCATAGAGCTAATCACGATCTCGTCGGTGTTGATCTGAAAAGGGATGTTGGCCAAGTCGTAGAGGTAAATCGGAGCAAAGACCAGCGCCAGCAGAGCCAGGTGCAGCAGCTCCTGTCGCCAGCGCAACCGAGCGGGATCCCAGGGGGGTTGAGCCGGGGAAAACTGCGCCCAGTACAGCCCCACCAGCAGGATCCCTAGCAGCCAAATGCCAATCTGCAGCACGTGGTAGCCGAACAGCCCGTACCAGAGGGTCAGGGCTATTCCCAGACCCAAGCCGGATCCCAGCAGAGGCAGGTGCCGGGAGGCCACCGTATCCCAAACCGCCATAAGACTCCGTCCCGCTGACGCGATAGGACTCCGTCCCGCTGACGCGATAGGACTCCGTCCCGCTGACGCGATAGGACTCCGTCCCGCTGACGCGATAGGACTCCGTCCCGCTGACGCGATAGGACTGGAATCTGAGAGGAATCAATTCCTATCAGCTTACCAGGCGCAAGATGTTCCGTAAAACCGGAACTCAGTAACCCCGCATCGGCTCCGTCTCCCGCTCCAGCTCCGGCTCCACAAAGTTAGACGGATCGTAGAGGAAGCGGTTGACCTCGTCTTCAATGCGATAGATCTCAAAGGGCTCCAATTGTTTGCCAGTTCGCAAGGCCAGCAGGTAGCCATCCACCAGCAGACGTAGCTCATCGGTGCGCCGATAGCCCCGCTGCCAGGTGTCCACCAGAGCGTCGGTCAAAGCCTGATAGTGCCGGATCAACTTTGGGTCTTGCAACATGGTGTTCCCTTGCCCTGCCTGCTTCCATCCTAACGTTTGATGTCTCTTTGTAAGGGGCGATTGCGAACGGGATCCCAAAGCTTCAAGCTATGGGCAGGTGCAGCCGTGAAGGGGTTTCGCCACCGCTGTGGAGAGTGATGGTGAGAATGCGGGCCTCAATCAGCCGCTCTTCCCGCATCCCCGTGCCCGTGTTGATAGGGTAGGCCGGAAAACAAGCCGCGCTGAGGCTGAGGCGCAGAGCATGACCGCAAGGAATGCGGATACAGGTGGGCTGACAGGGAATCAGGATGGAGGTACGGGGCTGGGGATCCCGCAGGCGACAATAGCCTTGGGAAAAGTTATACACCTGTCCATCAGGTCTTACCACCGAGAGCACAGCGCAGAGATCGAAACTGGGGCTGTCGGCCTCCGCGTACACCTCCACGGCAATGTCCCCGGCCAGAGCCAGCTCGGCTTGCAGTGGCGGAGTGGTATAGGTGAGAACATCAGTGCGGCAGTCGAGGGCAGAGCGCTCTTGTGGCCCGGCAGGCTGAGCCAGGTGGCCCCCCAGGGCTGGCACGGGTCGCCAGGGATCGTGAACAAAAGTATCCGACTGTTGCGCAGGTGAGGGTTCAGGACTGAGGGATCCCTCGGCTTCTGAGAGGGCAGCCAAGCCGGTGCTGTGTAGGTAAAAAGCCTTTGGCTCAGGGGTAGGCCAGGCCTCAAAGCTGCGCCACCGGTTGGATCCCATCTCGAACAGGCGTACCGGCGGCTCCTGGAGGATCCCTGTATCTTTGCCTTTGAGGAATTGGTCAAACCAGCGCACCTGCAGCCGATCGATAGGGCTAATGGCCTCTGGGCCAAAATCCAACGCCCCCACTTTGCGCCCCCAAGGGAGATGGGCCCAAGGGCCAATGATCAGGTGCTGAGGATTCTGGCTGCGGGCGCTCATTTCCTTGTAGAGACGCAGGCTGCCCGTCAGGTAGCTGTCAAACCAGCCGGCAATATGCAGCACTGGCAGATCCACCGCCTCTAGACGGGGAGAAAGCTTGCGCCAGTATTCATCCGGCTCGCTGTGCTCCAGCCAGTCGAAGTAATAAGACTGGGGCGCATATTGCTGCAGCACGCCCGGCTTGAGGGGGATAGGGTCGTAGAGGGGAAGGTTGCGGGCAGCTTTCAAAAGTGCCTGGTAGGCATTGGCATCCCCCCTGAGACGGGCCCCCTCGGTCTCCAGTTGCAAGGCCCAACTGAGGTTGTTCTGAAAGGCAAAGGCCCCCCCTGGGTAAGCGGCATCGGCGCGGAGATCGTAGGGGAGCATGGCGGGGCAGAGGGCCTTCAAAGCTGTCGGACGGCTGGAAGCGGCATACAGTTGGGTCATGCCCTGATAAGAGAAGCCGTACATACCCACCAAGCCGTTGCTGCCCGGCAAGGCAGCCGCCCAATTGACAGCGTCAAACCCGTCTTCCACCTCATGGCGGAAGGGGTAAAAGGATCCTTTGGAAGTTCCCCGTCCGCGCACATCCTGGATGACCACAATGTACCCATGAGCCGCATACCATCTGGGATGGGCATACACCACCGTCGAGGCAATGGCCCGCCCATAGGGCTGTCGCATCAGCAGAACGGGGTAGCTCCCCCCGCCTTCCGGGCGATAGACATCCGCGTCCAGTTGGATCCCGTCGCGGGTGAACATGGAAACGGTTTCGCGGGGACGAACGGGCAGCATGGTCTGAGTTGGGCTAGCAAGTCTTGCCAAAAGAAAACCAGCCAAGGAAACCCAAGGGATCCCTGGGTGGATTCTTCCCAGGATAAAACAGAAGCTTTTAGGAGAGAGGAACTCCCACCTGAGTTTGAGCCTCTTCCCCGGTATTGTCCTTGATCTCCGGCCTGCTGGCGCAAGCGCGGCCTCCCCCAGACTTTTTTTAGGGAAACTGAGACTCTGGGAAAAGATGGATTCGGAATACCCCTGACTTCCAACTTCTACAGCTTCCAGAGCCCCTGAGGTCTAAGCCTCAGCAAGTGCCCTTCTCCAGCCCCCCGACAGCACTTGCAAATCTTCCTCATCCAAGTCCGCAGGAGTACCGGATCGGATGAGCTCGGCAAAATCTTCGTTGGGCACCATGAAGCAGAGGGCGTAGAGGCGGCCTGGGCCGGTGTTGCGGATTTCATGCACGCCTGTTGGCGGAACCAAAATGCTGTCTCCGGTTTTGATGGGGGCAGCTTTTCCATCGCAAATGGCCATGCCCTCACCTTTGAGGATAAAGAACATCTCTACAGCCATTTGATGGCGGTTGGGAGGGGTTTTGCCACCTTCATCGAAGATCTCCACACAAAAAGTTAGAGAAATCTGAGCATGAGAAGGATCAAACACAATGGCCAAGCGATTGGTATCGTGGGGGCTGATGCGAAAAGCCTGATAATCGGCAGGGGTTTTAACAATTGGGATCACACAGCGGGAGAGCGTTTGCATCGGGATCCTCCACTCAAGAGATAGAGGGTGAATAGCGGGCAAGTGCTAATAGGGGAGAGCCGCCAGCAAATCGCGAGAGGAGGCGACAAAGCCAAAGCATTGCTTGACGTTGTAGAGGGTGGCCAGCAAACAGTATTCAGGAGAGGTGGTGGCGGCGCAGTCTTCCAGCAAAATGCAGTCGTAGCCGAGGAAATTGGCGTCTTGCAGGGTGGTCATGACGCACTGGTCGATGTTCACACCGGCAAAAAAGAGGGTGGTGCGCCCCAGGTTTTTGAGAATGCTATCGAGAGGCGTATCCCAAAAGCCGCTCATGCGGAACTTGTCCACCCAGATATCCTCAGGTTTGACTTCTAGCTCTTCCACCACGGATGCACCCCAACTGCCGTGGGTGAGCACCAAAGACCCGTTCTTGGGCAAGGGATCCCCAAGTCCCACCCCTTCTCCGGTGGGGTTATACACATGTTGCAGGCCAGCACTGATGTTGAGCAGGTCGGGGCGATTGCCCCAGTTCACCCACACAATCGGCACTTGAGCTTGTCGTAGGCGCGGCAATAGGGTTTTCAGAGGGCCGATAGGAGCCCGCGCCGGGGTAACATCGACGCCGATGCTGGCCAACCAACCGTCGGGATGACAAAAGTCGTTTTGCATGTCGATCACCAGCAGCGCCGCTTTGGCCAGATCCAAGCGCAGGGTTTTGCTGGAGGTGGGCAGCAGGATAGGCCGCGGATCCAAGGGCGGACGGGTGATGTCAGCCATTTCGGCATTCACAGCCCAGGCATTGGGAGGGATCCCAAGGATCTTCAAGGGGCGATTGGGGGTGCTCATGGATTCTCCGCTCGCGTCGCGCAGCAGTGGGATCAGGTTGAACAGTTGAGTGATAACCCACAACTACGCTCGACCTTAATGCACAGCAGACCTCACTTTGGAATCATAGGCTACACCTTCTCACCTTATTGACGCATGGGATCCCCCAGGGTCAGTTGATAGGGATTGAGATGGGGATTAAGAGAGGAAAAATGGAGGAGATTTCCGAAAGAGTGCCTAGGGAGTTGATGCTCAGGGATCCCCCTCTGCACGCTATGCTGTAGAGACCAAGGTTATGTAGAAACATGAACATCCTGCGGCAATATATCTTTCCTGCCCTCATTCTGTTGGTGTTTCTGTTTACTCTGGTGGTGGTGAGCATTCGCTCGTTTCTGCCGGAGGATATGGCCCAGCCTGCCCCTCTAGAAGAAGCAACGCCTGTGGCCCTTTCTGCAAATGCCTGAGGATGGCTGAACAAGGGATCCCTCTGCCTGTGGGTTATCGTTGGCGCATTGGTTCAGCCTGGGATCGGCCCTGGGTGCGACGAGGATTGCAGGCCACGCTGCAGGAATCTTTTCCAGAACAGAGCAACTGGGATCACCTGGAAGAGACGCTGGATCGCCTCTTCGACCCACCCCGTACCCCTTGCTGGTGGATCTTGAAAGAAGAAACTGCAGAGCCGGTGGGCTGTGTTTGGGCTGGTATCTCAACCGATCAAGCCACCCATCGGCGGGTGGCCTACATCTTTCTGCTCTGGGTGGATCCCGCCCATCGTCGGCAGGGCCTGGGCAAGGCCCTCATTCAGCAGGTGGAACGGTGGGGATCCCAGCAGCAGTTGGCGGCCATTACCCTGCAGGTCTACCATCACAACCAAGCCGCCCTCCATTTTTATCAGCAGGCCCACTTTGCTGTACAAGGCTACTGGTTGTACAAGCCGCTCAGCCCCGCGCCCATAGACGCGCACGCAGAAGAGCATGAATACAAAGGTCATGAAGTTTTGTAAATAAGCCGGGATCCGCTCTCAGTTGCTCCTTTGATGAAAGCGTGATGAAAACGATGGCATTGACCGGAGGGAACGCCCATGTCCAGACCTGTCAAGCTAAGTGAAGCCGAGATCCAGGCCAAGCTGGAAAAGCTGCCCGGCTGGTCTTTGCGGGAGGGAAAGCTGCATCGCCAATTTCAGTTTGGTTCCTTTGTCGAAGCCTTTGGCTGGATGAGCAGTGTGGCCTTGGTGGCCGAAAGCATGGGGCATCACCCCGAATGGAGCAATGTCTACAACCGCGTGCGGGTGGATCTCACCACCCATGATGCCGGGGGCATTACGGAATTGGACTTCACCTTGGCGCAACGCATGAACGAGCTGGCCAGCTAAACGCTTTCTCAGTACCCAACTCCAGGGATCCCTTCAGAGCCGCTTTGGCAGGGGATCCCTATGGGTTTGTCGCTGCCTCAAGGTTGTGTCGGGAGTCGCGTCGGTCTGATAGACTAAGCCTAAGGTTAAGAAATGATAATTTTATGAACGTGCTGGTTGTGGGGGCAACGGGAACGCTGGGCCGTCAGGTGGTGCGCCGAGCCATCGAAGAAGGACATCAAGTCACTTGTCTGGTGCGAAATCCGGCAAAGGCTGCTTTCTTGAGTGAATGGGGCGCTCACCTAAAAGTGGGAAATCTGCTTCAGCCCAGCACCCTCAACTCCGCGATGGAAGGCATCGAGGCGGTGATCGACTGTGCCACGGTGCGGGTGACCGATACCCTTAGCGCCCGTCAGGTGGACTGGGATGGCAAAGTTGCCCTGATCAATGCAGCCCGAGCTGCCCAAGTAGGGCATTTCATCTTCTTCTCCATCATGGGCGCTCACCACGAGTACCCCAACGTGCCCCTGATGAATTTCAAGCATCACATCGAGAAGTATTTGATCGGATCCCAGATGCCCTACACAATTTTTCGTCCGGCGGGCTTTATGCAGGGGTTGATCGGCCAGTACGCCATCCCCATCTTGGAGGAACAGATTGTTTGGGTAACCGGCGAGGGCGTGCCGACGGCCTACCTGGACACCTTGGATGCTGCCCGGTTTGCGGTGCGATCCCTCAGTGTAGAAGCCGCCAAGCAGCAAATCTTTCCCCTGGTGGGGCCCAAGGCTTGGACGGCCCGAGAAGTCATCGCTTTGTGCGAGCAGCTCTCCGGCAAAAAGGCCAAGGTCAGCACCATGCCGCTGGGATTACTGCGAGGGGCGCGCAAGGTGGCGCAGTTCTTTCAGTGGAGCTGGAACATTGCCGACCGGCTGGCCTTCGTCGAGGTGATTGCTGCCCAAGAACCCATGCATGCCGACATGACGGCTGTGTGCGAAACCTTGGGGATCGAACTGGCCTCTCTGACCTTGCTTGAGGATTACCTGGCGGAGTATTTCCAGAAGATGTTGAAACGGCTTCGCGAGCTAAAGGTCAAGCAACCCAAAGTCAAGACGCCCTTCTAGGCCGTTGTTCTCAGTCTTCTTGGCAGTTTCACAGCAGCTTGAACAGTAGCCTTGGGAGAAGGGGTAAAAGGGGCCGTGTCTGCGTCAGCGGGTCGGAGACCGAAAGCAGCACAGCAACGCTTCCGGGGATGTCTCAGCATCATTCCCTGTGTCCAAACAATCGCAAATCCTTAGGTTCCCAAGGGGTTCATTTCCATCTACGCTTTAGAGAGTGAGGGGGTGACAACGACAGAGGTTATTCTACTCCCCCTTCTTAAACTATAGATTTCTGTCTATAGATCTCATCAAGAAGTTCAATTTTTATCTATTCTAGTTCGCAGCTAAGATGCTGCTTAAGATTTTTTACAGGATCTCAGCAAGTGTTCCAGTTTGGCCGAGATCCCTGGCCGAAGGAGGATTATGAGCTTGAACGGGCTGGTCACAACTGCATGGCTGATTCCCCTCTACGCTTTGGTGGCGTGGGCGGGAGCACTGATCTGGTCCCCGGGAATCACCCGGCGCACGGGACCACGTCCGGCAGGTTATTTGAATGCTCTGATGACCTTAGTGGCTTTCCTGCACACGGTGGGAGCGCTGGTGGCGATTTGGGATCAGCCGGCGCAGGTAATTCGGTTGCCTTGGCTGCAGGTGGGGGATCTGGTGTTGGAGTTGCCGCTGCAGGTGTCTTCGGTAACTCTGGGGGCCTGCGCTGTGGTGACCGGGTTAAATCTGGTGGCCCAGATCTACGGCTTTGGCTACATGGAAATGGACTGGGGCTGGGCGCGGTTTTTCTCCCTGCTGGGCCTGTTTGAGGGGGGGATGTGCGCCTTGGCTTTGTGCGACTCCCTCTTTTTCAGCTACGTGATCCTGGAGATTTTGACCCTGGGCACCTACCTGTTGGTGGGCTTTTGGTTTAACCAGTCGCTGGTGGTGACGGGAGCGCGGGACGCCTTTTTAACCAAGCGCATCGGTGACCTGTTGCTGTTGATGGGGGTGATCGCCATCTATCCCCTGACGGGATCCTGGGAGTTTGAGGATTTGGCGGCTTGGGCCGAGGCGGTGCAAGCGGGGTCTGCCACTGTGGATCCGACCTTGATTGCACTGGTGGGGCTGGGGTTGCTGGCCGGCCCGGTGGGTAAGTGTGCCCAGTTCCCTTTGCACCTATGGCTGGATGAGGCGATGGAAGGACCAATCCCGGCCTCGATCTTGCGGAACGCGGTGGTAGTGGGCACGGGGGCCTGGGTGTTGATTCGCCTGCAACCCCTCTATGAGCTTTCCCCAACGGTACTGAAGGTGATGCTGACTATCGGCAGCTTGACGGCGGTGGGGGGATCCCTGGTGGCTTTGGCCCAGATCGACGCCAAGCGAGCTTTGTCTTATCTGGCGAGCGCCTACATGGGCTTGATTTTTGTAGCGGTGGGCACCGGTCATCCCCAGCAAGCCTACCAACTGCTGCTCACCTATGCTCCGGCCATGGCTTTGTTGGTGATGGCTCCGGGCACGGTGATCTGGAACAGCATTACTCAGGATCTGCGCTATTTGGGTGGGCTGTGGTCGCGGCGTCCTATCTCTGGGCTGTGCTTCTTGACCGGGATGGCCGGAATCATCGCTTTGCCTCCCTTCGGCTCCTTTTGGGTGCTGACGGATCTGTGGCAGCAGTTGGCCCAATCGGGGCAGGGGTTGTGGGCGGCAGTCGTGCTGGTCACCAATGCTGTAACAGCCCTAGGGCTGACACGGGTGTTTGGCCTGATTTGGGGCGGCAAGCCGCAGCAGATGAGTGAGCGTTCACCGGAGGTGCATTGGCCGATGATGCTGCCCATGACGGTCACGATGGGGGTGGCGCTGCACATGCCCATGATCCTGGCAGTGCTGGGTCTGATTCCCGCTCTGGAAGGGATCCCTGTTGCGGTAATGACGGGATCCAGCTTGACAGGCATTGCATTGGGAGCCTGGCTATACCTGCAGCCGCAGCGGCGACCGGTGGACTGGGCCTTCCTGGCCGACTGGCAGGATCTGTTGGCCAACGACTTCTACACCCCCAAGCTCTACCGGGCCAGTGTGGTGTTTGTGGTGCGCATCATCTCTGAGATCACGGCTCTGTTCGACCGCTATGTGGTGGACGGCTTGGTGAACTTGACCAGCCTGGTGGTGTTGGCGGGTGGACAGGTTTTGAAGTACACCACCTCTGGCCAATTGCAAGCCTACGTGCTGACGATTGTGGTGGGGGTGGCCCTGCTGGGCTGGCTGATTCTCTAGGCTTGGGCAAGGTAGCGGGACGGAGTCCTTAGATAAAGAGGGAAAAGACCATGCTGAGTGCCTTGATTGTGTTGCCAATCTTGGGATCCCTGCTCCTGTTCCTTGGCTTGGGGGGGCGAAAGCTAGCAGTGGCCTTGGCCGGGATCCCGCTGGTGATCTTGCTGCTGCTGTTTGCCAACTTCGACCTGCAAGCGGGAGGGCTGCAATGGGTGCAGCGGTGGGATTGGATCCCGTCAATTGGGCTGAGCTATTCCCTGGGCCTGGACGGGTTGTCCTTGCTGATGGTGGCTTTGAACGGGTTGCTCACGCTGATTGCGGTGCTGACGGCTGAGCCAGAGGTGAAGCGGCCCAACCTCTTTTACGGCTGCATTTTGCTCATGAGCGGGTCGGTCAACGGCGCTTTTGTCGCCCAGAACCTGCTCTTGTTCTTCTTGTTCTACGAGCTGGTGCTGATCCCGATTTATCTGCTGATCTCCATCTGGGGCAGCCCCAAGCGAGATTACGCCGCCATCAAGTTTCTGATTTACACCGCCGTCTCCGCCATCTTTCTGTTGGGGGCGTTTTTGGCCCTCTACTGGCTGGGGGATCCCCATAGCTTTGAACTGGCGGAGATTCGCATTGCTTCTCTGAGGCCCGCTGCCCAGACCTTGCTGTTGCTGGCTTTGATAGTAGCTTTTGGCATCAAGATGCCGCTGGTGCCCTTCCACACCTGGCTGCCTGACGCTTACGGGGAGTCTTCGCCGCCAGTGGCAATGCTGCTGGGGGGAGTGCTCTCCAAGTTGGGTACGTATGGTCTCTTCCGCTTTGGGTTGCAGCTGTTTCCCCAAGCATGGGCCGACTTGGGCGGGATCCTGGCCTGGTGGGGAGCCATTGCCGTGCTGTCGGGGGCTTTGGCGGCCATCGCCCAAAAAGACATTAAGCGCATGGTGGCCTACAGCTCCATCGGCCATATGGGCTACATCCTGCTGGGCATGGCGGCAGCCACCCCGATTAGCCTGACCGGGGCGATGGTGCAGATGGTCTCCCACGGTCTCATCTTGGCGCTGCTGTTCGATTTGGTGGGCTTGGTGGAGCGCAAAGTGGGAACCCGCGATCTGAATGTGCTCAACGGCCTGCTCAACCCCTTGCGGGGTTTGCCCACGGTGAGTGCTCTGCTCATCTTGGGGGGGATGGCCAGCGCCGGGATCCCCGGCCTGGTGGGCTTTGTGGCGGAGTTCTTGATCTTCCAGGGCAGCTACCAAGATTTTCCTCTGCCCACTTTGATCAGCATCTGTGGCACCGGCTTGACGGCGGTGTACTTTGTGATTTTGCTGAACCGCACCTGCTTTGGCAGGTTGGACAACCGCACCGCCTACTACCCGCGCGTGCATGGCTGGGAGCGGATCCCAGGGCTTATTTTGACGGCCTTGATCGTTTGGTTTGGGATCCAGCCCATGAATCTGGTGAAATGGCCGCAACCGTTGGCCTTTACCCTCTCCACCCAGGTGGCTCAGGCCCAAACGCTTATCTTGGCCTCAGCCGGTAACCTTGCCCCCGTCACCCTCTCTGGAGCCGATCCAGGCAACTGGGAAACTTCCAGGAATTGAGATCTGAGGGGATGACCTCAAAGAACCAGAACTTTTGAAGAGTTGGAGACTTCTTGCATGACGACAACCCTCACAACCCGCAAGCTGCCCCCTTCTACCCACCCTTTTGCGGATGTAGTCCACCGCCTGGAGGCAGGGGGCTCCATGCTGCCGGATACGCCGGAAAACCTAATGCAGATCATCGGCCTCTACAAAGCCTATGCTGTGCCGATGGATTTCTACTGGCGGGATCTGCTCTACATTGCCGAGCAGGTGTTTGTGGATCCCTTGCCTTTTTTCAAGTTCATCATTCCTGAGGAATACCTGAAGCTGGCCAACCACTACGCGGGGGACAACGCCGATTTGCGCATTTGGCGAGGCCAGGCTACGGCCCACCCCGAGCTGCTGGAGTTCATGGAAAAAGGGGAGCTAAAGCGCAAGCTGCCCAGAATTTTGCATCACCTCTGGCATGACCGCATCAACATGGAATTTGCTGAAGAATGTATGCGGGCTATGCTCTGGCATCGGGACATGGGGGGCTTGCTGGATCCCTACATGGATTCTGAAGAATATAAGCAAAATGCCGACCGTGCCATCCGCGCCTATTGCCAGGGCAACCCCTTGTTGATGGGGCTATACAAGCTCTTTCCCGATATGTTCTTGGAGCTATGCCGCCAAGCCACCATGTACTCGGTGTTGGGCCTGTTTTGGGAAGTGATGGCTCCGGTCTTTTTTGAGATCAGCGACCTCTACGACGAAGGCAAAATTACCAGTGTGCCGGAGGCGATGAACTTTTTGGTCAACGGGATCTTCGCCATTGCCGGACGGCCTATCTACCACCGCGTGCGCATTCGGGGAGAATGGTACGATATTGTGCCCAAATCCAAGGGATTTACCTGGCTCTATGAGGCCGCTTTCCCCTATGTAGAGGCCGTGTTTTATCGTACCTCTCCTTTCCGCGGCACCAAGTCCTACAACGCTCAGGCCAACGAAGTTCCCACCAACCAGTTGGACTTCCACTACGGGATCCTTTACGCCGATAAGTTTCCGGTGGGCACTGCCGGGATCCCGCCCACGCTCTTGCACCAGGATATGTACCACTTTTTGCCCCAATATTTGGTGGAGTACTACCGCAAGCATTGCCGCGGCGAAGAGGACATGCTGATTCAACTGGGGGTTAGCTTCCAGCGCTCCATGTACAACGTCACCTCAGCCGTGATTCAGGCGGGAAGAGCGGCTTTCTTATACCCCCTTGATGACCCAAATCCGCGCCACTTGATGATGAATCGCCGTTATTTTGAGGGCCAACTCAATCGCTTTACTCGGCCGGAATACGGGATCCGAGAAGCCGCCCGTCTCGCTTACATTCAGGATCAGAACTATCGCTAGCCTATGGCAACTTTAACCATCCCGAAGTATTTTGAGCAGCAACTTTGTTAGCAACAACTTCCCAGTCAAAGGATCCCAGCCATGCCCGATATTGTTGATATTGCAGTCTCTGCTGAGGGTTTTTCCACCTTGGTAACTGCCGTTAAAGCAGCAAACCTGGTGGATACTCTGAAAAGCCCCGGCCCCTTTACCGTTTTTGCCCCCACCGATGCCGCTTTTGCCAAGCTGCCCCCTGGCACTATCACCACTCTGGTGCAAAACATCCCCCAACTGACCCGCATCTTGTGTTACCACGTGGTGCCCGGTCGCCTGAAAAAGGCGGATTTGGCCAAGTACCAAAGTGTGGGCTCGGTAGAGGGATCCCCCATCGATCTCACCATTGAAGGGGATGTGTTTGAGGTGAACAACGCCACCGTTATCCAAGCGGACATTGAAGCCGATAACGGCATCATCCACGTCATCGACACCGTCATCCTAATGCGGCCCCACTGGTTCTGGCCGATTATGAACTCTGCTTTGGCCGCCTCGGCCAGAGGATAAACGGATCCATCCTGAACGGGGGTTGGGGAAAGTGCTTGGTGAACACTCTCCCCAGCTTTGTCTTGCAATGGGTAGGGTCAGAGATTTCTGCTCTGCGCACGTCCTGCAATTGTTCCACTCCCGAACAGATTGGCTATTCTGTAGATAGAGCTGGCAGATCCGGATCCCAGTCAACATCCCTGACAACCTCAAGGCCAGAGCTGGTGGGAGGCGCTGATGGCTGACTACAACCGCGGCATCATGAAGTTCAAAGGGGCAGACAGCCCAATTGTCGTTTTAATCTCGGCAGGAATTGTGGCTGGTGTGGTTTCGGCCTTGATCTGGTGGGCTTTGCACTTTGCTTACGCGGCTTGAGTCTCAGCCGAGTTGGGAGGCCGAGGGCAGTCTTTCCTACGCTGCCAGCCTTCCAGAGAAGGTAGAGGGGTGGGGCAAGGTTTCTTTACAACGCTTGCGGCAGTCTCTCCAACAGTGGTACCGTGACCACGGGCGGGATCTGCCCTGGCGTCGCACCCGGGATCCCTATGCCATTTGGGTTTCGGAAGTGATGTTACAGCAGACCCAGGTGGCAACGGTCATCCCCTACTTTCAGCGCTGGATGCAGGCCCTGCCTACGATCCCGGACTTAGCAGCAGCCCCCCAGCAGCAGGTGCTGAAACTGTGGGAGGGCCTGGGCTACTATCGGCGGGCCCTGAACCTGCACAAAGCTGCCCAAATCCTGGTGCGGGAACGGAACGGTGAGTTCCCCAGGGATCTGGAGCAGGTGCTGGCTCTGCCGGGGATCGGGCGCACCACGGCTGGTGGCATTCTCAGCGCTGCCTTCAATCAGCCTTTGCCCATTTTGGATGGCAACGTCAAGCGGGTGTTGGCTCGCTTGGTGGCTTTGCAGCAGCCTCCGGCCCGGTGTCTGCCCCTGTTGTGGCAGCTTTCCGAGCAGTTGTTGGATCCTGTACAGCCGCGGGCTTTTAACCAGGCCCTGATGGATCTGGGAGCTACCATCTGTCGTCCTAAAAGGCCTCACTGTGGCCGGTGCCCTTGGCAAGCGGATTGCAGCGCCTACAATCGAGGTCAACATCAGCAGTTGCCTATGTCTGCACCCCGTGCCTCCCGTCCTCATAAGCAAATCGCGGTTGCCATTGTTCTGCGGGGGAAAGAAATCCTTATCGACCGACGGCTGGAAAGCTCAATGCTCAGCGGGCTGTGGGAGTTTCCCGGAGGGAAAATCGAGCCAGGAGAAACGGCTGCCGAGTGTGTAGTACGGGAAGTCAAGGAAGAAATCGGCATCGATATCGAAGTGGTTGCGCCGCTAGCCACCATTGAACATGCCTACACCCATTTCACCATTACTCTTATCGCTTTTATCTGCCGCTACCTGGGCGGAGAAGCCCAAGCCCTGCAATGTAGTGAGGTGCGCTGGGTTAGCCCGGCGGAGCTGTCGGAATTTCCCTTCCCAGGGGCCAATCAAAAGTTGTTTCCCCACTTGTATGCTTGGTTGGCAGAACACGGGAACTTATGATGAGCACACCCAATCCGCCAAATGGCTTAGGCCCTTCTGGAACGCTTGCCCCAAAACATTTGATAGGATAGTAGATGTCCTGCTGCCGTGAGCTACGGATATGCTTGTCACTCTGGAAAAAGCTGGGGAGATTCTGGCTAAGGGATCCCATACAGCCATCCCAACCACAGATGGCAAGATCGCGCTGGTGCCCAAGGGAAAAGAAGCCCTCAAACTAACAGCCAACGAAGCCATTAACCTAATGTTTTACGTCGTCCGCTCCGCTGAACCGGCAGAGACGGTGATGGCCCAACTGGAGGAGGCAGTTGCCAAAGCTCAAGCCCCCGATCCAGCCGAGGAACGGGCCAGAAAATATCGAGAACTTCGTGGCATCTAAACGGATGGGCACTCGTGCCGGGAGGATCCCTTCGCAAACTGGAGAGAGACTCTGGGAAGAAGATTAAAAGCAGGAAGAGCTGAGGGCGACGAACTTTCCATCGGTAGTCCACCCCAGCAGCATCGGCTCCTGCGGTTGAATGGCCCGTCCGGTGAGAGCACAGCACTGGGCTTGGTGGGCCGTGGCCGGGAAGCTGGCCCGAATATCCTCAGGACTGAGGGTGGCAGCCCCTTGAGAGTGACGCAGGACATAACTCCAAAGAATTTCCCGTATGAGGGCCTGGTAACCCTGATTTCCGGCCAACGCCTTCAATCGCTGCTTCAGCTCACGTTCCAGCCGAATGCTGGTCACTTCCATCTGGGTCGTGGGAATGGGGGAATTGGCACGAATGGGCATGCAGGGATCCTCCCTCGAAAAGCCTATACTACTCCTGTAGCATAGCTGGCTTACCGCCTGAGCGGGGATCCCGGCCTGGGTGAGATGGCTCAGGTCAAAATGGTTGCAAGCTGTGCAGTTCTGACCGCTAAGGCAACGTCAGCATCCTGAGTGTATGGTTGAGTTGATCCCGCCCCGTCGCTGTGCCTTGGAGCATCTGCTGGCCCGCCTTGGATTCAGGGATCCGGCTTTGCTGGAACAACTGCGTTGGGATCTGCTGGATCAGGCTCTGATTCACCCTTCTCTGGATGGCCGACGGAACAACGATCGGCTGGAGTTGTTGGGGGATTCTGTCCTACGGATTTTGGTCACGGAATTCTTGTTTCAGTCCTATCCCCATCTGTCGGTGGGAGAGCTGACCGCGATTCGCTCCGACCTGACCAGCGATGCTTACCTGGCAGAACTGGCGGATCTGCACGGCTTGGATCGCTACCTTGAGGTGGGATCCAGCTCTCAAAACGACTTGGCCGGACGGGGTCGGCGGCTGGCGGATGCTTTCGAGGCTCTGCTGGGAGCCTTTTATCTCAGTTGGGGTATTTACACCCTGCCCAGGCTGCATCCCTGGCTGGATCCCTATCTACACCGGCGAGTGGAGCAGTGGTTTCAAGACCCCACTCGGCGCAACCCCAAAGCAGCCTTACAAGAACTCACCCAACGGCTTTGGGGTAGCCTGCCGGAATATCGCCTGGTGGCTGCCCAGGAACATCCCCCCCATTTCACCATGGAAGTTTGGGGGCAAGGGCGGTGCTGGGGCCGCGGTGAAGGTCGCTCGAAAAAGGCTGCGGAAATGGCTGCTGCTGCCCAAGCCTACGAACACTTGCAGTCGGAGCAGACATGAGAGGCAACCACCGCTACGAGTTGGCCAGTTGGTTGTTTTTGCTGGGGAGTGGCCTGTTTGCGGTGAGCGAGGTGATGACCTTGGGCAGTGACCCCTCTCTGTGGGATCCAGCGGCTCCAACCTTTCTCAATCTAAAGGTTGTCCAAACCCTGCTGGGGATAGGAGCCAGCCTCCTGTTCGTCGTAGGTAGTGCTCTGTTCATCCTCGATGCCCGTCACCGCTGAGATGCGCACCCTGCCCAAAACCAGAGCAGCCCTTCTCCAAGAGCAAGAGAGGCGAATCAGATGAAAAGCTTGCTAATAGGGACTTCTTCCGGCTACGGGACCGGCAGGCGAGAGACTTTCTTTCTGTGGTAACTCTTCCGGCTCGTTTGACGAGTCATTCGGACGAGAGGAAAAAGATGGCTCTGGGCTGCTCGCGTCGGCAGGATCCATCCCCGGCAAAGCCAAAGAACCAGCAGCTTCGGTGGCCCGAGCACATAGCCTGGCTCGAACCTCTGCCTCCTGCTTGGGCTTCAGATAGAGGTTCTCCAGCAGCACCGCCATACCAGCCACCCACGGGGGGGCGATCACCGCCCCAACAATACCCAACAACTGGGTGCCGCCCAGCACCGCCAGCAACTGATACAAGGGCTTCACCCGCACCGAGGATCCCACCAACAGAGGATCCAACACATAGGTTTCCAGGTTTTGAACGGCAACGTATAGGATCAGCACCCACAAAAAAGTCCAGCCCCCTTGCACAATTGCCACCACCAAAGCAGGCAGGGATCCCAATACCGGCCCGATAAAGGGAATCAGGTTGGTAAACCCGGCGATCACCCCCAGCGCCAGAGCAAACTCTGACAGGCCCAGAAAGCGAAGCGAGACGGTGATCATCACGCCCAAAATGGCAGAGACCAGCACCCGCCCCTGGATGTAGCCCCCCATGCGCTGAGCCATCGGGTGTACCTGCTGAGCCAGCCGCTCATTCCAGGGATAAGGAAACAACTCCACCAAGCCCTGCACCAAGTCAGAGCCGCTCACCAGCATGTAGCCGGAAATGAAGAGGGTGAGCACCGTGGTCAGCAGACCGCCCAGCAAACCACGGGTGAAGTCGAAAGACTGCACCAGCACCCGTTGTCCCGAGCGAACCGCCCAGCTCATCAACGACTGAGGGTCGAGCAACTGGTTTAAGTAGTCCAGCGCCGCCGGATCCACCCCCGCCAGATTGGCAATCCAGGTGTCCACCAGCAGTTGTAGTTGCTCCAGATAGAAAGGCAACCTCGCCAGCAACCGCTGGGTCTGAGTCACCACCGTTGGGCCAATGAGCAGGGCCAAGCCGGCAATCCCAGCCATTAAGCTCAAATACACCACTACAACCCCCAGCCAGCGGGGGATGCGTAGTCGTTCGGCCAGATCCACCAAGGGAGCCAGCGCCGCCGCCACCACCACCGCGATCATCACAGTCAGCACCAAGCTGCGCAGTTGCCACAGCAGCAGCAACAGCATCCCTGTGGCCACCACCAGGGCTACGGAGGATACAGAGATGGTCAGTTGTCTTCGGCTCATCATCTGGCTGGGTTCTCTTCAGGGGGCTAGGTAACAGACGGCTCTACCATCCTGGCTTGCCCTAGCTGGACTTGCCAAACGCTCTTGGGCAAAGACCCTAGACCCAGAACTTCCCTGCCCAGTCGGCCAGACCAAAGATCCGCAGCAAAAACCCAGCCAGAATTGCAGCTACCGTAGCAGTTCCATCCGTACCGCTTCTGCATATTCCAGCAGCTCCGGGGATCCCCTGCCGGAAGCCCGCCACAACATCAAAGCGCTACCCAAATCGGAAGCGGCACCGGCCCTATCTTCTCCCTGGTAAGCGCGCGCCATACCCCGGTAGTAGTACACATCACCTTGGTAGGGCTGCAACTCAAGAGCTCGGCTGAAATCTTGAACGGCCAAACTGAAGTTACAGATGCTGGCCCACATTAGGCCACGATGGACATATGCCTCGAAAAGATCGGCAGCATTTTGATTTTGCTTGGCCAGCTCAATGGCCAGGTGAGACACATCAAATGCCGATTCCAGATGGCCTTGTTCGGCCCAAATGCGGGAGCGGATCAAGTGCAATTGCGGGTTGTGATAGGCAATCCGATCCAGGGGAGACAAGGTCGCCAGAGCCTGCTCAGGTTCTTGCAAACGCTCGTGTTGGATTTTGGCCTTGAGCAAATAGGCTTCAGCCAGGTAGGGATCCAAAGCAATGGCAATATCCAGATCCCGCAGAGCAGAGCGCATCAAGCGAGCAATGGCAGAAGCCTGCTCAGGCTGCGGTAAAGCAGCAGGATCCTCTTGAGACTCCCGCCAGAAGTATTGCGCCCGTTGCAGATAAAGTTGCGCGTTTCCCGGCTCCTGCTGGATGAATTGGGTTAGCAGGGCCAGCTCATTGGGGGCATCCGCCTGAGCAGAGGATGGAGAAAGGGTGGGATCCTGACGCCGAGGCCGTGCCGACAGGGCAAGGCTTGGGTTAGAACGGCCAACAACCCCGGCGGGCTGGGGATCGGCCTGCTGCGCAAGCCATTGATAAGCCTGCTGCTGGTGAGCCAGAGAGCGCTGCTCAAGCTGCTGTACCCGTTCTTGCAGTTGGGCTTGCCGCCTGAGCCAAGATTCAGAACCTGGTTCATCTTCAAACAAGGTCTGGGATGACGGCAGGGAGTGCTCCCAAGCCTGTAGGGAAACTTCAGTGGCCGCACTCCGCCCTTTCCGAGACGAGGCCAACCAGCCACCTTCGCCGATCAAAAACGGCAAGGACAGCAAACCCAACAGAGCCGAGCCGGAGAATAAAAGACTGGGCCTAAGCATGGATCCCACCCCTTGAAATAGCCTAGAAATGAAGAGTTGCCTCTAAGCTAGTTCGCCACAGCCGCAGTGTCCAGACTTTCGGCCATACCCGTCCTGCCCCAAAACCCGGAAACTCCCCTCTAGGGGATTTTGCCACCGGCTAGATCCACCAACTCCACGCGGCGATTTTTTGCCCGGCCTTCCTCAGTGGCGTTGCTGGCAACGGGAGCCGAAAACCCCACGCCAACCGGATAGAGGCGGCGCTGCTCGATGCCAAGCTGAACCAAGCGGTTGACCACGGCTTCAGCCCGGCGCCGCGAGAGACCCAGGTTGTAGTCAAAGCTGCCGGTCGCATCGGTATGTCCGACCACGAGGATGCTGAGGTTGGTGCGCTCGCCCATCAACTTGGCGATCTCGGCAAGGGTGGGCTCGGCAGCCGCTTCGATTTGATCCGAGTCATGGGCAAAGAGAATGCCGTAGAGGGCGATCCGGCCATCGCGGCTGATGGCTTGATCGATCTCGCTGCTTGTAATGCTTTCAACCAGTTCCAGGCGTTGCTGGCGGGGCTTGACATCGACGACATCCACTCGCCCCAGGGTAATCCCAGTCGGGATCCGTCCACTGCCGCGGGTGACCTCCCAATCATCGGTATTGACCACAAAGTAGGCGCTCACGAATCGCTCATCGCCTTCGGGCGACTTGCCACGTGCAGCCAAATAGGCAGCAGTGTTTTCTCTGGCGTTCTGAAACGGCCACTGGGCCCGTTCCTCCGGCGTGCTGTAGGTGCCCTTCATATTGAGGATCTCGTGAGCAATCTGGTTGTTGTAGCCGAGGGCTGATAGCAGCAGGCCGAAAATCTTACAGTAGCTAACACTGGCTACCTAAAACTGGAAGAGGCTTGTGAGCGCCAAGCTGAAAGTTTCACAGAACCCATTGACGCTTTGCAGTGTGGCGCGCATGTTACTGGGTTTTCGAACACAGCTTGTTCTCAACCACAAGCAAGCAACTCTAGCCGCCCAACACGCCGGGGTAGCCCGCCACGCCTACAACTGGGGCCTAGAGGTTTGTCGGCAAGCCCTGGAGAACCAACAGAAACTCCCCACCGCCATTGACCTGCATAAGCGTCTGGTGGCCGAGGTGAAGAAGGAAAACCCCTGGTACTACCAGGTCTCCAAATGCGCCCCTCAGCAGGCATTACGCAACTTGGAGCACGCTTTTAAGCGCTGGCGGGGTGGGTTGGGGAAGTTTCCCCACTTCAAGCGCAAGGGAGTGTGAGACAGCTTCTACCTGGAAGGCAACATTCGCATTTCTGGCAACCGCATCAAGGTGCCTATCTTCGGTTGGCTGCGCTGTGCAGAGCTGCTCCCAGTAGCCACGCCCAAGAACGTAGTTATTAGCTTGAGAGCTGGGCGTTGGTACATCTTATTTAAGTACGAGGTTTCACCGCCTCAGGTAGAGAAGGCCGGGGAGATGGTAGGGGTGGATTTGGGCATCCATCATCTGGCCACCTGCTCTGGTGGGGAAGTGTTTCCCATCGCGACAGCGGGACGGAGTCCTTATCCCAAGCCTTACCGCAAGGCCAGGAAGCGGCTGGTCAGGCTGCAACGGCGGCTGAGCCGCAAGCAGAAAGGCTCTGCCAACCGCAAGAAAGCGGTGGTGCAGTTGGGCAAAGCTCACAAGCGGGTCTCAGACATGCGGCAAGACAGCCTGCACAAGCTGACGACTTACCTAGCCAAGCGGTACCGGGTGGTGGTGGTAGAGGACTTGCAGGTGAAGAACCTGCTCAAAAACCCCAAGCTGGCGGGATCCCTGTCAGACTGCGGGTTCTACGAGTTTCGGCGACAGCTAGAGTACAAGGCCCGGCTCTATGGCTGTCAGGTGGTGGCGGCGGATAGGTGTTATCCGTCCAGCCAACTGTGTTCTGGGTGTGGGCACCGACAGAAGATGCCCCTACAGGAAAGGGTGTTTCGCTGCAAGGCTTGCGGTTTGGAGCTAGACCGCGACTTGAATGCAGCGCTGAACCTGGTGCGGTGGTACAGAACTACCCACAGCTCGTGGGGAAGTGACGCCTGTGGAGATTCCTCTGGCGGGGTGGTAGGCTTGCAGCCTACTTCTAGCTACGGGTCGCTGAAGCAGGAAGAAAGCGGCAATGCTGAACAAAAGTCTGTTTTGTTGGGACTCCGTCTCGCCGACGCGAACAGTGTTGTATAGGTCTTTCGGAGCGGCAACTGAGAGTACTGGCGGAGGGTGGCCCCCTTCCACCCGTTGGCGCACTTGAATCGGGGAACAAGGATTGGCCTTCCTCTGAGTTGGGTGATTGTGAGGGGCACCCCTGAGCGGATAAATCCCACCTCAAGCTTCCGGGAGAAAGTGGGCAATACTGGCAGTTGAGGGGTTTACGGTAGGTCGGCTTTGATTTGGCTGGTTGGCCTCAGCTTGTTTGGCAGCGCTTTTTGCCTCTTTTGGGGACAGTTGTTGGTGGGCAAGTTGCTGCTGCCGCTGTGGGGGGGATCCCCCCTGGTGTGGAATACCTGCCTGGCCTTTTTTCAGGCCACCCTGCTGTTGGGCTACCTGTGGGCAGACCGGCTGGGGCGCGGGCTCAATCCCAGGATGGGGGTGCTAATCCACGGGATCTTGCTGCTGGTTGGGCTGAGGCTTCTGCCCTTTCAATTGGGGATCCCTGGCCAACTGGAAGGATGGTGGCCCTCTCTCGCTCTGTTGGCAGACTTGACTTTGGGAGCGGGGGTGCCCCTGTTTCTTCTGTCGGCGACGACGCCGTTGCTGCAACGGGGGTTGGCGGCAGGAGGGGTCGCGGAGCAGCGGGAGGCTCAGGATCCCTATTTTCTCTATGTAGCCAGCAATGCCGGCAGCTTGGGTGGGCTGCTGGGGTACCCGCTGTTGTTGGAGCCCCGCCTGTCTTTGGCTGGGCAAACTCGCCTATGGACGGGATCCTACGCGCTGGTGGCAGCTCTGGTGCTGCTGAGCGGGGTGGGTCTGCTGCTCAGTCGCAACAGCGTTGCGGAGCAACAAGAACGTGGGGCAGATTCCCAGGGATCCGGCGCTGATCTGGGGGATTTGACTGTTTCCTGGCGGGAGCGTTGGCGCTGGGCGGGGCTGGCTTTTTTGCCGGCGGGCCTGTTGGTGGCGGTTACCACTCTGTTGACCACCGACGTGGCGGCGGTGCCTCTGTTGTGGGCCATCCCCCTGGGGATCTATCTGCTGACATTCATGCTGGCTTTTGGGGGGATCCACCCCAATGAGTGGATTTTGGGAACAACAGCTTTTCTGGCCTGCGGGGCGGTGGGGACACAGGTCTTAGGCTGGGTAAGGCCCGGTTTTTTGCTTTTGCCGCTGCATCTGACCACCTTTGGGCTGGTGAGCTGGGGCTGCCACAGCCAGTTGGCTTGCCGTCGCCCGCCGGTGGAGCAATTGACGCAGTTTTACCTGTGGCTGGCTTTGGGGGGGAGCTTGGGGGGAATGTTCTCTGCCCTCTTGGCACCGCAGGTGTTTGAGACGGTGCTGGAATATCCCCTGTTGCTGGGGATGTCGCTGGCCGTGTTGGGGGCTCAGGGGGGGCGGGTGGGCCTGTGGCTGGGGCTGGGGCTGCTCCTGCCCTTGCTGCTGTTGCATTTTCAACCCCAGGCGTTGCTGCAGGTGGGCGCTGGGGTGGGTTTGGCGTTGGGCTGGGCGGTGCTGGCGCTGTTTGCGTCAGGGGAAAGCCCTTCGCAGAAGCGGAGCAGAGCCCCTGACTGGCAGGGCAAGGTCGGTTGGGTGGGAGCAATGGCAGGGTTGGTTGTGCTGCTGGGGCAACCCTGGCTGCAGCCGGGACTGCAGGTGATCCACAGCGAGCGCAGCGCCTTCGGCCTCAACCGGATCGTGGAATACCGGACTGTTCGCGTTAGCGGGACGGAGTCCTCGCAGGGATCCTTCCGCAGCCTTCTGCACGGCACCACCCTACACGGCAGCCAAAACTTGGATCCGGAAAAAGCGCTGGAGCCGCTGACCTATTTTTCTCGGTCTGGGCCGGTTGGGCAGGTGTTTGCGGCGTTGAGAGCCCAGGCTGTGGATCCCACGCCTGCTATCGCTGTGTTGGGGCTGGGGATTGGCACGTTGGCCGCTTATGCTGAGCCTGGGGATGAGTGGACGTTTTTCGAGCTGGATCCCACCGTGGCCGATTGGGCGAGCCGCTATTTCTCCTATCTCCAGTGGGCCCAGGCGCGGGCGCAGGTGCAGGTCATCCTCGGCGATGCCCGGCTCAGCCTCAAGGGGATCCCAGAGGGCAGCTACGACCTGATGGTGATGGATGCCTTCAGCTCCGACGCGGTGCCGGTGCATTTGCTCACGCAAGAGGCTTTGGCCCTCTACCTAAGCAAGCTCAAGCCCCACGGCTGGCTGCTGTTCAACATCACCAACCGCCACCTCGACTTGGCCCCGGTGTTGGCTGGTCTGGCCGGATCTCTGCAGCTTCACGCTTGGCACCAAGACCACCGGGATCTCTCCCCTGAGCAACGACAGGCGGGGCTGGCCCCTTCCCACTGGGTGCTGTTATCCCTGGGCGACGCTGAGGCTACGCCCGCTGAGCAAACGGCGACCCTGTCAGCAGAGCAGAGCCCTTTGGCCAAAAATCCTGAAGCCACCCAGGAACCGGATCCCTGGCAGCCCCTCTTGCCCCAACCCGGGGATCCCCTCTGGCGGGATGATTTTTCCAACCTGCTGCAGGTGATCCGTTGGCCGCGGATCCCTTTGCTAAGGGGTATCCAGATCCCCAGTTCTGGATAGGAATCCGACTGTTATCGCTAGGTCAGCATTGCGGAGCAGAAAAGTTAAAGGAATCTTTACAACCCGGAGTCGGTATGAGTTATGATTGTTTGCAACGTAACTAATGTCTGCTCAGGAACCCGGCTCATGTCTCCCCTGCAAGCCCTTACTGTCAACCCTCAAACCACCATGGCTGAAGCCCCTGCAGCTCGTTTCGTGGCAATCGGAGGCAGCCTGCGGCCCAATTCCTTGACGTACCAGGCGCTGGAGGTGGCGCGGCGCGAGTTTGAGAAGTTGGGGATCCCGTTGCACATCCTCGATTTGCGGCAGATGAAGTTGCCCTTTGTGGATGGCTCGGAATCCTACGCGGATTATCCCGATGTGGCGGTCTTACGAGCAACCATGAAGCGGGCGGATGGGATCATCCTAGCCAGCCCGGAGTACCACGGCGGCATCAGCGGCAGCCTGAAAAATGCACTGGATCTGTTGAGTTTTGAGCAACTGGAGGGTAAGGTCTTTGGGTTGATCAGCGTTTTGGGTGGCGAGAGCAACAGCAATACCTTGAACCAGATGCGCTTGATTGTGCGTTGGGTGCATGGCTGGGTGATCCCAGAGCAAATTGCCATTGGTCGGGCTTGGAACGCTTTTGACGAGCAAGGCAACCTCAAAGACGAGAAGCTACAACAGCGCTTTCAACACTTTGTCCAGAGCTTGGTGACCCACACTCACAAGCTGCGGGGGATCCCAGTTGTGCAGCCTTCCTAGATTAACTGCCCGCAGGCTTTGGCTACTTTGACACTCCCGCCGACTGAAGTCGGGGGATTCTAAGGCCTACGGCCCGCTGCCGCGAAACGCAGTCCACAAAGAGACCCGTAAAGGCGTTGTCAAGACGCCCCTACACAGTTCCCTGGGG